>BNJU01000298.1_pt1 | contig 28022 bp, 35 predicted proteins | sample 8539281 | NCBI WGS metagenome assembly BNJU01 (sample SAMD00202456, study PRJDB9452) | human saliva metagenome | isolation source: human saliva | place: Japan
TTCGTCCAGGAACCTCATCCTGACCTCCTCCGACGCCGGGCGCAGGCCGCCCTGTGCTCTCCTGCCGCGCGGAAGGACTTCATCGAATGTTCGACTATGAACGCGTGGCGGTGCGCTCATCGACCCGCTGCTGCAATGGTTCCTGCCGGACTGACTGAGCTTTGCGTCATGGTGGACCGGAGGAGAGCTGGAGCCGGCAGGCGAGGGCTCTTGCCGGTGGAAGGCGAGTCCAGCTGATGCTCGGGCTGTGCGGGTCCGCTCGTGCGGACCATGCCGGGCCTCATCGAGCCAGGTGCGCGCCTCGTGAGGCCGCCGTCGGGCGCCTCAAGGTCGGTGGTGACCGCACCCGAGATTGTGATCTGCCTATCGGATCGGTGAGTGAGTTCAGTGGTGCGCGAGCGGGGGCTGTGACGTGGGAGGTCTCCAGGCCTCCGGCTACGTCGATTCGGGTGGCTGTTGGTCGAGCGGCGTTGCATTTCACCGCCGCACGTCGCCGAGGAGTGCGACTTTTTTTCGGCGCAACGACCTGACCCAGACCACTTGGCTTCTCGCGACGTGGAGTGTTCGTGGTCTACTGACGACGGCATCTTCGGGTTATCTTTGGAGACCATCGACGTCGACGGTGTGGGGGTATGGTGCGTTTGGTCGAGGGGCGGCTGCTACGCAGCCGACGATGAGATGGGCGTGCGGCGAGCACGGCGGGGACCGGTCCATCGGCTTCTTCCACTGGGTGGGCTTGAACTGTCTCCTGCTCGCGCTTCGGGTGCCGGTTCGCCTGGAGGCCGGGCGCGCGCCGTCGGGGGGATGAGTAGCCGGGAGGGTAACGAGGCCGGGACGTACGGTGGTGGGGGCTGATCGGGGGACGTGACGGCGAGGAGATGCAGGCGCCTGCCCGCTAGTCGATTTGGTCGGTGGCGGTCCCTCACACGGGAGGTGTGGGCGCGTCGTACTGGCGGGTGCTCACCGTCATTCCGGATTCGTGGCGCCTTGGCCGACGGGCACGGCCTGGCGGTGCTCGTGTCTGGCGCCCACTGACAGGGTGCCGGCGATGTCGTCGTAGCGGCCGGGTGTGGAGGCATTAGGTGGGTCGTTGGTCTGTAGGCGGCGCGGTCTCTGAAGTCTTGGAGATGGTTACTCGCTTTCGCTGTGGGTGCTCTGCGCTGTGGCCAGGAAGGTGGGTAGACGCCCGGTGAGCGGGCGACCTGCGCGCAGTTCTGTTGGACAGGGCGCACCGCCGTGGGTGGGGTCGTCGTCGACTCAGGTTCGCCCGGATCGGGGTTGGGGCGTCCTTGAGGTTGGTGGCCACCTTGGCCGCCCGGTGTCGGGAGCACAGGGGTTGGCGTACGGGGCTGGAGGTCGGGGACGACGACTACCGTCAGGCGTGGTGGTCGATGCGTAGGCGTCCATCGTGTCCTTCGGTTCTAGCTCGAACCAGTCAGACGGGCTTTGGCTGCCCGGTGAGCAGGACGAGGACCGGAGGGTGGCGCTGGTGTGGGTAGGCCGGCGTTGAGGTAGATGAGGCCCTCGGGGTGAAGCCCTTCGTTCCGGACTGGTCGCTGCCGGGATGTCGGCGGTGACCGCTGGCCGCGGGCGGCATGTCCGACGGTGGTCTCGGTTCCTGTGTCCCTTCGGCGCACGGGTGCTGAGATCGGGCTGCGGTGCCTTGCAGGTGGTTGGTGGGTGGTATACCCGTGTAGCCAGACGGATGGGGTGGGTAGGGCGGAGGTGTTGATGGTGGTAGGGGAGGACACCACGTACGAGGCTGGAGGCAGATCCGTGGCTCGACCAGGCGGCGGTGCGTGGACGCACCGCCCGGTGGCGTCCTTTGCGGTTGCTGACCAGCTGGGCGATGGCGGGCGACGACTCCACCGGGTCATACGAACCAGCCGACGCCGTCGGCGGTGGATGCGGTGACGTCCGACCAGCCAGAAGGTCACTGCGCTGCTGCGGCAGCGGGTGATGAGCTGGTGGTGCCAGGGCGGGTGGCGGGTGCGCCGCCACCACAGCCAGGTGATGACGCCGTGGCTGACCGCAGACCCCCAGCCAGGGCGGTGGAGTGATGACGGCTTGAGGGGCCCTGACGCGCTGAGGCTGCGCGTCGGCGGTGGGTGCGGAAGCACCGCGCTGATCTCGGTCACGGTTCATCGGCAATTGGGCGAGGCGTCGTCTGGGAGGGCTTGAGACCGGCGGTAGGTCATGTGCGATACCGTGGAAGTTCACTGGTCGGGAACCGCCAGGTACATGGCGGAGCGCGGCTTGAACTTTTGCCGTAGGCGTGGGGAGGGTCGTAGGTGGCTCCGGCACGGAGCCAGAGGTTCAGGGGGGTCGAAGTGTGAGGAGGCGTTGCCGTCGGGGGGAGCGGACAGTGGCTCGGACAGGGACAGGTCTTGTACTCGGTCTGGGTCCTGGGCGGCGGCGCGGATGATTGCTCGATGATGGGGCGGAAGCGCCTCGCGGCGTCGATGGAAGTCAGGTCGGCCGATGATGCTCCTGTCGCGGTAGACCGGCAGCCAGGGGTGACGCCCTGACGGTGCCGTCGGCGTCGACGGCCGCAGCAGGCGCGTCTCGGAGTCGTCGGCTCGGCGGATGCCGTGGGTGTCCATCTCCGGTGCGGCTTGTCACTGGCCCGGCCTGGGATATTGTGTGGATCTGGTCGCGCGGCCGCCGGGCGGTCGTGGAAGGTGGTCCAGCGGCTCGACGCCTCGTTGCGGGCGTGGTTGAGGGGGTGCGACGTCCTGGTGGTTTGCCGCGGAGGGCCAGGTCCGGTAGGTCCGGAAGGCCTTCAACCTGCATGATCGTCCAGCCCATGGCGCGGGCGCCTTCGTCGTGGGGCGTGCACCGATTGGGGCGGGATGAGTCTGCGTCGGTGGCGGTGGAAGTCGCGCACAGCCTGGGCCACGTCGGCGTCGTCGGCGGCGGGTTCCTGACCGTCAGGGCGACGTCGCGGCTGGGCAGGAGAATCGGCCGTGCCTGTCTCGTTGACAGGCCTCGTTGTCTGCTGGGTGAGCATCAGCCCAGGGTTCCCAGGGCCGCGGCGGCGTGCCGGGTCGGTGAGTTCCTTGGGGTGGAGATCTGGGTGCGGGCTGGAGTGGGCCAGCCAGTCCACAGGATCGTCAGGAGCACACCAGGACGGGAGCTTGGTGAGGATGTGGCGGGGGTCAGGGGGTGACGATGAGTCCCTTGATGCCGCCGGTGCTGATGGGCAGCAGGTAGGACACGTCTGCAGGTCGGGCCAGGTCGCGTAGGGGGAGGTCATGGATGAGCATGCCTGGGGGCGGTGAGGGGCCGCCCATTGGGGTCAGGACGAGGCGAGACGGCGGCGTGGAGCCGGGCGATCCAGGGTGTGAAGCCTGTGTCCACCACGAGGCTGATGACGATGTTGAGCAGGAGCGTATCAGCAGGTGCTGAGCGCTCCAGCTGTGCGGGGGCTGGTCGTGGAGCGGGCAGTTGCTCGTCGATCTTTCCGCGAGGGGAACAGGGGGCGCACGCCCAGGAAGGTCTGGGGGCGTTGGTGCTTAGGCTGCGAGCGGCGCTGCGGCGCAGGCCATCGGCCAGACCAGCTGAGGAGCGCGGGCATGCACATTGGGAGTGCTGACTGGGTAGATGGCGGAGTCCTTGGGCAGGATTGCGGGGTCGGTCCGGCGGGCGTGGCTAGGGGCGGCGGCGTTGCTCACCACCGCCAGGCGCAGCTCTCGCCCAGCAGGCCTGGGAAGGCACGGCTCGCGCTCCAGCGCCGGGGAGCTCCTTGAGGGGCCGACTGCTGCCCGCGCTCAGGACGCTGCCCATGATGAGGCCGATGACGCCGGCTCCCAGGCGGGCCATGGCGCCCACGGTTCCGGTCACGGCGGCTGAGACGATGAGACGGCGAAGGTCGCGCGTGCGCATGTCGCTGGTGACAGGCGCGCCAGCGCTGGTGGTGGAGTGCGCGCCACCAGGCCGGGCGATGGGCGAGCTGATGCCCTGGATCGGGGCGTGGATGAGGTAGACGAGCGTCCCACACGCGCCCGATGAGCAGGGCGCCTCGCAGGACGGTGACGATGCCCGGGCGCTGGAGACGACGGCGGTGGCCAGCCGCCGTCAAAGCGTGCCCAGGAGCCGCTCCAGCAGCACGCCGATGGACAGCAGCACGATAAGCTTCCGGTCGCCGGCGGCGGGTGGCCGACGCGCAGGCTGGTCATGTCAGTCCACGCCACTGCTGGGGCTGGTGGATGTGGGCAGAGAGTGATGCGCCTGGGCCTCAGGCAGCAGGAGGATGCTGATGACGAGGGTCAGCGCGGCGCAGGTGGTCGCGGCCCGGCGCGCCAGGCAGGCGCGCGCCCGCCAGGCTCGGTGCGCGCGCGCGCGCTCAGGTGCGGGCTCCAGACGCCGCAGCCACCGAGCGCCGACGACGGCGATGTTACGGCGTGGTGATGGGTGGAGGAGGGCACCAGCGAGGGCGCGAGTCGGATGCGTCTGAGATGCTGGTAGGACGAGGCCGACTGCTGAACACGCTCTCAGCGGTAGTGTGATGGGAGGCTGGTGATACGATAAAAGACGTCGAGGGGCTCGCCGCGAGCGCGACCAGTCGACATTCTTATCCACCTTCCGGGCATTCCCTCATCCACCTCCAGGTGGATGCGACCACATGAGACCGAGTCTCCCAAGAATCGAGATAACCCTAGGAGATGTACTCGATTCGGGCCGTGTTTCGCGGTTTTCCCGTGAGTCGGCTGATGTGATGGTGATGAACGGCCCGCCTCGCTGCCGCCGGGTGAGATAGGCCCGCCGTGTGCTGGCGGTCGTGACGGGATGGCTGGGCACTGTGTTCGTGGGTGACTCGACTGTGAGGCCGTCCACGCGCGCGCCCACCACGTGCTGAGGCCATCGCAGGAGCAGGACGAGGAGTCTGGCCCCATCCATGGCGGCGTACGAGCCCGACGGCAACCACTCCTGCCCGTGCGTGGGTCGCTCCGCTGACGCCATCACCTGTCTCCGGTCTGGTCGCCATCCAGCGTCAGATCGTCGATCCTGCGCCGCCCGCTCTTCCCCGTCGGCGTGGAGGAGCTCGCATGCGAGCCTGGCCGCCCTGGAGTTGCGCAGGCAGGTCGTCGTCGTCGAGGTCCCGGAGAGTCAGACTCCACGGGGCTGCCAGCACGCACGCCATGTCGCGCCCGACCCAGGCCGCCGCGTGTGCTGCCGCGAGATCGCCAGCTGGTACGCCGCGGGCTGCCTTGCAGCCAGGACTGAACGAGTTCCTGCGGCGATGCCCGCCAGTACGAGGCGGGCCGAGGCTGATCAGCGTGAGCGCCTCCCTGGAGCCCCGACGTCACGTCGAGAGCTGGAGCGCGGCCTCCTCGCCGGTCTCACGAGGTGGACGTGCGCATCGTGGTCGAGTCCCGCACTGTCGTGGTGGAGAAAGATCTCCACGGATGGTACGTGCCCGCCGAGGCGGCCGCTGCTCAGGTGTGCTCAGTACGCCCTGCGGCCCTGGCCGGTTCACCCTCTCCGGCCTCGGAACGGTTGACGCATGGAGCGCCACTGGGCAGGCCGAGCACGCATGAGCTCCGGTCACCGGCCCCATCGAGATACGTCTTGCCCTCCGAACTGCGGGCGACCGCTCTGAGGCCGCGTTGATGCTCAGCAGCGCCGCCATTCCCGCGGGCGTGGGAGCCTTCGCTCGCGACAGGTGCGGCCGACGCGCCTCCGAGCTGTTCCGAGCGCAGTGGCCGTCGCCGCCGAGCTGGCCCAGGTGCATGCCACTCTCCGACCAGGGCGTGACCGAGGCTCCGCCTGAGTTCTGAGGGGCGGCGGCGCCGACCAGGCAGGCCGTGCCCAGGCGGATGCTGCTGGCGTCGCCGACGGTCCCGTCGACGCGACTGGTGACGAGTGCCGCCGATGCTTGCCGATGATGGACCTGCGACTGATGCCGACCGCGGTGCCGAGGCTGAGCACACGGTGCTGAGGCCGAGCCGGAGGCCTCGCAGAGCCGCGCGAGCGGGACGGAGAGTTCCGACGGCGCCCGCAGCGCCTGCCGCCGGCAGCGTCGGTCAGGACCTGGCCGACATCCTCAGTGACACCGTGACGTTCCCGCCGTCGTCGACTGGGCGAGGCTCGTCGCCGACGACGCGCCGGGCTATGGCCGCTCCGACTCACCGATGACTCCAGCGCCGAGGAGCGGGCCGTCTGCCCGCCTGGCCGAGCGTGGACATCTCGCGGGAGCAGCCTGTCCGGGGAGCGGTTCAGCGGCCTCGGCCGGCGAAGCCCCGAGCGAGCGGGTTCACGCACCACGTGCATGGCGGCGCTCGCGGGCGGCGCACTCTCAGTCGGAGGCCTCCTCGCTGCGCCCGCCGCGCAGGCCTCGTCCACGGTGGCCCCAACGAGTCCCCGCCCGGAGGCGCCCACCGGCGGTGCCACTGTCTCTGGGAGCGCTGCGCGTCGGCTGACGCCCTCGACCTGGTGGCCGAGGCACTGGGCGGGGACCCTCCAAGTCCCTCCTGGTCCAGGAGACTGCGTGAGCTGGCGGCCGTGGCGGCCTCACTGGGCAAACCGACCCAGCCCATCGCGTTTTGGCTGCGCGAGGCATCTACCACGAGGCGAGTCCTGTCGATGGAGGCGTCATCACCGTCCGACGGCGCTCCTTCACCGACCCGACTCGGCCTGCCACGCCGCCCAGGCCGTCACCGACGCCGACGGCTGGCGCGTGGCGCGTGGGCACGGCGCCCACCTGGGACCTGCGCGACGACCAGCCGACCGCGGCTTCTGAAACTCCTGGCCCCGGAACCTGACTGTCCGGTCGGCTCGTCCGTGCGGTCGAGTCCGCAGATCGAAGTCGTAAACCCCTGACATCCTCCGCCTGTAGAGGAGAGGCGCCTGGGGCGCGCGAGGCTGGAGGTGGCTCGCGGCTTCCTGATCACGCGGGCCGGGAGATGAACATGAACGCGATGCTCGAGACGACGCAACGTGACGCGCAGGGGTGCGGCTCTGGTCAGGTGTATCTCTGCTGGCCTCGCTGTCCTCCTGACCGCCTGCGGCTACCGACGTCGTCGTCGGTCGGTCGCCGCGTGAGCCTCCGTCCGGTGAGCATCAGCTGGACGGCCGAGACGTCAATGCCTGGTTGGACGGGAAGTTGCCCGATGCCTTGAAGAACGAGGATATTCGGGTGCTGTGGTGTCGTGGTCATGACGGAGCAGGTGGTGACCACCTGCGCTACGGAGCTGGGCTGACACCGGTGCCTCGCGGGCAGCCGGTGCCGTGGACCCGCAGACGTCTCTGTTCCGGGTGGCTCGATCTCAAGATCCGACCTCCATCTCGGCGATGCAGCTGGTGGAGCAGGGCAAGGTGATTCTCGATGCCGACATCAGCGCCCTACTCGACTTCCGAGATCGAGCGGCGCTTGATGAGTCCCTGACCCGCGCAACCTCCTGACTCACTGGCGGGCTTCGAGGAGAGCATCCGGATGGCTCGGGACGGACGGACCTGAGGTGTCTACGTCAGAGACCAATCCGCGGTGCAGGTCTCGAGCGCACTGCACTCCAACCACGGCATGGCCCCTGGCCGGCCTACATTGTGCAGCGGGTGGTGGTCAGCCTTTTGAGACCTATGTGCGTGAGCACGTCCTGGAGCCGCGGGCACGGCCTCCTCCACCTGGGCAGCCCTGCCCAAGGATATGGCCGGCTCCTGGGCGGGCCACACCTCCACGGGTGAGGAGGTCCCTTCGAACTCATGTGGTGACTTCCGGCCGCTCGCTGACTGTCTCGGCTCGGACTTCGCGGCCTTCATGGAACGCTCAGCTGAGTCGCTCGCCCTAGCTGCTGCGTGAGGAGACCTGGGAGCAGATGTGGTCGCCCGGGCTGGGGGAGGAGCGGCTCAGCAAACGGGCCAAGGGCGTGAGATGGGCCTGGGCTACTTCGACCTCTCCCGTCACGGCCGGCGAGTCGTCGGGGCACGGCGGCGACATGTGGGGTGGCACTCAGTTCGAGCTCTGCGAGGAGAACACCGGCATCTTCATCTCCTACAACGGCGATGGTAACGACAGCGACTCCTCGAACAACCTGCGCGAGACCTGGCTCAGGGCTTCGCCGACCGCTACTCCCCGGCGAGACGGTCAGAGCATCCGGCAGCAAGGACTCCGCCGAGCGCGCCCGCCGGGTGGTCGGCTCCTACGTGCGCCAGCAGAGTCCGTGGGCCTCCTTGCGCGGCGGCCTGCGCTCGACCTCTTCCCCGGCAACGATCGAGCAGACGGGCGACGGGGACCTCGAGGACGGTAAGATTCGGTATGTCGAGGTCGAGCCCTGGGGTCTGGCGGCAGGTCGACGGGCGCAGCGCCTCGCCGCCCAGATTGAGGACGGGCAAGGTGGTCAGCCTCGGCCAGAGCCCGCGCGAGCCCCTGATCCCCGCTGACATGCGGTCCAGCAGGCGCTCGCTCCTGTGTTCGGCATCCGCCTGGTCCTGCTGCTGGTGGTGACGGTGGTCTGGCCGATCGGGGCACTGCGACGACGTCGGCCCTCGCGCGGGCCGGGAGGTCGACGCCGCGGTGTCGTAGCTGACCCGGGTGGCTCGGGGCGCGCCGTGGCGCTGGCCTCTCAGGTCACCTGGATCGTGATAGTACTCAGTCGTCTTCGCAGCCGTTCGGTCCCTCTATCGTGGGCTATGGCGTGCCCTGGGTCGTCCCGGTGGTACGCGGGCGCCCAGGTCCTCGCAGGCCCTGGGCGTGGTGGCCGTCATCCCGGCAGCAGCTGACCTCGTGATGTCCCTGAGGCGCCGGGCGGGCTGGCGGCGGATCACCATGTCGACCGTTCTCCTGGCGGCACTGGTGGCACTGGCCTGGTGGGCCTGGGCGGCAACGCCCTGGTACCCGAGGCTCGGACTGTGACCGGAACGTCGAGAGCCTGTGCCCGTCGGCGACAATGCGGCTATGAGCCTGTCCGATCCCACCGGCTCGGTCCCGATCCGGCGCAACGACGTGCTGCTGGCTCTCACGTTCGCCGTGGTTCAGCCGACCGTGGCGTTCCTTGCGAGCACCTCGGTGCCGGTCGGCCCTCGACCGTGGTTCGCCGCGACGGCGATTCCGCTCGCGGCCGAGGGCTGGCCTCGTGCTGTGGGCGCAGTCGCCCCCTGGTCTGTCAGGCGCTGGTGTGGTCGGCGAGGTGGCGACATCATTGCTGCTTCCCGCGGGTTACGTCGCCAGCGGCTGCGGCCAGCTCATCGTGTCCTTCAGTATGGGGATGCGGTTTCCTCTGCGCCGAACGGCGGCTGCCCTGACCGCGCTGTCCCTGGCCTACTCGGCGGTCGACAACTGGCGAGACCCGCCCAATCAGTGGGAGCTGGCCATGACAAGAGTGCTGGTGAACCTGGCGGCCTGCCTGCTACCGATGCTGGGCGGGGCGGCGCTGGCCAGCAGTCGCAGGTACGAGCACTCCCGTCAGGAGCTCCTCAGGCGCGAGCACGGCCGGCAGCTGGAGGTGGCCCTCATCCAGGAGCGCCGCCGCCTGGCCGGAGAGCTGCACGACGTCGCCGCCCACCACCCTGGCCGGGATCGTCGTGCAGGGGCGGCCGCGCTCGAGCGACTGATCGACCGCGACCCGCAGACGGCCAGGGACGCGGCTCAGCAGCTGCGCCGACAGGCCAAGGAGACCCTTTCCGGGCTCCGCTCCGTGGTGGGCCTGCTGCGCAGTGACGAGGAGGTCGAGGAGTCCACACCCGGACTTCGCGACCTGCCCGAGCTGGTCGCCTCCAACCGGGTGCTCGGCGTCGACATTGACCTGTTCGACGATGGCCTTCTGGGTGACGAGCCGGGTGATGCGACCACCCGCAGCACCTCCAGCGGTGCGCCCTCCAGAGATACCGCTGCTCGCATACCGGTCCCGTCGCAGCGGGCCGACACCGCCGTCTTCCGGGTGGCGCGCAGGCGATCAGCAACGCCTGCAGCACGCTCCGGGAGCCCCGATCACGGTGAGGTGAGACGTCTGGAGACCGCCCTCGAGCTGACCGTTCTCAACGGCCCCGCACACCGGCCCTCGACCGAACCCGATGGTGGCGGCACCGGCCTGACGGTCATGCGGGAACGGGCGGACGCCGTCGGAGGTTCCCACGCCGGCCCGGTGGAGGGCGGAGGCTGGCGGGTACTGGTTAGTCTGCCGTTGGCTCAGGGGGCTCAGGAGGAGGACGCGCTGATCGGGCATGGTACTGGTGGATGACCAGGCGGTGATCCGCGCGGCTTCCGCATCCTGTTGGAGGAGAACGACGACATCACGGTGGTGAGAGTCTCCGGCGGCTAGGGAGGCGGTGCGCGTGGTGCGCGCGACCCGCCCGACGTCGTGGCATGGACCTGCGGATGTCGGAGGGGACGGCCTGACGGCCACGCGCAGATCGTCTCTCCGAGCGGAGGGCGTGTCCCGGCGGTCCTGGTCGTCACCACCTCGACATGGACGCCGACGTCTTCGGCGCGCTGGAGGCCGGGGCGACGGCTTCATCCTCAGGACTGCGAGCCCGAGGAGCTGGTCGATGCCGTGCGCCGCCTGGCCTCCGGCTACGGCCTGGTCAGAGCGTCACTCGCCGGGTGATCGCCGAGTTCGCCCGCCGCCAGGGGCGGGTCGAGAACGGGAGGCGCTCGGTGTGCTCACCGAGCCGGGAGCGCTGAGGTCGTCCAGCTCCTGGCCGCGGCATGTCGAACGCGGAGATCGCCGCCGAGCTCGTCGTCGAGACCAGCACGGTCAGTCGCACCTGACGCGGATCCTGCCCAAGATCGGCGCCCGCGACCGGGTCCAGGCCGTCGTGTGGGCCTTCCGCAACGGGCTGGTCTGAGGTGCCGGCCGTCGTCGGACCGGATTAGCGCAGCACGTAGGCGGCCATCCAGCGGCGCATGGCGGAAGAACCTGCTCGCGCACGGGAGGTTCGGACGGGGTGAGGTCGTGGACTCTCCGGGGAAGCGGGCGATGGTCACCAGCTTGCCGAGCATGACGGCGCGGCGGGCGGTGGCGTCGGCGTCGATGATCGTGTCCGCGCTGCGCGACTCCGGAGTCCACGTCACCCCGAGGCGGGTGAGGCCGAGCCCATGGACAGCACCGGGCGGCGGATGTCCAGGCCCTGGGCGACGCGGTTGTGGCCCTCCATGACGGCCTGGAGCCAGCCCGCGCGCACGGGCGCGGAGGCTTGATCGACCAGGCCGGGTTGATGTCCCCAACCGGTCACGTAGGGGTCGTTGGCCCAGGCGGGATCGGGCAGCTCGCCGTCACGCTCGGGGAGCCAGCCGTCGGTGATGGAGAAGACGCGCGCCGGGTCGACCCAGCCGTCGAGGATCGACATGCGCGGGTCGCGCAGCTCAGGGTGCGCAGAAACCGGGTCGCCGACGGTGCGCACGAGCTCGAGCCCCTGGGAGCGAGCCAGGCGAGTTCAGGATCAGGGCGCGCAGGGCCCCCGGGTGGCGGTCCGCCCACAGAGAGGCGACAGAGCCCGCCCGTGGAGTGACCCGACAGGACGAGCTCGGCTCTCCCAGCCCTGATCGGCGCGGATGGCCGACAGGGCCCGCCCAGGTCCTCGTCGTACTCGGCCAGCGAGGTGCACCAGCCCAGCATCTGGCCCTCGCGCCGGAGCGGCCGTAGCGGCGCAGGTCCAGGGCGCAGAAGGCGCCGCCAGGCGGGAGATCTCGCGCGGGCCAGGTGGGTCTGGAAGAAGTAGTCGTTCCAGCCGTGCAGGGTAGAGGTAGATGAAGGTGGGGGTGGTGGGGGTGCCCGGCAGGGCGCCGGGGTCGAGGCCGGCAGGTGGCGCACCAAGGTGGCGACGGCGCCGTCGTCCTCGTCGTCGGGCAGCAGCTCCAGGGTGCGGGCCTCGAAGCTCGGGCCCAGGAAATCCGGCCCCCAGGCGTCCACCGGCGCATGCTCGGTCGTTGCGTTCACGACCCCATGATGGCACCGCGAGCCGGAGGGAACACCACGACGCTTTTCTCACTCACCAACCAAAAACTTCAGAAACGACCCGGAGCCGCGTCTTTTTGAAGTTTCGGTCGAAAGTGAGCGTGGGCGCGTGAGGCGGGGGCCAGTGAGGCGATCGGTGTCAGCCGGCGTGCTGGCCGATGAAGCGGAGGATCGCCTCCTCGAGCTGGCGGCCGTGGCCGGCGATGAGGTGACCGCCGGTGGGGAAGAGCGACGTCGTCAGGTCCGGGTAGCGGTGCATGGAGGACTGCACGTGCCCCGCCGGGGGAGCGAAGGGCGCTATTCGGTCGTCCCGGGCGTGCAGGAGCAGGACGGGCGGCTTGAGCTCCTCGATCGGATAGTCCTCGAAGTGCACCGCCATGTCCCGGTTGGTGATCGAGGCGTCGATGTCGGCCCCTGTCCTGCGTTCCGGACAGAGGGAGCATGCCGTGGATGGTCTGGGGGAGCTATGCCCAGGACGGACCGAAGAATGGCGAGAGCAGCCACATGATCCAGTCGTGGTTCGCGATCGCCGGCGGCCCCATGGCGCCCGGGCGGCGTCGCGAGCCCGGGACGGCCAGGGTGCGGCCGAGCTCAAGAGAATGAGTCCTGACTCGCTCGGGGTGGTCCAGGGCGAAGCGGATGGCGGGGTGCCGCCGCTGAGCTCTGCAGGACGAAGACTCGTTCGATCCCAAACGGTCGAGCATCTCGGCGAAGGCACGGCCTGGGCGGCGGCAGAGCCGTCGCCCCGCACGGCGCTGCCGGGTAGCCGAAGCGCGACGGCGCGAGGACCCGGAGGTGCTCGACCAGGCTTCCGACGCTGTCGAGCGCCTGGTCGTATCCGCCGTACAGCCCTGTGAACCGACAGAATCGTCTCGCAGCCGGAGCCGGGGCCGCGCCCCTCCTGGGGCTGTGTCCGCAGTCGATGTAAGCGACCTCGCCGTGACTGAGGGCCATCCTTCGCACCGGATGGGCGAGCAGTCGCGCGCGGGCTGCGGCGCGGGCTCGGCTGAGCGAGGGCTGAGCCGCGCCGTAGATGACGATCCCGGCGCCGAGGAGTCCCGCGGCGAGCAGTGCGCGTCTCATGGGCAGACCCTCAGGCCTCCGGCGGCGTGTGTGCACTCGTTGCGTTCACGCCCCATAGGTGGCACCGCCCGCTGGGAGGGCGTCACGACCGAACTCTCATCATCATGCAAAACTCAGAAACGACCCGGAGCCGCGTCGTTTCTGGAAGTTTCTATCGAAGTGAGTGGGTGGGTGCACTGCGGCGGCATCGATGGTGGAGGGCTCTCGGTGGGCCGTTGACGAGACGAGCCTCGGCATCGACCCCGACGACCGCCTTCAGCATCCTCCTCCGCGTCTGCGCCATGACTCGCTCAACCTCCCGGCTAGCGTCAGGGCTCAGCCTTTGGGCGGCGAGGCCTGAGAGACTGGGCATGCGAATCGCCATCGGTGCCCCGGGCAATGGAGCCCTCCTGAAGGACGCTCTGCGGAACGACTGGCCGAGGGATGGGCGCGTGAGCGACGTCGTCGACCCTGTCCACACCGGAGGTCACCTACCCGGAGGTCTCCTTCCAGGTCGCCCGGGCAGTCGCCGAGGGGCGGGTTGACCGAGGGCTTCTCATCTGCGGCACCGGCGTGGGAACGGCCATCGCGGCCAACAAGGTGCCGGGGGTGGCGCGGCGACCGCGCACGACCTGCTCACCGTGCGCGGCTCGGTGGAGAACTACGACGCCCAGATCCTGTGTATGGGACAGAACGTCATCGCCGCCCCCGCCGCCTGGGCGCTCATCGACATCTGGCTCGACCTGCGCCACGACCCCACCAGCAGCTACGGCCCCAAGGTCGGCGAGATCACCGCCTACGAGGCGCGCCTCCACTCCTGACGGCGGCCCTGCGCGAGCGGACAGGTGCCCAGGGCACTATCCGCAGTCTCTATGTGCGTGGCCCCTATCGGAAACCCATCGCGGTCGCTGTCTACGAGGGTGCCTGAGGGTTGCCCGGGTGCCGCAAGAGCATCCGTGTCCAAATCGGATACAAAGGAGTCCGAGGCCCGACATAGTCGCTGACTGAACCGCGGAATCGCGCGGTTTCTTTCTGCGCGTCCGAACTGGGGGCGAGCCTTTGTATCCGATTTGGACACCGCCCAGCACCTCGTGGCCGGTCGCGCTGCGCGTGGGGCCGTGATGTCCGGTGCATGACCTGCGTGAGGAACCTCGCGCGAACTTGCATTGAGTGCAATGATGCACTGAGTGCAAAGATGAGTGCGTGACCGGAACCGACCTGCGTGCCACCCAGGCGCAACGCACCCGCGCCGCCATCCGCGCCGCCGCGCTCACCCTGACCGGAGCGCGCTGCGCCGCGATGACGGTGGATGACGTCGCCGCCCTCGCCGGAGTCTCCCGGCGCACTGTCTTCAACCACTTCGCCTCCAAGGCCGACCTCCTCGTCGTGGGCCTGGGAGCCCCCGGCACCCGCGGTTGTCGAGGCCTTCGTCAACGGCTCCGGAAGCCTCCTGAGGACCTCGGTACCCCTGCTCGCCTCCGGCGCCGAGTCCGTCGAGTCCGGAGCGCGGCTGGCTCCTGTCCTTCCCGGAGATCGTGCGGGACAACCCGAGGTGGAGCGCGCCGTCCACGAGCGGCTGCGCATCGTCGCCCAGTCCCTGGCGGAGGCCGCCGGCCGCCGTCTGGGAGCCGAGCCCGACGACCCGCGCACCCGCGCCGTCGTCGCCCTGGCCATGGCCATCCAACGCAGCTCCCTGGACCTGTGGTGCGGCCGCTCCCACCCCTGGGAGGAACGCCGCGAGGTGGCGGCGCGCACTGAGCTCACCGAGGCCCGCCAGGGGCCTCGAGAGCCCCGAGGTCTCAGGCCAGTGCCCCAGTCCCGCTTTGGTCGACGCCGTTCGCACCATGGTCGAGGCGATCTCCGAGGTCATCACTCGCCCGCTCCGACGCCTCAGCCTCCACCGCTGCCGGTGACCCAAGGCCGTCGAGCTCGCCGAGGTAGCCGCGAGGGCGGCTCGCCCCTTCTTCTCGCACCTGACTGAACCAACTGTTTCCATCCTTTTCCATCCTTCGCCCTCAACCGACAAGGCCACACCTATGACTCAACGCAGCTCGACGCCGGCCTCCGCCGGCACCGCCCTCCACGAACCGGGGGCGGAGTTCCACCCCGACCGCCGCTTCTGGGCCGTCTACGCCTCGCTCCTGATCGTCATGTTCCTGTCCGCCATGGACCAGACGATCGTCGGCACGGCCCTGCCCACCATCGTGGGTGATCTCGGCGCCGCCCACGGCCTGGATCCGACCGCCTACACCCTGGCCATCACCGTTGCCATGCCGGTCTACGGCAAGCTCGGCGACCTCGTGGGACGCAAGAACCTCTTCCTGGTGGCCATCGCCCTGTTCCTGATCGGCTCAGCCCTGTGCGGCACCGCCGACTCCATGACCCAGCTCATCATCTACCGCTTCATCCAGGGGCTGGGTGGCGGCGGCCTCATGATCTCCTCCCAGGCGATCACCGGCGACCTCATCCCGCCGCGGGTGCGCGGTACCTACATGGCCCCCATGGGAGCCATGTTCGGCATCGCGTCCATCCTGGGACCCATCATCGGCGGCTGGCTCACCGACTCGGTCTCCTGGCGCTGGACCTTCTGGATCAACCTGCCGCTGGGCGTCCTGGCCTTCATCGCCATCTTCCTGGTGCTGCGCCTGCCCAGCAGCCGTCTGACCAGTCCCATCGACTGGTGGGGGCTCGGACTCATGAACGCCGGCGCCATCGCCATCGTCCTCATGGCCACCTGGGGTGGCAACCAGTACGCGTGGACCAGCCCGGTCATCATCGGCCTGGGCGTCGTCGGCCTGGTGTGCTGGGGCTGTTCGGCTTTCGTCGAGACGCGCGCCACCGACCCCATCCTGCCCTGGACGATCCTCACCAGCCGCACCTTCATCGTCTCCACGCTCGTCGGCATGCTCGCGATGGGCGGCATGATCGGTGTGCTGAGCTACCTGCCCACCTACCTCCAGATGGTCTACGGATACTCGGCCACCACCTCCGGCCTGCTCCTGGTGCCCATCACCATCGGGATGCTCATCTCCTCGATCCTCTCCGGCGTGCTCGTCTCCCGCACCGACCGCTACAAGATCTACCCGGTGGCGGGACCCCTGGTCGCCGCCGGCGCCGCCTTCTGGCTCTCCCGCCTGTCGACGACGTCGCCCGTCTGGCAGATCTCCGCGGCCACCTTCCTCATGGGGGCGGGCATCGGGCTGTTCTTCCAGCTCCTGGCCACCGTGGTGCAGAACGCCCTGCCGGCCAAGCACCCGTGCACGGCCACCAGCGGCAACAACTTCTTCCGCGAGGTCGGCGTCTCCTGGGCGCCCTCGCTCATCGGTGCGGCCTTCTCTCCGGCCTGACCTCCAACCTCACGGATCGGATCAGGGGCGCTGGCCCGCAGCGCGGACCCGTCCGTCCTGGGGGAGCTGGCCCGGTTCAGGACGCCGACACCTCCTCGCTCACTCCCGCCCTGGTCAACCAGCTGCCCGCCGCCCTGCACGACGCCGTGGCGGCTCACGCCGACGCCCTCCTGCCGATCTTCGGCTGGATGATCCCGCTGTTCGTGGCGACCTCCGTCGTCGCCCTCTTCCTGCCGAGGTGCCCCTGTCCCAGAAGACCGCCATGGAGCAGGGTCGCCGAGGCTGAGGCCGCGGCCGAGGATGAGCTCAGTGGGCCGACGTCGCCGCAGGAGCCGGACTCGGCGCCGCAGCAGGCGGAGCGGGAATCGACGGAGCGGTGACGGCGGCTGACGCAGAGTGATGGGCGGCCCGGTGGCCGGGCGCCCGCCTCAGCCCGCCGGGAACCGGTAGCGGTAGATCCTGCTTCCCCGCGCGTGGTAGAGACTGCCGTCGGCGCCGAGGGCCAGGGAGTTGACGTAGACCTTTCGCGAGGCGTGGTGGCGAAGTCGGCGATGACGGTGCCCTCATCCTGCAAGGACGTGCTCAGGGCCCGCAGGCGCCCCGCCATGATCCCGTAGAGCACGCCGTCGCGCTCTATCAGCTGACTGCGGTTGGCGTCGGCGTAGCCCTGCCTGGTCAGCGCCCGGCTGCGTCCGATCGTGAAGTCGGCCGGGATCGCATGGCGAAGACGTGCATGCCAGTAGTCCCGCACACGGTGCCGTCGCTGCCCAAGGTCAGGGCCGTGATGGAACGCTGGTCCTCGAACGGCGTCATCACCCGGGTCACCTTCCGCGTCTTCAGGTCGAACTCGAAGAGCCTGGGCGCGCTCGCCTCCGTCTGCTCGGGGTTCATGCCGTTGCCGCTGGCACTGGTCCCCGCGTACAGCTTGTCCTGGTGGTGGACGATCGACAGCGGCCGCGGTCGCTCAACAAGCCCCGCAGCGACGGATCACGCATAGTTGATCGTGTCCAGCGGGTAGGGTGTCGATCCTGTTGTGCGCGGCGTCGTAGATGGACAGCGCCCCGGAGCCGCCTTGTTCTTGGGAGAGGTGCCGACGGCGAACTCGTCGTCAGTTGATCGGCACGATGGCGTGCAGCCGCGCCTGGCGGGCATCAGACGTGATCCTCACCGACTGGTGATTCTCCAGCGTCGGCCCGGAGGCCCCCATCTCGTACCTGACCAGCTCGCCACTGGGGTAGATGCCCGTGACGAACCACTTGCTGCTGTGCCCGAAGCCCTCGACCTGACCCAGCGGCGCCTGGGGCAGGCTGTACTGCGTCTTGTCCACCTGCGCGTTGGGGGTGGCGCGAAGGAGCATCGGTGCGGTCATGTACCAGGAGGCGTAGAGGTCTCCGCCGGGGACTGCCGTCAGGACTGGATGTCGCGAGGTGATCCCTGGATCGCGTTGCCTCCGTTCGCGTCCTTGGGGAGGCCCGTCGCGCTGCCGTCGGAGGCGTGGACAATGGCGATGCTGGCGTCGTCCTTGCCCGCTGAGATGAAGTGCTCGTGCGTCGCCCAGCTCGACTGACTCGGCCTGGCCGTGGAGGCCAGTCCTTGGGCCAGTGTCCGTGAGGTGTTGGTCCGTGGGTCGTACTCCTGGAGCGTCGGTGTGTTGTGGCTCTGAACGGTGTAGCAGACCTTCTCAGCCCTCGCCGGGGCGAGTGACGACCTGGCTGGACCAGGTGTCCACCTCAAGCGCCTTGCCGTCCTTCATCTTCTGCCCCGGTGGCCGGGTCAGGACGGTTCCCCGCAGGTCGGCCGGACGCCGCCCGGGACATTCGTGCCGACGTACAGGTTGCCGGCCTTGACCTGCAGCCGTTCGAGGTGGGAGAGGCCTGCGGTGACGCGACTGGGCACCGCCAGCCCTGGTGGCGGCGTTGGTGGAGGTGTTGATCCGGACGATGGAGGGGTTCTTCGTACCTGTCCCGGCGTAGAGGAACCCGTTGTCGTAAGCGAGGCTGCGCACGTCGCTCTCTCCTGCCTGAACTCCTCCCGGCAGCAGGTCGGTCCACTGGCCCCGTCCCTGGTTGGCGGAGGGGTCGTATCGCAGGATGTGGCCGCCGTGATTGCTCTGCGTGGCCACATAGACCCGGTCGTGCTCGTCAACGACGACGTCCCAGAGGAACGCGCTGTAGGCGGCGACCTGTTCGTAGCCGGGCCGGGACGGATCGCTCAGATTCGTGGCTTTTCTGTCCCTCGGGGGCGTCCGGATCGATCTCGAAGAGCTGTCCGCCGCCGCTGGCGAGCAGGACGTGCCGGTTCGACAACCTGGCGAACTCCCAAGGCTGCACGTCGGTGTTCTCCGGGACGAGCCGCTCGCGCGACCTCAGCGTGCGGGTATTGAGGTCCACGACGTGCAGCAGGCCGTCGTTGCCGCCGGCCACGACGATGCCGACGAGGGGTGCCGTCACTCAGGACGGTGGTTCCGATGACTCGGCACGCTGGGGTCGGGTGGCGGCGTAGTGGGCAGGGCCTCTCCGGCCTCCCCGGATCGAGGGGCGACGGCGGGTGCGGTGATGGACAGGGACAGGGCAAGGGCGGTGGCGAGTGCGCCCCACAGGGTGAGGATGGTTGTCCTGGCTGACTGCTTCATCGCTGTTCTCGCCTTGTGTCGGAGGAAGGGGACTGTGCGTGCCGCCGTCCGACGGGCTGAGCCCGTCGGAGCGGATGGAACCGCCCGGCCATTGTTCACCGGGGGAGAGATGACGGGTGGCGAAACCAACCGTGAAGTTGATCGATAAATCACTGTGAGGATGCTGGTCGAGGTGCTCTGGTGGTCCTGAGCGTTCTCGTGGGTCGAGTCTGGTGCGCCGCCGGGCTCTGCGGATGAGAGGATGGCCCGGTGATGAAGCAGATTCAGGGCGACCGCCCCCGGCAGTGCTGCTGGCGATGGCGGGCGCAGCGCGAAACGCCATGACTCGTGGTCGGACAGTGACGCCTGCGTCGGTGGCGGCGGCCACTGCCGTCGTCGGAGGCTCGCTGTGCCCTGCTCGCCGGAAGTGCGGGTAACTCTTCGCCACCGCACCACGGTCGACCCAGTGAGGGTCGAGCGGGCCCCAGCACCTCGTTGTGGACGGCCCCAACCGACTGACGCGCAATCCCATGTACCTGGGCCTGACGGGGCTGCTGCTCGCACGCGATCGCGCGCAGGAGCCCGTCCGCGCTGATCCCGCTGGCCGGCTTCGTCTGGCTCATCGACCGCCACCAGATCCCGGCCGAGGAGAAGGCTCTGGAGGAGAGGTTCGGGCAGGACCACCTCGACTACAAGGAGGCCGTTCCCCGCTGGCTGGGTGTGCCCGTGCGCTCGAGGGTGCTGCTCAGCGCGCTGCCGGCGCTGAGGTGTGAGGCGCACTGAGGGTGGGGTGACCTGAATCGCGCGGTCGGCCGGAAATGATCCGACGGAGCGCGTAGTTGAAAGTTTGCATGAAAGCATTCGGCTTTCTCAGCTTCGGACACTATGGACACGGTCGCGGCCCCTGGCGACCCCGACGCCGGCCAGGCGCTCAGCGAGGCCGTCGAGATCGCCGTCGGCGCTGACGAGATCGGCGTCAACGGCGCCTACTGGCGCGTCCACCACTACGCCCGCCAGGCTGCCGCCCCCATCCCTGCTGCTCTCCGCGGCCGGCGCCCGTACCCGGCGCATCGAGGTCGGCACCGGCGTCATCGACATGCGCTATGAGAACCCGCTCTACCTGGCTGAGGAGGTCGCCGCCCTCGACCCTGCTCACCGACCAGCGCATTGCCATTGGCATCTCCCGCGGCTCGCCGGAGCAGGCCCGCCGCGGCTGGAGACCTTCGGCTACACCGGCGGCGTCGACCCGCGCAGGGCTGACGTCGCCCACGCCCACACCGCCCAGTTCCTCGACGCCGTCCGGGCGTCCCGCAGGCGGACCTCGACACCAGCGGTGGCATGGCACCCGGCGCCAGCTCCCGCCTGCGCATCGAGCCGCACGCCCCCGGCGTGGACCGCCGCCTGTGGTGGGGCGTCGGCTCGTGGAGACCGCCGAGTGGACCGCCCGCCAGGGTCTGAACCTCATGAGCTCGACCCTCCTGACCGAGGCCACTGGCGAGGGCTTCTCCCACCTTCAGGCCGAGCAGATCACGCGCTACCGCGAGGCGTGGAAGGAGGCCGGCCATAACTGGACTCCCGCGTGAGCGTCTCGCGCTCCATCTTCCCGATCGTCTCCGACGTTGACCGGAGTTCTTTGCCCTGCGCGGCGAGGACTCCCACGACCAGATCGGCGTCATCGACGGCCTGCAGTCGACCTTCGGGCGCACTTACGCCGCCGAGCCCGACGTCCTCATCGAGCAGCTCTCCCGCGACGAGGCGCTCCATGCCGCCGACACCCTCATGCTCACCATTCCCAGCCAGCTCGGCGTCGACTTCAACCTCCACATCTTGCAGGCCTTGGCAGAGCATGTCGCCCCGGCACTGGGGTGGCAGCCCAACACCGCCGGACCGGTGACGGGCTATTCCTGAGGTGTAGACCTCCGGCAGCGGTCACCGTCCCGGTCTGGTCGCGATACGGTTCCGTCATGGAGGATGCAGGCGGTCAGGCCCCGGTGCGTGCACGACCTCGTGATGCCACAGGAGGACGATGGGCCGGATCGCGAGGAGCTGCTGACGGAGCGGAACGCCCTGGTCGATCGGGTGAAGGGAGCTGAGCCCTGCTGCTGCGCGACATCCATCAGCCGGTCCTGGAGATAACGGCAGCGATCAACGACGTGAAGGCCCGCATCGACGAGATCGACGCGGAGCTGCTCGACCGTTCGGTGTCGGCGGCGGCGGCTGCTCGCGGACGTCGAGGAGCCGGTCGGCACCGCGGAGCGCCGCGAGGTGGTCGAGGCGAAGTGGAAGGTGTTGGACGTGGACCGCCGCCGGATGCTCGTGGACGAGCTGGTGACGGTGACCATCGAGCCCATCACGCCCGGTCACGTGAAATTCGACCCGACCTGATTCGGATAGAGCCGCGTCGCGACTGACTTCCATGAGTCGACCTCGTCAGTGCAATGGTGAGTCGACTCGTGGGAGAATGGTTGCAGACAAGAAGATCCCCACCGGGGCCGCGACTTAGAAGCGCGGGTTCTGCTCCGGGATGAGTAGCCGGTCAAACAGCCCAATTACCGTGGCGGGGAACCGAAGATACTCATGTCTGAGGACTTCGATGTCTGTCGTTATCGACGTTCCCCGCGCATCCGCGCTCGACCGCCCTGGCCTCGATCAGGGCTCACCCTTCTCCGCAGGCAGACGGCCTCGATCCCGTCATCGCCGCCGCTCGTGCTGCTGGTCGTCTGGCCGGTGAACGCCTGGCTCGCACGCCCCTGACCCCGCGACAGCGCGCCGCGGTCGCCGCCGTGATGGGCGGTGGTCACTGATGAGCGCCAACCCGCCGCCTTCGACCACGTGAACGGCTTCCGCTGGCGACAGGGCGACCCCTCCTCGCCGAGTCCGAGGCACGTCTCTACGACCTCGGCGTGCTCCGCTCTGTGCTGGAGGAGTCCGTCGAGATCGCGTCGTTGTCGCCGACGCCCGCGCTCCGTCGCGTGCCTCGTGGGATCATTTTGGGTCTCATTTGGGGGTCATAGGGGGTCATTTAGGCGCCGCACTCTCTCTGAGGCCCTCCGCGCTGTCCGCGGCGGGGGTGGTCGCTGTGGCTAAGCAGGAGAACAACCCGACGAGCATCGGGCTCACGCAGTACTCGATCCGTCGTACTGACCTGGGCTGCGAGGACCCGAACGGGGCCGCGCTGCTCCAGCAGGGAGCCGAGGCGATCCTCGCCTACGTGGTGCAGCGGCTCGAGGCCACCGGCTGCGAGGTCGTCGAGGCCTCACGGCATCGCATGACAAGGACGAGCGCGAGGTCTGGAGCGACACGGAGAAGGCTCTGGTGATCGAGCCGAAGCCCGATCACCTGCACGCGGTCATCAGTTCGCCAGCCGTGCGAAGAGCGCACCGCTGATCGGCTCGCGTTCGGCATCGGCGTCGAGCCCCAGTACGTCGAGAAGCGGGCCGCGGGCGGTACGCCTCACGACAACATGCTGTCGTATCTGACGCACGTGAAGTACGCGGACAAGCACCAATACGCGCCTTCGGAGGTCGCTACGGTGCGTGCCTGACTACCTCGGGATCGACGCCCAGCGTCGGGAGACCTGGCCCGGGCGCGCGCGCACGTGAAGAAGAAGGTCGTCGCCGAGAACTTCGAGGACATGCGCGAGCGCGTGCCCAGGGCGAGTTCACGCGGGATCAGATCATGCTCACGGACGAGCTGTTCGACATCTACCGCGGCATCAGCGGGAGATCGACGACGCGCTGTCGGCTCACGGCCAGCGCCGCGCATACCGGGCGGCGGCGAAGCCCGCGCCGGTGAGTTCTCGACGCACGTGGTGTTCGTCCATGGGGATGCCGGGATCGGCAGACCCGGTTCGCCACGGACTTCATCACCGAGGCGATCAACGCGGCGAACGCGCACGGCGAGCGGTGGCAGGTCTACCGGGCCGCGACGGGGAACCCGCTTGATGACTGGCGAGGCGAGGAGGTGCTGCTGCTGGACGATCTGCGGGCCTCGGCGATGGATGCGAACGACTGGCTGCTGCTGCTTGATCCAGTACAACGCCCTCGCCCTGCGAAGGCTCGGTACAGAACAGGGGCGAGGTGGCCCCTGCGCCTTATCGTCATCACGGCGACGATCGAGCCTCGTCGAGTTCTTCTACTACGCCCGCCAGAAGGGCAACGTGGACGAGGCGTTGGACCAGTTCATCCGCCGCTTGGCCTCGGTCGTGAAGGTCTATCGTGCCGACGACATCAATCGTTACCTCGTGCAGCACATTGGGAAGATCGAGCCCTACGAGTGGCACCAGTGCAGCATCCCGACCGCCGCACACACGCCCGGCATGTACGGCAACGCGTATCACCAGAACGTCGGGTCGCGGAACTGACCTACGGTCCGGAGACCTCGGCGGAACATGACGCTGAGGGCGCGGTTGCTGAGCTGCTGGGCGGGCTGCGGTGCGGAGCCCTGACTGCCGCTGGCGCTGATCGGAGGTGCCGCATGAGCACCGAACGCGATGCGCTCTTCCAGGGTCGAGGGGCGGAGGCCCCTCGCAAGCAGCCGGGGAGGACATGAGCGCCAGCGAAATGTCCGACACGGCTACTGCTTGCCACTCTGGCGTACAGGTGGAGCAGCAGACCGACTCCCAGGTGAACACCGGTCGGGCTGATGCGGAGGCTGTGCGTCAGAGTCACGGCGGCGCGAAGCGTCGTCGTGGGGGCCGCGCGAAGCTCGATACCGACTTCGGAGAGGAGACGCTCGCGGCGCTTCGCACTCGATGCGAAGCGGCTCGGGCTGGCTCCGAGCACGGATGCGGACCGTCGTCCGGGATGCCCTCCACGCCTCTCGGAGCGAGGAGTTGGACGTCGCCGTGGCCGCGCACCTGCTCGGGGTCGAGGCGCGGGCAGTGCGTCGGCGGATGCTCGCGAGCTGGCCGCGCAGATTCGCCCGCTGGCGATCAACGTCAACGACCTCGACCGCCGGGCGCGGGCTGGTGAGTCAGTGGCGCTGTCGGCGGAGGTGCCCGAGCTGATCGAGTTGCTGCGCGAGGTCCGCGCCCTGCCTCGGGGATCCCGGGCGGCCCCAGAGCACCACGCACTACAGCGCGAGCGCCACGCCGCCGACACGGGAGCGCTCATATCCGTGGCAAGGAGGACGACGGGGCATCGCGATCACGTGCGATGTGCCGGGCCCAGCGCGTTCTCGGCGCGCGCCGGTCGCTCACGCAGAACACGACGCGCGAGGTCGAGGCGTGCATTACCGCCGGTCGTTCAGCGACGAGGAGTTCGACCCGAAGAGTCCGGAGGACGTGCAGCGGGTGAACGATCTCGGTTATCAGCTCGCGAAGAAGATGACCCGGACTCGACTGCCTCGTGGTCAGTCATGCATGGCTGGGCGGGGCAAGCCGCACAACCACATCTTGGTCATCAACCACAACAACCGGACGGGGAAGGCGCTCGGACTATCGCACGTTCCACGACCGCAAGGCCGGGAATCAGCGGGCGTCCAGTCGGCGAACGACCAGCTGATGCGAGAACACGGGCCTCGGTCGTGAAGCGGCTGGAGCACGCACCGAAGGACTGGGAGCTGTGCCGTGAGGACTTCGCCGAGGATCGCCTCGACCGCGAGATGGGCGACCGATGAGCGCGGCGCTGGCCGATCCCGGGCGGTGGACAAGGCCGGTCTGGTCTCGGGTGATCGAGGAGCAGAACCAGCGGCTCGGCGATGACGGGGGCAGGTGCCGCGGATGCGGCTGCACGCCCCGTCAGCAAGAAGGGCAAGCGCGCCGGGCAAGAGACCTGGACGCTCTACATCGGATCGCCGCGGCGAGTCCGGCCGCGCCGAGCGCCGCAGGCGCGAGCGCCCTCTCGCGGACTTCACCCCGGAGGCGCGCAGGCGTTCTTCGACTACCGAAGGAGAAGGAACATGAGCGCAGCGCTCGACAGTGGGCTGAAAGCAGCAGAACGAGCCCGAGGTAACGCAGCAGCAGCTCGGCAGTCCGGAGACGATGGAGCTGTTGACCTCGATCCTCGCCGCCGTCGAGGCGCAGAACACGAGATCGCCACGCTGACCGAACAGCAGAAGAAGCTCGCGGGGTTCGTGTGGTCGCGGACGAGGAGACGACGAGGCGGCTGGAGCGGATCACTGGGCCCCTGGCGTCGACCTCCTCGCCCTCCAGTGACGTGTCCGCGAGGATCGCGAGTATCGGAAAGCAGGCAGAACGAGATCGTGAGCACGCTCGGCGAGTTCGCGCAGAGTCTCAAACGGCGAGGCTGAACGCCGCGTCGCGGAGCTTGGGTCGCGCAGGCGCAGAAGAATCGCGCGGCTACGCGGCCTCGGCGATTGAGGGTCTGAAGGCGCAGGTCACAGCGAACCAGAAGCTCGTGAGCCAGGTCGGCGGCGCGGTCCAGCGGATCGAGAGCGCACCGAGGAACGGGTCGAGAAGGCTGTCTGAGCAGGGTCGCCGGAGGCTTCTGGCCACGATGACCGCGAGCCTCGACGCCTCGAACGCGCGGGCGGAGCGGATCATCGCCGCGACGGCGAAGCTGGAGGCGCGACAGCTCTGGTCCGCGCCGCCGCGATGTGCCTCGTTCTCCTGCCGGTGGCCGTGGTCGTCGCCGGTCTCTGGATGGGCATCGCCGGGCTCATCACGGGTGTTCAGTGGGCGCTGGACGTGGACGGGAGCGTGTGGCTCGGCATCGGCCGGTGGCTCGTGGTCGGCGCTGGCCTCGCCGGGGCCGGCTACGGGCTCTTCGCGTCCGTCCGCTGGGTTGCGGGTCTCGTGGAGACCTGGAAGGGCGCGGATGCCGAAGTGGCTCCTGCGCAAGAGGTGATCACGCCTCACGAGGGCAAGCGCGGGCAGCTGCGATCAACCGGACGAATGAGGTCAGCGGCTGCTGTATAGTTCAGTGCATGCTGACCATTGCTTCGCGTCTTGACGTCATGAACCGGCTCGGCCGGGCCATGGCCGACCCGACGCGCTCCCGCATCCTGATGTCCCTGCTCGACAGCCCGAGCCACCCGCGGTGCTCTCGCGCGAGCTGGGGCTGACCCGCTCGAACGTGTCCAACCACCTGACCTGCCTGCGCGACTGCGGGATCGTGGTCGCCGAGCCCGAGGGCCGCCAGACTCGCTACGAGATCGCCGACCCGCACCTGGCTGCGGCGCTGACGGCACTGGTCGATGTGACCCTCGCCGGGACGAGAGCGCGCCGTGCATCGACCCGGCCTGCTCGGTGCCGGGCTGCTGCGCCGCGGAGCAGCCTGGGGGACGCCTCGTGAGCGCCGCCTGCGGCTGCGACGAGCCGACGACCAGCCCCGCGGACGAGGCAGAGGAGGCAGAGCGCCCGTGGTGGCGTGATCCCGGCCTGGTCGTGCCGATCCTCTCCGGCGTCGCGTTCGGCACCGGCCTGGCGCTGGAGTGGTCGGGGCTGCACATCGCGGCGCTGGTCGCGTTCTGGGCGGGCCTGCTGCTGGGCGCGTACACGTTCGTGCCCGGTGCGATCCGGAATCTCGCGCAGCGTGCTCGGGATCGCCGCTGAGACGATCAGCGCCGTGGGCTCGGTGGATCCCGGCTACGAGGAGGCGGCCGCGCTGGCGTTCTCTACTCGATCGCCGAGGCCCCTGGACAAGGCGTATGACCGCTCGCGGCGCAGCTGCGCGCGCTGCTGAAGCTCGTGCCGGAGACCGCGACCGTGCTGCGCGACGGGACCTCCGCCTCGGTCCCGGCCAGGGAGATCGCCGTCGGCGACGTGCTGCTGGTCCGCCCTGGCGAGCGGGTCGCGACCGATGGGCTGGTCCGCTCGGGCCGGTCGAGCCTGGACACTTCGGCGATCACCGGTGAATCGATCCCGGTCGAGGTCGCGCCCGGAGAACTCGGCGGGCGCGATCAACAGCGCGTGCTGGAGGTCGAGGCGACCGCTGCGCGCGCACCGACAACTCGCGCTGACCACGATCGTGGAGCTGGTCAGAGTGAAGCCCAGGCGCCGAGAAGGGCGACCGCGGATCGCTGACCGGATCGCCCGCCGCTGGTGCCTGGCGTGATGGTCCTCGCCGTCCCTCGTCGGCGTGCTCGGGTCCCTGCTCGGCGACCCGGAGATCTGGATCACGCGCCCTGGCTCGTTCCCGCGTCGCGGCCAGCCCCTGCGCGCTGGCGATCGCGGTGCCCGTCACCGCGTCTCCAAGCGACCGGCGCGGCGACCAGGATTCGGCGTCGTCATCAGGCAGGGGCCGCCTTCGAGCGCTCTCGGCGGCATCCGGCACCTGCGTGGACAAGACCGGCACTCCTGACCCGCAACCGGCGTGAGGTAGTCCGCCATCGATCGCCTGCGCGTAGGTTCTGACGATGTGCGCAGGTCGCTAACCGGGCGCACGCGCCGTGGGCAGCACTCGACGCACCCACTCGCCGCCGCCACTCGCCGCTCGCCGGGCCAGAAACGTGCCGCGCAGTGACGTGCGCCGAGGAGGCGGGCACGGCATCGGTGGCCCTGGTCGACGGCCGCAGGCGGCGGTGGGCAGTCCGCGCTGGATCGACGCCGAATCGCTCAAGGCCCGGGTCGAGGACTTTGGAGCGGAGGGCAGACCTGCACGTGCTCCGTCACGTCGACGGCCTCCTGGCTGCGACCGGGCGTCCGCGACGAGGCTGCGCCCTGAGGTCCCCGAGGTCGTGCGGACCCTGCAGCGACCGGGGCGTCGAGGTGAGCATGCTCACCGGCTGGCAACCTCCAGCACTGCCGCCGCGCTGGCGAAGCTGGCCAGGATCGGCGACGGTACGCCGACTGCGTCCCCGATATCAGGCTCGCACATCGTCGCGCTGGTTCTCCGGGAGATCGCGCGACCGCGCGACTTCGGCGACGCATCAGCGACGTCGCCCGCGCTGGCCGCGACCGCCGTGACGCTATGCCACGCTGGGCGCGACTGACCGTCGCCGGGATCGAGGTCCTCGGCGTCGCCTTCACCCGGCCAGCGACCTCGGCATCCTCTGCAGGCTCTGCACCACGCCCGCCGCGGCGGCAGGATCATCAACCAGAACATCGTGCCGTTCACCGGCGATCATCGCGTGCTGCTCGCCGCTGCTGGCGATCACCGGCGTGCTCTGGCCTGGCAGCGGTCGTCCTCGTGCACGAGTCGCCGAAGT
>BNJU01004816.1_pt1 | contig 27976 bp, 42 predicted proteins | sample 8539281 | NCBI WGS metagenome assembly BNJU01 (sample SAMD00202456, study PRJDB9452) | human saliva metagenome | isolation source: human saliva | place: Japan
ATAATCTTTACGCTCAGCATCAGTCGCTTTCTTTTTAAAATAGCCCCAAATATGCTGAAAGGCATTACAAACTTGACCTCTATGTTCTGGAATTTGGCAGGCACTGTTAATCATCTCTTGAACCTGACTCAGCTCCACCACTTCTTGCTTGAGATACTGGCGAATATCCTTGTAAATATTACTGGAATGGCTCAAAACAAAGGTATTTATTTTTCCGCCCAGAGTTGCTGACAAAGGGCACGTTGGTTGTTGTTTTCCATATTTCTCCTAACTTTCTACTAGTTCCCAGAAAATACGGAAACAAAGTTATATCTATAAAATGAGCGAATTATAAGCGAATAGTGAGCGAATAAAGATGTTCTAAGTACTAGCCGTATGAAACTTTTTTCATCTTTTAAAAACATCCTACAACTCATGAAACAAAGTAATAATTTTCTTTTAGTTCTCGGAAACGGTCAAAACTGAGAATACCCTCATTTTGTAATCTGCCTAAAACTACACTCGGATGAATATCGATTCCTCCGCAAAAATCTAGAATATCCGACTTATCAAAATTTCCTTTTTTGACAAAAGTTTGATAGTCTTCTGGTCTAATCAAGAAATCTTTTGCAAACTGATCTGCTTGTTCTTCAGAACGTCGGTAGGATTCACTATTTCCGTCATCAGATGAAAAATCGTTCTCCAAAATGTGCCCAATCTCATGAAAAAGTGAGAACCAGAAAATGTCTGACACTTTGTTTCTATCCGTAAGTAAAAGCAAGGCACTACCATTACTGAATTTTTTAGTCGCCCCATTCAGATTAGCATTTGGCAAAGCAGGTAGACCGACTAGGACAACACCACAATCTAGCAAGATATCATATAAGCGTTGAGGAAAGACTTCTAGTCTTGTCTGGTCAACTTTCTCAAAGCAGGCAAGCTTCTCTCTAGCTTTTTGCGGTTGAGCTTAGTAGTTGTTGTATCACGTGCTTTTTTTGATGCCAATTCCAGCATGATATTGGAGTTGACTATGCTTTTAGTTGTAAACTCACGCGTATTACGATAGCTGACTAGATGATTAAAGGATGTAAGATTTTCTAAACTTGCGACACCTAGAATCTTGCGAAGCTCGACAATCTTTTCTTGCAAGCTATAGCGTTTGTCTGACACGTAGCCTTCTTCCTTAAAATACTTAAAATCAATCATCTCACAGATTTCTTTCTCGCGACCTTCTTCTAACTCTTTTTGTTCTACAATTTCTGCAACTTTTACATCATAAGCATTCTGAAGATTGAGCCAGGTTTGCATGGAAACCCCGCTTAGCTTGGCAAGCTTATGTGCCGTTTCTTTACTGATGGACTCCTCCGCATTGACGAGCTTGCTGACAGTCTTTGCCGAAACTCCTAAGCGCTCAGCAAACTCTTTCTGCGTTACGTTATAATCTTCAATCAACTCTCCAACATACTGACCTGGATGAAAAGCAATCAGGTCTTTGTATTCAACAATTTTTTTACTCATAGTGATTGCTGACCTCCTCTATTTTTAGGATTTCGATTTCAATAGGACTGGAAAAGACCTTTTCTTGATCCTCTTCACTAAAACCGATAATCAAACGATAGGAACTCTTTCGACCATCTATATCTAAAAGCAAACTGTCCCTGTCTCTTTCCCTTGAGTTGGTGAAAGTGATATTTAGGAAAAGCTGTCACACTGGCCAAAGAATCTGCTGCTTCCAAAAAGGTAATCAACTGATGCAACTTTACAGCAATCTTATCTGAAAAATCTTTTTTCGCTCGCCTCAGCTCTGTGCACTGCTTTTCAACAGTTTTATTTGCATAGATTAGCTTCATATGTCCCTTTCTGTTAAGTTAAATTACCTTTTAGGTAATTTAATTATAACATCTTTAGACAATAAAAACCAGCCAAAAAGTTGATTTGGCTGGGATTATAGTTATTATTCTAGAATAAGAAATGTTACCTATTTTTCTTTTTAAAATGTAAATTCCATCACCTAATCTATAACTAGTTAATTCTACATCTGTTGCTCTCGCTGTTTCTATTTCATCAAACGAGAGATTTGTTATGATATGATGAGCGTGAGGAAAAACCTGTAACTCCAAATATCTTAAACCCAAAAAAACTCCTAGAACAGGGTTTTAGATAACTTGCATTACTACCAACATACATTAATCCAATTAAAAGAAATAACAATGAATTCATGAAAATACTAGTTGTATTATTCATATCAAAAAGACAGTAACGGAGTAAAATATGTAACAATGTAGTTCATCAATGAATCACTTTCCGGTGATATTTCCATTTCCCTCGGTATTTTGAGACTTTCCTTACCGTCAAACTTAAATAATATCCATAATTTGATAATTGATACAAAAAAATTAAAACAACAAAAACAATTCTTATTATTTTTATGATTGAAATCAAGAGCTATTAATCTCTCAAATGAGAATTTGGAATAATTAATATTACTAAAAAGAAGCCATAAATATAGTGGTAGGTACGAGGTGATAAACAATGTCCACTTAGAAAAAAAGATCTCGCTGCATTACATACGTCCTTCTTCAACCGTTTCAACTTCAGAAATATAAGCTGTTACAAGAGCATCTGATATAGCATTAATCAATTGAACACAATTTGTCTCATCAGTAATACTTAGCTTTCCATTACTGAACGTAACCCCTTCAATTGCTTTATAAAATTTATGATTAGGATCATTTTTTTATAGTTTGTATTTTTGTCAATATGTTTAACTGTTTCTGTAAAACGATTCGTATCAGAAACAATTTTAATTAACCTGGTAGCAAGTCTCTTACCATTAATCACTTTTGTTTTCAAAAATCAATTGAAGATTGTTCAAATATAGTTTTTATATTTGCATTAGTATTTAGAATTTCTGTTGCTTGCTCAGCGAATTTTTGATTCATTCCAAATATAGAATCAAATTTTGATTCAGCTTGATTGATTAAAATTTTTATCATCATTGACAATCATCAGATCAATCTTCTTATTCAAACCAAATAGGTTATTTTGATTACGTAGATTAATTTTTATTATCCGTAAAATTACCAATAATCCACTTTTTCTAACTGAAATGCATTTACAAATGAACCAATGAATTTAAGATTAATTAAATCATCCTTTTTATGACAACCAAATAATTGTGTAATGTTTTTTTCAGTTTCACTACTCGAACTAAGTAGATGTTGTTGTTCATCATTAAATTTTTGAAATTACAGATTGAATATTTCCGTAGTTCGACACCTCTACTTGCTCATGTACATTCTTATACGTTACGACCGGATCATATGGTTTTATTTCTCGATTACTAAAAATAGATTGCCCCATACTTTCAATAATTGATTTTATCACAGTTTCTTTAGTTTTTTTATCAGCATCTTGTTTATATAAAAAAATCTCATTTTTCTTAATTTTTAATTAGAAAAATCTTAACATATTCATCAAAAATCTGGTTGTTGACTAAAAGAAGCCAACCCGTTTTTCATCATTAATATTTATTGGAATCAATTTATGCCTCTTTCCACTACTCCACCTTCACCTGTCCATTCATCAGCATTGGCAAGAGCCAATCGCGAAGTTAGGGTGAGTTCTTGGTTTTTGTATATAATTATTTGAAAATTAATTTAATATTCTTTTCGACCATATTTTCAAATTTATCCAGAATTTCCTCATTAGGTAAAATAATCCTACAATCTAGTATGTCACTGTTTGTCAAATTATTAATATTTGTCCCCATTGATTGTTTCAATAGATAACACTTAAATTCAGATGATTGTAGAAAAGTATTTATATAAGCACTATATTTTTGGGGAACGATTTTTGAGCAAAAAGCACCAAATCCAATTACTTCTTCATAATAATTAATCGCATTCTTACCCAGATGTTCTTTACTGCCACTTGACATTACAATTAAAGTTTCATTCTGTTTAATAATCTGTTTATTATTGATTTTTATCCTTTGTAAGATAAACAAGATCATTTAGGTCCATTACATTCCTTGTAATATTAGTTGCTCTTAGTACCCCAATAGCATCATTAGTCGTTTTCTCCACAATATCCGATTTAGCGTAGGTTACACCTCGTTCAAGTTGTATCAATTCCCCAACTTCTCACTCCCCATCTCTCAGGGATTTCGCGTTTGAGTTCTGGGTTATAGACCATCTTCCCGCCAGATGATTTGTAGGGTTTGCCATTCTGGTCTGGGAAATCAAACTGCACAAAACCAGTAGTCATAGAGGGTCTTAGCCATGGTTTCCAACTCTTGGATGATTTGGTTGTTGGTTTGGATTTTTTTATCAATTGATTTTTAAAACTGAAACCAATTTTCTTTGATTATCTAATGATGGTAATGTTATTTTTACAGTTTTTAAAAAAATCGATAGTTAAAAGCTTTTTGTACCGCCCCAATGTTGTTATATTTGATTGTTTTTTGAAATAAGTCAGATTTGAAAAATAGTAAAAGGTAATCTATGTCAATTATATCAAAAATCTATATTTCTTAACCAAATTAAATTCCCATCTTTAAAATAAAAATTCGGATCCTTTACAACCAAAATCTCACCTATCGTCCCTACAGCTGTGATTAGTACATCATTCTCTTGAGGAACTGAAATTTTGATTTTTATTTCAGAATACTTTTTCTGAAGAAATAAATAATTGTTCTGAAATATTTTTACCACTTGAAATTTCAATCACTTCTTTACTTCTGTAAAATGGTATTCCTTGCTGAACATAATCAGATAAATGTACTCTTTTACTTGAACCAACGATACATAGTTGTTCTAAAGTATAGGTTTTAAACTCACTCATACTTCAACCCCTTCATTTGCTCTTCAATCTCCTTTTCCAATGCATGCGATTGCTGGAAGAGGTCTGAGAGTTTGTTTTGAAAGGCAGTCATCTTGACTTTAAACTCTTCTGCTGTGATATCTACATAGTCGATCTTGATGTCAAAGTATTGGCCTGCGCTGAGAGAGTAATTTTTCTCCTTGATGTTCTCATAAGAGACGGTGACAGAAAAGTCCTCAACGGCTTCTTTCTTGATAAAAGAAAAGTCTCGACGATCTTCTGCTCTTCCTCAGGAGATAGCACAGTCTTTTGGTTCTTACCTTCCTTGACCTTGGTTCCGAGGTTTGAGGCATCGATGAGGACGATATCGCCCTTGTTTTTCTTATCGATAAAGAGGATGGAGACGTTGGTACCTGTCGTCGCAAAGATATTAGACGGCATGGAAACGACACCCGCCAGCATTTGATTATCCACCAAGTGTTGACGGATGGCCTTATCAATCCCTGACTGGGCTGTGATAAATCCTGTCGGTAAGACAACGGCTGCTTGACCATCTGGCTTCAGTGAGTAGATGATATGCTGTACAAAGAGCTCGTAAATCGCCATCTTATCCTTAGACTTGGCTGGAACCTTTGGCACTCCTGCAAAGAAACGCTCACTGGCTTCTGGCAAGGTCTCCACTTGGTCACGCCACTCTGAAAAGTCCAGCTTGAAAGGAGGGTTAGACACGATATAGTCCATTTTTTCAGGATGACGGTTGGCGATGATGGTATTTCCCTGTACGATATTATGGATGGAATGTTGCAGTCCATTCAAAATCAGGTTGAGACGGAGGAGATTAGACGATTTTTGCGAGATATCCTGACTATAGACAGTGGTCTTATCCACACCGATACGACTAGCCAAATTCATAAGCAAGGTTCCCGAACCAGCCGACGGGTCATAAATTCGCACGTTTGATGGTTGGTTATTTCCCACAAGGATATCAGCGATAATCTTAGCCACAGAGTGGGGCGTGTAGTACTCAGCATACTTGCCTCCACCGTCTTTGTTGTAGTCCTTGATCATGTATTCAAAGAGGGTAGAGAAAAAGTCGAAACCTTGTGAAAAGATGGTCTCATCAAACTTAACGCGCGCAAGGAGATTGATGATAGCTTTTGCCACCTCGTTGCGCTTACTGCCATCTGATATGTTATCGGTAATCAGACGCTCGTCAAAGAGACGAATAGCCGTATCTCCGTCTGTATGAACAGAGAAAATATCATTATTGTCAATGGCGATTTGGTTGAGAGTATTTTCAAAAGTTTCATAAAAAGTCGCCTCATTTTGCTGACGGTGGAGGGTTTCGATCAACTGGTCTGGCTTGAGCCAAGCTGTGCTGGTACCGATAAATTTTAGAAGCCAAGAATAATCTTCTTCACTCATATCAATTAGTTTTTTTCATAACTATTAGAAGCATCAATAGCTTTTTGCCTGATGTAAAAATTTGTCGTTTAAAAACTTATAGAGGAAAGACTGCGTAAGAAGTTTATACTCAGCTGCTTCTCCACCTAATCCAACATGCGTAAAAACAGCCTTCAAATCATCTACTAAGTCTTTAATTTGAGATTTAAATGTTTCACTCATAAAAGTTAATACTCCCGTTCATATTCTTCAAACAATGATTCAACCACACGATCAACATCTTGCATTGATAATCTTTTATCAGGTTGACTATCCAAGACTCCATGTGTGATTTCTTCTTCAATCAATCTTTTTAAATATCCTTCATTTTCTAATATTCCTTGGTTTTGACCTATTTTATGATCTAGTCTGACTTTAGAATCTTTGATGACATAGTAAATTGCAAGAAACTCACTGACCGTCGTTGAGTTGGTCACGTGCTTGTAGGAACGAGCTGCCATTTCATCTCCGTTAAAGTTCATGGTCAAGCGTCTCATACGAGTATGATAGTTTTCCACGGACTTAAAGAGTTCCTCATAGTCTTTTTGTGTTTCCTTGATATTTTCCATCGTATAACCTTCTTGGCCATAGATAAAATGTTTTTGCATGATACGTTGGAATTCTTCGTAGAGAGAAACCCACTCAGGATCCTTTTCATCACGCTGTTTTTTAATCTTACCAGCTACCCGACGTCTCCAATCCTCCAGGTCATTAGCTGCTAGACGAAGTTCTTCCTCTGCAATCTTGACAAAACTAAAACTGGTCTCAGACATCGCTAAATTTAAGAGCGTTTGACTAGAAAAGTCAGCTGGTTTATCAATCAAGGACAGTGTCAGCATCCGTCTAGAGAGGATATTGAGCAAGAGTGCGACCTGAGCAATGTCAATCTGCTCGATCAATTGATGGTAACCAAGGAGACGAGCAATATTGTAATACTGCTTGATAGACTCCAAAGCTTTTCGTAGATCGATTAACTGCTTTCTATCCTTGATATCATTGATAGCTTGGGAAAAGTATTCCAGATTATCTGTTGGATAGTCAAGCAAGATTAGCTCAGTCTTGCTTAATTCATGAGAAATCTCGTCTGCAGGGACAAAGAGCGAGCCAAAAACATCCTCTCCTTTTTCCCCTGTCAAGGCTGTATCATACTCTTGATTGAGTTCTTCCAGATAGGCACGATTGGTCCTGTCAAACTCTTTCGAAATATCCGCAAAGTCGATGACATAGCCAAAGAGATAGTCCTTGTATGGACGATTGACACGGGTTAGAGTCTGTAAAAGGTTATGAGCCTTGATTTTACGCCCTAGGTAGAGACGTTTGAGACGCGAGGGCATCAAAAACCTGTCAAGAGCATGGAGTAGACGATGATAAGGTCAATTTTGCCTTCTTTGTAGCATCTACCTTGTCTTTTCTTTTTCTTCCTTATCTCCCTCATCATGGAGAATCAATGCGGATGTCAAGTTGATTGTTCCAGCTTTACGACGTTTTTCCAATTGCTTTTCAAGCTCACGCGCCTGCTTTGACGAGTCACAGACGATCATGCCACCAATCGTCTGATCATCAAAAATTACATCACGTGCACGATTAAAGTCCTCGATGATAAAGTCTAACATAGGTTCTACATAACGAGGGTGAGCAAAGATATCCTCCTTGGACAAGCCTCCACGTTGGATCTCTTCATTGATGGATCTGAGATTGTCTTTATAAGAAGTCTCGATATCTTCTCGCATCAAACGTAGGGTAAAGCCATCATCGATAGACTGGTTGTAGTAGTATTTGTGGATATAATCCCCAAAAATATCACGTGTGGTCGCATGATTTTCCTTGGTCTTGCCATCTTTCTTATAGGTGATCAATGGGGTCCCAGTCAAAGCAATCTTGATTGCATTGGTATCTGCCTGATAGAGATTTGGTAGGTAGGAACCGCGTTCATTATAAGAGCGATGGGCTTCATCGATAAAATAGATATTTTGACGATGGAGGTCATAACCAGAGCGGTCAGTCAAGTCTGAATTATCCTTGAACTTCTGGATATTGACCACAGCAACATCATAACCATCTTGTTTTTGATTGAGCTCTTGAGGGCTGTTGATTCGCTTAACTTTGAGCCCTCGTTTGGTAAATTCTTTAAAGGCTTGGTCTGCCAGATCCAAACGATCCACGACAAAGTAAAACTGAGGGACGATTCCCTGTTTTGAGAAATAATTGGTCAGATATCGGATATTGAAGAATGCCAAGGCTGTCTTCCCTGAACCTTGTGTATGCCAGATAACACCCTTCTTAACACCTCTTGCAATTGTTTCTTCAATGGCACGTGTCGCAAAATACTGAGGGTAGCGCATGACGTGCTTCTGCAGTTGCATCTGACCATTCTTGCTCTCTTCCTCTACATAGACTAGTCCAAAACGAAGCATAAAGAGCAGGCGTTCTTTCAGATACAAGGAGGACAGAAAGGCATTGCAAGGTGTGTCAGGGTTTAGGTTTGTTTTGAATTCTGGCTGGGACTTGAGGGCAAAGTGGTTCATGTCATCTAAAACGAAGTCGATTTGGTCCTCTGTTAAGGTTGCTAAGGAATGAAGAAAATCTTCTTCTCTTTCTTCCTTGAAAGCATTAAACTTGGTTTTTGAATAGGCATTTGAACCGTAGTAAGAGCCCTGTTTCTGTTGACCTTGCCCACTGATATAGGGCAAATTATCAGACAGAGCTATCAACTGGGTGATATTGTTAAAGCGGCGGAACTTGCGATTTTCAAAGCGTTGTCTAGTTCGGTCTTGCTCCGACTGAATTCCTGTTTTCCCATCTCGAATCGCATTTGGCTGTTTCACTTCGATATAAGAAAGAGGCAGACCATTGATAAATACGACAATGTCAGGACGGAATTCATCCTGGCCATTTTTACAAGTGACTTCAAGCGCTAGATGAAAAGTATTGGCTTCAGGGTTTTCCCAGTCAATATAAACAGTATCTTCCTGACCTTGCAGGCGTCTAAAGAAAGAACGTCCCAAGTCATTTTGATCTAGTTCCAACTTGACATTGGCCAGTTCTCTCTCAAAGTCTTCCTCTGTCAGGTAGTTGTTAAATTTTAAAAATTGCTCCTTAAAAACAGATACGAGGATATTGGTATCTGGATCTCGTTCTGCAATCTCCTTCCCATTACAGGGGAAGATAGGTATAGCCCAGTCTCATAAGGTGTAGAGCTGCTGGAATTTGTACCCTGGTTAATTCAGAAAAAAATCTTTTTCTTTGCCATCAAAAACCTTTCTTATGCTTTGTAAGAATAGTTTATTCTAAACGCTTCATTCTATTCAACTGTTTCAACTATTAAAAATTATTTTTCTCTATTATTATATCATGTTTCAGATGGATTTTTCCCATACTCCCCTACTCCAACCGGCTTTTTAACCTTCTTCTTAGTCAAGGTACGATCATTTTTGTTAGAGAGAGCTTTGATACGAGCTTCGAGAAGGGTTTTCCGTCCGGCCTCTGTTCGTGTGTAGACGAGGTGATAGCGTCCGATAGTTGGCCTCAGAAAGTCAAGGAATTTCTGTGCTTCTTCCTTGCGCTTATCAAAAGACTAGGCACGACATAGTAAGGTGACTGACCTTGTCGGACTTTCTCTGCCTTCAAGAGATAGCGCTGATTGTCCACTGGAGCAAAGAACTCTCCCACAGTCTGCGCAAACAGCTCCTTGTCCCTCATGCTTCCTCCCTTGAGATAGGCAAAGACCATGTAGTTTTCCTTGTCCTCCTCTACCTGAACACGGGATTGATCATCCGTTAGATGCCCCGAATCTAGCAGAGCCTTTCGGATCTGCTCACCCAGAGACTGCAAACGTTTATAAGGACTCTTATAGCGTAGGTAGCGCCAAGATGCAAAGGCCAAAAATAGGAGACAGGCTGTCGTAAGCCACCAAACACCGATTAGTCTCAGTCTAAATAGCAAAACCAACAAATCCACTGCCAACAAGAGTAATGACATGCGAACCCATTTTAATGCATCAAGCAAGAGCATGACTGGGATCTTCTGTTTTTGGGTTGCGACTTCTGTAACTATCTCAAATTGATCCGCTACGACAAGAGATTCATGCCATTTTTTTCTCAAGCCTGCTCGATCCTTGGAGAGACTCTTAACTCGCTCATTGTACTCACTAATTTGCTTTTTCTTAAAAGGGGGCTTTGGAAAATCCAAACGATCCAAACCGGTCTCAATACTCTCCTGATTATAGGCCAAGCCAAGAAAATGCTCCATCCGTCGCGACAAGGTCTGCAGATCCTGATTGCTCTCTGGTCTAGGCTCCTCACCAGGAAGAGTGATAAGTGCTTGCGCTTGAACGGCTACCAGATGCCAGATGTTGCTGGTCTTTTTCTGGATGTCCCGGCCAGATACGAATGGCACGCCCACGCATCTGGTTACTCAGCATAAAGCTCCCCACAAAGCTTCCGAGGATTAGGGAATTAACACAGGAGCATCCCAACCCTCTCCGAGGAGAGATTTGGTTCCGACTAGGACTTGAGATCCGCCCTCGTTGAAAAAGCTCCGTCACTGCCGCCACGATTCCCTTAGCTGAGCTCGGAAAACCAACCTGCACATAATCTTTTGGATCCAAGTGACCAATAGATGAGAAACTAAGAGGAACCTGAGGCAAGAATTCCTTCAACTCTGCTGCCACATCGGTAGGCAAAATAACGACACTACCTGACAAGACAGCCAATGACACAGGTATTTCTTGCTCCTGAGCTTTTCGACGAATGCTTTCAAAATAAGGGAGAACCCCCAACTGAGAAATGGTTGCCTGATTATCTCCCAGATAGGGTGGCAAAATCCTTGCGAATATAGTCAGCTAGTACTAACTGTCTCAGTTCCTGACCTAGACTCTCATACTCCGTCAAAAAGATATCGGCAATGGCAGACAACTTCCCCAAAGACTGATTTAAAATCTTGTCCCTAGACTTGGACTTGACTAGAAAAACCTGTCGCTGTTCGATCAACCCCCGTGCTTTCAAATCGGATTCTAACTTTTCCCTAAATCCATTTGGATCCTCATACCAATCTGGAGTTTGATAGAGAACGCTCTGCAACAACAGCTCGAGCCAGTAGGAATTCACCTGAGGCAGACGTTTCGCCCCCAAAAGATTCTCTAAAGAGTCAGGAATGGTCAAGCCCTGAGAATGCATAAAGATTAAAATAGCCGACAAGTACTTAGGGTCTTCTAGTAGAACATCAGATGAAATGTCTCCTTTGAGTACCTTTGAACCTGACACTAGAGCTTGAAAGTCAGGATTTACCAAAAGCTGGTGGATATACTCCCACTTTCTATCTTCAAACAGCATGATGTGTTCCGACTCTTCAGCTGTTGGTGAACAGATATAGACAAAATCCTGATGAGGACAGAGGGTGTCTTCCTTGACTAGTTCAGGTACCGTGATTTCTTGGTCAATTTCCCCACACATACGGATATAGCGTTCCCAGAGTTCAGGCTCGCTGTCAGGGAGATGACTTGCAGCTGTTCATACTGCTTGCGAAAGGCTTCCAGACTTTTCCACCATTCATTGCGCAGGTGGTGGCATTCGTCCAAGCAAAGAGTAGCAACTTTCTGAGTTCTTAGACTTGCAAGCAAATCAAACCCCACAAAATCCTCTGCTTCTCCATCTTCTTGTGTTTGCAATTGGTTCATGGCGCTATGAAAAGCCTGATAGGTCACAATCGTTAGTGCCTTCATCTCCTTTAAGTTTTGGGAAACGAGATCTGAAATCTTCTGTTCGTTCTCTAAAAAGGCTGTTTGAATCCTGTCCACCCATTGTTCACGAATGGTGACAGTTGGAACCAAGACAAGGGCTGGATTGCCAAAACGAGCGATTAGCTCGATACCAATGGTGGTCTTGCCGGACCCTGGTGCCGCCACTAGGTGAACATGCCTATCTGCTTGATAGTCTTGAAAACGATCCAAGACTTCCTTTTGGTACTTTCTCCATCTTCCTTTAAAATTTAAATCTAACATTTCTTTCACCGTTATATCTCTTGACTTACTTCTTTAATTGTACCACACTTATATAAAAAGCAAGATAAGGAATCAAATTAGTCTTTATAAGAAAAAAATATGGTATAGTAGAATCATACTATCTATAAGGAGTTTCTATGTCACAGCATAAGCAAATGAAAGCTGTTTCTCCCCTTCTGCAGCAAGTCATCAATATTTCGTCTATCGTCGGGGGAGTCGGCACCTTGATTTTTTGTATTTGGGCCTATCAGGCTGGAGTGTTTTACAGTCCAAGGAAACCCTATCGGCCTTTATCCAGCAAGCTGGGGATTTGGGGACCACCACTCTTTATCTTTTTACAGATCCTACAAACCGTTGTTCCGATCATTCCGGGAGCTTTGACCTCAGTGGCTGGGGTCTTTATTTACAGGGCACATCATCGGAACCATCTATAACTATATCGGCATCGTGATTGGCTGTGCCATTATCTTTTATCTGGTGCGTCTCTATGGAGCTGCCTTTGTCCAGTCGGTCGTCAGCAAGCGCACCTATGACAAATACATCGGTTGGCTAGATAAAGGGCAATCGTTTCGAGCGTTTCTTTATCTTTTATGATGATCTGGCCTGTTAGCCCAGCTGACTTTCTCTGCATGCTGGCTGCTCTTGACTAAGATGACCTTCAAAGCGCTATATGATTATCATCGTTTTGACCAAGCCCTTTACCCTAGTGGTTTATACTTATGGTTTGACCTATATCATTGATTTCTTCTGGCAGATGTTTTGAGAATAGAAAAAAATCCGTTTGGGTTTGCCCAAACGGATTTTCTGTTATTTATTTTGCAACACTCTTTTGCAAGGACAAAAATTCCCAAGTGTAGCGGAACCATTGCCTGCGACTGCTGGCGTCACGATGTAGTCACGCACGTCTGGTACTGGTAGATAGCCGTTGAGCAGAGCTGTGAATTTCTCACGTACACGGTCCAGCATGTGTTGTTGGGCCATGACTCCACCACCAAAGACGATTACGTCTGGACGGAAAGTCACTGTCGCATTGACCGCAGCTTGAGCGATATAGTAGGCTTGGACATCCCAGACAGAGTTGTTGAGTTCGATGTTTTTCACCACGAACACCTGTACGAGCTTCTAGACTTGGTCCCAGCCGCAAAAGCCTTCCAAACAGCCCTTTGTGGAAATGGACAAACACCGTTGAAATTCTTTTTCAATCATCCATTGGGTGTTTGGCTACATAGTAGTGACCCCATTTCAGGGATGACCTGCACCACCGATAAACTCACCACGTTGGATGACACCTGCACCGATCCCTGTACCGATAGTGTAGTAAACCAAGTTTTCGATACGACCGCCAGCATTGTTACGGGCAACTACTTCACCATAGGCAGAGCTGTTTACGTCTGTCGTGAAATACATGGGTACGTTGAGGGCGCGACGGAGAGCACCCAAGCAAGTCTACATTTGCCCAGTTTGGTTTTGGAGTCGTTGTGATAAAAGCCATAGGTTTTTGAGTTTTTTTGTCGATATCAATGGGACCAAATGATCCGACAGCAAGACCAGCAAGATTATCGAATTTTGAAAAGAACTCGATGGTTTTTATCGATAGTCTCGATAGGAGTTGTTGTTGGAAATTGTGTTTTTTTCCACAATATTAAAAGTTTTTCATCTCCGACAGCACAGACAAACTTTGTACCGCCTGCTTCTAAAGCTTCCGTATAATTTTTGTCATGATAAACCTCTTGTCTTTTATTTTTCTTTATTATAGCATACTTTTCAAAAAGTTACTTTTCTCTATATTTTTAGATTTTTTTCCTCTGTAAATCTTACTATCTAATAAAAACGAACAAACATGATCATTTGTTCGTTTTTCACTTTAGAGAGGATTGATTAGACTTTTCACTTCAATAATCGGTATCACCCTTAACAACTGAACCGCTTTGCGACTGGTGTCACAGAAGCGTAGTCTGCTGTGTTGGTTACGATAACCATTGTTGTGTCGTCAAGACCTGCAGCAGCGATTTTTGTTTGAGTCAAAAGGTTCCGAGAACGTCTCCAGCTTTGACCTTGTCGCCTTGAGCAAACTTTTTGCTTCAAAAGCCTTCACCGTTCATAGATACAGTGTCGATACCAACGTGGATCAAGATTTCAGCTCCATCAGCTGTCTTCAAACCAAAGGCGTGACCTGTTGGAAATGCGATAGATACTTCTGCATCAGCTGGTGCGTAAACCACGCCTTGGCTTGGTTTTACAGCGATTCCCTTGTCCCATTGCACCACTTGAAAATACTGGGTCATTGACATTCTCAAGAGCAACCACATCTCCAACGATAGGAGTTTGGATTGTTTCATTTTGAAGAGTATCAAACTCTTCCACTACTGGTGCTTCTACTGTAGTTTCAGTAACTGTTTCTGCAGTTGCTGTTGCGGCTTCATCAGCAAAGACACCTGCTGCTTTTTGTTTTACCATAGAAATAAGTCAAAGGCAAAGGCTGCGGCAAATGAAATCACTTCTGCAACTACATACATAGGGATTGAACCTGCTTTAATAGATAGGAATCCGATAAATCCAGCTGCTCCCAAAGAAACAGCAATGACATGGGTCAAGCCTGCAACAAAGGCACCAACTGCTGAACCAGCAAGAGCACAGAAGAATGGGAATTTGTATTTCAAGTTCACTCCAAATAGGGCAGGCTCAGTAATACCAAGGAAAGCAGAGACAGCCGCAGAACTTGACAAGCCTTTAGTTTTAGCATTTTTAGTCAAGAAGTAAATAGCAAGAGTGGCTGCACCTTGCGCCACGTTTGCCATTGAAGCAACAACAAAGATGTAGTCACCAAATCCAGTACCGTTATTATTATATGCCGACAATAACTGTGTTTCAATAGCAGGGAATGATTGGTGAAGCCCTGTCATAACAATCAATGAATATGTTCCACCAAAGAGCCCCATACCAAATGCACCTGTAGTATTGTATAGCCATACAATAGCATTAGTAATGGCATCAGAAACCACCAACATCACAGGACCAATAACTGTAAAAGTTAGGAATCCTGTAATCATAACTGATAAAAGCGGTGTGAAAGTAAAGTCAACTGCAGATGGCAATTTTTTGTGGAAGAATTTTTCTAAAGTTGCCAACAACCAGACAGCCACAAGAACTGGAATAACTTGGTAAGCATAGTTTGTTTGTGTAACATGGTAACCTAAAATATCCCAAAAAGCTTCTTTACCACCCAAATCTGGTGTGGTCATAATCATACCAATAGCTGCACCAAGGAATTGGTTTGCTCCAAAGCGTTTAGCTGCTGAAATACCTACCAAAACAGGCAAGAACATAAATGGAGCAGCAGACATCAATTGAATCATCGCTGAAATACCTTTGATAGCAGGGTACATGTCTTCAATTGATTGAGGTCCAAATAAGTCTGGTGATGTCAAGAAGTTACGTAATGCCATCAAAAGACCACCTGCAACCAATGCAGGAATGATTGGAACAAAAATATCTGACAAAAGCTTAATCAAATCCATCAATGGATTAAATTTTTTGTCTTTATTCGCAATCTCTTTTAAATCATCTGTGGAAACTTCTTTCAAACCTGTTTTTTTGATGATTTCTGCATATACAAAGTTAACGTCTCCAGGACCAATAATAATTTGGTATTGTCCGTTTGTGCTAAATGTACCTTTAACATCAGCATTGTTATCTAGAGCTGCCTGGTTCACTTTTTGTTTCATCCTTTAACACCAGACGAAGGCGGGTCGCACAATGTGCTGCAGCTACAAGATTCTCTTTGCCGACAGCCTCAATGACCTCGGCAGCAACTTTACTATAATCCATAGCAAAAATCTCCTTATAAAAATTTTGTTCTTGTTTGAAAGCGATTTTATTCGCCCTACGACTATTATTTTTATCATGTTTCTAAAAATATGTCAAGCGTTTTGCAGATTTTTTTATTTTTGTTCTCTTCCTTATACTCATTTATGATAGTTTTTTTGATCGTAGTTTTTTTCTATTTCCTCATAAAAAAACATCCTTATGTTAGAGGGTTCAAAGCTTTTTGTTTTTCATTTTCTTTCATTTTTTTCGTGAAAAATTTATCAGATTTCCCTTTACTTTATTTCTGGCAATCGTTTGACATATTTTTCTCTTTTTTTAACATAAAAGACTTGCTTTTTTTGCCGAAAACGTTTACTATTAATAATAGAATAGAACTTATGGAGGAAAGATAAAATGGAATGGACAACTGAGCGTCGTTATAGACCCTATGAAGATTGGACGCAAGAAGAAATTCAACATATAAAGGAAAAAGATGGCACAATCTCCCTGGCATACTCATTACCATGTTGAGCCAAAAAGCAGGACTTCTCAACGATCCCAAATGGCTTTTTCTTACTTTGATGGCAAGTGGATCCTCTTTTACCAGAATTTTTCCTTTTGGTGCAGCCCACGGTTTAAAATCTTGGGCACAGCTAGAAAGTGATGATTTGGTTCACTTTAGAGAAACTGGAGTCAAAGTTTTGCCTGATACTCCATTAGATAGCCACGGTGCCTACTCTGGTTCTGCCATGCAGTTTGGCGATAACTTGTTCTTGTTTTATACAGGAAATGTCCGTGATGAAAACTGGATTCGTCACCCTTACCAGATTGGAGCTCTTTTGGACAAAAGTGGCAAAATCACGAAAGATTGACAAGGTCTTGATTGACCAACCAGCAGACTCTACTGACCACTTCCGCGACCCGCAAATTTTTTTAACTTCAAAGGTCAATACTATGCTATCGTAGGCGGACAGGACTTAGAGAAAAAAGGCTTTGTTCGTCTCTACAAGGCTGTGGACAACGACTACACAAACTGGCAAGCAGTTGGCGACCTTGACTTCGCTAACGATCGCACTGCCTACATGATGGAATGCCCAAATCTGGTCTTTGTAGGGGGAGCAACCTGTCCTTCTCTACTGCCCACAAGGTTTGGATAAGGACGTTCTAGACTATGACAATATCTTTCCAAATATGTATAAGATCGGGGCTTCCTTTGATCCTGAAAATGCTAAAATGGTAGATGTGTCTCAACTTCATAATCTAGACTATGGTTTCGAAGCCTATGCGACTCAAGCCTTTCAACGCTCCAGATGGACGTGCATTGGCAGTAAGTTGGCTTGGGCTACCAGATGTTTCTTATCCATCTGACCGTTTTGACTACCAAGGAACCTTCTCCTTGGTCAAAAGAACTCACTATCAAAGATGACAAACTCTATCAATACCCTGTCGTAGCTATCAAAGAACTTCGTGTCTCTGAAGAACCCTTTCTCAAATCGTGCTCAAACGAATAACAGCTATGAACTCGAGCTCAACTTGGAAGCCAATAGCCAGAGCGAGATTGTCTTACTAGCCGATAAAGAAAGCAAGGGCCTTTCAATCAACTTTGACCTTGTAAATGGTCAAGTGACAGTGAATCGTAGTCAGGCTGGTGAGCAGTATGCCCAAGAATTTGGTACAACTCGTTCTTGCCCTATCAATAACCAAGCTACTACTGCCACTATCTTCATCGACAAGTCAGTCTTTGAAATTTTCATCAATAAAGGAGAAAAAAAGTATTTTTCTGGTCGTGTCTTTCCGCATGCCGATCAAAAATGGTATCCTGATCAAATCTGGAAATCCCAACCGGAACCTACTATGAATTAGATTATGGTCGCAAAACTAACTGATGTCGCAAAACTTGCAGGCGTCAGCCCCACTACCGTCTCTCGAGTTATCAATAAAAAGGGTTATCTATCTGAGAAAACCATTCAAAAGGTTAATGAAGCCATGCGAGAACTAGGCTACAAGCCCTAACAATTTAGCTCGTAGTCTCCAAGGAAAATCTGCTAAGTTGATTGGCTTGATTTTTCCCCAAACATATTCAATGTTTTTCTACGCAGAATTGATTGATAAGCTGGAACACCAGCTCTTTAAGAATGGGTATAAAACCATCATCTGTAACAGCGAGCACGACTCTGAGAAGGAACGGGAATACATTGAAATGCTGGAGGCCAATCAGGTCGACGGTATCATTTCGGGTAGTCATAATCTAGGAATCGAGGACTACAATCGTGTGACAGCGCCAATCATTTCCTTTGACCGAAACTTGTCTCCAGACATCCCTGTCGTCTCCTCTGATAACTACGGTGGCGGGGTCCTCGCAGCTCAAACTCTAGTCAAGACAGGCGCCCAGTCTATCATCATGATTACAGGGAATGACAATTCCAACTCGCCTACTGGACTGCGTCATGCTGGCTTTGCATCTGTACTCCCAAAAGCTCCTATTATCAATGTTTCAGTGACTTTTCTCCCGTCAGAAAGGAAATGGAAATCAAGAATATCTTGACCCATCAGAAACCAGATGCGATTTTTGCTTCAGATGATTTGACAGCTATCCTGGTTATCAAAATCGCTCAGGAGCTGGGAATTTCTGTTCCTGAAGAGCTCAAGGTCATCGGTTATGATGGGACCTACTTTATCGAGAACTACTACCCTCATCTGACAACGATTAAGCAGCCCTATGAAAGAGATTGCCCAACTCACTGTTGATCTCCTCTTGCAGAAGATTGAAGGTAAAGAGGTCGCGACAACTGGTTATTTCTTACCAGTTACATTATTACCAGGAAAAAGTATTTAATACTCTTCGAAAATCTCTTCAAACCACGTCAGCGTCGCCTTACCGTACTCAAGTACAGCTTACGGCTAGCTTCCTAGTTTGCTTTGATTTTCATTGACTATAAACACAAGAAAACTCAGACCAATTCGTCTGAGTTTTTTATGATCTTAAGTTTTCTAGATAGCGCTGGGCTGTCTCTAAGTTAAAGGTTTTATCTGCGATGAGGCGCTCAACGAGGGGAGCAACTTCAGACTCACTAGCACCAGCTAGGAGAGCTAAGGATTTGGCCTGTAGTTTCATGTGGCCTTGCTGGATGCCCGTACTGACCAAGGCTTTGAGGGCCGCAAAGTTTTGGGCAAGACCGATGGACACGATAATCTGAGCTAATTCCTTGGCTGAAGGATTTCCTAGTAGTTCATGACTGAGGGCTACACGAGGATTGAGACCGATAGAGCCACCTTTTGTAGCTACCGGCATGGGCAGTGTCATCTCACCGACCAATTCTTCTCTTTCCATGTCCAGCGTCCATTGACTAAGACCTTGATAGCGTCCATCTCGACTGGCAAAGGCATGGGCCCCAGCTTCGATGGCACGCCAGTCATTACCAGTAGAAATCAAAATGGCATCAATACCATTAAAAATCCCTTTATTATGAGTAGCCGCTCGATAGGGATCAACCTGCGCAAACTGGCTAGCCAAAGCTATTTTCTCCGCAATTTCTCGTCCTTGGTCCCTTTGGGGACTCAAGTAGCGAAAGGCAATGCGACAGCTTGCAGTCACCAGAGAATCGGTCGCGTAGTTGGACAAAATACCCATGAGACTCTGTCCCTGACTGAGTTCTTGTAAGACTGGTTTCAAGGCTTCTAGCATGGTGTTGAGCATATTGGCTCCCATGGCTTCTTGGGTATCAACATGGAGATAAACAACGAGAAAGTCTGTTTCTCCTTTGATCTGCTCTACATGCAAATCACGCGCCCCGCCACCACGTTTGACGATAGAAGGATAGGCTTGATTGGCAAGTTCCAAGAGTTCGGCTTTCTTGCTGGCAATCTTCTCTTGCGCTTGTTCAGGATCAGCAACTTGATAAAGGGCTACCTGACCAATCATCTGGCGCTCATGTACTTGAGCAGTAAAAGCCACCTGCTCGCTTGATGATTTTACTGGCATAACTAGCCGCAGCAACCACTGAGGGCTCTTCTGTCACATAAGGAACTGTGTAGTCCTGACCGTTCACCAAAAGTTCTGGAACGATAGAATAAGGCAGAGAAAAAGTTCCCACTACATTCTCACTCAGCTGGTCTGCAACAGCCAAGCTGACTTGTTCATCCTGCTCCAGACTGGTTTGCTTTTCAGGACTAAGGAGCGCCTGAGCTCGCAATAACTCAAGGCGCTCATGGTATGATTTTTTAGAAAATCCATTCCAACTTCTCTTCATTACTTTTCAACCTTGCTATAACGGCGTTGGTGGTCGACAATTTCAACCAAGGCATAATCTTGATGTTCATAGCCTGCAAATTGGGCTGAACCAGACTCATCCAACTGCAATTCTTCGAAGAAGACTTTTTCATAGTCTGCAACTGACAATGCTGTACGTTGCTTGAGTTTGCTCAAGCGATCCTTATCAAGGTAAGTTTCATAACCTTCGACCAGCTCTCCACTAAAGAACTCTGAAACCGCTCCACTTCCGTAACTGTAGAGGGACAATTTTATCTCCAGCCTTCAAAGTCTCTGCATTTTCCAAAAGAGAAAGGAGGCCGAGGAAGAGGAACCTGTGTAGATATTCCCAATCATCTGACTATAGAGAATGGACTTATCAAAGTTTTCTTGTAAACTATCCTGTTTTTCTTTAGACAAAGTTTTTGTCCATCATCTTGCGCAAGCCTTTTTAGAGCCAACTTAGGATAAGGCAAGTGGAAGCAGATAGCCGCAAAAATCATCCATAGTCCAATCATAGCGTTTCTTGTATTCACCCCAAGTCGTTGTCAGGCAATCAAGATACTGTTGGGTCGAGTACATGCCGTTTACATAAGGAGTGCTTGAGTAGTTCGGACGCCAGAAATCCATGATGTCGCGCGTTTGGGCAACGTTATCATTGTTAAAAGGCCATGATGCGTGGATTTTTGGGTGATCAACATCGCCACACTTCCAGCACCCTGAGTAGGCTCACCAGGAGTTCCCACACCATACTTGGCAATATCACTGGCGATGACCAAAACCTTGGACTCTGGAGAATTTTCCACATGCAACTTGGCATAATGGAGGGCAGCTGTTGCTCCATAGCAGGCTTCTTTGATTTCAAAGCTACGGGCAAAAGGCTGAATGCCTAATAGGCCATGAACAAAGACCGCTGCCGCCTTACTCTGGTCAATCCCTGACTCAGTCGCCACGATGACCATATCGATTTCTTCTTTTTCTTTGTCTGTTAAAATAGAGTTGCTTGCACTAGCAGCCAAGGTAACAATGTCCTCAGTCAGTGGCGCAATACTAATTTCATTTAACAAGAGTCCCTTGCTAAATTTTTCGGGGTCAACTCCCCTCGCTTCTGCTAAGTCTTGTAATTTCAAGACATATTGACTGGTCGCAAAACCAATCTTATCAATACCGATTGTCATATTTACCTCTGTTTTTTCATTCATTGTAAAAAATCGTTTCATTCTATTTTATCACAAATAGGGACAAAAGAGAGAAAAAAGACTTGATTCACCAAATCAAGTCTTTGCTTTGACTGCATTAGGGAAGAGATTCCTCGTTGTTTTTCGGATATAGTAATAAAGCTTTAGAATTACCGTTCCACTTGCCATTCCGATAGAAATAACGAGGGCTAACATAACCACCAAAGTCGCGCTTGCAAGGGCATGACTGTAATCGCCTGTCACAAAGAAGGCTGTCGTCCGATAGGATAGATAACCGGGTACTAAAGGGGCGAGAATAGCCAAGACAAAAACCACCGCTGGCGTCTTATAGACAATACTTAAAATCTGGCTGATACAAGAACCAACCACCGCTGCGATAAAGGTCGCAACGATGACATTGGTTGGTTCTTTGAGTACGAGATAGAGGAGCCAAACACCCATTCCCAAGACCCCACCAGGCAGAAGCATGGAGCGTTGGACATTCAGTACGATTAGAAAGTTGATAATGGCGAGTAAACTCGCCACTGCTTGGAGTAAAATACTTGTTAGAGTCATCTTATGTCATCAAAACCAGGGCGACAGAGGTGCCGGCCCCTAAAAGCGAGGGTAATGAGCAGGATTCAAACATCTTGCTCATACCAGAGTTGATATGGTTGGTCATGATATCCCGAACCGCATTTGGTCAGAGCAATCCCTGGAACAAAGGGCATGACGGCTCCTGCTATGATCAGGTCTGCCGTCGAAGGAAAGCCAGTATAGCGAGCCCAGAACTGGGCAATCAAGCCAAAAACAAAGGCACCCGCAAAAGCTGTTACAAAAGGAATTCGGATAAACTTCTCGACATAGAGAGAGAAGGCAAAACCAAACAAAGTCGCAACGCCTGCTCCAAAAGCATCATAGACATTGCCGCCAAACATAATTGAGAAGAAAGGGGCGCTGAGGGTTGCTGCTACAGTCACTTGGAGCTTGCTATAAGGAAGAGCTTGATTTCTGATTTCCTTCAGCTTTTTAAAAGCTGTAGAAAGATCAATCTGGCCACCCACAAGTTCTCGTGATACTTGGTTGACATCACAGACTTTTTCGATGTTATAGGAGGATGACGTCACCCGTTTCATCCGAGAAATATTGGTGTTTTCAATCGAAAAGAAAATAGCCGCGGGCATGGCAAGAACATTGCAATCCACTATTCCCTGTGAATGGGCAATGCGAATCATGGTGTCCTCAACCCGATGAATCTCGAACCACTTTTTCAAGAGAATGGTTCCAGCTAGCATAATCACATCAATGACAGCATTTAACTCTTTTGATTCGTCCATTTTCTCCTCCTATTTTTCTACTCCCTTTATTCTATCACAAAAGTTCATGAAAAAATCTTTGTCATGATTTCATGACAAAGATTGGGTTAATTCGTTCATTGCTTGACGTTCTACTGCCATCTGAAGAATCCGTTGTAGGGTTGCTACCTTGATTGTTACTCTGTGAAGGCGTCGTGTCTGTTCCTGGATTTCCGTGTTGAGACGAACTTGATGAAGAAGGAAGTGGTTTTGGTTTATAAATAGAAATCTTAACACGTGTTTTATTGAGATCTACCTTTTCTCCAGGTTTAGGGTCCTGACTAACAACTGTTCCTGCAGTAGTTCCTTCAGGAGCAGTTGATACTTCCACAACTTCGATATTAGCCTCTTTTTACACCAACAATCTGAGTCAAATTGTTCTTAGTAAATTCGAGACTTGAACCAATGTAACTTGGCATCGAAACGCTGGTTACCTTTCTTAGCAACTGTTAAAGGTAATCGTGCTGGCTTTCGTGAGATCGTAAGTGCTTCCTGCAGCTGGGATCTGTCTAATGACTGTTCCTGGATCGCTTTCACTAGATTCCTCTTCCTCGATCTTGATAAGATTTTCTGGAACCTTTTTTTCTCTTTGAGCTCTGCGATAACATCCGAGGACTTACGTCCTACATAGTTACTTAGTTGGAAGGATTGCTTACCTGATGAAACGATTAGATTTACTTTACTTCCTTCTTTTCGACCGCTTCCAGCTTCTGGATCTGTTCGAATGACGCGACCTTCGGCTACTGTGTCGCTGGCCTCGGTCTTTTCTTCACCTACTTCAAAATTAGCTTTCTTCAGTGTTTCTTTAGCTTCAGCAACTGTCTGTCCCGATACATCTGGAATAGCAATAGTCGCTGGAGTTCGGGAGAAGATCCAAATCAAAGAGGCTGCAACTAGCAAGGCACTGGCCAGTAAAATCATATAGCGAGCTTTAAACTTCCGTTTTTTCGCTGGTTTTGGTACTGGTGCTTCATCTACCACCTGCTGAGTCTGCTGTTTTGATTGAGGTCGCTCTAACTGTGGCTTAGCCTTCGGAATAGAGGTTAGAGTGCTTTTGTGGAACTTTAGGCAAGGTCTTGGTATCAACCTTGCTTGCCTCATCAAAGACTAGCTTTGGTTCTCTCCTACGATTGTGAGACAAACAACTTGACAAGTCCACATACATTTCTGATACAGACTGATAGCGATCTGTCAATTTCTTGGCCGTTGCCTTGATAACGACATTTTTCCAAAAGCTTGTGGCACTGCTGGATTCTCAGCAATAACAGATGGAAGTGGTTTTTTTGGAAATGCTGGAGGGCAATAGTCACTGCACTATCCCCATCATAAGGGATATGTCCAGTCAACATTTCATAGAAAAATAATCCCCATAGCATAGATGTCACTCTGCACAGTTGCCTTGGAACCACGGGCCTGCTCAGGTGAGAGATAGTGGACTGAACCGAGCATGGAGTTGGTCTGTGTCAGACTGGTCTCTGCAAAAGCCACGGCAATCCCAAAGTCTGTAACTTTGGCAGTTCCATCTGGTGTCAATAGGATATTTTGAGGTTTCAAATCTCGGTGGATAATCCCTCTCGTATGCGCCAGACGCATCGCCAAGAGAATCTGTCCCATAATACGGACGGCTTCTTCGTTTGAGAGAGGAGAGTGTTCTTTAATATAACGTTTGAGGTCAAGCCCTGCCACATACTCCATAGCTAGATACTGCTGACCGTCTTCCTCACCGATATCTGTTATTCGAACGATATGGGGATGATCCAGATCCGCCATGGCTCTCGCTTCACGTTGAAAACGTGCCACAGCAATCGGATCTGTCTGATAGTTAGTCCTCAGGACCTTAACCGCCACTTCTTCCCCGTCTAGGATCAAATCCTTGGCCAAGTAAACATCCGCCATGCCTCCTCGACCAATCTGTTTGATAATCCGATATCGTCCGGCAAAAATCTTGCCGATCTGGATCATTCTACTTCCTCCTCATTCATGTGAACAAGGGCAACCGTGATATTGTCTAAACCACCTGCATTGTTGGCAAAACGAATCAAAGTTGCCGCCTTGTCTGCCAAGGAAATATCACTTGTTACAATATCGTAGATATCGCTTCCTGAGATCATATTGGTCAAGCCGTCACTGTTGAGCAAGAGGTAGTCTCCTGACTCTAGGCTAACCATGCCAAAATCTGGTTGAATTTCATCTTTTTGCCCAATGGATTGGGTAATGATATTTTTCTGCGGATGAATTTCTGCCTCCTCTGGAGTTAGCTGGCCAGCCTTTAGCAGAGCATTAACCAAAGAATGATCACTTGTGAGCTGGCGATAATCTTCACCACGGATCAAACCGATACGAGAATCACCAATATGGGCATAAATAGCTTGATTTCCAATAATGGCTACTGCTTCAAGTGTTGTTCCCATCCCCTTATAGGCTTCGTCTTTTCCCCATCTGATGAATTTTTTTGATTTTCAAGTTCCAGATAGTGGGCAAACCATTCACGGACCTCATTGACGGTGTCGATTTGGGTATCAACCCAAGCCACGCCCAGGTCTGTTACCGCCATCTCACTAGCGATATTTCCTGCACGGTGTCCTCCCATCCCATCAGCCAAGAGGATCATGGTGCGTCCCTGCTCGATTGACAAAGTGATTGACATAGTCTTGGTTATTTGTTCGTTTCTGACCAACATCTGTTAATAATGCTATTTCCATTGTGTCAGTTCCTTCCTAATCAGATATCTTGCGGAATTGGCTGATAAAGAATCCATCACTTCCGTACAATTCAGGAGTAATCAAAGATACAGCCGTCTTTCAAAAATATCCTTGCATTCGTGTTCTAGTTTAACCTGCTCAAACTCGGGTGACTTTCTAAAAATGCCTCAACGACGTGAAAGTTTTCCTCTGAGACGATAGTGCAGGTACTATACGTTATTATACCACCTTTTCGTAAGGTTTGACAAACACTACCTAGTATTTCCAGCTGAATTTGCTGTAATGATGCGAAATCAGCTGTTTCTTTATTGTATTTGATATCTGGTTTGCGACGCAGGAGGCCAATTCCAGAACAAGGGGCATCTACTAAAATCTTATCAAACGAATCCTTCCCAAAAAACTCATGTACTTTTCTGGCATCCAATTTTTGTGTTTGAACCCGATCTGCCACACCCAGACGCTGGGCGTTTTCTTGGATCAAGTCCAACTTTGTGATCATAAAGGTCCAAAGCCGTCACCTTACCCGATGTGAGGTAAGAGGCCATATGAACTGTTTTTCCCCCAGGAGCGGCACAGGCATCCAGTACCTGCTCATCGCCTTGTAGATCAAGAGTCGGAGCAACCAATTGACTAGACTCGTCTTGGATGGTTATAGCACCTTCTGCGAACAAATCATGTCCCGCAAAGTGGCCTTGTTCCTTGACCAGACCAGTAACTGCCAAGGGGAATCAGTCGCCTCTAACACGGCTTTGATTTCCTCTTTTCGACTCAAGTCGGTCACTCGGATACTGGCTTTGTTACGCACCAAGAGACTGTCAAAGATGGCTTGCGCTCGCTCTTCACCGTATTCTTCCTTGAGCTTAGACACTAGCCAAACTGGGAAGAATAGGCAATGGAATCACGCTTATTTTTCGCTTAATGCTGTCATTATCTGGCCAGCCTTCTCGCAAAAATACGACGAAGGATGGCGTTGACCAGTTTTTCACTGCCTTTTTTACGGGCTTTGGCTAGTTCTACCGCTTCATTGACCACTGCGTGATTGGAACCTTATCCAGATACCGAAGTTGGTAGGCACTCAGAAGGAGCAGGATATAGAGCCAGTTATCTAGCTTATCCCGGTCTTCGATAAAGTGGGACAGATACCATTCTAGAGTCAGTTTTCGGGCTACCGTTCCGTAGACAATCTCTGTCACCAAACCCTTGTCTGCTGCTGAGAGTTGACTCCCCTTGAGGTGTTTGTTTAAGGCAATATTTGAGTATGCTTGGTTAACTAAAAACATCCTCTATACTGCTAGAGCTAGACCTCTAGCCGTTTCTACTTTAGTCACCAAATCGTTCTCCCTACAGTCAATGTCCGTCCCACTCCGTTGATGAAGGATACGATATCCATCTTAAACACCCGCTGGCTGCACTTGCTTGAGGACAGAGCCCCTTCTGCCGTTGCAACGATCAATTCTTTTCTTGCCAATAGACAGAATCTCACCTGGATTTCCCTGACCTTCTACTGGCAGGGGCTTCATAGATCTTAAAGCGGTCGCCCTTGAGAAAAGTGTGGGCAACAGGCCATGGGTTCATCCTCGGATTTGGTTGAAAGAGTTGACGATTGGTTTTAGTCCAATCAATTTTTCTTCCTCTGGTTTGATATTTGGCGAGAAAGTGACTTGGCTTGGGTCCTGAGGCAGCAGGTTTGATCTCTCCAGCAATATAGCCAGGAAGGGTGTCCAAAAAGCAAGTCACGACCAACAATGGCTAATTTTCAAATAAGGTGCCGACATTGTCCTCATCTGTGATAGGAATGCTACGACGAGAAATCATATCTCTGCATCCATTTCTGTAACCATCTCCATAATGGTCACGCTGGCTTCCTCATCCCTTGAATCAAGGCGTAATGGATGGGGCGCCACCGCGGTGTTTTGGAAGGAGGGAAGCGTGAACGTTGACCGCAAAAGTCCATGCTATCAAGAAGTTTGCTTGGGAGAAACTGCCCAAAAGCAGTGATAATCCCATCTGCTCTAGCTTCATAATAGCTTCCATCTCTGGACTTCAGATAATTTTTTTCAGGCTGGTAGATGGAAGGCCTGCTTCTTTTGGCAGCCTGTTTGACTGGAGTTTTCTTGGATGACTTTTTTTACGGCCGACAGCGCGGTCTGGCTGGGTCACAACAGCTAGAATCTCGTAACGGTCATCTGATAACAAACCCCTTCAAAACTGTCGCTGAAAAATCGGGAGTTCCCCATAAAGATTAGTTTTGTCATTTCTTCTCCTTCTTATAAAAATATTGCTGGTTCATGGTCAATGCTGAGACGAAGCTCGCTATTTTCCCTGTTCTTGAGTCAAGGCCAAAACTCGATTGAGGGTTGGTCCCTAGCTTATCTTCTAAACGGTATTTAATTAAAATCTGGTAATGATAAAGGGTTGTAGGTGCGGGCATGACGTAACTG
>BNJU01003344.1_pt1 | contig 27948 bp, 37 predicted proteins | sample 8539281 | NCBI WGS metagenome assembly BNJU01 (sample SAMD00202456, study PRJDB9452) | human saliva metagenome | isolation source: human saliva | place: Japan
AGACTTTAAAAAGGCCAAGGAAGAACTGGCAAGATATAAAAATTTGATAATAAACAGATAATAGAAAAGTGTCAAGGCTCTTTGAAATAAAAGGTTTTGACACTTTTTGATATAAGTATAGAATGGATGGAAAAAGGAGATTAGAATATGACAGATTTTTAAGTTTTTATTTTACAGAGTATGAGGATGGAAAAACTTGCTCATCTTGAAACATGTGAGAGTGAAATTCGGTAAATATATATGCAGAGCCGGATTCTGATTTTTCGCTTAAGGAAAATGATATTTGCTCTGTAGATATTATAGGGGTGGGCAGTGAAATAAAATATTATGAAAATGAAAGAAGAGTTTGTTAAAGGCAGATACAGGGCTTGATGTAGTATCAATGATTCCAATAGGTACGTTTCCATTAGACGAAGATGAAAATTTTGAAGAGAGTCCACACATAATTTTTACAGGAAAAATTATTGCAGTGGATGCTGGACCCTACAGCTAAGTCTGATGAACCGAACTGCTTTGTAATAGTTGAAACATTAGATATGACAGTTACAGTAGTATTTAATTCTGATGAAAAATATTTCAGTTGGTGGTATTCTTTAAAGGGAGTAGCATGGCTTTATGGAGATATTTTAAGGAAGATTTGAAAATAAAAACCGGATAGAGGCGAAGTATGTATATTGCAAAATATTGGGGAGAATTTATCGGTGGTTCCGATGACAGCTTGAGTCTCATAGAGTTTTTAGAAGACCTGAATAAAGAAGAAATTACTCTTAAAGAAATATTTACAGGTATAGGACTTGATAGGCAGAATATGGATTTTAGGCAAACAGTCGAGAATCTCAGGTTTATAAATTCGACCGGACTTGAAATAGACTTTCATTATGTAATAGATATTGTTACAGACCTTGCCGCTATTTTGTTGGAATGTAAAAATAACGGACACGTAAACATTGGAGAATTATATGGCAATGAAGATGAACAAAATCAATGCATACGAGTTGTAGCAACGGAAGAAGAATATACAGCTATAAAAGTTGCATTGGAAGACTTTGTAAAAGATCCTAAGTCATATGACTTATATGAAATGATAGGTGATGATATCATAGAGATGGTGGAAATTGTAAAAGAGCTGAGGCAAGAACTGCTGCAATATGAGCTATAATATGTTTTGGAGATTACTATGAGCATTAAATTTACAAAAGGTATTGAGAAAGACAATATTTCACTTTTATGCAAGTGGTCAAATGAAAGAGGAGCAATATTTCAAGAGCAATGGATGGGAACGGAAGTATCGTTTCCTCTAACTTATGAAAAAATAGAAAATCTGGAAAACAAATTTTCTATCTTTAATGAAGAAGAGTTTATCGGAATGATACAAGTGGTGCGAGTCGAAGAAGATAACATTCACATAGGTAGATTTGTATTAAATCCTACAAAAACAGGATCCGGTCTTGGAACAAAGGCTGAAAAGAATTTATATATTTTATCTTTTAAAGATGAGAATATCAGAAGTATCTCTTTGACTGTGTTTGACTTTAATAAAAGTGCAAAGAGAGTATATGATAAAGCTGGGTTTTTGAGATTTATGAAGTGATTGAAAAATCCAAAACTAAAGTATATTATGAAAAGTTCAGATAATTAAATGGACTCAGCAAAGATATGATGGGAGAATTTAATATCTATTACAAGGGAAAAAAATTATTGGTGGAATATATGATGATAGATTACTTGTCAAACCTGTGCAGTCTGCGATAAATTATATGCCAAATTCAGTATATGAGTTTCCGTATTATGGAGCAAAAGAAAAATGCTGTTGGTAGATGATGTTGATAATAAAGAGTTTCTAATTGGCTTGTTTGATGCTATGTATGATGATTTACCTGAACCAAAACCAAAGAAAAAATAATAGAATCTCAGTTTGTAGAAACAGAAAAATTTATAAATTAAAAATTTACGGAGATAAAATTGAAAGGTATAGATGTTATATACGATAAACAGATCTTAACGCTCACAAGATTTTGGGGTGATAACAGATTATGTTTGTTTGCGAAAAACCCAAGCCAAATTAATATTCCCAAAAATGGAATTTGTAGGTGGATACCCCAATGAATGGTGTATTTTTATTGATAATCTTAATGAAGATGAAAAAGGCTGAGATTACAGATTTAAATGGAAGACATATAAACTTACAGGAAATAGGTATATAAATCCCGGATTTTTCAAATATTGTAAACTACATTCCTAAAGATCGGAATGAGTAGTAATTTTAAATAATGATAAAGTCACAGAACAGGAACGCAGACTCCTATTTTGTGACTATTTTTTAACTTATATTTATTTTGATGTTTATATAATCTCAGCTATTTTGTTCGCAAAGAATAAGGCATATTTTATATTTCTTGCTGCTTTTTCTATGCTCCATGAGCGAATACCTTCTTTGTCTTTTGGTGCTGCAAAAAGACGCTTATTATTATAAGCTGCAATATAAATGTGAGATTCGTTGCTGTATAGAGAAAGTCCACAGTCCGAAGTATTGTTGTTAAACCAATCAATAACGCTAGGTGTTAAGAACATCCTTGCCGATTGTTCGTCAGTACAATAGATGTTGTAGTGCTCGTTGTGCCATAAATCGTCTACATTGATTTTTTTACCACCGGACATGGCACCAAGATAGCCTCCTTGAGTCTTGATATTAAGGAAATGTTTTGTCGGAACAATTCGCAAATTTCCTTTTAAAGAGCGAGTATTCTTTATTGAATAGACCTGTCCGATAAAATTGCTAATATCATAAATATACTCTCTTTCCATTTTTTCATTATGAGTTCTTCTCGGGATAGTATGTGCATATAAATCCACTATTTCAATATCTTTTTCATTGTTTAGTTTAATTATTCCGGATTGGATATAGTATTTTGCGGCGGGAACTACCTCTTCTACATCACTTGGGGAAATATCATGTTCTGTATCAATTTTGGCCAAAGGATAAAGTGCTTGCAGTATCGGTTCAAGAATTTCACTCTCGTAAAGTACACGCAGTTTGCTTCTTTGCTTTTCTTCCCAACCGGGGCCTATAAAGCTGTAAACCAGAACACTTAAAATTTGTAGTGCTATAAGAAATAGAATCAGTCTTGCTATAAACTTCATAAGCTTATCTATCAAAACACTGTCCGGAAGGATGCCTTGTTCTTCCAAGAAGAAAAAGCCTATACCGACAATAATGCTTATAAATATAAGAATAATATTCCTAACAAAAATAATTCGTAACACTATCTTTTATAATTTACTATATTTTTGGACAGCTCTCCAACTACGCTGAAATCGTGAGGTTCTCCATAGATTATTTATTTTTCTGTATTTCTTCAGGGCTTAAATTCAATTCCATTAGTGTTTCCCTTCTTTTATAAGATAATTTTACTTTCTTGCTCATATTATAACAAATAGAAGCCCAATATATAATAGAATAATGTATAATAATTATAAAAAAATTGCAGATTTAAGATAAGTAGACGATAGTATTAAAAATCTGCTGCTATAGATTCACTTGGGAGTAAATCATGGACAAAAATATAAATAAATTTATATATGACAGACACGCTAATATCATTTTCAGCCTAAACGGCAGTAGAGTAAAGAATTTAAATTCCATAATAAAATGCTTACTCTAAAGGTTGATTCATTATTTCAATATGTAAACAATGAAGAAGTAGAACACGAGGGTGAAGTCTGTTTTTAAAGATTGTGATTTAAGGCTGCAGTGTGTTGATTTTTAATAAAACCTTAGGTAAAGGTCATTTTACCGAGATTCTATTTCTTTAGAGGAATTTATGGATGTTCATAGAAATTGTGAGTTTGAAATTATTACAGAAGGTTATTTTGGAAATTCAACTACTTATACAGGATGGCTTTGGGAAGAAGGAAAAACCCGGTATCCGCTATTATGTATATTTGGAACAGTGGAGATATGGAGTATTCTATCATGAGTGAGTCTATGAGAGATGAATTTCTTGAAAAGGAATTTGATTTTAATAAAGCTATAAAAATCCATACAATAAAAGAGCTTAAGAAGTAGGTAACCTTAAAGATATCGCTGACAGTTATAGATTGTTTTAAAGAAGAAGCTGTAGAAACAGGTATTCAGTACCAAACATTGATTAATCTATATTTGACAGAGTGTGTAAAGAGAGAAGAATTTTTGTCTTGACAGCTGAGCCACTATAAATATTATCATCATTTGCCTTAAAATAACTATCTATTTATAAGAAATAATATATAATCCTGTCTTTGACAGTTTTGGAAAGATAAAATACCCTTCAAAACCATTTGTTTTAGCGGCTTTGGAGGGTATTTACATTTCGTTTTAAAACTATAGTATTTTATTTTTCCCTTACTTTGTTTTTTAGTTGTTCTCATTTGACTTTTTGTTATAAATTCAAAATCTGTATTAAAATGACAAATCTTAGTAGCTTATCTGTAAGCTCCGTTCTTTTTATATAGCGGTATAAAACCTTGCTCTTTACATACGCAAAATTAAAATCCTTTTAAGGTTTTTAGAATCTCTTCACATGTATATTTGTGTTCTAATGCTTTCTCAAGATATCTGTAAATAAGCAATGCTAAAAACAAGTTAAGAAGTGAGCCGTAATTCTGTCAACTCTTTGTAAGTACACAGGCCTTGCTTCAAACTCGGTTTTCATAATTCTAAAAGCACTCTTCGATTTGCCATCGCTTTTCACTTATACTTAGTATTTCACTTACATTATCGTCAAGTAGGGTCTGTTGAGATAGCATACATACCGTCATGCTAGTTTCTTCATCTATTTTGTCTGTATTAAGAAAGTTATGCACATTTGCCTTTTTCTCCATCATCAGTCACTGCAAGGCTGCTAATAAACCTGGCAGGGTCATTAGGATTTCGCCTTTCTTTTTGATGCTACCTTTTTCAAGCATTAAGCTTTAGCTCTGTCAACTTGTTTTTTTCTCCTAATAGTTTTTGGTATTTCGCATATTTAAGTGAATATGTGATGATAAGCCTCTGAGATAAATCCTTGGGGTGTATACGGAGCATCTTTGTAATATAGCCTCATCATCCCTTTGATGTTTCTGATAAATCTACTACTTTATCATCAGATAAACGTTTAAATCCTTTTAGTGTCTAAAGCCCATTGTCTATCTTGTGCATTAAGCTTTTTATAGATTGTGTAACGACAAAGGCTCTTTTCGCCCATATGATTGTATTTTTCTTATTTTTCCGAACCGAGGTCCTGCATCCTACAATAAATAAACTTTTGACAATCAAAACTCTTTTAAAATCTTTTTCTTCAAGAGGTTTAATAGATGTTTGCTCATTAGCATTCGTGCCCGGAAATAGAGAAAAAAAGCAAGAGGAATGCTGTCACATCCATAAAACATCCCCATTTGTACTATAGGGGTTTGGTCTGTGTTCCTTACTTTTTCCTATTTTCTTAATTCCGTCTTCATCTTCAATCTCAAAATAATAATTGGTGCAATCATAAAAAGGATCTTATCATTGCGTTTTCCTAATAAGTGGCTGTTTTATAAGTTTCAGATTGTATAAGGTCACATTCTTTAGAAAGTACATTTAAAGAACGGTACACGTCATGTAGTTGGTAAGACGGTGGCTCCAAAAAGTCAGTGCACATTTATAACTTGAGCGTTTACTGGAAGGTTCAAGTATTCTTGAGTAAATCAAATCTGATAATATCGAGTTGATATCAAACTTGAAGCTATATTTATCCCTTATTTTTCTGCAAAACTTTATCTAAGCCAAAGGTTATAATAAAAAGTATTACCAAAACAGATAGCCTCCACGATAGAAGACTGTTGTTGAGGCTGAAGTCTTTATTGGAGTTAAAAAGAAATATTTACTGTTTTTCTTCTTTATATTTTTGTGTCTCAAGTTTTGCCTCAGCATGAGCCCATTCCATTACATCATCTCTGGTAGGGTCCATGCTTTTTAGTAAATCAGCAAGCGTATCAAGTTTGCGTACATTAACAGAGTGCTAACACCTTTGTCATTGATGAAAACTTTTAGAAATATAGAATGACTCAGCATTTTTGATTTTGATGTAGTAACTTTCATAGGGAACCTCCAAGTCCCATTATACCACACAATACTATAAAATACTATATAATAAAACGAAAATTTTTGACAAATTTTTCAACTAAGAAATGTAGGCTATATGCGGGTTGTGAGACTTTTTTGAAGCTTATTTATGTAAACAAACTGTCAAAGACCCGCGAGAAGTCGGCATTTTTTATTTACTCTTAAAGCGCGTTGTGCTATAATGTCAATAGAGTTTTTTGATGGCTTGGAAACCACTTAGAAAGATAGAAGGCGAGGAAAAATGGCAGTATCATACAACAGATTATTCAAACTTATGATTGACAGAAAGATGCGAAAAAAAGATTTATAATCGCTGCCACTTGATCGGTTATCAGCTCACTGCAGAAAATGCGAATGAGAAGAACTTAATCACTGGGACCAGATATCTGAATGATCAGGGAATGCTGCCGTTTGAGAATATGGCAGCGGACTATGTAAAAGAAACTGGAAATTATGTGCTGTATCGGGTGACTCCGGTTTTTGAAGGCAGTAATCTCGTAGCATCCGGCGTACTAATGGAAGCGGAATCCGTAGAAGACAAAGGCGAAGGTATTTTGTACTGCGTTTACGTTTATAATGTTCAGCCGGGAATTAACATCAATTATGCGACGGGGGACAGCTCGGCTTCTGGAACAAACAAGACGGCAGAAACAGAGCAGGCCACACAGGCTGTTACGCAGGCAGCTTCTCAGCAGACCAGCACGGAATCCTATATCCTCAATACCAATACAAAGAAATTTCATCGGCCGTCCTGTTCATCGGTCAAACAGATGAAGGAGAGCGATAAAAAATCCTCATCAGAGAGTAGGGATGCGCTGATTGCTGCAGGTTATGATCCGTGTAAAAAATGCAATCCATAAAAATGTGTCAGATATTTAAAAAATATGGAAGAGGAAGGTTGTAGTTCTATATTGCAATACTTCTTCTTTGCGCATATTGGATATGTTGTTGAGGGCGACTGTTGCACGCAGAAGATAAGTTGCGCCGGTCTGCGATAATGTGCTGTTTGTATAAGGAAAAGGACAAGGAGTTATGATGAATTTTAGTGGCATATTGATTGGTGTGCTTACCTTTTTTCTGATTGGATTGTTCCATCCTATTGTTATATATGCGGAGTATTACTTTGGAAGCCGCTGTTGGCCGGTATTTTTGCTGGTGGGCATTTTGTGTATGATTCTATCCGTAAGAATGCAGGAAATACTTTGGTCGGTTTCCCTGGGTGTTTTGGGCGTCAGTTGCTTTTGGAGCATTAAGGAACTGAAAGAACAGGAAATAAGAGTGGCAAAAGGATGGTTCCCGAAGCGGAAGGTGGATAAGCACTAAAGAAGAAAGCGGGGAGATGAGAAGATGGCGGTATGGAGATTACAGGTGAATACTGGAGGAGCGAACGTTGCGGATTATTGCTTGCAAAACCATGTTGCAGCACTTTGGGGCTGGCAAGGTACTTGCTATGGAGCGTTTACGATGTTAGGCTGATAATTGTGCAGACGGCATCTGCACAATTTGCAAAAAAAAGAGGAGCCGGTCAAGGCTCCTCGAAGATACGTTATTTCAAAAAGTTGCTTTTATGTTCCAGTGCGTGCAGATTATATCCAAGTGTGGCCAGGTGTGCTACCTTCAGCGCAACCAGATTGATGTCAGTGGACATCGCACTGGCGATCTGCTCGGCGGTGTACCCATACTCATAGTTGAGTAATTATTCAACTATTATTATTTGGAGGTGAATATATGCCAAAAACGTCTTATATTTGTAATTGCGATGTAATTCATGAGGATATTGTGAATGATGTGAAATCCAAGATGCAGCCAAAAGATGATTATATCCAGTTGGCTTCTTTGTTTAAGCTATTTGGAGATGGAACTAGAGTACAAATCTTACACGCTCTAGAACAGAGTGAGATGTGTGTATGTGATCTTGCAGTGCTACTGGGGGTAACAAAATCTGCAATTTCGCATCAGTTAAAGGCATTACGCCTTGCGAATCTGGTAAAATTCCGTAAAGAAGCACAGATAGTTTACTACTCGCTGGCAGATGAACATGTGAAAGAGATTATTGACAAGGGATTTGAGCATCTTTGGCAGAAATAATATTTTTTAACATTATAGTTGAGTAATTGAACAATTAAACAAATTATAAGGAGATTATCATGAAACGCATATTTCTATTAAAAGGGTTGGACTGTCCAAATTGTTCCGCAAAAATTGAAAAAGAAGTCGGAGAGTTGGATGGAGTGCAATCCTCAGTGGTAAATCTGATGAAGCAGACGCTTACAATCAATGTTACTCAGACAGCCGCAGATACGATAGCCAGTCAGATTGAAACGATTGTTCATAGTCATGAGCCAGATGTGGAAGTTCAGGAAGAAACCGTTATGAATGTTACACAGAGTTATTCGTTAAAAGGATTGGACTGTCCGAATTGTTCCGCAAAAATTGAAAAAGAAGTCGGAGAGTTGGATGGAGTGCAATCCTCAGTGGTAAATCTGATGAAGCAGACGCTTACAATCATTGTTGCTCAGACAGCCGCAGATACGATAGCCAGTCAGATTGAAACGATTGTTCATAGCCATGAGCCAGATGTGGAAGTTTCTGAAATTGTACAGGAATCTTATATACCGGAAAAAAAGCAGGAGGCCAATGAATCCTATAACAATGAGGATAAGAAGTTGACAGTTCGTTTAGCGACTGGTGCAGCAATCTATGCCATTGGTATGGCATTGACTGTTTTTGCGAAAGTGTCACTGCCTATCGAGTTAGCTTTTCTCATTGTTTCTTATGTTATTCTTGGTGGAGATGTTGTATGGCAGGCTGTGAGGAACATTTCAAAGGGCGTGTATTTGATGAACATTTTTTGATGAGTGTTTCTACGATTGGGGCTTTTGTCATTGGTGAATATCCAGAAGCAGTTGCTGTTATGCTATTCTATCAGGTAGGTGAATTTTTTCAGTCATTGGCTGTTAAGCGTTCAAGAAAATCTATATCAGACTTAATGGATATACGTCCAGATTCTGCTACAGTAAGAAGAAATGGGGAATTGATTACCATATCTCCAGAAAATGTCTCCATTGGTGAGATTATTATTGTAAAGCCTGGTGAAAAAATTCCATTAGACGGTGTGGTATTGGATGGAGATTCTATGCTGGATACAAGCGCCTTAACAGGAGAATCAGTTCCGAGAAGTGTTCATAAAGGAGACGAAGCACTTTCCGGTTGTATGAATCAGACGGGTGTCTTAATGATTAAGACAACAAAAGCATTTGGTGAATCTACGGCTTCAAAGATTATTGATCTTGTGGAAAATGCGTCAAGCCGAAAAGCACCAACAGAAAATTTTATTACTACATTTGCACGTTATTATACACCTGTGGTTGTAATCTTAGCAGCTTTTCTGGCGATTCTGCCACCGATCATTCTTGGCGGAGGCTGGACAGAGTGGATTCGCAGAGGATTTGTTTTCCTTGTGGTATCTTGTCCATGTGCATTGGTTATTTCAATCCCGCTGACTTTCTTCGGCGGCATTGGTGCAGCATCTAAACGAGGTGTTCTTGTAAAAGGAAGCAATTATTTAGAGGCACTTAATAATGTCAGCGTTATTGTGTTCGATAAAACCGGAACACTTACAAAAGGTGTTTTCAATGTGACGGATATTTTGCCTGCAAATGGATTTTCAAAAGAACAGGTTCTGGAGTATGCGGCAGAGGCAGAGAGTTTTTCTAACCATCCTATTGCAAAATCCATTCTTGCTGCTTATGGAAAAGAAATTGATCAGTCAGTGATTTCTGATTATAAGGAAATTTCAGGATATGGAATCAGTGTAATGGCAGGGGAAAAGAAAGTTTTTGCTGGCAATACGAAACTTATGGATACAGAATGTATAGAGTACACAACCTGTGAAAACGCAGGTACAAAAGTTTAGTTGGCTGTAGATGGTCAATATGCAGGATGTATTTTGATAACAGATGAAGTGAAGCCGGACAGTAAAAAAGCAATTTCTGACCTGAAACATATCGGCGTGGAAAAAACAGTCATGCTTACCGGTGATGATGAAAAAATTGGGAAGTCCGTTGCAGAAGAATTGCAGTTGGATGAATATTATGCACAGCTGCTTCCTGACCAAAAAGTGGAAAAGGTTGAGCTTTTAGATAGTAAAAAGAGACCGGGAAGCAAATTGGCTTTTGTTGGTGATGGTATCAATGACGCTCCTGTCCTTGCCCGTGCAGATGTTGGTATTGCAATGGGTGGGCTTGGTTCGGATGCGGCCATTGAAGCAGCAGATGTAGTTCTGATGACAGATGAACCGTCTAAGCTGGTGGACGCGATTGAAGTAGCAAAAGCGACAAAACAGATTGTCATGCAGAATATAGTGATTGCTCTTGGGATTAAGAGTGTGTTCCTGATTCTTGGTGCTCTTGGTATTGCGGGAATGTGGGAAGCTGTATTTGGTGATGTAGGCGTTACCATAATTGCTGTTTTAAACGCAATGAGAATTTTGAAAAAATAGGAAATGAGGTGGGAATGTGAAACGAAAACTGATTCTGTTAGTTGTTACGATTGTTTTTCTTGTAGGGTTTGGTGCCATTTTACATTCACCGCCTTCTATGATTGATGTAGTCACAGGAGCAACACCGAAGTCAAAAAAGGCGGCTCAAGCCTCCGCACAGTTGGAAGGCTCTTATGTTCTCGGTATTAATATGATGTCAGATGGTCTCGACAACGAGAATACCCGGAATAAATTAAAAAGAATTGGCACTGGACGATTCGGAAACAAATGAAACAGATCTCATGAAAACGGACATTAGTTTTCGGTTATATGTATCTGAGACGGATTATCCGCTTGTCAGTTATGCTAAGAAACTCTGTGACAGGTTGAAACAGGCCGGTTTCTCCGTAGATCTGAAAGAGTACAGTAACACAATGATGCTATCAAGAGTGGTAAGTGGAAAGTATGATGTATTCCTGGCATCGGATGATTTTATTGACGTTACAACGCTAACACAGATGGACTATATGATCATGGACAGCGAAGAAATGAGGTGAGCGGGAATTTATGAGAAAATGGAATACGATTTTGTCTGTTTTAATGCTTCTCATTTTTATGATTCATGGAATCATGGGCAGCTTTATGCTGAACGGAGTTGGAAGTAGCGCAGGGAAACTTCTTGCATGGATTGGTGTTGGTATTCTTGTTGTGCATACGGTGATTGGTGTCATCCTGACAGTTCAGAGTTTACAGACAGCGAAGCAATCCGGAAAAATGTATCTGAAACAGAACGCCATATTCTGGGCGAGACGAGCCAGTGGGATGGCAATACTGATCCTGCTGTTCTTCCATATTGGCTTGTTTGGAAAGGTGCAGAATGGGACATATATTTTGTTCCCTTTTACAACGGTAAAGATGGTAACTCAGCTTTTGTTCGTGGCGGCAATCTTTATTCATGTTTTTATCAATATCCGCCCATTGCTCGTATCGCTGGGAATCATCAGTTATAAAGAACGAAGGGGTGATATTTATTTGATTCTTTCGGTGCTCCTTCTGTTTATAGCGGGCTCAGTTATTTTCTATTATATTGGGTGGCAATATCTATGAGTAAGACAATTATTATTATAGGTGCTGGACTGGCAGGACTTTCAGCGGCTTTGCAGGCAGCGGAAAATGGATGCAATGTAAAACTGGTTTCCTCCTTTCCATCAGAGCGGGCGCAGTCTGTTATGGCGGAGGGCGGTATCAACGCAGCTTTGAATACAAAAGATGAAAACGACAGTCCCGAAGAACATTTCTGAGATACAATAAGGCGGCTTGCGGTCTGGCAGACCCAAATGCAGTTTGGGGAATGACACAGGCAGCACGGAGCTGGTGCACTGGCTGTTAAAACTTGGAGTTCAATTTAACATGAGCAGCTATGATGATGTGGATCTGCGGAATTTTGGCGGGCAGAAAAAGAAAAGGACTGCTTTTGCGCAGAGCGATACCGGGAAGCAGATCATGACAGCTATGATAGACGCTGTTCGCAGGAAAGAAGCATCTGGTATGGTAGAACGGTTCAGCCATCATTCTTTTCCTAACACTTCGTCTGTGTGACAATATTTGTTGTGGCTGCGTAATCAGGGATGAATACAGTCAGGAGACTGTGGAATTACCGGGGATGCAGTTATTGTTGCCACGGTGGTATGCACGGATTGTTTGGAAATACAACGGGTTCGCTGAGCAATACAGGAGAAGTCACCGCAGAAATTGTTCCGGCTTGGTGTTCCTCTGGCAAATGGCGAGATGATCCAGTATCATCCGACAACTGTGAAATGTAGTGGAAAAACGCATGCTCATCAGCGAGGCGGCCAGAGGGGAAGGTGGCAGGTTGTTTGCCATGAAAGATGGAAAACAATGGTATTTCATGGAGGAAAAATACCCGGAGCTTGAAATCTGATGCCACGAGATATTACCGCCAGAGAGATATGGAATGTCAGCCATGAATCAGAGGTATTTCTTGACGATGACGGAAATATCGGACGAGATTATTTCAAATAATATCTGGATTGGCAGACGATTGTATGACCTATCTGCATAAAGATATACAGAAAAGGAACGAGTGTCTGTTTTACCGAAATTCACTATTTTATGGGAGGCATTCTGGTGGATGAGCAGCACAGAACGCCGATTCAGAATCTTTACGCTGCGAGGAGAATGCTGTGCCCAATATCATGGTGCCAACCGTCTTGGTGGAAATTCTCTGTTAGAGGCGTTATACGGGGACGATGTTGCAGCAAAATCAGCATGCGAACAGGCAGATGTAGTAGATCTATCTTGTGCGACACAGATAGATTTTCCACCAGCGTCCCAAAATTCAGAAATAAAGCAATTAAACAAAGTGATGCAGGAGACTATGGGCGTTGTCAGAAATGAGAATACGTTGTTAAATGGGATTCAAACGGTACAAGCGCTGACAGGAAATCTTCCATTGCTTGGCGTGGCAGTTCTAAAGAGTGCTCTTGCAAGAAAAAGAAAAGCCGTGGTGCACACTGGCGGAGGATTATCCAAGAGCAATGACGATGATTACCTTAAAACAACGGTAGCCAGATTTGATGGAAAGCAGATACAGATTTCCTTTGTACCTGTTCCAGAAAGGCGGTGATTCACTTGGTATATAAAATAAGAATCAGGCGGCAGGAGAGTCAGAAATCAGACAGTTATTGGCAGGAATTTGAGGTTGACGGAAGCAAAAACAGCTCTGTTGCCAATGTTCTAAAGGAATTGAACAGTAGAACCCCTTTGAAAGATAATTCAGGGAATATAGTTACTCCCATCAGCTGGGAATGTGGCTGTATGGTGCGAAAATGTGGGGCTTGCGCCATGCTGATTAACGAACGTCCGAGGCTGGCATGCTCTACATTTCTACATACGTTAAAAGGTTCTACAATTACCTGGAACCTTTAAGCAAATTTCCGCTTGTAGAGATTTGATCGTTGACGGTCAAATCTGTTTGAAAAATTTGAAAACTGAACCTTTGGCTTGAAAAGTGAAGCTTTATATGAGTTCGTGGACATGAACCGGATACCAGATCGGCACGCTGTCTGATGTGTGGCTGCTGCCTTGAAGTGTGTCTAACTTCTCTGCAAATGGGACTTTCGCAGGCGCTGTTGCTGCAGTCAACGCATTTCGGATTCTGAATGAAGAACAGGAGCACTCATTTGAATGAGAGTTTCTGCTGAATATAAGAAGAAATATTTTGAGGATGCGGGAAGTCGTTATCTTGTCGTGATATCTGTCCGATTGGTCTGCCTGTGGAAGAACTGCTTATGAGGTCGAACGCAGCGGCTGCTTGGGGCAAATAAAATGGATGATAAAAGCTATAATGAATGTATGAAGGGCTGTTGACTGATAAAAAGCCAGTGCAACAGCCCTTTTACTGGTTAAATGCCTCCAAAAGCACAAAAACGCTCGCCATAGACCCCCTAATTTCCCAAAAAGCAGATAACTCAAACAGGCCCTTCTGAATAACGATTGTTTTTCCAGAGGAGCCTGTTTTTCCAAACCCTTTCAAAAATCAGAAATTCAGGTATGCTTTCCATATACGAATGTGAATGTGCTTCCATTTACCGAAGATATTCCATTGAGGTAATTGCATTTCTCGATCCGACCATTGAGAAATTGTGCTTTGAGCAGACAGAGGAAAAAAACATTTATCCACTTGAAGTTTAAGGATGAAGAAGATTATCCTGAATAATGCGGCAGACCTTGAGCAGTATCTGTCCTCTGGTACGATTAAGGGCATTATTAAATTCTCGATGGTAAAGGAAGTTCTTCATTCAGGTGGTTATCTTCTGGTAGATGAAATAAGAATCATTTCAACAAGGAAATTGTAACGACCTTAGTGCGCTTCTTTATGGACAGCCGACTGAACAAAAAAATGGCGGAACGCTTATTTTCACTACGCATTATCCGGAACTGCTGGATGAATATGACCGAAATGACGGAATTTGTATTGTAGAAACTATAATGGCATTACAGCAGAAAATTTGAGCTATATTGAAAACGTAATGATATTAAAAGATGATGCCTACCAGAGCGGTTTCCTTGAGGGAACAACGCCAGCATATGAAGCGTATAGCGCTTGAAGAAAAAGCCTGGCTGTCTTCGATCAATTAAGGAGGCGGCAGAATGAAATTAGCAAAAATACAAGGCGTGTATATGTGAAGGCTCTGCCGAAGAAGCTATTATCGACATACTGGTTGATAATGATCTTCTGATTTTTCAACAGAGAAGAGAAATGTTGGAAGAACGTAGTTATCCGTTGCAGAAGTGCTAAACGATTCGAGGAGCGATACTTACGGAAAGGATTCGATGAGCAGATTTCTGTGATACGGATTTTGGATTCTCGTAGAGAGGAATTTCGATTGAGTAAAGCATATGAGCAGAAAATTGACGTGGTAAATGTCATTACTGCTCCAGAAATTGAAATGCTGATTATTCATGCGGAAGGAGCATAGGATCAGTTTAAGCGTTCTGGAAAAAACCAAGCGAATTTTGTAAAACAAATCTTCGGATGCATGATGTGAAGTCGTATGATTTTGTGAAGCAGTATTTCAGTAACCCACAGCTCTTGGTGAAAGCCATAAAAGGGTATCGCAGAACAGCAAATATCCCCAAAGGAGAATACAGCTTGTCTGATTTGCTGAGATGAGCTTTGCTTTTTTGATACATTAGCCGTGACTCAAATGGTCACCAGGAGATAAACGGGTATCAGTTTACAGAAAACAGAATAGAATCATCTTTGATGCCTCGTTGGGAAACCAACGGGGTATTTTGCCCCAATCCGGCTGTATAGAACACTGAAAAGTCAAAACGAACTGTAGGTGTCCTGCAAGGACAACCAAAGTGCGCTCATGAGGCCAACGCGAAACCGGAGGATTCTTGTTAAACTTACTTTGTAAGGACGAAAGTCCGGATGTCCCTTGAAAACTGAATACTCATTCTTCAGGTACATTCCTGTTTGGTCGAGCCTTCGACTGCACGCCATGAAGCCCATCAGGGGCGATAGCGGTTTCGCAGAAGCAAATGCCGGATTGCAACCGGCGGCGGTGTTAAAGCCAGACAGGGACAATGATACTTCCGTAATTCGCGGTCCGGCCATAAGGAAGGCGGGATGGTTAAATTCCAATGGAGCAGTGAAGCACACTGCCGCCTGTGAGAAATCCTATATCTCTGGGGTGATAAGAAAAAGTACAGAGAAACCATATTTTCAGAAAGCACTGCGGGTGCTGTTTCAGCGTGATACCTGGCAGGCTTTATCCATATCAGTGTATGGAGATTGGAGACAACAGCAAATGAAAGAAAACTGGGTTTATCGGCGAGGTGATTTATATCTTGCCAATCTCGGTGTTCGGTCGGATCAAAAGCAGGGCGGTGTTCGTCCTGTTGTGGTTCTTCAGAATGATGTTGGCAATTATTATGCGCCGACGATCACGATTGCTCCGCTGACATCGAAAATTGAGAAGAAGCGAAAGCAGCCAACGCATTTCTTTCTCCGTAAAGCAAAGGGACTGGCAAAACTGTCTATGGTATTGGCAGAACAGCTCGACACCTGCGACAAGATATGCGTGATTCGCTATCTTGGGCGGGTAAGTAAGGGGCAGATGTGTGGGATTGACGAAGCTGTAAGGATTCAGCTTGGATATTACATTCCGGAACAGGCAGAGAAAAAAAGACAGGGCAAATGCCGAAAGGATGGCGAAGAAGGCGATGGATAAACTGATTACAAGGAAAGAGGCAGCCAGTATACTGGGAATCAGTGTAAAGACACTGGATGCTGCAAGAACAGACGGTTTGATCTCCTATGTTCAGTATGTGGAAAACTGCTGCGTTTATTTCACAGAAGTGGGGATTCAGGAGTACATTGCAAAATGTACGCACCGTGCAAAACCGATGGAACGTGCTGCGACATATCGCAAAACCTCGAAGCTTTCGGCGGTGAAAATCGACATCGTTGAGTATGGACGATGAATCCGCACAATGAAAGCAACAACAGGATTGGAGGTAATGATATGGCGGCAAGAAGAATGATGCTTCCCGATTATGGTACGGTGAGCATGAGGGGAACACAATATTATCGAACCCGTGTAACAGATCAGCAGGGACGGCGGGCTTCCCTTATATGCAAGGACGAAGAGGAGCTGTACCAGAAGGAACAGGAAGCGATCCAGCAGATTGAGAACAAGACGTATCGCCGCAGTACACCCACGGTGGAAGAGTATTGCGAGAAATGGCTGCTGATGCAGTCGGCACAGATCAGGATGACAACGCTGATTGACTATACATCGAAAGTGAAGAACTACATCATCAAGCCCTTGGGCGATATGCATATGGAGATGTAACAGCAGATGACATTCGCCTGGCACTGCTGGCGGCATCGAAAAAGTCGGCATCCGTGTACAAATCCGTGAATGTTCTATATAAGTGTATTTTCACGGCAGCAATGGAGAGCAAGATCATTGATGAGAATCCGACCATCTATCTGAAGAAGAATGTGGGCGGGATTCCGCAGAGGGATCGTCTCCCGCTTACGGATGAGCAGGTGGATAAGCTGCTGGATGCCATTTACGGCTTGCCGCCGTATGTGTTTGTGATGCTGGGGCTGTACGCAGGATTGCGGAGAGAAGAAATCCTCGGACTTCAATGGGATTCGGTGTATCTGGATTGCGAGGCTCCGTACCTTACTGTTCGGAGAGCCTGGCATACGGAGTATAATCGTCCAGTGATTCTGACAGAGCTGAAAACAAAGGCAGCGCATCGCAATGTCCCTCTGCCGGACAATCTTCTGGAATGTCTGAAAGAGGCGAAGAAGACATCAACATCGGATTATGTGGTTGCAAACCGGAATGGAGACCCTTTGTCCTATACGCAGTTCAAGAGATTATGGCAGTATATCGTAACCCGTACCACCAAGGAACGGTGCTATTACCGCTATGAAGATGGCAAGAGGGTAAAGCATACGGTGAAGCCGGTTCTGGGGCAAAAGGCGGCACACAATGGAAATGTGGTTTACAGTCTGGACTTTGAGGTGACTCCGCATCAGCTGCGGCACACCTACATTACGAATCTGATTCATGCTTCGGTTGATCCGAAGACAGTTCAGTATCTTGCCGGTCATGAAAGCAGCAAGATCACCATGGATATTTACGCCAAGGTGAAATATAATCGCCCAGAGCAGCTCGCAGGAGTGCTGGAAGATGCTTTTGCATCGTGGGATTAAGAGTAAATCAGAAAAAACTTGGGGGCTGTCGGGAAATGGCAGCTATAAAAGAGGGAGGAGTAACTCAAAACGAGTCACTCCTCCCTAAGTTTTTACATAAAAAAAGATGGCTAACGATAACCATCTTTCTCCGTTACATGTTATAATGTAACTATGCTTACAGTTAATTATTATAACGACTTTTTTGAAATAGGTCAACAGAAAATCAACTTTAGCTTCTATGAATTGAGTTTACCTGATGACGATCCTGTCTATACCCTAAAAAAAGTTATGGAGGATTTAAATTTTTCCGGACTGTTAGCCAATTGTTCGGATAAAGGGAAGAACAGGGTACAACCCGATCATGATGTATGCAGTTATTACTTATGCAAATATGCGAGGAATACGTTCCATCGATCGTATTGTAGATTTATGTGAACGAGATATCGCTTTTATCTGGCTTACTAGGGGCAAAAAGCCTAAAAGAGATGCTTTCTATGAATTTAAAGGCAAGAAACTTACTTCAGACATTCTTGACGATTTAAACTATCAGTTTATGAGACGTTTACAAAAAGAAGGGCTTGTAACATTAAAAGAATTGTTTATTGATGGAACAAAAAAATAGAAGCAAATGCTAATCGCTATACTTTTGTATGGCGTGGAAGCATTAATTATCATCTTGCAGGTCTTTTGGATTCTATTGATAAGCTTTACTCGGACTATAATTCTTTTTTACAAGATAACGGATTTGGCGAGAAGTACGAGCTTGGAAATGCACAAATGTTTGTAATTGACGGAATTGATAAAGTTAGAGATATTATTGAAAAAGAATAGAAAAAGAAAGATTACAAAACATAAAAAGTTATCTAACAACTGTATTATAGAGATTGATAACTGCTCGCCTCTTGAACTGCTTAAACTTCAGAAAAAAACCTTATGGCTATTGCTGACGGAGAAGGCATTGCATTTGTTAACGGAAAGGGCAGAGAAAGCCGAAACTTCAACAACTCTATGAAGAGCTTGAACATTGTGGACAGCGATTAATGGGCTATAAAGAATGTTTTAAAATCATGGGGAAAGATAGAAACAGCTACTCCAAAACTGATTTGGAAGCAACCTTTATGCGAATGAAAGAAGATCATATGCTGAACGGGCAGCTAAAAGCCGGCATACAATGTACAGATAGCAGTAGAGAATTATTTTTATTGTGCATGGTTATGTAAGTAATGATCGTACAGACTATAACACACTGATTCCTGTCCTTGAAAAGCATAAGAAAGTATTTGGAGAAGTACTGGAAGAAGTTACGGCAGATAGCGGCTATTGTAGTGAGAAAAAAATCTATTATATCTGAAAGAGAATAAGATAGATAGTTATATAAAACTACAGGATCATGAAAAAGCGAAAAAAACACGAGCATACAGTAAAGATATAGGTAAATACTACAACATGAAGACAACGGTATTTGAGGATGAGCAAGTCTATATCTGTCATGACGGTCGTGAACTGAGACATATCAACACAGAGAAGAAAAAACAGAATGGTTATACACAAACATATGAAGTATATGGATGTTTTTGACTGTAGTGGATGTGAACATAAGCCTAAATGCCTGTATAAATATAATCCTGATAAAGATGTTGATAAGAATAAAGTAATGAAGATCAATGAAGTATGGGAAGAGCTTCGAGAGAAGTCACATGCTAATATACAGAGTGAAAAAGGCATTCTTAAACGACAGACACGCTCTATCCAAACAGAAGGTCATTTTTGGAGATATTAAAGAGAATGAAGATTTCCGACGCTTCAATTATCGTTCTTCAGATAAAGTATATAAAAGAAATTTATGCTTTTTTTGCGATAGGAAGAAATATAAATAAATATCATCGTTTTTCTCTATGCCAAACTAAAAGAAATTTGAAGGAAAACTACAGGAGAAAACAGCATAGTAAAAAAATGCAAAAGCAAAATTTCAGCCAAGGGGGTTTATGCCCCAAAAATAGACAACATCATAGAAAAGCAAAAATATCCTGACAAAGTTGCAAAGCCCAAAAGCCTTGTATTTGTCAGGATATTTCTATTTCGTTCTGCGGAAGTAAAATTACTTATTTCCCGACAGCCCTTTTACATACATTCGACATCCTTGAAGGAAGTGGTGTACGCCATGATAATAAAAGTGACAACACGCAATGTATGAAGATAGACGAGGAGGAGAACACATGGCTAAAAGGAAAAAAAGCGTCCTGCTGAACTTCCGGAATACGGAACAGTGATGATGAAAAGGGGTACAGTATTATCGTACCCGAATTACAGATGCAGACGGAAAGAGTGGCAATCTATGGGCTGACACGCGAAGAATTGTATGACCGGGTGGAAGATGCCGGAAGAAAAATTGTAGAAGTGGTTTTCCACAGAGAGAATCCGACCGTGGAAGAGTACTGCGGAAAAATGGCTGCTGATGCGGTCTGGAACGGTAAGAACCAATGCGTTGGAGGGATACGAGCGGATGGTGAATCGGTACATCGTGGGTCCAATTGGACAGATGTATATGGATGAGGTGACCACAGATGACCTGCGGCTGCTGATGGTTCCGCTATCAAAAGGTTCTTCCGGAATGTATGGTCAGCTCAATATGCTGATTAAGAACATTTTTAATTCGACAGAAGAGAGCAAGGTGATCAAAGAAAATCCGTCCAAAACGATTTGCGCAAGAGGCGGAAAGCCTGCGAAACGGCGCGAGGCTTTGACGGATGAACAGACTACCATTTTGCTGGATAGCATTCGTGAGCTTCCGCCGTATGTCTTCGTGATGATCGGCTTGTACGCGGGATTGCGTAGAGAAGAGATTCTTGGATTGAAATGGGACTGCGTATTCCTGGATGAAAAAACGCCGTACATTTCGGTAAGGCGTGCATGGCATGTGGAAGGCGGCGCGCCGGTAGTCAACACGCTTTTGAAGACACCGGCAGCAAAGCGAGATGTTCCGATTCCCAAATGCCTAGTAGCCTGTCTCAAGGAAGAAAGAGAAAAATCAGAATCGGAATATGTGATCTCGAATTCGAGGGGAACTGTTTTGACTGAAACACAGTTTGTGAGGGTCTGGAAGTACATAACAGTCCGTTCTACCGCAGAACGCTGTTATTACACCTATGTAAATGGACAGTCCATCAAGCATAGAATAAAGCCAAGGCTTGGTGAGCATCAGCCGAACAATCCCAAGCTGGTGTATACGATGGACTTCAAGGTGACTCCGCACATGCTGCGGCACACCTACATCACCAATCTGATTTACAAAGGTGTTGATCCTAAGACGGTGCAGTATCTGGCAGGCCATGAGAACAGCAAAACGACTATGGACATCTATGCGAAAGTCAAGTATAATCCTGTCTTTGACAGCTAAAAAGGCCTGAAGCCCGTATATATCAAGGGTTTCAGACCTTTTTTAATTCGTAAAAGTGTAGCTAGAACTACCTACTTTTTTTGCTGTCTCGAAAGACTTTTTTCATACTCAAATCGGTTAAAATTTCATAATCGGTACGAAATCCAAATGCTTCATGAAGTGCATCTGTTAGGGCTGTTCTTGTGTAAGCGGGCAGATATCCTAACTTTTCTCCCGGACGATACATCATCATAGAGCGTAGTACGTTAATGATTTCATCGCATGTATATTGTTCTCCAAGTTTTTTCTCAAGTATCCTAAAGACTACTAATGAGGCAAAACAAGTTATGAAATGTGCCTTTATACGGTCCTCTCTTTGAAGATAAATAGGGCGTGCACTGAACTCGGTTTTCATGATTCTGAAGCATTCTTCGATTTCCCATCTCTTCTTGTTTATACGAACTATTTCTTCGGCACTTGTTGTCTCCAGATTAGTACAAACGGCGTAGAAACCGTCATATTTTTCTTCTTCAGCTATGAGGTTCGAATCTATATAAGGGATCTCTCTGTCGCAGACTTCTCCTGAAGATGTCATTGCTTTGGTAGCAATAAAACGGCGTGGATCATTTTGATTTTTTTGATTTCTTTTATATTCCCCTTTCTCAATAAGCTTATTGGCACGGTCAATCTGGCTTTGCCTGATTTTCTGATGATATTTTTTGTACTTTAAGGAGAATGATACGATAAGATGTTGCTCTAACGCTTTATCACCTTCTTTGACCTTTTTATCGGATAAGTCTTCTTTAATCCATCGTTCTTTATAAAAGACTTTATTATAGTCTGTCTGTTCATCAAGGTTATTTAGATTAAATAATCCTGTTTCACCTTGTAGTGACCAGCCTTCAGGGTCTAGGGCAAACTCCTTTAAGTATTTCGGTAGTTGTTTTATAGATTGTGTTGTTATAAAACTTCTTATTCTTTCACCAAATAAAGTTTTGTCATTAAACTTTCTATTGGCATTTGAATAAAGACCAGCGTCTGTACAGATAATAATACTATCAATACCATAATCATCGATTACCTTTTGTTCCAGAGGCTTTAGTGTTGGCTGTTCGTTCCTATTTCCGGGAAAATATCAAAAAGCAAGAGGAATACCGTCATGATCCATAAACATTCCCATTCCTACGATAGGTAGTGGTTGATGTTGTTTTGATTTTCCATATTTTCTAAGTTCATCTTCCTGCTCTATTTCAAAGTAATAGTTTGTGCAATCATAGTAAAGAATGTCGTTCCTTCGTGGAAGTATTATTTGGCTATTTTTATAAAGTTCAGATTGAATAAAGTCACTTTCTTTAGATAAAACAGAAAGTGAACGATATATATCATGTAAATTAAATGTCGGCTGCTCAATAAACATTTTTGAAGAACGGTTTGAGGCCAACTTAGAAGATGGATAAAGGATACGAGTAAAAATTAGTCGAGATAAAATATCGTTCAAATCATATTCAAAGCTATATTTCTTTGAAATTTTAGAACAGATTTTATCCAGCTTAAGTGAATAGTAAATACTCTGAAGAAATAGATATCCACAGTTAAACAAATGTTTTTCATCAGGTTTTAGGAGTTTTTGAAGGAGAACATTTTATTAAAATCTCTTTTTGTTCCTCATATTCCTTACGATTAAGTTCGTCTACATATTCCTGAGCCCAAATATAAGGGTCTTTTCCATTAGCTCTAGTTTTAACCATATCAAGATTTCCAAGTTTTTTCAATAGTAACTGTAGTAACAGAACCATTGGATTTACGTATAGATTTCTGAACATAGAATGTAGCAGAGTTTTTTTGATTTACTTACAGTAAGCTTCATAGTATTCCACCTCCATGTTCATATCATACCATAAATAGCTATAAATAGCTACATAAAACAACTAATAAATTGACATAAGACTGAAATCCAGTCTTTATACAATGTCATTAACTTAAGAGTAGTGAGAAAAAAATATTACAAAAAGATAGTTTAAAAACGATAATTATGCTATACTTATAGTGAGAAAAAAATCACGAGGTGTAGCATGTTTATAAAAAAATACTTACAAAAAGAATATAGAGGTGAAAAAGTATTATTATGCCAGCCTTGTTGAAAACAAACGTATTGATAGCAAGGTTGTGCAGACAGTGAAAAGCGAATCTGGGTGCAGTTACTGAGGGAGCAGATTCCATATTTGAAGGCAGCCTATGCTAAGAAGAAACCTCGTCTTGTTTATGATGAGGATTAAATAATTGGAGGGCTGTAGTGAGAAAATCACAGAATAGACTATTAAAAAGATCAGAATAATATTCTTTCAGATGTATTTCTTGAGGTATGTCGTGGTGGCAAAACAAACACTCTTGTCAGACGTAGAAAGATGCCACTAGAAGATTTAGTGTATTCTATGATTAATCGCAAGGGCCTTACTCTCAAAAATGGAGCTGCGAAATTATATGAAAACAACACATCCGGGAACAGAAATATCTAAACCAGGTTATCTAAAGCAAAGGATGAACTTAAATCCGGACGCATTTAAGTTTCTTTATCAGGAACATAATAAAAAAAATTTTTACCAGGATGAAGAGGTAGAACCATATACCTATAAAGTTCCTTATTTTAGCTGCAGATGGATCTGATATAAATATTCTACAACTGATGAAACCATCGAGAAATACGGAAGTGCCTCAGTGAGAGGAGGAAAACCATGTGCTCAGATTGGGCTGGGATGTATTTACGACGTTCTTAATCGCTTTATTCTGGAAAGCAGTATTAATACCGTAAAGTTTGATGAGATGCGAGTAGCCCAGGAACAGTTAAAAGGAATAAAGGATACAATTGGAAACAGATATCCCTATCTTGTTGTTATGGATAGAGGTTATCCTTCGACACCGGCATTTTTGAATTTTATAGATGATGGAGTGTATTTTGTAGCAAGACTAAAAACAAGTGACTATAAGGCTGAACAGAAAGAATTAAAATCAAATGATGAGGATGTCGACATAACATTAACAAAGGCTAGAAGGAGAAATTATATTGGCAAAAAAGAAGAAACTATCATGATGAGCAGAGATTCCTTTTCAATGAGATTTGTAAAGGTGTGTTTAGATGATGGAAAGTCAGAAATTTTCGCTACTAATCTTCCACGGGATAAATTTCCAGAGGAATGCTTTGCAGAACTGTATCATATGCGCTGGGGTATAGAGACGGCCTATGAAGTTTTGAAAGACAGATTAAAAATCGAAAATTTCACAGGGATAAAATCAGTGCTTATTGAGCAGGACATTAACAGCACTATTTATGTTAGCAATCTTGCAGAAGATATAATCTGTGATATAGAAGAAAGTAGCCAGGAGCACCTAAAGAATGATTATAAACATACAATGCAGTTAAAACCGAAACCTAAGTATCGGACTTCTGAAAAATGACCTAATATACATTCTTATAGAAAAAGATGGAAATAAAAAAGTAGCGCTACTACAGGCATTGTATGATGAAATAAGCAAAAATGTAGTGCCGATAAGGCATGATAGACATTATCACAGAACTAAAGGACAGCTTGCAGCAAATTTCTCGAATACACATAAGCGAAGTTTCTAAACTGAATAAGCATTTCGATTTAAACTGGTGAACTATGCTCTTTTTAAGCTAATAATAGTAAAAGTGAAAGAAAAAGAGCATACCCTTATTTGCAAGTATGCTTTAAACGTTAAGTTAATGACATTGAGTCTTTATAAGGGTTTGAGGTTTATAAAGGGAATCGGTAGCTGTCAAACTCCCGAGATCATCCACCTATAGAGTTTTATAGTGGTGATAATACTTATGTTAGATTGTTTTTGTAGATGTAGCTAATATTGAGGACAGTTTAAAAAGAATTAAAACAAAGAATAGTAATTTAATTTTAAGTATTTCAATTGTGTAAAATTAGGTGTATAATATACAAAAATTATAATGAAAGGAAGTAAAAGCTATGAAAGCTAATTATGATATAGTTGTTATCGGTTTTCGGTAAGGCGGGAAAGACACTTGCGGCTAAGTTTAGTAAATCAGGTAAAAAGTGTTGCCTTGGTTGAGAAAGATAAAAATATGTATGGAGGTACCTGTATAAATGTAGGTTGCATTCCTTCAAAACGTCTTATAACGGATGCAGCCAAATCTCCAAAAGGAGAGTTTGAGGAAAAAGCACAGCATTATAAGGAGGCGGTTGCTGAAAAGAAAAAACTTACAGCCGCTCTTAATAAGGCAAATTACGATAAGGTGGCAAGCACAGGTGTGGATATTATTGACGGAACTGCATCATTTAAGGATAATCACCATATCATTGTTTCAACTAAAGACGGAAATGTAGAGATTGAATCTGAGAAGTTTATTATAAATACAGGTTCGGTTACTGTAATACCGAAGATTGAAGGAGCAAACAGTAAGGGCGTATATACATCAGAGTCTATTATGAATCTTGAGGAATTACCGAAAAGACTTACTATTGTAGGTGGCGGTTATATCGGACTTGAGTTTGCCTCTATGTATGCGGATTTTGGAAGTAAGGTGACTGTAGTTCAGGACGGTGATGTATTCTTGCCTAGAGAAGATGAGGATATTGCAAAGGCTATCCGTGAAGTACTGGAGGCAAAGGCTGTAGAGATAGTTACAGGTGCAAAGGTGACCAAAGCTGAAGAAGGCAAATTATATTATGAGGCTTCAGGAGAGTCAAAGACTTTAGACTCTGATGCAATTTTACTTGCGGTAGGTCGTAGACCGAATACAGACGATCTCGGATGTGAAAATGCAGGAGTTAAACTCACCGACAGAGGTGGCGTAGTGACTGACGAGCATTTAAAGACAAGTGCAAATAATATCTGGGCGGCAGGTGATGTTTGCGGTAAGCTTCAGTTTACATATATTTCACTTGATGACAGCAGAATCATATGGGATGAGATAATGGGAGAGGATAAGAGAACTACTGAGAATAGAGGTGCATTCTCATACTCGGTATTTATAAATCCGCCGTTCTCAAGAGTCGGAATGAGTGAAAAAGATGCAAAGGCGGCAGGAGTTGACTACAAAGTTTTAAGCCTTAGTGCCAATGCGATTCCAAAGGCCAAGGTATTAAGAAAAACAGACGGACTGTTAAAGGCTTTGGTTAAAGCGGACGGTACAATTTTGGGTGCAGAGCTTTTCTGTGAAGAGTCTTATGAGATGATTAACTTTATAAAACTGGCAATAGATCATGGTATCAAAGCAAAGGATATAGCAAATTTTATATTTACACATCCTACAATGTCTGAGAGTTTAAAATGATTTGTTTGCAATGTAATATAGATATTTTTTTAAATTTGTACTTGCAATATAAAAATCCTGTATAATATTACACAGCTAACAACTCAGTTTGCTATGAATGATATTTATTTCTTGGATAGAATGCTCAAAGGCGAGTCTTGGAGCATTCTATCTTTTTAATACTAAGGCATTCTGGTTGATATTAAATGAAAGGATTTGCCCTGAATAATTTATTTGGTTGAGGGCGGTGAGAAAAATGATAAGAATAGGTATTTTGGGATATGGAAACCTTGGAAGAGGAATCAGGTGTGCTATAAAAGCATACAAAAAGGATATGAAGTTGGTAGCGGTGTTTACAAGAAGAGATCCTTCAAGTGTTAAGATTCTTACATCCGATGCCAAGGTGGACAGTGTTGAAAATATTTTAAGTTATCAGGATGATATAGATGTTTTGGTACTTTGCGGCGGCAGTGCAACTGATTTACCTGTACAGACACCTGAATATGCCAAGTATTTCAATGTTATCGACAGCTTTGATACTCATGCAAATATTCCGGAGCATTTTGCAAAGGTTGACGATGCTGCAAAGGCAACCGGTCATTTCGGTCTTATATCTGCAGGTTGGGATCCGGGTATGTTCTCACTTAACAGAGTATATGCAAACGCAATCCTTCCAAACGGTGCGGACTATACTTTCTGGGGTAAGGGAGTAAGTCAGGGACATTCAGATGCTATCAGAAGAATTGAAAGTGTTGTAGATGCAAGACAGTACACAGTACCTGTAGAGTCTGCTCTTGAAGCTGTCAGAAGCGGTAAGAATCCTGAGCTTACTACAAGACAAAAGCATACAAGAGATTGTTATGTAGTGGCTGCAGAGGGTGCAGACAAGGCAAAAATTGAAGAAGAGATAAAGACAATGCCTAACTACTTTGCAGACTATGATACAACAGTTCATTTCATCACAGCTGAGGAGATGAAGAAGAATCATTCAAAGCTTCCACACGGCGGATTTGTTATCAGAAGCGGAAAGACAGGCTGGGAGGATGAGAACAATCATGTTATCGAGTATCGCTTAAAGCTTGATTCAAATCCTGAGTTTACAGGTTCGGTAATTATTGCATATGCAAGAGCCGCATATCGTATGCACAATGAAGGAAAGATCGGAGCACATACAGTTTTTGATGTAGCTCCTGCTTATCTGCTTGATATGAGTGCCGATGAGATAAGAGCACATCTGCTGTAATATAATAATGTTTTAGCTGTTACACTAAGTGTAGCAGCTATTTTAATCTAAAGACTATAATTTTTATGATATAATTTTTTTATAGATTATATGGTTTGTTTTAGTAATAAATGATTTTGTGGGGTGCGTATGGAAGAAATTTTTAAAAAGGTATTTATTGAGAAATATAAATACAGTATC
>BNJU01000145.1_pt1 | contig 27914 bp, 56 predicted proteins | sample 8539281 | NCBI WGS metagenome assembly BNJU01 (sample SAMD00202456, study PRJDB9452) | human saliva metagenome | isolation source: human saliva | place: Japan
CGCGGCACAAGGAGACCTCCCGCGGCGGCCTGGCCGTCAACGTCGTGGAGTGCTGAGCAAAAGCAGCGAAACACGCTTTTTGTATCTAAACCCCGTTATTGGTTTGGATGTGAAAGTCGACGCCTTTGGCGACTACTTAGGCGGCGATCAGCACCAGGTGTTGACCTGGAATGGAAGTGACGGAAGGGGTGTTTTGAGGGTGCTCGCCTTGGCTTCTGTAGTTGTTGTTCTCTGCCGAGCCTTCGATAGGCAGAGATGAGCGGATGTTTCGAGCCTCATACTCCATTCCAGCGCCCTCAAGAATCTCGGCGGCATTTTCGGCGCCCCTTCTTGCGTTCTTTATATCCCATTCCTCGAGTGATTTTTGTTTGCTGTCAATAAAGTATCTTTCGCAGTATATTCTGTCTCCAACAAGAGTCCTCCACAGTATTAGGTTGGTGAAGTTAAGATCGATATATCTACTTGTTTCTCATTTGTCAGATCGCAGTACAGGCTGGCGGTGATTGGGGTGTCAAGAATTTCAAATAACCATTTCAGTCCAGACTCGTTAGTGTGTGAGACACAGACCTTTGATCTGTTGAGAACTGTTGAAGTGGCTTCATAGAGCACTTTTAAAGTATCGTCAGATACTATGCGGTGGTTACGCAGCGCCGACGCAAAGGGGCGTAGAATCTCAGGCGATACTTTGCGACCGCTTCGACTGGTGTACAAAAGCATGTATAGAAGTGCTGCTACCGCTTCTTCCTCGTATACGTACTTCAGTAGTTCTGAATATGCCTCGGGACTCAAAAGACCGATAGGCTTAAGTTGAGATTTTATGCAGCCGATGGTTATATCAACTGCCGGAGGATTGAGGGTGTTTGAGTTGCCACTAGATTCTCCAGACAATGGTGAGTTCAAGTAGCTATAGAGGCCGGGAATCAGCGTTTGTAATTTATTGGCAGGGATTTGTTCCTCTGGATGCCGGTTGATGATGAGCGAGTCAATTAACGATTCGACAAGACAGTGAAGTGCGTATCTTTGGGTTGGTTCGTGATGGATATTGTTAGCCGAGTTGACGGCCTCGCCCAGGGAAGCCGTGGAATAACGCAGACTTAGCGGCTTGTCAGGGGAGTGCCCATTATGAATAGTTTTGGCGATCTCTCTGTAGGTAATAGCGGGCAAGGTGATGACCAAGGTAAGGTCATCTTGCTGTTGAACTTGAAATAAGAATGCACTAGATCCTCTAACTACTCCAAAAGGATGGCTTTGAGGGAGTTCGTTAATGTTAGATATAGTGCCGCATTTGCGAAGAAGTGCGTCGCTTTGTGTATTGTGAGGCAGGGAGGTCGGGATGCTACTTGGCACTAGTTGATCCATTCTGATCGAGTCGTTGCTCATCTGCCTCAACAGAATTGCGCGATACTCTACACTAATTTCAGAGTTAATGAATCCGACAAATGTGTCATGCCGACCCTTCATGATTTGCTCGAATGCCTCGAGTTTGTGTTCCTGCATTCCCGGCCAAACTAGATACATCCACAATGAAGGATGCCGCAGATACGACCACCCCCATTCCCCCTCCTCCCGCAGTGCTCTATGCTGAATCGCCTGGGAAATATGTAATTGTCGGCGCAGCCATTCCCTGGAAGATACCGTCACTCCGAAATACTCGTCTTGCTCCTCTCTGTCTGATAGATTTAACCAGAATTCTATGTAACTGTTGTGATATATACTAGACAAACTGCCCTTGTGGTATTCTCTCGATGTAAACATAGACCTAATCTCGCTACGAGTATCTATGTCGACATCCATTCTGATTTCATTCTTAACTTGGTTGGGCTGAAATAGGCGTATCATCGATTGTCGAAGTAATGATAGGAAGTTGAATAGTAATACAACGCTGACAACGACTAAAGCTGACACCCATAAAGATAATGTTAATGTGCGAATGTCAACAGCAATCCAGTCGAGAGTCGGGGTGCCTGCGGCATCGAATGCTTTAAGAATGAATGGAAATGCGAGGGATATAAACACAAGAACATTGAAAATTGGGGTCCAAATTATATCGCTTGTTATGGAGCGATAAATGAGATAACTCGACAGGAACTCTCCGAAGTATTTTCCTCCTTGTTTTCTGTCTCTTACTGCGTTTGCTGCGCTGCTAGTAATGAAAACAAGGACAGCGAGTAGCACTGGAGCATTATCGCTTAGGATTGTAGACGGTGAACTGTAGCCTTTAAAAATAGGTCGCCATGGTGTCCATTGCTGGTGTTTTGCGACGAAGTATGTTAGAAACGAAGTTACTGCGAATATGATAACTTGACTTAATCTTCCCAGTCCTAAGGCGATCGTAATTTCGTTCAGTTTCCCTAAAGCTACGCTCCAGGCGACGTCGAACCTGGGGAGGTCCTCGCACAGACGATATGTCGTTATGTAAATGATCGCTAGTGCCACAATTTTTCAAGAACATGTTTATGAGTTTATCAGAACTTTAACTGTCTCGTTGTGGTTGCTAGTTAGTTTTCTTCTAAACGTACTGTTGACGAGGTGGGGGCCGCAGCGTTGCACTGCGGCCCCCACCCGTTGATTCTCGGCCCGCTCAGCCGCTCTGCGGCGGTGCTGGACTGACTGCTCGACTGGCTGTCCTGGTTGCCGGACGGCTGGTCCCCGTTGGGCGGCTGGCCGCCGCCTGGCTGACCGCCCTGGCCACCGCCACCCATTTGGCCGCCCATTCCGGATGACAGCGCGAGGCCGTCCCCGTGGCCGAGCTGCCCGACGACGTCGCCACGTGTACTGCTGGCCCTCCGTGAGCCCCAACACCGTGATCGCCCTCAGCCGTGAAGTCCACCTTGAGCGAGGCCACCTGGGACCCGGAGGTCCTTGATGGTGAGCGTGTCGCCCGCGCTCACAGACGGCGAGCCCGTCACCCCACGAGCCTGGCTCTCACCGTTGGCGTCCACCGGGCCGTCCATCGCGCCGGCCTGCCCCGACACCACCACGATCCCGCCCTTGACGTAGGCCGAACCGTTGAGTCGATACCGTCGGAGGCGTGGGAGACCTCCACCTCGCCGCCGCTGATCGTGAGCACCGAGCCGTCGTCGGACTCGGAGTCGGCGTTCTCGTGGCCCTCGATGACGTGGTCGCCGTTGGAGGCGTTGATGCCGTCGTCGCCGGCCGCGATGGACAGCGCCCCGCCGGCCACGTTGATGAACGGCGCCTGCAGCCCCTCGTCGGCCGCGTTGACGGTGACCGTCCCGGAGTCCTGCGTGTAGCTCACCCCGGCGTTGATGCCCTTGGGCGAAGGTGTCGAGGAGTCGGCCGTCGACTCCTGCCCGGGCGGTGCCTGCTCCTCAACGGTGGCGTTGGCCTGCCCGCCGCCGGCCGTGATCGTCAGGGTCGTGTCCTTGACAGTGACGTCCGTGGTCGCCGAGATCGCGTCATCGGTGGAGGTCAGCGTGATGTTCGCCTTGCCCAGGGAGATGAAGCCCTTCGTCTCATCGTCGCTCTCACTGGACTTCAGGGTGTCGCCCCCGGCCTCGACCGTCAGCGTCCCGGACTCCACCACCAGGTAGTCCTGCCGCGCAGGCCGTCGTCGCGGCCTTGACCTTGATGGTGGTGCTTCCGGTGATGATGAGGCCGTTCTTGGAGGAGATGCTCGTCCTAGGAGCCGGTCACGTCAGCCTGGCCGGTCCCGGTGACGGTGAGGGTGTCGGAGGAGAACAGGGCCGCAGTGGCCTCCTGCCCCGAGGCGTAGCTCGCGCCGTCAGTCAGCGTGTTCTTGGAGTCCTTGGCCAGGACCACGATCGCGCTGCTGGCATCCTGGATGTCGATGGCCGGCCCGTCCGAGCTCGTGATGCTCGCGCCGCCTGAGGACCAGGCGCACGTCGGCCTTTGGGGCGCTGACGACGATCCGCCCGTTGCTGACTTCGCCGCTGATGACGTAGGGTGCCGCCGCCGCTGATGGTGACAGTCCCGCCGTCGACCTTCACGTTGCCTCGACGCCGATCCGCTGGCCGAGGCCGAGGAGCCCGACAGCGTGATCGTGGTGGCCGACGAGGTGTCCGTGGTCCCGGCGTCGTCCTCGGAGCTGGAGGCGTCCTCCACCGAGGCGTTGGCGCCCAGGATGTCGGAGACGCTCGCGCCGGTCGACGCCTTGGCCACGGATGAGGAGATCGTCGTCCACGTCGTGTCCGACTCTGCTCGAGCCTGGAGGCGTTGGTGTTGCTGGAGGCCGAGGAGGTCGAGCAGCCGGCCGCCAGGGCGATCGCGGCCAGGAACGCGACGGCTCCGGTCGCGCGACGGCGGAGTCGGTTGAGGGGCTTGGTCGTCATCGTCTTGGTGGTCTTCATAGTTTCTGGGCCTCTTCTTCTCGGGTCCGGTGTCGGATCGTGGGTGGTCTGGATGCAGCGCTCAGGCGGCGTTGAGGCACTCGAGGCTGGAGCGGTCGGTGCCGAACAGGCCGGCGAGCTCGTGGGTCAGGGTCCGGTACCACCCTGTTGGCGGGCAGCCTGGGTGGAGCAGCGCCATGCCGGTGGCGTACTTCGAGATGCGGGTGGGGCGGTATCCGGCCTCCCCACAGGGCGCGGTCCGCGGGTGATGGTGTGGCCGGGTTCTTCGTCTCGACGACGGCGATGTCCGCCACCGTCACCGGCTCGCCCTCGCTGATGGCCGCGGCCAGGTGGACCGGGCGCAGCGCCTGCGGGCTCATGGGGACTCGACGCCGGTCCGGCGGGAGCTCTCCCGTGGGGGCTGCCGGACCCAGGCGCCGCCAGGTCAGGGCCGTGTCGATGGTGGCGCGGGCCTCGGCGCGCGGCAGGTGCAGGGTGGTGCGCTCGTAGGTGGTCGTCAGCACCGGCCGTAGTGCTGCTGCGACCTCGCGCGCCGCCGCCGACCCGGTCACTCCCGCGCCCGCCAGACAGGCCGCCACGAAGGCGCGTCCCGGTCCGGTGAGGCGGGAGGCGTCGTCGGCGTGGTAGCCATGCGCGCCGCTTGACGGTGGAGCCGCGCGCGCCGCAGGTCTTGACCTCCAGGAAGCACAAGCCGGAGTCCAGGTAGGTGCGGGTGCACCTTGAAGCGTCGACGCGCTTGCGGGCCGCGAGCATGAAGGCCTCCAGCCCCGGAGTGTCGAAGTAGGTCGAGGTGTAGGAGAAGCGGCGCCGTTCGTCAATGGCCAGGACCCGGGCGTGGGGTGCGAGGCCGTCAACGAGGTTCTGTGCGCAGGTCAGCGGAACCAGGTACTTGCGGTCCACGCGGGTCAGCGAGCTCGGCGGCGCTGTTGAGCTCGGCGAGGGTGGTCGTGGGCAGGTGCTTCGTGCTCAGAGGGCACGGCAGTCGTTCGTGTCATCTCGTTCTGCAGTCCTCTGATCTCAGCGTGCAGCGACGCTCGCTGCCCGGCGGAGCGGGTGACGTACTGGGCGGTCGGGTGATGGTGACGGGCTGGGCGTCCGCCTGGTCGGCGTGGGGCGCCGGTCTGCACGGCGCTCAGGCGTGTTCCGGCCCAGGACCGGGAGGCTGAGGGCAGCAGGCGTGCTGACCGGCTCGGTCGCCGGACTCGAGGCGGGGACGACGTCGTCGGAGAACCGGGAGTCCTGAAAGGCTCGGGTGGCCTGTGCTCCAGGCTCGGCGGGAGTCTCGCGAGGCACTCGGAAGCGGACGTCGACGATGGTGGTGTCGTTGACCAGGTCGAGGCGCTGCACCTCGACCGAGCGGACCCTGCCCGCCCAGGGTGCGCTCCAGGTGGGCGATGAGGCGGTCTCGTTGGTGATGGCGTGGTCGAGGACGATCACCTGGTGGCGGTTGCGGCACGAGGGCGGGGTGGTCACCGATCCACAGTGCGGCGACGACGGTGCCCATGAGGGCGGCCACCATCGCGATCGGTGCGGTCTGATCCCGCCGAGCAGGCCCAGGGCCAGGGCCGCGAAGAAGTAGGCGACCTCGTGCTGGGCCAGCTCGGTGGAGCGCAGGCGGATGATGGACAGAACGCCGAAGAGCCCCAGTCCCAGGCCGGCTGCGACGCTCGCCGTCGACAGCAGCAGGGTGACGGCCAGGACGCCGACGTTGACGCCGATGTAGGCCGCCAGAGGTCCTTGCGCGAGTGGCGGGGCGAGAGCGCGCCGACCAGGACGGCGAGGGCGATCAGGTCGGCGGCGATGTAGGTCAGGTGGTCAGGCTCATCAGGGAGGCTCCTGTCGGGTCATTCGGACCGGGGGTGGGGCCTGCCGAGGTGGGCGTCTGAAGACCGAGCAGGTGCTCTGGGCGCGCCGTGGGGCGTGGCTCCGTCCGGTGAATAACAGTCAGGGGCGCATTCCATGAGCCGGCTGTGAAAGCGGCAAGGGTGAGGCATGACTTGTGCGGCCGCCGGTGTGAAGCTACGGACAGCGCCTCCAGGGCGGGCGGGGCCCGCGACGTCCGGAGGCGCTGGTGAGAGGGTGGGACTGTGGGTGAGCGGATGGCTGCTGTTCAGGCCGCTATCTGGCGCAGCGGGGCCTGACGCCGGTAGCGCCCCAGGTCCCGCTTGATGGTGCGGTTCCACCGGTTGGTGGGCAGGTTGGCGTACAGCAGCGCCATGCCGTGTGGCGTACTCGAGATGCGGGCTGGCCGGTGGCCCCGGCGCCACAGGAGCCGGTCCGTGGGGAGGCCGTGGACGGGTTCTTCGTCTCGACGACGTTGAGGTGGCCCACTGACACGCCCGTCTTGAGACGCCGCCCGTCGGGGTCGAACAGGTCCCAGGTGAGCTCGGTGTCGAAGGTGGCTCGGGCCTCGTCATGGGGGCAGGTGCAGGGTGGTGCGGCTGTAGGGTGGAGTCCATGACCGGCACGAGGGCCTGGGCGATGGTGCTCGCCTCGTCCAGGGAGCAGGTGGAGACTCCACCAGGCGCTCGATGACGAATAGGCGGCCGTCGGGTGTGATGCGGTCGGCGTCGTCGGGGTCGTACTTGAAGCGGTCCCTGACGGTCGCCTCACGCGACCCGTTGGTCTTGACCTCCAGGGCTACAGGCCGGAGTCCAGGTAGGTGCGGGTACGGATCTTGTAGCGCCGACGACGCTTGCGGGCGGCCAGGAAGTAGGCGTCTAGACCGGGGGTGTCGAAGCAGGCTGAGGCGTAGCGAGAAATGGCGCAGGCCATCGATCTGAGGACCTGCGCCTCGCGGGCGAGATGGTTGACGACCTCCTGGGCGGCGCCGGGGGCACCAGGTACTTGCGGTCGATGCGGGTCAGGAGGCTGGCTTCGGAGTTGAAATCCGGCGAGGGTGATCGTGTCGATGCCTTCGGTGTTCGGCACGGTGCAGTCCCTTTCCGGGAACGGGAATCTCAGTTGGGCGGGCGGTGCTGGAGAGACAGTGGTGGGGTGAGACGACGGTGCGGTGGTTGTGCGGCGCTGACGTTGTGGTGCTGAGGTGGTGGAACCGGTGCTCAGTTGTGGTGGGGCTACCACGGGTGGCGGCGGGGTTGTGGACTGGGCGCGCTGCTGGGAGACGTGCTGACTCCGGTTCCCGGTGATCCAGCTCGTACCGGGCGGAGCGGTGGCTGCTGATGCGGCACTGTCATGCGAGGGGGCTCAGCCAGACCTGCTGCGCGGTGGGGTGGACCTGCACGGGATCCTGACGCGGAGCGTCCTGGATGAGGTGAGGGCCCCGTGGGGCGGCATCCTGAAGCTGTTGCGGGATCTGTTGCGCGTTATCGGCCTCGAGGCGTGCTGGTGGCTTTGCCTTTGCGAGACCGACGATGCAGCCGGTAGTGCACCTCGACGATGGTGGTGTCGTTGACCAGGTCCAGGCTCTTGAGGTCGACGTTGCGCACCGTGGCGCCGAGCAGGTCCTCGAGACTCGCCGACGAGCTCGTCTCGTCGCTGATGGCTCGGTCGATTGTGACGGTCTGGCTGCGGTTGCGGCGCATGAGGGCGGGGTGGTCGCCAACCCACAGTGAGGCGAGGATGAGGCCATGAGGATGGCCACGATGACGATGTGGTCTCGATACCGCCGAGCAGGCTCGAGCCAGGCCGCGAGAAGTAGGCCACCTCTCCTGGGCCAGGGAGGAGGAGCGCAGGCGGATGATGGACAGGACGCCAAAGAGCCCCAGTCCCAGGCCTGCGCCGACGTTGTCACTCGTCGACAGCAGCAGGGTGACAGCCAGGACGCCGACGTTGACGCCGATGTAGGCGGCCACGAGGTCACGACGTCCATGGCGCGGGATGGAAAGCGCCCCTGACCAGAATGGTGAGGGCGATCAGGTCAGCGCCGATGTAGGCCAGCGTCCGCGGTAGTTCTTGCAACACCTGCTGCATGATGAGGAGTCCTTGGAGTGGGGAGTTGGGCTGGGAACCGCATTGTTACGATATCGTAACGATAAATCGACCCTTACGAAAAATTGCGAGAGCGGGAAGCCCTCCTTCGGTGTGAGACTGCGTACTTCGCCGCGCCCGTCCGTCGCCTCTCAGGTGCGATGTCGCTGGTGCCGGATGCTGAGAGAAACATCTTCAACCATCTCCGGTTCTGATTATTGGCTGTCGGTTTTGCTGGGAGTGGCGACACGCCGAGCGGTACGTCTGCGGAGATGAATTTCTCCTCTCCGTCCCCAGGGTGGGGGTAGATCGCCGGTGGGCATCGAGCCTCCCCTGTGGCTAAGGGCCCGAATAGATGTCACACCCGTGTAAGACCATCGTTCTGCGGATCGTGGAGCCGGGGTGCGCGTCGCCATTAAGGTGGCTGCCAGCCCTCCCACCGGCCGTCCACAACTCGGTGAGCGTTTTTCCACAGAAGGGAGGGGTGGTGTGCACAGGAGCACGTCAGACACAGCATCTTGGGGTGAGTGGACTGAGCCTACCCCAAGGGGTAGTGCTTACTCCGCGGGGCCGTTCTGGCCTCCCGCGAATGACAAGCGTGGTGCTGCCGGCTCAGTCCCTGCCCGGGACGGGCCGCAGGCACCGCCACCGAACCCCTGAGGAAGAGACGGCCATGGCGATCACCATCTACAGCAAGCCCAACTGCGTTCAGTGCACGGCTACCTACCGCGCTATGGACAAGGCCGGTCTGTCCCTACGAGACGATTGACATTTCCTGGACGCTCAGGCCCTCGAGCAGGTCAAGTCCCTGGGATACGCCCAGGCCCCGTCGTCGTCGCCGGAGGACCACTGGTCCGGCTTCCGTCCGGACAAGATCAAGACCCTCGCGCTCGCCGTCGAGTCCGTCGCGGTCTGAGACCGCGGGGCGCGTAGTAGCGAGCCTCTGCTGGTCTGCTTCTCCTCCACCTCGGAGAATACGCACCGATTCGTAGGCGCGCTCGGCTTCCCCGACGGCGCGCATCCCTTAAGGCGGACGGACCCGCCGCTGACCGTGGACGAGGAGTACGTCCTGGTCGTGCCCACTTACGGCGGCGGCTCCGTCAAGGGGGCGGTGCCCAAGCAGGTCATCGCCTTCCTCAACAACCCGGACAACCGGGCCCTGTGTCGAGGGCGTCATCGCCTCGCAACACCAACTTCGGCCAGGCCTACCGCCTGGCGGGTGACATCATCGCCAGCAGTGCGGGAGTGCCGTTCCTGTACCGCTGCGAGCTGCTCGGCACCCCACGGACGTCGCACGCGTCAAGAAATGATTGAAGACTTTTGGCAGACACGCTGACGGACACCGGCTCAGAGACCGTGTCCTCCCCGGATCTGGACTACCACGCGCTCAACGCGAAGTTCTGAACCTCTACGACGCGAACGGCAAGATCCAGTTCGACGCCGACCATGAGGCGGCTCGGCAGTACTCCTTCAGCACGTCAACCAGAACACGGTCTTCTTCCACGACCTGGAGGAGAAGCTCGAGTACCTGGTCGAGGAGGGCTACTACGAGGGCCACATCCCGACAAGTACTCCTCGGAGTTCGTCAAGACCGCCTTCAAGGCCGCCTACGCCCACAAAGTTCCGCTTTCGAGACCTTCCTGGGCGCCTTCCAGTACACACGTCCCTACACACTCAAGACCTTCGACGGAAGCGGTACCTGGAGCGCTTCGAGGACCGTGTCACCATGGTGGCCCTCACCCTGGCCGACGGCGATGAGCGCCTGGCCCTCGACCTCATCGACGAGATGATGTCCGGCCGCTCCAGCCAGCCACCCCCACCTTCCTCAACGAGGGCAAGGCCCAGCGCGGCGAGCCCGTTTCCTGCTTCCTGGTGCGCATCGAGGACAATGTGAGTCGATCGCCCGCGGCATCAACTCCGCCCTCCAGCCGTCCAAGCGCGGTGGGGAGGGCCCTCCTGCTGAGCAACCTGCGGGAGATGGGCGCTCCCATCAGCGCATCGAGAACCAGTCCAGCGGCGTCATTCCCGTCGATGAAGCCTGCTGAGGACTCCTTCTCCTACGCCAACCGACCTGGGGCCCGTCAGGGTGCTGGGGCCGTATCCCTGCACGCCCACCACCCCGACATCATGCGTTTCCTGGACACCAAGCGCGAGAACGCCGACGAGAAGATCCGTATCAAGACCCTCTCGCTGGGCGTCGTTATCCCAGACATCACCTTCGAGCCTGGCCCGCAACAACGAGGACATGTACCTCTTCAGCCCCTACGACGTCGAGCGCGTCTACGGCTGCCGTTCGCGGACATCAACGTCACCGAGAAGTACCGCGAGATGGTGGACGACGGGCGCATCAAGAAGAAGATCAACGCCCGCACCTTCTTCCAGACCCTGGCAGAGATCCAGTTCGAGTCCGCTACCCGTACGTCATGTTCGAGGACACGGTCAATAGGGCCAACCCCATCAAGGGCAAGGTTGTTATGTCCAACCTGTGCTCCGAGATCCTTCAGGTCTCTGAGCCCAGCGAGCTCAACGAGGACCTCACCTTCGCCCACGTGGGCAAGGACATCTCCTGCAACCTGGGCAGCCTCAACATCGCCAAGACGATGGACTCCCCGGACTTCGCCCGCACGATCCGGCACCGCCGTGCGTGGCCTGACCGCTGTCAGCGACCAGACCCACCTGCCCAGCGTTCCTCCATCGACCGCGGCAACCACGAGTCGCACGCCATTGGTCTGGGGCAAATGAACCTCCACGGCTTTCCTGCGCGCGAGCGCATCCACTACGGCTCCGAGGAGGGCCTGGACTTCACCAACGTCTACTTCGCCAGCGTCCTGTTCGCCGCCCTGACGGCGTCGAACGAGCCCTGGCCGTGAGCGCGATGAGAGGCTTCGTGGGTTTCGAGGACTCGACCCTACGCCTCCGGCGAGTTCTTCGAGAAGTACGTGACCCAGGACTTCGTGCCGGTCACCGAGCGCGTCAAAGAGATCTCGCCGCCTCCAGCGTGCACGTGCCCACCCGTGAGGACTCAGCCGGCCGGCCGCCAAGATCGGGCGAGGGCGGCCTGTACAACCGCAACCTGTAGGCCGTGCCGCCCACCGGCTCTATCTCCCTACATCAACAACTCAACGTCCTCGATCCACCCGATCGTGGCCAGGTGGAGATCCGCAAGGAGGGCAAGATCGGCCGCGTCTCACTACCCGGCGCCCTTCATGACGAATGACAACCTGAGTACTACCAGGACGCTCACGAGATCGGCCTCGAGAAGATCATCGACACCTACGCCGCGGCCACCCAGCACGTGGACCAGGGGCTGAGCCTCACGCTGTTCTTCCCGGACACGGCCACCACCCGCGATGTCAACCGCGCCCAGATCTACGCGTGGCGCAAGGGCATCAAGACCCTCTACTACATCCGCCTGCGTCAGGCCGCCCTGACCGGTACCGAGGTGGAGGGCTGCGTCTCCGTCATGCTGTGAGCCTGCGACCGTTGGCTGCCGGCCAGTAACCGACGTCGGGGCCGGGAGGATATGAGCCCAACCGGCCCCTGACGTCGTGCTGATGGAGAGCTACGTGCGCGAGCCGCTCCGTTGGTGCGCAAAAACCCGGCTCGCCCACCGTCCGGAAGGCTGCGGGTCCACTTCGCAGGGCTACTGCCCCTGAGCGGTTTGAGTCTACCCGGTGACCGAGAGGTGGCGGTTACAGCGCAGCGCCAGGCCCACATGACGACACGGGTGCGCGGCGCTTCTTCCACTCCGCGCCGTAACGCGGTGGCATCGCCATTTTAGGGTGCGTCAGGGTGGGTGGACGCCACGCGATCCGGGGCGTGGTCGTCCCTGGTGCGCCCGGCATGTAGTGCACGAGGCGGGTGCTACTGGGGAGGTGCGGGTGTAATCCATGGGGTCGGAGTCTCGTGCAGTACGGACAGCCCTTGGTCAGTACCACCCGACCCTCGTGGAGCAGGCACCTGGAGATGGTGGCGGCAGCACCCGCGACAAGCTCCGCTACGGACCATTGGGCCAGTGATGGCGTCATGACTCGTCAACGCGGTTCGCGCCGACGGTACGAGGTGGTGTCGGTCGAGGGCCTTGAGCGTGCACCGTTGTTCCTCGTCGTGCTGGAGCGGTGCCGGTCGGAACGCTGATCGCTATCGATCATGACCTTGCGTTGGCCCCTGGGAAAGGATGGACAAGACGATGTGCGACGTGAGGATCGGCCGCGAGGCGGATAGCCGGCCGGTGTCGGAGCGCTCACCTGGGCCGGATCGCGCAGGTGTCCGCCTGATGGCAACGGCTCACCTGATGGCTGAAGACTCCTCGGCACGACGACGCAGTTCGCGCACGGTGGCGTGCGGGTCCTCCCCGGCCGGGAACCCGCGCAGGCGCCAGTACATCGCCAGCAGGGAGCCGGTGATCGTGTGCCAGAAGGTCGCCACGGCGCAGGGCGCAGCCACCGCCGCGCTCAGGTACTGCAGGGCGAGGGTCGAACCGAGCCCCGCGTTCTGCAGGCCCACCTCGATGCCGATCGTGCGCCGGTCGGCCCGCGAGACCCCGAAGGCTCGCGCCACGGCGTAGCCCAGGGCGTAACCGGTCGCGTTCTCCAGAGCGATTGCGGCGAACATGAGGGGCCCAGCAGTGGCGATGAGTGGCTGGCTCTTTGGAGGCCACCGCTGCCACCACCGCAGCGATGGCCACGACCGAGACCCACGGCATCGCCGGCTGGATCCCGGCCACCCGCTTGTGGAAGAAGATATTGCAGGCCAGGCCCGCCCCTACCGGTAGTAGCACGATCTGCACGATCGACAGTACGATCGACCCGGCCGGTACCCTGCATGGTTCCGGCCAGCCAAAGGGTCAGTAGCGGGGTGATGATAGGTGCGAGCATCGTGAGAACGCGGTCATCGACACCGATAGCGCCGTGTTGCCCTTTGGCCAGGGTAGGCATGACCCGTTCGACGTCGTCCCGCCGGGTACGCAGCCGATGAGGATGATGCCCACTTTGAGACTCGGGGACAGTGGCAGCAGGTTCGCCACGCTCCAACCCACCAGCGGCATGACCGCGTACTGGCTGAGCACGCCCAGAATGACCGGTTTCGGGTGACGAGCGATCATCGTGAAGTCCGGGATGGACAGGGTCATCCCCATCCCCAGCATCGTGATGGCCAGCAGCGGCGTCATGTAGCCGGCCAGTGGCGCGAAGGTGGAGGGCGAGAAGAAGGCGGCGAGGAAGGCGCCGAACATGATGAGCGGGAAGACCGTCACCGCGATGCGGGCGCTGCGGTCCTGCCTCTTCTCGGAGGCGGCGTCGGCGGATGTCTCGACGCCGGTGGCCGCAACCGCGGTCGGCTTCTCGAACGCGATGCGGTGTCGGTGCCAGTAGGGGCTGTCGGGGATGCCTCGGATCATCGGTGGAGCATCAGTGGGGGATATGCCCGGCGACATTAGTTCGAGGAGTGAAACATCGCCGTCTCAGTCCACCGTACGGACGCACCTGACGTCCCGAGTGCTGAGGTCCCGAAGCGGCCCATCGACCGTGACATGCGTCTGAGAATCCCTGGGGTCGCTGACGCTGGTGCAGAGGTGCCGAGGCGCTATTCGAGCTCGTCGTCGGCGCCGTCGTCGGAGTCGGGCTCGTCCTCGGGCTCGCGCCATACCTCATCGCAGCGGTGGACGCTTGTGGCGATGAGGCGGGCGTTGGGCAGGTCCACTGTGCGAACCCAGTGACCGGCGTCGAGGGCGTTTCTGCCGAAGTCCTCATGCCGGTTGATAAGCCGCACCACGAGTTCCTCCTCAGGCACATCGATGTGGATGAGGAGGTCGATCCGCTCTCGTACTGCACCCCAGCCGCGTGTCTCGAGCGCAAGGTAGTTGCCCTCGGTGACGACGACGCCGGTTCCGGAGACGACGCCCCCAGCCGACACCGACTCGTGCAGGTCGCGCCGATAGACCGGGACGAAGACCTGATGGGCGCCGTCGGCTCGCACCCGGTCCAGGGCTGCCAGGTAGCCTTCGACGTCGAAGGTGTCCGGGGCGCCCTTGCGGTGATGGCGGTCCAGCTCGTCGAGGACGGCGTTGGACAGGTGGAAGCCGTCCATGGCGACGAGCCCGGCGAAGAGGTCGGCCTCTTGAGCCGGCCTTCCAGGTCTGCGGCGATCGTCGACTTCCCCGAACCAGGGTGCCCCGACGAGCCCGACGAGGAGGCGTTCCTGGTGCGTCGTCGGCCGCCAACCGCTGCGTGAGCCTGGTCGACGAGGTTGCTGATAGGGTGGAGAATTCGCCCACCCGAACCGTGGGGCCTCATGGAACTATTATCTCAGTCAACTATCTGACTGAGGAGCAGATGCGGCATCTGTATCCATTGTGATGCCTTGAAGACCGAGCGTCAGGGGTGGATGCGGTGACGTGGTAGGGACAGAAGGACGCCGGCTTGCCCATGGCCTTGCACAGGTGGGCTATGCGGCGGTCATGTAGTCGTTGTTGCGCCGGGATGGAGACCCCTGACGGCCGTGCGGAGAGTTTGGGCAGGGTTGTGCGCTTTAGCAGGTTGAGATCCGATGGCCGCAAAGTTGTGACTGCAGATGAGACCTGCGCCACTGACCCTCGCCCTCGAGGAATCTAAATTCAGGCAATTGTAAGCTTCTTCTCAGAATTCTCTCGAAAGGTCGCCCGTGTCCGCCATCCCTATCCCCAGGGTGCTTGGCACTCCTGGGCGCGCGGTAGGTGCTCTTGTCGCACTGGTCGCGCTCGTCGCCACGCTCCTGACGGTCCTGCCCACGCAGGCCCGAGCCGCCAACAACCCGTCGATCACCGTCTCCGGCCTGTCGCTTGTGGTCTCCAACGCCAACGGTGTCGAGGAACCGGACAACACTTCGGTCAAGGTCGATGACATCCCTCAAAGCTGAAGTTCGCCTGGGATGCTCGCAACGCCAGCGCCAGAAGCGGCGACTCCTTTCAGATCCAGCTGCCCGAGCAGCTCCGCAACTGGGAGCGCCTCTCGAGCCGATGAAGGTCTCCCACCAGGGCGCTGAGCACACCATCGGTGAGTGCGTGATGGACGACCGCGCCATCACCTGCACCTTCAACAGCACTCTCGACACCATCATCGGCCAGGGCTTCACCGGCCTGCAGGGCAATGGAACGGCTCTGGTGCTGGCTTCTCAGGCCAGCGACTCGGCCAATGTGACAATCGATGCCAACGGCAAGCAGACCGAGGTGCCTGTGCCCGGCGGCAAGATTGCTGAGAATGTCGGACTTGAGTACAAGCCGCAGTGGATGAGCAAGTGGGCGGCCGATGTCACCAGCACCTCCAAGAAGGTGGACTGGGAAGTGACCTTCGGGCCTGACCAGGTCAAGGAGGCGCTTGAGAAGAACGGCCAGTCGCTGACCGTGGACGGCAGGACCCGCTCGACCATCACCTTCTCCGACGAGCTCGGCCCCGGGCAGGTCTACGTCCCGACTAAGAGCGACTGGAAGCTGAGCATCGGCGCCGCCCAGGGGAGGAACAACTTCTATGGCCAGGTCACCGACGCCAGCGGTGCCGATAAGGACGTCAGCCAGGGCGACTTCGACCTCGACGTCACCATCCAAGGCAACACCGCCACCATCGCCGTGACCGGCCCCTTCGCACCTCAGACCAACTACCACATCTACCTCCTCCACCCCGACCACGGCCGACGGCGTTGTTCAGGCCGGTGTGGAGTACGAACAAAGGCCTCTGTGGTGGGGAGCGGTCTGGAGCACTCTACTCGGTGCACTACACCAAGTCCTTCACCATCAACGTTGAGATGAAGCCGGATTCGGTGGACTGGACATCACCAAGCTCCTCACCGGGTCCGAGACCGCCAAGGTGCCGGCCGGCACCACCTTCCAGGTGGGCATCAACTACACCCTGCCCGGCGGTGCCACCGTGGACACCTACCCGGGGTGGAAGGCTCCGGGGACCGTCAACCAGACCCACACTGGTGGCGACACCTCCATGACCGTCACCGTCGGTGAGAAGGCCGTGTACAACGGCACCTTCCCGAGTTGGGACGGTCCTGACCCTCGACGAGGACACGACGACGGCCTCAGCCACTCCCGCTGGCGTCGTCTGGGGCAGCCACACTCTTCACGGTAGGCGACCAGAACACCTGACAGCCTGACCGTCGAGGACCAGAAGTCCACGGCCGTGACGCTGCGCAACTCCGCCGACCCCGCCGCTGTGGAGGAGGGTGACTTCACGGTCACCAAGGCTCTGGCCGGCGACGGCGACTTCAGCAGTCGACCTTCGAGTTCACCTACACCTGCACCGACGGCACCGAGGGGTCGCTGACGGTGACCGGAGCCGCGACCTCGGAAGTCCAAGAAGGTCAAGGCCGGATCGACCTGCACCATCACCGAGGACAGCGCCAAGGCCGGTCAGAACGGCTACACGCTGACCGCCCCGGCAGCGCAGACCGTGACGATCACCAAGGATCAGACGGCCGCGGTGACGATGACCAACACGTACGCCCGTGACGCTGGGCACCTTCTCGGTGACCAAGGTCGTCACCGGTCTCGAGTCGGTGGACAATGAGTTCGCCTTCTCCTACACCTGCGACAACAACGTGAAGGGCACGCTGAAGGTCAAGGCTGACGGATCGGTGACCTCCGGACCCGAGCTTCCCGTGGGCACCAAGTGCACCATCGAGGAGGACGACAGTCCGCCGCGGTCGAGGGCACACCCTGGAGGCGCCCGCCTCCCAGACGGTGACCATCAGTGAGAAAGGAGCAGGCGGTGCTCGTGACCTTCACGAACGCCTACACCCCTGAGCCTAAGCCGAGCCCTCACCGTCTCCACGCCCGAGCCCGCCGACTCCCAGCGGACCCCGACGCCCGAGCCCACGCCGACTCCAGCGAGACCCTCGACGCCCGAGCCCACGCCGACTCGCCCAGCGAGCCCCCGACGCTGAGCCCCGCCGACTCCCAGCGAGACCCCTGACGCCCGAGCCCACGCCGACTCCCACGCCCGAGCCCACGCCGACTCCCAGCGAGACCCCGACGCCTGGTGAGACTCCGGACCCGAGCGAGTCTCCGACTCCGGCGCCCAGTGAGTCGCCGTCCCTCGATCCGAGCGCTACCCCGGACCCGAGCGACCCCGCCACGCCTGGCGCCCCCTCCTCGCCGAGTGGTACTCCCGCCTGCCGCACCCAGCGACCCGGCGAAGCCCCAGGAGACCCTCTGGAGCCCTCTGGCCAGCACCGGTGTCAGGGGTTGGTCTGCCGTTGGCGGTCGCCGTGTTCGCCGTGATGGGAGGTGCTCTGCTGGTGAGCCGTCGCCGCGCCTGATGCCGGCCACCGGTTCCTACCTCTCATAGGGAGATGCACCCGAGCCCACCTGAGTCCTGCACTCAGGTGGGCTCGGGTGCATCATCGCTCGCCACCAGCCGCGCGAGATGGGGAGCGGAACACGGCTGGCCGGGGCTGCTGTGGAGCCCGGCGCGAGGCGAAGGTGCTCGTACTCGGATGAATCGCTCAGGGTGTCAGGACCAGGGGTCCTGACCGGACGGCGTTGGATCGGACAGGGAGACGAGGGGCGCGGAAACGAATGTCGAAGCGGTTCTTGTGGCGCCCGGCACGGTCGTAGCCTGAAGGGGTCCGCCATGCCGCACGGCATGAAGCGAGCGCCGTGCGCGACTCTTCTGACGTCAGGAAACACACCATGGCAGAGTCCTCCCAGTCGTCACCGTCCTCCGCCTCACGGCCGCCGGCCACATCCTCACCCGCCTCGACCTCGGATGATCCGGGTTCGACCGTCAGTCGTATTAACGCCCGGATCATCGGCATCTGTGTAGCCGCGGCCCTGGGCGGGTTCCTCTTCGGGTTCGACACCGCCGTCATCAATGGCGCCGTCGACGCCCTCTCCGACCAGTTCGCCCTCAGCGATGCGCTCAAGGGCTTCTCCGTCTCCTCGGCGCTCATCGGCTGCACGGTCGGGTGCCTGGTTCGCCGGCCGGTCTCCAACCGGCTGGGGCGGGTGCCGGTCATGCTCATCGCCGCCGTCATGTTCCTGGCCTCCGCACTCGGATCGGGGCTGGCCTTCAGTGTCATCGACTTCATCGTGTGGCGCGTGGTGGGCGGCCTGGGGTGGGGGCGGCCTCCGTCATCGCTCCGGCCTACATCGCCGAGGTCTCGCCGGCGAGTGTGCGCGGTCGCCTGGGCTCCCTCCGGCAGCTGGCGATCGTCGTCGGCATCTTCTCCTCACTTCTGGCCGACGCCTGGTTCTCCGGCCAGGCAGGGCGGGGCCGCTAAGGAGCTGTGGCTGGGGATGGAGGCCTGGCGGTGGATGTTCATCGCCGAGGACTGCCGGCTCTCGTCTGCAGGCTCTTCGCCTTCCGGCTGCCGAGTCCCCGCGCTTCCTGGTGGCGCGCGGCGACTACGACAAAGGCCTCCCAGGTGCTCTACGACTTCACCGGCATCATCAGCGTCAACCTCAAGATCGAGGAGATCCGCTCGACCATCGACTCCGAGAAGCGCGAGGTCCCTGTCCGACCTGCGCGGCGCGGCTCTGGGGCTCAAGCCGATCGTGTGGGTGGGCATCCTGCTGTCCGTCTTCCAGCAGTTTCGTGGGCATCAACGTCATCTTCTACTACTCGACGACGCTGTGGCTCACCGTGGGCTTCCAGGAGTCCGACGCCCTGACCATCACGGTCATCACGTCGGTTACCAACATCGCGGTGACGATCCTGGCGATCCTCCTGGTGGACAGGTGGGGCGCCGGCCCATGCTGCTGGCCGGCTCGTTCTTCATGACTGTCTCCCTGGGGCTCATGGCGCTGGCCTTCTCCTTCGCCAACGTCAGTGGTGGTGAGGTGACCCTGGAGGCGCCGTGGTCGCCTATCGCGCTGGTGGCGGCGAACCTGTTCGTCGTGGCCTTCGGAGGCGACCTGGGGGCCGCTCGTGTGGGTGCTGCTGGGCGAGATGTTCCCCAACCGGATCCGCGCCGGGGGCGCTGGCGGTGGCGGCCGCGGCCCAGTGGGTGGCGAACTTCTTCATCTCCACCACCTTCCCGACCTTCTCCAGCATCAGCCTGACCTTCGCCTACGGCTTCTACGCCGTCTTCGCGCTGCTGTCCCTCCTCTTCGTCTTCTTCCGGGTGCCCGAGACCAAGGGCAAGGAGCTCGAGGAGATGGAGGACCTGGCGGTCTGAAGACGCGGTGTCAGGAGTGAGCCGCGACCTCTTGGAGGTGTGGATTGAGATATGGTGGTGACTCGGGCGACGAGGTCAGGAGATGGCGGGACTGGAGCCGGATATGAGTGAGACAAGGAGAAGTCATCCCGCATTGTGACGGGGGTGAGACCTTACCGCGACATCATGGCTCATCGTCGACGCAGCTGTAATCATCCATGTGTCCTTTCTGACCGCTCGCGCCTGCCCGTCCGGGCAGGGCTGGCATCTGCTCGAACGCGTCACGCGCGGGAGCGGCCTCGTGCTCAGTCGGCCCGGCGGAGTCGGTCACTGGGATCGGAGGTGACCCGACTCCCGTCGCGATGGTCATCACCAGTGTCGCCCTTAAACAGCGGTGCTTGCACGCTCGTGGTGTTGAGCCTGCAGTCAGGATGGACCACGGGACGTGGGAACCGAAACCCGAACCCTGCAGCCAGATTGGTGACGACCAGGATCGCGGTAATAAACCCGGTGCGGCCCAGGCGGCGCCACCGCTGCCGCATGACCGGCGGGGCTGCCCGGCAGAGCGCCGCAGGAACCAAAAGCAACAGCGTGCGCAAGCAACCGGCAGCTCCTGCCACCCCGGGCGAGCAGCAGCCGCGCCGTCATCAGTAATTCTGCCCTCCCTTGGCTCCCAGCAGAACCGCCCAGGACGGGGATTCACCCACCATCTTCGCCGTCACCAGTAGTTCGCAGATTGACGGGATGTGAACAGACCCACAATGGTTCATCGGTGAATACTATCCGGGATCCACCGCCACAGCCGGGAGATCAAAACCGCGCTCCACATCGTCCTTCAGACCGGTGGCAAAGCCGGCGAGGTCACCATGGACGCCACCTTCCATATATCCATTTGTCTCCGGCGTGCATCGCGGCAGCGCCCAACCGCCCGTGAGTGACCGTGACAGGGCGGGGCGGCGTCGTCGCCGCAGCATCACCCGTGGCCCCGACAGCTGCGGGCTCCGCCCCGATGCGATCCCGAGCGCTACGGTCGCCCGGCCATCATGGGCACCATCCGGTTGCGGCTTGTGTCCCACGCGGGCGTCCGGCCCCGCCCCCTGGGCGCTCCAGAGGCAGTGCACCTTCTGTGGCCCAGATTACGCTATAGGACGGCGTCAGAAGGGTTTCAGTCCTCTGCGCCTCGCGGTGACGGGTTCTCAGCTTTGGCGATCCGTGCTCGATAGTCGTCCACGGTGCCGGAATAAATCGACACCGGTCTGACGTTGCGTAAACTTCGCCTTGAAGTGGTGCGCGATGCCAGCACCGCTCCGCGCCTTTGAGTCACCTCCGCAGCTTAGATCCCTGAATATGACGACGACGAGCAGGGTCCGTCCGTTGGTCAGCTCGCCGAAGACGGCGACGTCCGGCTCGCTGACAATGCCACCAGCCCGGCGCGTCCCAGTGACGGGCGGCGTACGGGCATCGACCTAACCGAATCGCGCCGGCACCTCTCCATCCGGGCTGTGGCCTCCCGGCGTGCTCGAGGTCTGGCCCCGTGGGCGGGCGGCTGAGTGCGGGCCGTGAGCTCGGTGGGAGAATGGTGTCTCTGGATAGCCCACCTGTCGCCCACGTCCTGGAGGAGGCGGAAAAGTATCGCAGCACACATACAGAGAAACCCTCCCAGCGTTGGGGTGGAGCATGCCGGGACGCGCAGGAGCCGTGGTCTTAGCACTTCGTTGAGACCCTGACAGGCACGGCACTCCCTCCCTCGGCAGAGACTGAGAGCCCGTGTAAGACAAGGCTTCCTCCGCAGAGACGCACGGACGCCCTCGCCTCCAGGCTGGAGCTGCTGTACCGCTCAAGCAATTCCCGGAGCTGAGAAAGCCCTCTGGGAAGCAAAAGAACAGTTGCCACTTACTCGCCGGCGGCGGTGCTGGTGGCGCACGATTTTAACCGGCGTCGAGCATTGATACTCGCCGGCCCAGGCAAGCAGGCTGCTCGCCGCGCCCGTGACCTTTGTCAGCGGGTTTATATCCGTCGTCCACCCAGGAGCGACGAGCGCCGCAGCGTAACGCTTTCAGTCTCATCCTGCGGTTCGCACAGCGGCCCGCCAGCGAGTAGAAACTGCCGGCCGGGCCGTTCGCCGGCGGCCTGGGAAGGACGTACCGTGCGCTGACTCCTGACTCATCGCGCAACCGGTACGCGGCGCTCAGGTCCAGGGCGCCACCGCTGCAACTGGGCTACACCACGCCTCTCAGCGATTGGATCGAACGAGTCGCTCACCACCACGACCTCCTTGGTGAGGAAGTAGCGGAGGAAGATTAATATTTGAGGAGACCCCAGCTGCATAACGTCAACAGGACGACGTCAAGCCTCTCGGTAGTCCGCAGTGCGGTGCCGAAACAGGTCAGCAGTGGAGAGCGCGTGGGCTCGCCACAGAACGCCCAAATTAAAGTAACATTATGTGGTCGTAACGTCATGGTCGGCCTTCCGCCCGAAGCCCTCGGCCGGCGGGGCGCGGCGGGCACCACGGAAGAGCGCCGACCGGTCAGGCGTCGAAACCCGTCAACGCGCCGTCGTCGGTAGCATGAGCCAGATCACCCAAACCCCGGAGGAACCGATGCACAGCCATCAAGCTGGTCGACACGTCCAGGCCATCAACTGGAACACCTGACCGACGACAGGACCTCGAGGTCACGGATGCCTCACCGGCAACTACGGCTGCCGAGAGGTGCCGCTGTCAATGACGTGCGATCGGTAGGCCACCCTCAATGAAGCCGAGAACGCGACCACCGCGCATTCTTCACCGGCTGACCTCCTAAGACTTTCATCAAGAACTTGTTCGGCGCGGTCTCCCTCATCCCGGACGCCGCACCCCGGGCGGTGCTCCTGCTTATCGCCTTCAAGGTCGGTCACGCCGCTCCTACTCCTCCATCTTCTCCACCCTCGCTGAGCGGCGAGGAGGATCGACGAGGCCCTTCCCGCTGGAGCGGGGGCAGGCAGCCAGCGCAAGGCCCGCATCATCACGGACTGCCGCGGCGACCACAAAGGCGCAAGGTCGCCTCCCTCGCTGCTGGGTCCTTCCTCTTCTCCGGCTGCACACTTGTGCTGGGGAATTGCCCTGCGACGGTAACACCATAAGCCTCATCCGCCTCATCATCACGACGAGGAGCTGCGTCAACTACTACATCGGCACAAGTACCAGCTGGCCGTGCACGGTCTCGCCCGAGCGTCCAGCGAAAGCTCGGGACTACTGCTTTGAGCTGCTCTGCCGTCTACGACGAGGAGCGAGCTGCGGGGCCTCTACGACGAGCTCGGCCTGACCGAGGACGTCAAGAGACCCTACCTTCCGCGCCAACAAGGCCCTCATGAACCTGGGCTACAGGCATCTTCAGCCGTGCCGTCGACGTCAACCAGCGATCTCGCCTCCCTGTCCCCCAACGTGAGAACCACGACTTCTTCTCAGCTCGGGCTCCTCACGTCATGGGCACGGCCGAGGCCGCAGGACGGGACTGGGACTTCTGGGCGCACCCGGGTGGGGGTGAGAGATGCCCCAGGTGGTCTCCCATAGTGGAGAAGGCGTGTGCAGCACACAATTTCGCTGTTCATGGCCCGCGCGAAAAAAAAAAGGAACTCCTGCGCTCCACCGTCAGGTTCTCTCCGCCATCGCTACTCTCATGCATGGCTGCCGGACTGTCCGCCTGCAGTGAGCGGATGTCCGCCAACCCTCATGACGGCCGCCTCCGCAAACAGCTCCGTCAGGCGGGCTCAGGCTGCCTCGGACACAGCGATCCGAGCTCCAGGATAAACAAAGGACTCAAGGCTCTACCGGACAGAACGGTGAGACCACAGTCGGCTCAGATTCGAAACATCAAGCCGGTGACCTTCGGACGAGCCAGATCAGTCTCACCAGACCACGACAAGGTCATCGAGGACTACGCCACGCCGAAGTACAAAGCAGACCCACAGCGAAGAGACTGTCTATACCGCTTTACTGCGCTCGACTTCAGCGGAGACATCGGTTACAGCACCACACTCAGATTCACCTCCTCCAGGACCGTCAAGGCTCCTCCCACCAAGGCGGAGTGAGTGCAGGCGCTGACCGACGATCTGAGAAGGATGACGGTCTTGGGAATTGATCGACTACGAGGAACTTCGGCTCACGAGAAGGTAGAGGGCTGGTTCAGCCTCAGCTCCGTGACGAAGTCAGGCTTGCGCTGACAACCGTTCTCCGAGGCACCACCATCGTCTGCGACCGCGAAGACGCAAAGAGCTCGCAGACGGCAGGAGGTACCGGCCTACTCCGACACCCAGGACCTCGTGCTGATGAATCGACGACATCGTCTCCTCGGCGGCCCAGATTATGACGATACTGTCTTCCGGCTACCCGCGCCCTCCGTCCCCGCAGGTTCGAAAGGGCGCGGTGCCATCTGGTATCGGCTTGTGCCGCGCGGCCCGCCCCTCCGGCGTCGGAGGCATTCCGGTAGCGTGATCATGACGACATCAAGGTGACGCTCGCCCCGCCACGGCAACCCTTGCATCTGTCAGGGCAACCTCAAGATGTCGGAGGTCGACGCTCGCTCCTGGAGCATCGACGATGTCCTCGGTCCGTCTTCTTTACATTGCCGCCGTCGCCACGCTGTGTGGCTGGCTGCTGATCCGGATCGGGTTGGCACCTCGATCCGGTGCTGGTCAACTCCTGCTGTTCTGAAGGTCCTGGCCTGCCTCATACTGCAGCACCTGCACCAGGTCCTCGCTCTACGTCCCCATTCTTCATCGGTCGCACCCATGCCCCCGACGGGCTCCTGGGCGGCCCCGTCAGCTTCCCCTCACTTAAATCTGAGGGGCGATGAGAGGAGACATTCACGGGCGATGGTCATGACGGCTGAGTGCGCGCGACTATCACTCTGCACCTCCTGGCGCGGATCATCGTCTCCTCGCTGCTGCCGCTCCTGCCGAGCACCCGTCTCCAACCTCGCATGCTCTTCGGGCGCAAGCGAGCTTGCCTACCAGAAATTGGAGGCAACCCCCTAGCGCCACATCCCGCCTGGTACTGCTGCCGGCTGGTCGCTTGCCCGGCGGCGGGCGCGTGGACTGGCAGCCGCCGCCACCTGCGACCGCGCCGTCCCGGCTGAGCGTCCTCACCTCGGGTCACCCACGAGATCGCGCGGATCGACTGAGCTGTTCGTCGTCGACGACGTCACTGACCCAGCGAGGCCGCCGGTCGATCTGGCGGACTTCTTCCGCTCCTGCACATGCAAAAGACGGGGAGGGATGGAGTGGTCTCGACGCCTTCACGTCCTCGACCTCTAATAAAGTGACCTTACGTTGACTCGACTCCTCTCTGCCTAGCCCTCGCTGACCTCAGGCCGACAACCGCCCAATAACTCGTCATCGCCCTGGTCCTCTGGGCTCTGATGGTCGTCGAGCTCATACACTGTCGGGTGACCTCCGCCGACCACCGCAGAACCACTCAGTCCCCCAGGATGGACCAGGCATATGACCCCTTCTCAATATTTTGATCCTTACCAGGTCTCCCCGCCGTCCGCTCGTACCGCCGCCCCTGGTGTGGCGGCCTGCTGGTCATCGCGCGGTCGCATCGCCCTCGCCAGCCACCACTGGTCTGAGCATCATCGCAAACATGGCTCAGGTCTCCAGCCTCGAGGTCCGCCAGGCCACCCCTCCGGCCCCTGGTCGTCACAGTGCACAGGTCCCACCAGCCCTGCTGGCCCTCTCGGCCGCGTTCCACAGGTGGGGGCGCCCACGCAGGAGGAACGTCGTTCCGTCCGCGGCACCGAACCGCCAGGCAGGCAGGGCTGACGAACTCGGCCACCGCCGTTGAAATTGGATTCATGAGCGAGTACCTGGGACCGCAGGGAAAGGCAGCGCCGGCAGGGCGGATAGCAGCGCGGGCCGGCCGGCACCAGCCACGTCGATGACTCCGTCCGGTCGACGGGACCGCGAAAAACACGTGCGCTTCGGCATCCTTCAACGGCGTCGTCCCCATCTGGCGTAACGCCGCAGCTCACCTGGCACCGGCCGCCGGCGGCACCATTCTGTCAGCGTCCACCAGGGGATGGGGCTGGTGGGTCGACGGTCGCAGGCCAGCGGGTTGGCGAGGAGCGCGTCGAGACCGCTGACCGGCTCGATCGCCTCCTGCTGCAAGGCGGCGACGCCAAATGAACCGCCGCGATCAATGACCCCGGTGACGGTGCCCATCCCCTGGAGAACCCACTGAGCTACGAGAGGCCATGGAGAAGTGCTTCGACGTCGTCAGCTTCGGCATCCACATCGGCCGCATCATGCGCGCGCCCGCGACGGCATCATCCTGTTCACCGAGCGCCGCGCGCGATCGAGCTTCCCATACTGTCCGCTTACTTTTTGGTCGACGACCGCGGCATGTGCGCTTCCACTAAACGCCTCAGGAGATGACGCGCCTGGGACTCCGCCACCCGCAGGACATAGCCCTGCTCGACCTCACCATCCCCTACTCCGACCACTTGTGGCCGAGGCCGGCTTCCAACAGCGAGAGGGACTCACGACCGACGGTGTCCTGGAAATGGCCCAACGGTCATTCGAACATCCTCAAACCGGCTTCCCCTGCTTAGCCTCCGTGCTCACGCACCAAGCCAGCTGAGACGAGGCCAGTGGCGGGCCGACCTCGCGCCGACACCGTGTATTTGTCTCATGGCTTCCTGAGGTTTTTATGGATGTCGCGACATCTCACGACACCGGCAGGGCGGGCGGATGTCAGGCCTGATCCCGCACTCGTCAGGCTGCAGGGACAGGTTGAAGCGTTCCCAATCGCTCGAGCATTGACGACTGGCACGTACTGCACGCAGGTCGGACGCTTTACTGGGGAAAATTAGCAGGGTGGTCCACATGGGTCGGGCTCTTTGGCCATTGCCTGATACTGGCCAATCCCCACCCTCTGGCTGGAAGTGGTCGGACCGTGGCAGGACTCGTGTGGAACTCAGTGCGTCGGTGTCACCGGACAGAACGAGGCCGGTCAGGGCGGATGGGCCAGGGTGCTCAGCCTACCACCTAGGGCCTGGGAGTTGATCCGCCAGCGGCAGTGTCACGCAGCGGACGTAGTAACCCCGCCATCGAAGCAGTCAATAAGGGATCGTTGGAATTCTGCGGCGGTTGCTCTTCGGGTCGCAATGCCGGTGCGGAGTTGATGTCCGCACATGGACTTTCGACGCCGGTCAGGCCTTTTCCGTCGATTTTCCGTCAGCTCCGGGCAACTGGCCCCGCCCGGTTCCCGTCCGAGCGAGCATGTCAGAAGTCATGACACTCGCATGTCTCAAGTGAGGAGACAAAACGGTCGCACCGACGCCGCTTTTCCTGCTCAGGGCGTCCGGCAGGGCGGTTAGGCCGCGCACGAGGAGCTCGATGGGGATGATGATGCCGGCGCCGTCCAGGAATTCGGGAGGCTGCCTGCTCAGCACCAGGTCCACCATCTCTCGCTGTGTGCAGCGAAGTCCTGACGCACCGTGGTCAGGGCGGGAAGCTGTGCTACGCCCAGCGCCAGGCCGTCCGAAATGAGCGACGAGACGTCGCCGTTGCACCCTTCCCTGCTCGTGCGCTGGCCGGACGAAATTTGAAACCAGCTCGTCGTTGGCGCGAGGCGGCCGTCGCACTCGGGTCCGCGGCCGGGCCTCAGGCCGACCTCGCAAAGCCCCTGCGCGGCCTCTAGTCGCCGGGTGCCGGCCAGGAACCACCGTCCACGCCTCCGCGAGACCACGGCCCAGGTGGCTCTGCGGATGAGGCTGGACTAGGGTCCTCAGGCCACCCCACGTGGTGGACGGTGCGGTGCCCCAGCTCAAGAAGGTGGCCATTGACGTCGCGCCCGCCGACCTGGTCGGCGCTGGCTGGTGGTCCCGGGCGTGGGTCCGGACCGCCACCGGCATCGGGGGCAGTACCAGCTGCTCGTCCGGCCCGCCTGCCTGCACGACGACAAGCCCATCGATGGCCTGGTGGGAGGCCAGTGAACGGCCTCACGCAGGTCGTTGGGCAGGGTGCTCACTATGACGAGGTTGACAGCGTGGTCGGCGGCGTGGCAGCCTCCAGCACACACCCGCGGTGGTCAGAGCCTCCCAAGACGCGCTGGATCTGCTGGGTCAGCACGCCGGTCGTCTTGAGAGAACCGCAGCGCAGAGACACAAACTGCGCGGTTGAGATAGCCGAGCTGGTTCATCGCGCACCGGGCCCGCCGCGGTATCGGGGCCGAACGTGCTCGAAACGCCTGCCTGACCGTTTGACCGGGGCGCGCCAGCCGGCGGGCCGTCGCGCTCATCGACGGCTTTCCTGCGCGCCCGGCTCCTGCCCTGGCATGACGCAGTTATCAGGATTGTCAGGGTAACCCGCATCACGAATTAACGATGACGTTACCATATAGATACTTATTTGAGGTCGGTGGAGTCAGAATCTTGGAGTAGATCTGCCTCACTGGAGCGAATCTCATCTGCTATGTTAACGTCGGCAAACTGAACGTTGCTTTTTACCGCGTCTCTGTTTGTCTTCCCAACAGTACGC
>BNJU01003498.1_pt1 | contig 27904 bp, 37 predicted proteins | sample 8539281 | NCBI WGS metagenome assembly BNJU01 (sample SAMD00202456, study PRJDB9452) | human saliva metagenome | isolation source: human saliva | place: Japan
TAATGCGAGGGTAGGGACACGGTATCCTTGGCTTTTGACGCATTAGGGAAAGATATATACGGGACGACAAAGTTTATCGGGCAGATAGAGAGTAAGCTAGAGACGACAGACAGTATGCAAGACGCAGTAAGGGATTATTTGTATTGCAAGAAAGAAGGTATTGCAGTTCCAAAGAGGGTTCTTTGCGAGTTAGTGAGAGCATAATAGGGGCTAAAGGATAAAAGTTAGCGGGTAGGAAGAAATTCCTACCCGTATTTTTCAATTTTTGAAAGTACTATTAAAATACGAGCAGTACTGAGGGCTATATGCAGTATGATTTTTTTAAGTAAAATTTTTGGGCAGTTACGAAAAAGGAGAGGAACGGATGCTCCGAAACAGTAGAGGACAGCAGGGGTCAGGGTTACATTTTTGATATTGTTTTCGGCTCTGCTTCTGGGAAGTTACGGCGTTAGGGCTTTGGGGGTAAGAGATAAGGGTTTCGCATATCGAGGTCGCAGGAAGCAGAGCAGAGCGGGTTTATGATAGCGTAAAGGCGAGAGGAAAGGCACTGGAGACAAGCGCGGGAGAGACAGCGGAAGAGAGTAAGGCAGAGGAAAGCGCGTTTAGCGGGGTAGAGTTTACGAGTTTAATCGCGTATAATTCTAGCGTAACGCCAGAAGCGAATGTAAAGGGAAAGCGTAACGCGGGGGTAACATATCGCGAGGGCGAGAATGGAGAGGTAGTAGCCGAGGGAGAGACAGGAGCGAGCGAGGAGAGCGTAAGTAGTGAGCGAGAGGATAACATATATCAGGGGTATATGTTTCTGGGTATCTGGATAACGACTTGGTAACGGGGTTAGCCTACGAGGTCTACTATGACGGAGCTTCTATCGGGACGACGAACACGAATCTCCGTTTAACAGCCCTAAAGGGGGATAGTAAGTACGACCATAGTAGAGTGGATTTAATCGAGATTAAGGGGACATACGACCCTAGTCGGTTAAGTTATAAGGCATATACGGATAAGAACGAGACAGAGGTCTTAGGGATTGCTTATAACGAGGTAAACGACACAAAGGACTATGCGATACGGAGTGTAGGCGGGGAGCGGGTCTTGGTGGTAAAAGAGCCGTCCATCAAGTATGCGGATAGGATAGAGGCGGTAAACGGGGGCGATAGTAGCGCGGTAGCGGAGAGCAGTACGGCTACAGAGAGTTTATCGGAGTAGCGCAGATACAAGCACGGAAAGCAGTACGATAGCCGAGCCTGTGGACGAGATGTATATCTTAAACTATCAGTATAGCTTCTTTGGGAGTGATAAAGCACTAAGCGCGTTGCAGGGTGGAGCGTTTACGGTGCGGGACAAGGCAAGTAACGCAGAGTTTAACGGTATATCTGACTTGCAGACAAAGTTTAGTCGGTATAGTGACGGGTCGATAGATATGCTGGGGGTAGCACTGAATGTAAAGGTGCTTAGAAGCGCGTTAAACAGCTTTACAGCGGATAACGGGCGCGAGGCGGTATCGACAAACAGTATTATGAGTATCAAAGCAGGGTTTAACGGTTTGTTTTCGCTTCACTATGCGGGAGCGGCGGGCGAGTTTGATTTAGATTAAGGGGCAATGAGATGGCAAAGTTCTATGTAGCGCGTAAGGCAGACGGTAAAGAGTGGGGAAGGTGCTAAAATTCCCGTTTATAGCACAGAGAAAGCGGCGGGAGCGGACTTTTTGCGGTAGAGGACACGGTAATTCCGTGTAGAGGAACGCAATACGATGAGATATGTGCAGTAAAGAAGAGCGATGTCTTTGAAGATTTAAGCGAGTCGGACAAACAGCTTGTAGCGAATAAGTTTGCGCCGACATTAGTGCATACTGGTATAAAAGTGGAGTTAGCGGATAATGAGGCGCTGATGTTATTAAATCGGAGCGGAAGTCCGAGAAAAGGTTTGGTACTGGCAAACGGAGTCGGGCTTGTAGACGCAGACTATTACGGATGTAAAGCAAATGACGGAGAAGTAATGTTTGCGTTTTATAATGTACTGCCGTATGATGTTGTAATCAAGGCAGGAGACAGAATCGGGCAGGGCGTAATCATAAACTACATACGAGCCGAGGGAAGTAGCATTGGCGGTGAGCGTACTGGCGGGTTTAATAGCACGGGAAACCGATAAGAGAGGGTAAAATGAGCAATCTTGACAGGATATTAAAGAGCAAGTTAAGCAGTTCGCCTAGTAAGATGCATGTGTTGTTCCGAAAGGTAGTTCGGACAGCAGATTATGAGACAGAGACGGTGGAGTTGTCGAGTGATATAGAGCTTGACAGCGAGGTAAGTGAGATAGAGCGTGCGGTGATATTCAATCTGCTTACTGCTTCTACGGAGTATACGCTGTTGTCGCACTTGTATGTTAAGGGGACGCTTAGTAAAGAGGACTTTGTGTCTGGGAGAGACGGGTTAGAGAAGTCGTCCGAGGCGATACTTCGTAAGTACGAGTCGGTAACAGGTGAGAGCAGGGATAAAATTCTAGGAAGGCTGTCAGATGGAGGCGAAGAAGCTAGCGAGTGATTGCATTAAGATATACGGGGACTGGGTGTTTGACTATGTAGCAGGTATTGGTTACGAGGTATCGGGGAATAATAGCGAGTTACAGTTTATTCCGAGGTTCTGGGTGTCAAAGCATGAGAGCGGAGAGAGTTTACCCGATGGCTGTATTGAGATAACGGGAGACGAGTACGGGTATAGTTGCAAAGGTAGCGTGCCGTTTGGTGTGATACGGAAGAGTATCGAGGTAATGCAAGCGAAAGGTAGATAGTTTATGAGCGGTGAGGCGTTAAGTGGTAGGGTAAAAGTCGAGAGTGTTTTAAGAGATAGGCGTGCTTTCAGACAGAGACTTACAGCTTATGTGCAGGAACTCATAAAAAACAGCAATACCTCTAAAATCGAAGAGTTTGCAAAATTTCGGAAGATGTACACAGGGGCTATCTACAGTGCAAATATTTTTTATATCAAGGATTATGTAGATTTGCTTTTGCCCGACTATCTGGACGATTTAGAGTCATTCGGGGTCATCTCGGCAAACGGGAAGCCAATCTATCATGAGCGGTGGGTAATTCCGATATATGACAGTGAGGGGCTAGTGCAGGGGCTGGTAGGGTATAGTCCCGTATCGAACGAGCGCTATGTTTATGCGGTAACGGAGTATTATATGCGTGGAGATACGCTTTGGGGATTAGAGCGGTTAAATCGGGCATATGAGCTAGGGTATGCAATCCTAACAGAGGGTATAACGGATGCTTTGCACATACGGTCTTTGGGATACGAGCCAGTATTTGCGATGTGTGGAACTCGGAAGAGTGCCATAAGTATGTTTGAGTTAAATAGGTGTAGATACGGGATAGTACGGATTCCCGACAGGGACATAGCGGGGATGAAAGCCGTTAGGTCTTGGGAGACGAATCGGTATATAACGCTGACAACGCCTATTAACTATAAAGATGCAGATGAGACTTTGCGAGAAAGCGAGGACAACGGGGAATGCTTTAGAGGGTATTTAGACTTGTGTATCGGATGGCTAACGGAAAAAGAGCATAAAGGAGAGAAGAGCGAGAAAGAGAAGATTTGTATGATTTGAGAGAAGAATAGAAGATTGAGTAGAGAGACTAAGAGTTTAACAGAGAGAATTGATTAGATTAAAGGAGAATAAGATTATGAAGAACCCATTTCTTAAGCTTGGCACACAGCGCACCGACCTTCGCACATTCCTTGAGGATACTTCCTACAACTCGATGAAGTATTCGGGTGAGTCGGGAGTAAAGAACATCATTTACTTCCCGTATCGTGAGGAAGTTGATGCAGAGACAGGAGAGATTAAGAAGGAGCTGATTGCGATTTCTGCGGGCGTGCATAACTGGGACACTTACGAGAACGGCAAGCGCGGTTTCCATTCGGTGATTTGCACGGAGGGAAGTGCTTATCTGGCAGATAACGAGGGTAATGTGCTTTCTGACGGTATTTGCCCGATTTGTGCGCGTTTACGGGACGCAAAGGCTATTACGGATTACAGGATTGCGCTTTTAGATAATCAGTACGGCGGTGTTCCGACAGATGAGAATCGGAAGAAGCAGTATGATAACGATGTGGATGCTATCAAGAAAGACCAGAAGGTCAAGTTTGCAACGCAGTATATGTATATTCTGGTCGCGGTCGTTAAGATGACGAAGGATGGCAACGGCAAGTTAGTTCCTGCGGCAATGGTAGACGGTTTACCCGCATATCAGTTCAAGATTTGGAGAGCGGGCAGACAGCGTATTGAGGCGCTTCGTGATAAGCTGGTAGACGAGAGTAAAGAGATTACTGGCGCAGAGGTGAAGTTCTCGCATCCCGAGATTAAGGGTGAGGGAGCGCTGGCGAAGATGCAGATTATGTCGAAGATGGAAGTTGACTTAGTAAGTGACGCAAGCAGTCTCTTAAAGAAGTTTACTACCTTGCAGGACAAGATTCAGTCGGATGTGAAGAACATCGAAGATACGGTGTTTGATACGATTGAGAAGTCGTTCCCCGAGTGGAAGATGACATATAAGGAGAATCTGGTACTTGAGATGGACAAGCTGTTCAGTGCTTGGGACGAGTATCAGAAGGAACTTAGCATGAATCCGAGTGCAAAGTATCTTGAGTATGCGGCTACTGGCAAGGCGGTAACGAATCCTGCTGTAGCGGTAGGTAGTGCGCAGAGTGCGCCTATCGGTGGCATGGCAATGATTGGTGATGTGCCGCAGATGGAGGCTATGCCACAGCTTGCGGTAGCGGAGAGTGAGCTTGTAAACGGGGATGGCGTTGCAGAAATCTAAGTTTATCGGTTAAGAGACAAGAGACGGGGATAGGACGGTAAACCGTCCTATCCTTTTTCTTAGAGGAGGCATATGGATAGCGTAAAAGAGAGTAGGCAAGTTTACTCCCCGATAAAGCGTTGGGGTATTAAGAATTTTAGGAATCTAGGGGATGTAGAGTTCTCGTTTGACACACCTATAGTGACACTGGTAGGAGATAACGAGGCGGGAAAGACTTCTGTTGTAAAGACTTTCGCGGTACTCGGAGCAAACGGGTATGCTACAGAGCAGAAAGACTACATACGGGACAACACAAAGGGGTTTCAGATAGACTGTGAGCTAGATAACGGGACGAGTATAAGGCGTGTAAAGACAGCGAGTGAGAACGCTTTGAGATTCTTGGTGCGGACGGGGAAGTTTATGCGGCAGACAAGATAGATAGGGGTTACGGAACGCCTGTAGAGCTTGAGCGGGTCATGGGGATGATGGTAGAACCCGAGACAAAGGAGCTACTGCAAATACGGACTTATGAGGACAATTTGCTGTTTGTTTTAACGAAGAGCAGTGAGAATTATAAGGTTATGTATAACGCGCTAAAGGTCGGTAACTTAACGCGAGCGATTGCGGTCGGAAATCAGCAAGCAAACGGGTATCGAAACGCGATAGACGAGTATAGCGTAAAGGCAGAGACGCTTGAGAGCGAGCTAGAGAGCATAAAGGACATAGATATAGCGAGTGCTGTGCGGTTAAAGGGGGAGATAGAGAGGTTAAGCCGTATTGTAAATGGTCTAACGGGTCTAATTAAGCGGCTTGATGCGGCAGATGAGAGTGAAGCGCGGCTAAGAGTTTATGCGGGAATCGCAGGGCTTAAAGAAGAGAGTGAGAGCGTAGGTCGTTCGGTAAAGGGGTTAATTGAGCGTATCGGGGCGCAGGAGCGGGTAGCCACGCGGCTTAATGCGGTAGCGAAGATAGATAGCGTCTCTATGGAGCGAGATGTAGACGGGGTAGTAAAGCTACTAAGTAGGCTACGGGACAGGGGAGCGCCTTGAGAGTGCAGTAGAGAAGTTTACGGGGCTTGATACGGTAAAAGAGGAGCGAGAGAGTGTTCTAACGGGGCTTTTATCGTTACGGGAGCGCGTCAGAGCAGGGGAGCGGCTAGAAAGGGAAGTTTCGGCGTTTACAGGGCTTCCAAAGAGCGAGGTAGACAGTTCTATGGTAAGCCGTCTTAGGGGGTTAATTGAGCGTATAGAGAGCCTAAAGAGCGAGGAAGCCGAGATAAACCGTGTACGGGAGAAGGCAGAGGAGAGTTACGCGGCGTTAAAGGCAACGGGAGCAGAGGTCATGGTATGCCCGAACTGTGGAGCGGATATAGTGGTAACAGGGAGTAGGCATGAGCATTTAGAGGAGGAATTGGAGATATGAGTAGAGGAGATAGAGGCAAGAGAGCGGTGAAGTCGCTTGGATTACGGTTGATTGGGGTAATGGTGGGTTTTATCTTGGCGATGTGGCTACTTGACATTATGGAAGAGATTGACGAGTGAGCGGGTCTTAGGAGGAACAAGGGATGAAAACTAGGTAATTGAATGCTAATGTCACATACGGGTTCATATATGCTGTTGTTTGGTCTGCTCTTTATGCCATTATAAGTTTGACATGGATGCCGATGCACAGTTTGGAGAGCTTGCACGCGAGTGAGCAGAAATTAGTTCCTGTGAATCCGTTAGATTTGGGATTAGGGCTGTTTTGCATGGGTGTCGGGTTATTTATCTTCTTTGTATGGAACTACTATTTGGTGATTAAGCGGGAAGGCTCTGTACCAGATATTAAGCGCGCATTGGTAACAGGTGTTCTAAATGCTGTTGTTGCTTTGGCTGTGTTTATAGTGATTTATTTGATACACATTCACATCATGCAGGGAGTTAAGGCATCTGATTTTCTGAAAGTTTCGCAGGGAGCTAGCTATTTAAGATTTGGTTTATTAACATTAGCTTCTTTTCTTATTATGACTGTGATTAACTTTGCGTTTAATTTTAGCTTCGGCGGTAGAAAGGAAGTATGAAGCTTTAGAGATTATACGCGACTTGGCAGGGATAGCTTTACGACATAGGCGAAAGCTGTTAAACTGTAAGTCAGTAAGTAACTGAATTGCAGTTTAGGAGGATGAGTTTATGGGAACAAAGAGGGTCGCCATTTCGATGGTGGAGGGGCTTTTCTTATTTCTGGCGCTAGAGGCTATCGGAAAGTTAAGTGGTTTCTTGCCGAGCAACACACAGGAGATTAGTGCGGGGGGTGCTTTTAATTGGGGTCGCCTATAGCTTTACGGTGAACTTCTCGATTTTATTCCCCGTAACTTTGTTTTCTATATGTATAGTTGGGAAGCTTAAGTTTCTGGGAAAGACAGATGGCACAAAAGTTGTAGATGAAGCGCTTATAGCTTCTGGAACACTTTCCTTCCTGCTTGCGGTAGCAAATGGTGCGGGTATGACCGAGATGATACTGAAAAGCGGTATTGCTTCGGCGGTTATACAGTATGTAATTGCCCTTGTGATGCTAGTAAGTTTCTCTGTTCTGGCTTTACCTACTATGAAGCGGTGGGCTGTTGTTCCTGTTTATCAGAGGAAGGAGTAAGGGGATGAAGGAACTTAGAGTTTGTAAGCGTAGCGTGGTGAAAGACCTACTATGTGGAGTGGTGGACGGAATTATTGGTGTGCCGCGTGTCGCATGGCTTGCTTTTCTGTATGTTTTTCTTGACAGGATAGTAGCAAAGTCAGCGGTTAAGATGGCTGGAGAGACGCTAGTTCCGTTTAACGCGCGGGAGGTTGGCATCCTAGGTTTAGCGGTATTTGGCGGGATAATGTTTATGCTTAGTCTTTTTCAGAGACAGAAGCAAAGAGAAGGCAAGGTAGGATTTTTCGCTAGGCTTTCTGTTGAGTCCTTGCTGTTAGCCGTTAGTATTCTGGCTTACTTACAGGTGAGTGGCGGTTTATCTGGTAACTTTCAGATAGCGTTTATAGGTGCGGTTTGTGTTCTTTTAACTTGTTTTGCAGTAATTGTGAGCGCAATAGCTGTATTAACCTTCTTTGGATTAGCATTGCTTATTACACTGAATGGATTTAAGCAGAGAGGTAAGCGGGCATGATAGCGGTTCGGAAGTGAGGAGAAGAAGAAGTGTAGCGGGCGGCGAGTAGTCGTCCGCTATTTGTTTGTCCTCGGGTGGGTTTTTCTATAAATTTTCTATTTACTATTTTTTTATATAGCATGGTATTATAGTAGGGACGATGGCATTTGACAGGGTGTTTGGCAGGGAGGCAGAGGGGAAATGTCAACAGAGATGTTTACGGCGGTTTGGCTGTTTAATCTGTGGATGGCGTACATGACGCCGCATAGTAAGGCATTTCGTGTGTTTATGAGTGCATTGTTTTTGTTTTCGCTTGCGTGCCGCGTAGCGAATGTTTTGAGTGGAGAGGGAATCTTATGGAGATAGCGAGAATCGGGATAGACGGAGATTTGCACTTAAGTTCCAAGAATCGGGGTGCGCATAACGACTATCCGCAGGAGTCATTGATGTATCTAAACTACGCGACCGACATTTTTGAGAAGAATGGTTGTACGCATATCGTGAATCTGGGGGATATAGAGTACGGTCGGTTCGGGACTTTAGAGTATCGGGGCTTGGTAGAGCAAGCGTTTAAGCGTAGGAGAGAGCTTACGAAGGGGCATTTTTATATCGTCAAGGGAAATCACGACAGCGCGACCTATGGAATGACAGAGTATGAGTTCTACTTAGGGAAGGGTGTGTTTAAGGGGAGTAGTGATTTAGATATAGGCAAGACGAAGCTGTTTATGTGTGACTTTGGGGGAGAGGATAGGGAGTTTCCGATAGACAGCGGCAAGACGAACATCGTCTTAGGTCATAACTACTTTATGTTCAAGGATACGCTCATGCCGAACTTCGGAGACCCGATAGTTCTTGACGAGAGGGAGAACTTTTTCGGGGTAGACTATATATTTAGCGGGCATATTCATCAAGAGTATGTGTTTAGCGGGATAATTGCGCGAGGTGGAATCGGTCATAAGTGTATAGTGCATCAGTTGCCATGTTTAGCGCGTCCAGAGTATTTAGGTGATAGAACGCCAGAGAAGGGCGCGGTCATTGTGTTACGGGTATATGACGATAAAGAGCCAGAGGCGGTGAGATTAGAGTTCCCTTTATTACCGATAGAGCAGTCGTTTAATCTTGCGTTAAAGAATAAGCAGGATGCGGACAGTATGCGTAAGCATGTAGATGTAAGTTCGATAGTAAAGGGTTTAGCGGAGTTTGAGCGAGAGATAGGAGACACGGAGAGTTATATAAAGGGATTAGTCGGTGTAAAGGCAGAGTATAAGGAGAAAGCATTAGCCTTATTAAAGGCAGGAGAGGAGGAGTGAGATGGATAGAATTTGTTTACAGAGTAGCACTTGTGAATCAATACGATTTCTGGTATCACTTGATGTTAGAATAAGCAAAGAGAAGGTTGACGGTTTACAGCGAGTGGATATTGCGCTTTCAAAAAGCGGGGTAGGTGGTAAGTTAGAGGATAGCGTTTTAACCTACAAGACCCCTCTGTTATATGACGATGAGTGTGGAAAGTTGTTTATTAACGGGATTGAGATTGAAGTATACGAGAGGGATTCTTCGGATGCACATATGTGTGTTTCAGAGAAGCTTTGTTTTCAGAAAAAAAAGAACATGGCAGAGTTAGCAATTGGGATTCCGTATGTGCATAGTTTGTTGGTGCATAGCGAGAAGCCTTTGTATGCGTTGGTGACTTCTAAGCTATGTATGGAAACTGATAGAAAGCGTGTATATGTTCCGTTGGAGTTGTTTACGGTGAGTGACGAGAGCGAGGGAGTTTTTGACCTTAAGAAGGGGTAATAATGGTGAATAGTCGTCTTTACTTTAGCTACGGAGAGCGTTCCAAGAGTCCTGTTGTAGTTGGTCTATCGGTTGTGGTTCGTCCAGAGGTCGAAAAGAAGTTAAGCAGGGTAGACATTGCGCTGGTTATGCAGAGTGGTATAGAAGTGCCAGAGGGAGCAAAGGTTCTCAAGTTGGATGGTTGGTATAAAGATGCTGGCTTTAAGAATTCGTTTATTCCGCAAGAGATTTCGGTAGGAGTGTTTTCAGAGGATAAGCAGAGCGGGAACTACGCGCTTTTGCAGTCAGAGAGAGTTAAATTTAAGTCTCTTGCAGATATTGTAGCGAGTCTAAAAGATGGAGTTCCGTATATTTACAGTTTGTATGTTCCGTATCGAGAGAATTTGCATGTAAGTGCGGTGGCGCAGTTGCTTATCGTGGACGGATACGGGTTTTATAAGCCTGGTTGTCGTAAGGAAGGAATACCCGTGGTGCTTAGTTGCCTAGCGGATAGTGGGGAAGAGAGTGACTTTAACTACGAGGAGTGGAAGGATACGGACTGGGACTAAGTAGAATGAGAGGGTAGGTAAGGAAATTGATTAAGTTTATCTAGGAAATCGTGAGGTTTATGTGATAGATTTTCGCAGAGACCTGTCCTACTGAAAACTAGGATTTTGTGGGTGGACTTTGGCAAATTTCCGTACTTCAGCAAGGATTTTTAGCCCATGTGAAACTGTAGGCGAGGCTTTCCAATTTTACAAACTCTTCAAAATAAGCCAAATACCATAGCTGATTTTTGGGCAAGACTTGTAGCAAAATCGGCTATACCTGACAGGCAACTTTTTCGGGGTGGTTTTAGGGAAGTCATTATAACTTCGGTCATTACAACAGGGCGGGATTTTAGGGGCGGGGCGGGATTGGGCTTCGCCCTTCCCTCGGGTTTACGAGAGGGCGGCTTCGCCCCTTCTTACGGTCGTTTAAGGGTAGTCAAAGCCATAATTTTGTGGTAAAATAACAGTACAACTTTGAATCAGTGAGTTTTTCTGGAGGGGAAAAGATGCAGGAAATTGACATCGAGCGGGTAAGAGAGTTTAACAGGGCATACAAGCAGTTTAAGCAGAGGGAAGTCGAGCTTACGGCAGAGCGAGACATGAATAACAAAGAGATAGACAGGCTTTGTAAGGAGTTGTCGGAGGAGCTTGGCATTGAGATTACCCGTGAGAACGCGAGAGAGGTATGTGAGAAGTATGTCTCGGAGTTAAATGAGCGTTTAGGGGTCGGAGAAGCAATTTTTCAGCGTATCAACGCAGAACTTAGCGGTATGCAGGACTAAGAGGGGGGGTATTTTCGGTGAAGATTAACTATGCAGAGTTTAAGAAGGTGTTTGAGCAGACAGGGAAGTTTATGTCGAACTCGGATATAGGAGTAATGTTTTCCCCGAAGGAGAGCGGGTATGCGCTTGTGTATTCCGACAATAGACAGGCGATTTACGGGGTGTTTCCCGCAGAGTTTACAGCGGATGAGCGGTCGCTTGGCAATTTTGTAGTGGACTATCTCGGTCTAAAGACAGCGATGGAGCAGTTTTCGTCAACGGGTTCTCTTTTGGTAAAGGAGATAGAGGCTGATTTGTCTGGTTTAGCGGAGTCGAATACGATTACGCTAAAGGTAGATAAGGTTAGACAGGAGGAAGAGGACGGGAAGCTCTATGAGACAGTCGTAAGTAGCCTTAGAAAGATGGTAAAGGCGTTCTTAGCCGATAAGGTAGACAATCGTTATAAGATTGTAGCTCGGTTTGACGCGGATGCTTGCCTGTTTAACCGTGAGGAGTACGATACTTGGCAGACAAAGGAGCTGTCACAGTTACTTGGCAGTCTTGGAGCAGGAGATGACAGTAGGAATTGCTACATTTCGACAAAGAAGGGAGTAGGCTTTGTTGTAACGCAGAATTCCATGATATGCTTGTCGCTTCCAGACGGAATAAACTTTGGTTTTGCGATGACAGGTAAGGTCGCAAAGAGCCTCGGCGGTATCTTAGGCAAGATTCCGAGCGAGACAGTGCGTTTATCGGTCACAGGGGAGTTAGGTGCTAAGTCCTGTGCGATTACGACAGAGGATGAGAGTTTTGGCGTATGGTTTATGCTGGCGAGTCCGAGGATGCAGGACGCGGATACGCTTACGAGCTATCGGTTTAACGGAAACGAGGTTCGGGAGTATAATCGTTTTTGCTTTAAGCTAGCGACAGACGGTTTAAGGGATATGGTTCGGGCTTGCCAGAGCGGAACAGTGCAGTCTCCGACTACGGTTATGGTTCTTGACTTTAACAGCACGGATGGCATGTATACGACAAGGCAGTTGGACAATAAAGGAAATATCGTAGCTGAACCGGAGTCAGAAAGGCGGTTTTACGGTTTGGAGAGAGTAAGTCTGGCTCAAATACGATGTATGCGTTTTATCGCGTAACGGGAGAAGTACCGAAGGATGAGTTAAAGCTAGGCATATCGTTAAAGGCTTTAACGGAGGTACTTAGTGTTTGCACGCATGATACGGTAATTCTGGGTATCGAGGAAGTAGACGCGACCCGTAGGTATTTAAGGGTGCAGGACGCGGATGCAGGCGACAATGTTTATGCGAACATGTATCTTCTGGCAACGCTAAAGGGGTAAGCGTAGGAGATGACAGCGAGCGAGTATATAGAGAAGGTCGAGAGGCTTGAGGCACTAAACGAGGCGAATGAGAGAAACAGGGAGCAGTTAAAGAAGTCAATCATTCGATATAACGAGCTTCGGGACAAGGCGGCGACCGACCTAGATGTTACGATAAACGCAATCAATATTCTAACGGTTTTATCGAATAATGCGGTCAATCAGTCGTATAAGTTTATCGAGGAGAGCGTAAACAGCGCTTTGGCTAAGATATTCGAGAACAGCGAGCGGAAGATAATCTTAAAAGAGAGTGTGTTTCGCGGACAGTATAAGCAGTTAGAGATAGAGTTGCATGTAGAGGGCGGCAAGGTACGGAGTCTAAAGGCAGACAGCGGGCATGGGTTAATGCAGATAGTGAGCCTGCTTTGCGTGTTGTCGTTAATCGTGATAACGGGGAGTCGGCGTTTACTGGTGCTTGACGAGGTGTTGAGCGGACTAAGTGCAAGTAGTAGGCGTATCATATGCGATGTGCTTGAGGCGTTTACGGATATAGGGTTTCAGTTTGTGATAAACGAGCATGGCTTAATCCCGAAAGGGAGCAGGGTTGTAAAACTTGCAGTTTCAAACGGGGTAAGTAGTGTTTCAGAGACCCTATATCGAAGAGAGCGGAGTATATCTTGACAGCACAGACAGTGCAGGAGAGTAATACTTTACGGAATCTAAAGGTTAATACGCATGAAATAGGGTGACGGGATAAAATCCGTTGCCCTATTTTTGTACCAAGAGGTGTTAGGCGAGCTAGTATAAAATAAGGCTAAGAGGGAAACTTAGGAGGTGACTTTATGGGAAGTATAAATCTATATAATCGTATCAGAGCGTTTATTCATGTGCCTAATTCGCTGGGTGAGCATGATTATCCGTTATATAAGCGTGCAGTAAAGAAGATGGATGGAAGTGATAACTATGTCGATACGGATGAGCATGACTGGGAGAACGCGGCGGCACGGGATAAGGAGTGGTCGAGTCAGATAGGGGCGACATATAGTTCACCGAGGAATGTGCGGCGGTTGTTTATCGGGGTAAATACGGTAGTGGTGCATTTCTGGTCGCCTATTGTAAAGAATGGGGTGCAGGGGAGTAGCCTTGTGTTAAAGCAGAGGTATCGGGACAGGATAGAGGCGAGTGAGTTAGGGGCTATCGTGCTACACGGGGAGAGCGACAAGCATAAGGTGACTGGGGGTCGATGCGGGCTAGAGTCCTTAAAGCAGTGGTCTTTGCGGAATTTAGAGGAGCTGTACTTCGACTGGACAGCGGTGTATCGGGCAGGAAGTGCAAAGAATGATTTCTTTAACATAGCGATAGCGAATGTTTATCGGTCGAAGAAGATAGGTAACTATGCTCCGTTTAAGGAAGCGGTAGCAAAGTTGATTTCGAGGAACGGTAATCTGGATAAGGACTATCCGAGGCTAAAGCGAGTAATGTTAATCGCGAATCTTGATAAGTATATCGAGGACGGGGCGGCATATACGGGTAGCGGAGTGGATAGCGTAGAGAAGCTTGCGGATGACTGGGGCTATGACAGTGCGTTTGAGGGGTATATCGGGGCAGACGGCGTGAATCGTCATGGTTTATGTGAGACTTTTGGTTTGTCGCCTAATATTTACGAGTTCGACCAGCTATACTTGCTTGACAAAGTTAGGGATATTATGCGTAGTATCTCAAAGGCAAAGCAGGAAGCACGGTCTACAGTGGGTTTATCTGAAAGCGCAGGGGAAAACGCTATCGGAGAGTTTGAGCAGGCGATTCTAATGCTAAAGAATTATACAGATGATAAGACGATAGCGAAGATATTAAGCCATCTGGGGGATAATGACGCAGGGGAGCTTAGAAATGAGCTATTGACCGTCACAAAGGAAAATCAAGGCTGGTTTGAGAATCTTTTGAGGAGTGCGAAATGACAAACAAAAAGATATTAGCATTATACGGGTATTTATTGCAGGATAGAGGGAAGTTAGAGGATTTGTGGAAAGCCCTAGATAGGGTTGACGAGTGCGATGACGATGATATTCTAAGGGTTTTACAGAATAAAGACCTGTGCCGCATAGTGAGCGTGCTTGCTGGGGATAAGTTTAGCGGTTCAGTGAGCGGTGACATAAGTTTAGCTGATTTAGAGCGGGTCATTTCGTATGTAAAGGACGAGTTAGACGAGGATTCGGACGATATAGACGAAGACGAGGACGAGGGGGGGAAGAGGAAGATTACGGGGATTCGGACGAAGAAGCGGACGAAGAGGGCGGGGAAGCAGAGAGTGAGCCTTCCCGAACAGAGACTTCCCACGAAGTCCCGCACGACACGGCGAGTTTATCAGAGAGCGATAAGGACGAGTTAGCACAGTCGGTGGTAGAGGCTTGTAAGAGCAGTATAGATAACGCAGTTACGGAGATTTATAAGGTCTATACTTCTATGTTCAAGTCTGGATATGGAGTCATTCAGCCAGAGGGAATACTTGCTGGGCAAAAGAGCGGAAGTATGATTAAGTTTCAGCCGCTTGATTATGAGCATTTAATGCTTGTGCCTAGGAACTACTATTCCGACACATGGGAGTTATTAAAGCAGGAGCTTGGGTTAAAGGAGAGTACGAAGCGGACTATCACATACGGCGAGATAAGAGACGGGTATAACTATTTCCCGTTTAAGATAATAGAGCTTGTATTCGGTAGATACCTGTCAAAAGAGTCGGACATAGCGGGAAAACGCTATTGTAAATCGTCTGCGAGTGTGTCTTGGGAGTCGTATTGGGAGCAGGATGTAAAGCATAATATCGAGAGATATATCAGAAACATCGTAACGGAGTATATAAAGTCGTTAGCGGCGAACGAGAAGCTGGATATAAACAACTTATCAAGTGTTTATGGGGCGGTTCGGCAGTTAGCGAATAAGACGATTCTGGCATATACGCCTGCGATTGTGATTTGCGAGGATTCTGGCGGTAGGTTTAAGATAAGATTTTCGGATTACGCGCATAGGATAGACGCGAATCGGTTAAAGCGCATAGAGAAAAAGATTTTAGGGTGGGTAGGAACAAAAGAGGTCGAGTTAGACAGAGCGTCTTTCTCATTGATGCGAGATAACGACAGCATAAAAGAGATAGAGGTAGTAAGGGACAAGAGTTTATGCGGGACAGTGCCGTTATTTAGCTATATAGCGCTTAGAAAGTTGCGTGAGCAGGGAAAGCGTCCGTCCTATCAGAATTTGATATTAGGTCGTGCGGAGGACGACAGTATTTATATCGGCAACAGCAAGGATACGCCTTTTGGTGGCTTTAATACGGCTATAGGGTCGTTTGTCCTGCACTTGTCGGCGGGTTCTCGTTCTGGTAAAGGTGTTATGACGCTAAATATGATTGCGTCTGCGCTTGCGTCAAATGTAGCAGTGCCGTATTTAGACAGTAAGCCAGATATGTCGTCATTGCTTCTGTATATTGCGAAGAAGCTCGGGGTAAAGACCTTTGCGTTAAACGGTGGTTCAGAGTATGACAGCAAAGCGGATATAGGCGGGGTAGTTCGTGATGTAATGTCCAGAGAAGTTTATCGGAAGCCCGCAGGACTTGAAGATTTAGCCGTTCCAGAGACAGCGTGGAGTGCGCTAAAGTATATAAAGGCTTTGGATTTCTGGATTTGGCTGTCTCCAAAGATACAGTCTGGTGAGATAAAGACGAAGAGCGGGGATTTGTTAATCATAGCGGACGAAGTTTGGCGTATGATAACAGGTTGGGCGCCTTTGTATGCAGAGTTATTTGCGAAGAAGAGTGAGAGAGTTCGGAAGGGCGAGGATGACACAGCGGTAGAGAGTGCGAAGTGGCTGTATAACTGGTATATGCGTGCGATGGGAAGCTGGCTTGCGGCGAAGGACGCTACGCTAAAGAATATAAAGCCGAAGTTAATGCTTATCTATCAAGAGCATATCACGCCGTCATGGTCGTCTATGAGTAGCACAGAGTATAACGGAATCAACAAAGCGAATGCGTTTATCTTTAGGACGCTTGAGAATATGGGTAAGCGCGGGTTTATAGGATATGACGAAGCGTCTATAGCCTACGGTGGCGTTTTACCTACAACCAAAATCCCGAATAAGTCAGATTTTATCCAGCCTGTTTTAACAACTACAAAGGGAAAGAAGTTTTGTAATGTGAATGACAGGTATTTTGCGTGGGTAGACGATGTAGATTCGCAGGGTGTGAACGGGGACAGTACGACAGCACAGTTTATAAAGCCGTTTTTGATTTTGAACGATGCAGACGAGAACGGGACATTTGTCCAGCAGTTAAAGGGGCAGTTAAAGAACTCGGTCGGAACGGACGAGAAGGTAGAGGAAATCATGAAGCAGTTCCGTGATAAGAACGGAAAGCTTGAAGAGTCTATCGGATTCGAGGGGTATCTTCGTGAGATGACAGCTGACATGGAGGGATATAGCCTCGGGGAAGCGTTTAACGAGAGTTATCGTATTTTTGAAGAGGTGATAACGAAGTTTGGCTACATGGAGGCATCGGGAGCGAGCGACCCTATGGAGTATTTCAGTGACTTCCGTGCGGAGTTTATGCCAAACTGGAGTAGGATGGACAGAGCACTTGCGGGTGAGAAGCTAGGAAAGGACGGAAGCGGAAGCGAGGACGGTATAGACAGTGAGTATTCTGGAGTAGAGTTTACGGGGGAAGAAAACGAGGAATTAGGAGACAGCGAGGGTTTAGAAGAGGGTGTAGGCTCTGGTGCAGGGCTTGGAAACGAAGTAATCGAAGCTAATGAGGCGGTTTCTGGTGAACCTGTAGGAAACGATGAAAAGCCTGCGAGAAGCGCGTTTGATAGCTTAATGCAGGGCAGGGAGAATAATCTTTCGGATGAGTTTATCGGGTTTATGCCCGAGGAGCGCAGGGGAAATAGCGAGTTTTCGGCAGGGAGTGAAGATTTCTCGGAGGAAAGCGAAGAGTTTGACAGTGAGCCGCTTACAGAGAGCGGAGCGTTTAATCACGGAGACAGCGGTTATAGTGACTATTCTGGACGCTCGGAAGAAAAAGAGCCGATAAATGTTCGGGAGTATGAGTCCTCGGTCGGGTATAGTAATGCGATACCTGACGGGTCGAAGCTTGAGAACGCAAAAGGCGTTACGATGGTGCAGGGTATAGAGCGTATAAAGGCAGATGTTTCTAGGCTTTCGCCAGAGAACAGCGTGGATTGCACAAATCTTTCGCTAGGCGGCTTGCTTAGTCACGCGCCGTTGTTTACGAGTACGAAGTTTGGGGCAGACATGTATCGCAGGGAAGTCCTAAACGGGGTGCTGGACAGGATAGACAGGAGCATAGGGCGCGGGAATGTAACGAAGATAATCCTTACGGCGAACGGAATGATAGTAAATAACAAGCTAGTGAACTTAAACGGAGTCATGGGCGGGAATACAGGTCGTTATCTCTCGGATTTCATATCGTTTAAGGAGTTAGCGAAGCGGTATAGCAGTTTAGCTAGGCTTGGAATGGATACAGAGTATTTGAATGCATTTAGCCTAGAGTACTATATCGACCCTTCCGACACAGAGCGGCTACTTGGAAGTATTTTCGACACATTTAAGGTCTTAGGGGTCGTAAACATCAATAATCACGACATAAGGCGGCAGGAGTATCTTACGATGGCGCAGAGACAGCGGATGTCGGCAGAGATGGAAGCAGTAAAGCGAAATGTCACTATGTATCGTGCGACCGAAGAGATAGGGGCAGAGTTAAGCGCGAATGCGAGGATAAAGCCAGAGGATGAGGGCAATCGGATGCGTAGGTTTACGAGGGCATTGCCGTTTATGAGCAAGGCAGAGAGAGGACAGCGAAGCGGCAGAGGCGGTGGAATCGGTGGACTAATCGGAGCGGCGGTATTTGGAGCGGCGTTTGGAATTGGGAAGCTCGGACGGGCTATTATCTCTGGGATACAGGAAGGTTCAGCGAAGAATCATTACGGGAAGTAAGGGAAAAGCGGGGTTTTTAGACGGGGTTAGGGTAGCGCCTAGCCCCGTTTTTAGTTTGGGGAGAATAGGGAGTTAGGCGATTTGGAAGTAATTGCGTAGAATAGTGCGGAGTAGCTAGGAGATTATAAAGTAAAAGCTAGGCTATGTCCTGTGACGCACCAGAATGGATTTTAAGGCGTGTCTAGGTTTAGACGGACGCTTTTACGGGTTTTAAGTTTCTGTTTGGTATTAGGGGGTTTCTATCGGGGCAGGATGGCTAAGAAAGGGGAATAGGGGACAGGGGGAAAGCAGAAAAGAAATAGGCGGGAAGAGGGGCTTAGTCGGCGGGACAGTACAGGGCGGGTAAGCTCTGGGTTTAGGGGTTTATTGGGCAAGGGGAAGCCCCGTAACGGGAGGAGGCAGTCGCCTAGGCAGGAGAGGGGTTTTGTAAGTTTAACAGTGAAATTGACAAGTAAAAGATAGACTATGCCCTGTGACGTACCAGAATGGCTTTTAAGGGGCGTAGTCGTTTAGGCGTAAAAGGATAGGGATGCGAGGTTTCAGCGTGAAATCCCTAAAGAGTTGACGGGTCAAAACGAGTGAAAATGGACGATAGAGGTGAGCGGGGCGGGGCAAAGTGGTATGAGTCTGTAGCGCGTTTACGGGGTAAACGGGAGATGCGGGTTTAGTGAGGACAAGTGAGGGGCAAGGTGGTAAGATAGTGGCTGGAGGGTTTTATGAAGATTTTAGCAGGGTTAGTGGCACTAGTTGTCACAGCAGGGTGCATGATAGCAGTTGGGAAGGTGTCGGATAAAATATACCAAAGGAAGCACGCGCTAAAGATAAAGTTTATCGCGGGAGCGTTGCGTCTTTTAATCGTAGCGGTGTTTATCTGCGCAGAGATGTATATATTTGGTGGCTCGGACGGGTTAGGTGGCAAGATACTCGGTGGTTCGACTTTGATTGTGGCAGTTTTAACCTTTACAGCGCAACAAGCATTGGGAAATATCATAAGCGGGTTTTCTATAAGTTTATCGAAGCCTATTGAGGTCGGGCAGAAGGTTAAGATAGTGCAGGGGTCGAATATCATAGCCGAGGGCATTGTAAAGGATATGTCGGTTCGGCATATCATAATAACGACCTTTGACGGGCAAAGTTGTATTGTGCCAAACAGCATAGTAGATAATAGTGTGATATTGAATACGAATTACGAGAAGGATGTCGGTAATTTCGTAGAGTTTGAGGTAGGCTACGGGACGGATATAGAGTTTGCGAAGGCTTTAATCGTGGCAGAGTGTTCAAAAGAGCCTTTAATCATTCGTCCTGTAACGGTGTCGGTAAATAGGTATACGGCAAACGGGGTGGTGCTAAAGTTTACGATATGGACGGAGCATTTAGACGATAATTTTGCGATATGCGGGCGGTTGCGGGAGAGTATGCTAACGCTGTTTATAAGTTTCGGGATAGAGTTGCCATATAATCATGTTACGATAGGTAGACTAGTGGATACGGAGTGTTAGAAGGTAAGTTTCTATAGGTACAAGGTCGGAAGAAAGTAAGTTTTAGGGTTAAGCGCGGGGAGATTAGTTTATCTGGGGTCTGCTAGGGTTTTGTGCCATGTGGTTGGGGCGTAGTTTAGCAGTAGCTTTGCAGTGGTGTTTGTGTGTGAAAGAAAGTTTATGTTGGTACAAGTCCAACGAAACGAAAGTTTAGATATATGGAGAGTGCTAGAACGGAAGTTTAGGGTTTAGGGCGTGGCACGGGTTTGCCCTTAGACGGGTCGGCTTTCCCTTATTTTCGGCACAAGTTTAAGGGATACAGGCAGGCTTTACGCGTAATAGCAAGCTGTCTTGGGAATCGACTGGCGGGGCTTGAGGTTGCGACACATGCTGGGAACAGGTGGTTTTAGGAGCAAGAAAGTAAAATTCATAGGAACCTCTGCTGGGAAAGGTTGGTTTATCTGAATAAGAAAGCCTATGAAAGCAAGTTTAGGGCTTACGGGAAATCCGTAAGCCCTTTTTAATGTTGTGGATTTGGGTAATGGGATGGGGAAGGTAAGTTTCTTGCCGATTTCGGGGCTAAAAAGTAAGTTTACGACTTTACGGGATGGCTGGTTTCTTCCCGAGCTAGCCTTATTAAAAGCAAGTTTCCCCGAAGAATTTGGTTGTAAAAAGAAAGTTTCACAGTGTTGTGTGACTTGGTTAAAAGTAAGTTTCTCCGTGAATTTTGGGGTTGGAAAGTAAGTTTCTGGTGATGGCGGGGCGCGGGGGCGTTTATAGGGTTAGGTTGAAAGTTTGGAGAGAAACTAGGGTAACGCGCTGTAATAGTTATAAAATAGCTTGGGTTTGATGTGATTCTGGTCGGTGTGTGAACTTGCGAGATTGTTTTGCAGTTGCAGTTGTTTATTTTGTAAGCAGTATATAAACTCAAGTTTCTTGAGAACCTGTTTGACAGAAAGTAAGTTTCAGTAATACCTAGTTATAGTTGAGGAAGAGTTAGTAAGTTAGATTTGTGTTAGAAAGTAAGTTTCTTAGCATACTTTTTGGTTCAAAAAGGAAGTTTTTCAATCGGACGAGTATCCGACAAATTTTCGGCTTGGTTTTAGCGGGAGAATCTAGGCGCTTGCGACTTGGTTTATCAGTTAAACATGCAGACTCTTGTTTTTTTCAGAGTTAGAAAGTAAGTTTCAGAGATACCTATAGACGATAAAAGTAAGTTTCCCAGTATTTAAGAACTGGCTAGTTGTTGAAGAAAAGCTGTCGTGATACTTGAAAATTTTCTTGCGTTATTGAAAATCGTTAGAGAGTAAGTTTCCAGTGATACTTGAGGAATCAAAAGGAAGTTTCAGTTTTTAGCTATGAAAAGAGGATTTGCCGTGTCGTTGAAACTTTCTTTCGAGGCTGGTTTTGTGCCTGCGTTAGAAAGTAAGTTTCCCCTTAAAATCAGTGCTAGAAAGTAAGTTTCAGATATACCAAACAACTTGAAATGAATCGCAAAATATGGTATAGTTAGGGTGCAGTTAGAAGAAAGTAAGTTTCCAAGATACCTATATACGATGAAAGGAAGTTTCAGTGAATAAAAGAAAAGCTATCTAGTATCTTGAAAGTAAGTTTCGCCATTCCGAGCGTTTTCCTTTGGAAAGCTAAAGTGTGCTAGACCTTGATGTTTCTAGAGCTTTCTTTTAATCAGAGTTAATTCCTTGTGTGCGTGCAAGTACACAGGTATTTCTTCTAATAAATTTTATTCCTAATTTTATGCTTATTTGGAGGTACGAGTTATGAAGCTAGTTAAGATTTTGTCTTTCGCTTGCGCTGTTTCGCTTTTAGCAGTCAGTGTTACGGCTTGCGGTAAAGGTAAGGTTTCCGTGAGTGCTGGAAACAGTAAAGAAGCGGTGAAGCCCGCAAATGTCGAGATAAAGGAAGCTCTCAATAAGATGTATGAGAGCGGTGGAATGACTTTGACGCGGATAGACAAGAATACAACAATCACAACAATCTATGACAATTCTGGACAGGCATATGTGCAGTCTGGGTATACGGCGGGCGTTTATCTTTTAGGAGATAAGCTTTTGACCGTGAAAGAGTGCGTTGATGGGGGAAATCCCAAGTTTGTTTTGACAGATGATATTTCCCCTGCGCGTATGGTAGAGGTAGCCTGTGATTTTGCAGATAAGGGCGGTGCAAGTTTAACAGAGACTACAGAAACGGGAAAAGAAACTAAGGATACTTCAGAAAGGTCGTTTGAAATAGCGGTTTCTGGCAGTAATATCTACGAGCTTTATAAGTCCGTGAGCAAGGGCTATGCAGAGAATATTTTGCCTCTATACAATTACAAAAATTCGGACGAGTTTGTGGACGGTGATAAATTTGTTGTCGGAATTTCCACTACAGAGAATAATTTGAGCCTCGACATGTATGTAGTGTCGCATAACGCTCCGAACGAGCGGGTGCATATTGTGGGGTTTGACGGCTATGTGCCGCTTGGCGGCTGGTCGCTTGACAGCTCGATTAACAGCGAGATGGATTTAAGCGACTATGACGGCATTAAGAAAAAATTACAGGCAATGCAGAATGACCTGTCGGAAAAGATACAGAAATATGTTGCAGAGCATGAGGAAGAGTTGCTTGCGAGTGAGGCTACAGCAGAAACGAATGTAGGTAAGGAGACGGTAGACGGTAGCGAGAGTGCGAATGAGAGTAGTGTAGAAAGCGAGTCGGATAACAACGAGGATAGCAGTTTACCCGATAGTTCTGAAAACGCGAAAGAAAGTACGGAAATTTCAGATACAAGTGAGCAAGAGTCGAAAAACTAAGGTATAAGTACGATATACAGGGCGTAAGCGGGGATAGATATGGAGTTAGTGACTGCCCTTCAAATGTACGGGTATCAGTCCGTAGAAGATGTTAGGCTAGAGGTAACTACGAGAGTTTATAGGAGGCTTGTAAAAGAGAACCATCCAGACAATGTGGAGAATCCAAGATACTTAGTCGGTGATATTACGGACGCGCGGGAGATATTAAACAGGGTTGCGAGTGGAGCGGCGGCTTGTGGCTCGGTTGGGGGTTCTGTTGGAAGTAGTTTCGGCTCTTCGTTTAATAGCCAAAAAAGTAGTGAATCTTACACGAGAAGCTATAACAGTCAACCTTTTACGAGGGAGAATGATTTTAGGAAGGGGAATTACGCTCGGTATGTAGCTCCGTATCATATAAAGCTTGAGCAACTTCAAGATTTATTTCACTCTGGTCGTGTCTACTACGGGGATGATAACTATTTCGTTCTTGATAATGGGAATCGGCGCACTGTTTATATCATTTTCAAGGTTCTTGTAGAGCAGGGCGGTGAGCGCGTAGAATACAGTTTCCGAAGAAGGTTTCTGAAACGAATAAGTATCAGTTGTTGTTGTCGCTTGAAAAAGAAAAGGGTTCAGCAGTTGTTGAGGTGTACGGCAGTAGATTTGAGGTTTCCCGTAGTGTCCGTAGCCTTAAGGTGCAGTTTAGTGGAGTAACTATAATGCTTGATGTAATGTTTTAATGGAGGGATATATGGCTAAGAAAGTTGCAGAAAACGGTTCACCTGTAAGAAAGACGCTTCATGTTCTGGTGGGAAATTACGGTGAGTTTCATAGAATCTTGCAGGAGGGTGTAGTTTATACGCTTTCCCCGCGTGGTAGCTACGAGATAGATATGTCTGTGAATGGGGTGCTGTATAGCACTTTTGACGCAAGGAGTGTGAGCCTTGCAGAGATAGTGTCTACGATGCCCGTTCGGGATAGGCATGTAGCAGTTGAGTTTGTGGGCGTTTTGTCAAAGCTTTGCACGATTGAGGTTTTGTCGGAATTTATGGCAAAAAAGTATAGACTGGTTGTAACTGGCGGTGACGTGCTGTCTGGTATTTACGATTTGCTCTGTAAAACTTACGGCGAGTCGGGGTTTAGCCTGTCTATGGATGACTTAAAGACGGTGTGTAGGAGTAGAGCAGATTTTGTTGGGGCATATCGTGCATTCTCTGGTGTAAATGGCATTATGGGAAATCGGGGGACAAGGCTTGCTTGAATGAGCATTTATTAGAGAAATAGGATTTAGAGTTATAAAGAGCGGCTAGATTTAAGGGTTCCTGTGTAGGTTTTGAGTTGGCTTTGAGAGTAAGAAAACTCCGAACTGGTTTTAACAGGTTTCTTGGTTTATGTTGAGTTTAGCGGTAGGATTTGGTGTTTTTAAGCGTAATCGGCTAAGTAGCTAGACCTGTAAAATTTAAGGCGTTTCGGGAAGTGGGTAGAGAAAAATCCGCTTCCCGATTTTTATTTTAGTCTTTTACAAATAAGATTTATCGTCTTGGAAAAACAGCCTAGACCCGCATAGAATTAAGCAGTACACACGGCTTTCTTGCTTATAAATTTAGACTAGCTTTGTTCAGCCTTTTGGCTGTTTATCCACTGATTTATTTTGCGTCTTTTCGGTTAGACACTGGCGTGCAATTTTGCGCGATTTCTGGGATTTTCTAGTGCTTTATTTTTCAAAATTCCGTGCGAGGGCGTGCAGAGTGGGTTTTTCTAGGGGCGCGGGAAAATTTTTGGCAGGGGCAAAGGCAAAATCCTGCCCAAAAGAAACAAGTACACTTAAGGAGTAGCAATTTGATAAAGTTCTCCGTTTATTCGGAAAAGGAGTTATTATGAAGCGCAGTACAATCAAAAAGATAGCGGTTATTTCTTTGTCAGCAGTAGCAGTACCTATGCTTTTGCTTGCAATAATTTTTAATCATTATTATAGCAAGCTACGGCGAGCTAGTAATAGTAATGCCTTGGCTACCAGTCAAAACGCTGTTGGGTCGAAGAGTGTTGGCTTGGATTTTGATGGGTTATCGGAAGAGCTAGATAAAAGCATCTTAGATGCGTTGACTAGTGAGATTTTGCGTGAGCAATCTAGGGTAATAGCGGATGAACAGGTAAAGGCGCTCGGGTCGGAGCTTGAGAAGCAGGATATTTCAAATATCTTGCTTGTTGGAGTAGACAATCGAGAGGGTAAGTTTGACGGGAATAGCGATACTATCATAATTGTGTCTATAGATAGGGCTAGAAAGCGTATCACGCTAACGAGCGTGCTTAGAGATACGCTTGTTTATCTGGATGGCTACGGGAGCAGGAGGATTAACGCGGCGTATGCGATTGGGGGAGCAGAGGGCTTGGAGTCAGTCCTAAAGGAGATATACGGAATAGATTTCTCTGGTTTTCTGGTAGTAAACTTTAATGCAGTTAGAAATGCGGTTGATAAGATAGGCGGTATCGACTTAGCACTAAGTAAAGACGAGATACGGTTAATGAACGCCTATGTAAACGAGCAGAATAGACTCATAGGGGACGACCCAGAGAGGGATGTGATTCGTAGCTATAAAGGCGGTGTGATGCACTTAAACGGCAATCAAGCCTTGGGGTATGCTCGGAATCGGTATGTAGGCACAGATTTTCATAGGACAATGCGGCAAAGAGTTGTAATTGAGAAGTGTTTATCAAAGCTAAAGCGGTTAAATGTGCTTGAGCTTGGGAGTTTAGCTGATAGCGTTCTTCCAGAGGTCTACACAGATTTGACGGAAAAAGACATAGCTTCGCTACTACTAGTTGGCATCGACCTAAGTAACTACAAAATATCGAGCCTTACGCTTCCAGTGGACGGAAGTTTTGACTTTGTAAAAGTTGGCGGGCAGGATGTGATAAAGGTAAATTTTAGGAAGAATGCTGATACATGGTATCAAACAATCCTAGCAAGCGACAGTGACGCGCTCAAAATTGATAGAAAAGTAGTTGACGATTAACGCGCAATCTGCTAAACTGTCTTTAGCAGTTAGGTAGTTTGCAGGAGGCACGAGAGGTATGGTTCTGGTAGGCGTGGTTTTGTTAGCAGGAGTTATCTATCTTGTGCTAACGGCTAATGAAAACGAATAAGGGGGAAAAAGAAATGGCAGACAGAAAGTGGGACAGATTTTCGCGTGATGGCGGCTTGCAGTTGGAAGGCGGTGCTTGTAAGGGAGATTTGGAGGAGCGCTATTATGTCGGTGCATACGGTTACGGGCTTCGTGTAACAGGAGAAGAGCCGTATTTCTACGGTGGAATCGAGTATGCGGGTTTTCAGAATGTGTGTGAAGATGTAAATGAGCCGTCACTTAATGTCCTTGACCCGCTCCGTAGAGATGTTTCCGAGTTCGATGCGCTTAAGAAAGCCAAAGAGCTTTATGTAGCGGATTGGTTTAAGAATGGGTTGTTGCCTATTGAAGTATCTGCTGGTCTTAAAGACGGTGAGCTTACGATGAACGCAACGGGCAAGGTTTATGCGACAGACTGGTATGCGGAACAGGACAGTGGAACAGTTTATTTCGCGGAGTATCGGTCGGTGTGGAAGAAAGAGCATTCGGTGAATGAGGATAAAGAAGAGTTTCTTTATCTTCCGTTTGTTGATTAAGCATTTGGAGGTGTGTAGGTGGTTTATATCATTGTCACTAGCAGGCTTTGCCATGCTAGTGAAGTTTAGTAGATAAGCTAGGAGAAGTTGGAAATGGGAGAATCTAATCGCCTTAAGCTTGCGAGTAAGCCAAAGCCCGAACAGTTTTTCACGATTTCTGGTCGGGATAAGTTGCTGGAATCTACAGGTTATGTAGTTTTTAGGGATGGAATGACTTTTGCGGAGTATCTGGACGAAGATGACGGGTCTATTTACTTAACGAGGTGCGAGGTTGCGCTATGCGGCTCAAATGAGTAGTGGAGACGGCCGACCGTGAGCGGCTGCTATCGTTGGACGTTTGCAGGAGTTTGCGGCTTGGCTCGGAGAAACGCTTATCGTCTGTGGAGATTGCTTCACGAAAGATGAGGGTGCGCTGGCCCCAGACGGTTTCTGCTGGTCTACAGTTGCACGAGGACAGGCCTGTTGTCAAAGTGCGAGGAGCTACGATACAGATTTCGGGTGTGCATGGCCAGGCGACTGGCGCCTAGCATGAGATTCCCAGAGGATGCAGCGCATGCGGGGATCACTGCATCTATCAGTTTTGTCGGCCAGTCTTTGTTGATAGCAAAGGGGCTGCGTACTTAAACTTGTAAAGTAGGTGCAGTTAACCCATGCGGGAGGGTTTTCCGGAGCTCGTTTAGCATAGTACGGCGAGGAGAATAACGAAGTTTAGCGTTGGCCAGGCAGCGGTGGCGAGATGCGTGGCAGACCTGCTGCTGACGCATCAGATTGCTCTTGGGAATCTGAAGATCGGCTATCTGTAACTACACAACTTAAGCACGGGAGAGGTCAGGAAGCTAGACTGAAAATCGAGTGCACTCAGCAAAAGAGCGAGGGCTTTGGTTTGGGATTTGATTGATTTGTGTTTAAATCTGAATTATCGGGTCTGAGGCAAAGGGTTTTATCTGCAGATGTCTTGTTCGCCTTCCGATGTTAAGTGAGTCTGCCTAAAAGGGAAGAGGGTTCAGGTCAGATTATAACGATTGTAGTGAAGGCTAGGTACAGCTTGACAGTTACGAGGATGGGGAGAAAGCGTGTGTAATCCTAGACCAAAGATGAGATTTAAGCGAGTTGGCGGATAGGGTGCAAGTGTTCGGGAGAGTGTTGCAAAATTTCCCTGTCTTAGCGACTACCCGTGGATTTTGATATGGTAACTGCCACGCCTGTTGCAAAAGGCAACGGAGAGGTTACGAGTAGATGAGAGCTTTGTGGGGCGTATCGGAAGGCAGCATGGCAAAAGTTTATCAGTATGAACGAGAGACACTCGGATTTATCAAAGTATCCGATGAGCAGTGCTTATTATCACGAGAAGTATCGCGATATGGTGCGTTTAATCGAGCGAGCCGTGACGAAGATCAAAAGATTAGGCAAGAGTAGGGGATTACGCAGTTGTCCTCCAGAAGCGTTAGGAGTTTGCAGAACTATGATCATAAAGGCGGTAGAGGCGCATAAAAGGGGAAACGAGTGAAACTTAAACTTCTATCAAGTCGTTGTGACCATTGTCTGGAGAAGTTGGTGAAGTTTGGAAATCTGCTGTGCCAGTATGATGTGCGGATGGAGTTCCTGCAGTGCGCCAGATGCAGAGAAGAGGCAAGGT
>BNJU01005262.1_pt1 | contig 27897 bp, 25 predicted proteins | sample 8539281 | NCBI WGS metagenome assembly BNJU01 (sample SAMD00202456, study PRJDB9452) | human saliva metagenome | isolation source: human saliva | place: Japan
AGTTACGTATTGCTGCTGAAGTCCTAGAGCACACTGTATCCGTACCTTCGTAGAGACTGGATAACCAACAGCTCTAAAACCCGCCCCACGGAGAACCAATACCAGCTGAGGAGAACTTTTATTGAATCAATAATCCTAACAGTACGTCCAGGTTGAACCTAATCTTCACCCGGGTTCACGATAGCTTTGCATGCTCAAATACTTTGGAAAAGCATGAGATTCATATCGGTGTTAAGTCAAGAGTCAAGCAGTTTGATAATGCAACACCTTTACACTGGTCAACAAAGGTGAAGACCTCGAGTTAGCATCGATATCGCCAAACAACTCTATGTCGAAAAAATCAACTAACCCCTTATTCCTGAAAGAAATTCCTTTCAGGGATTTTTTATTATTTTGCTTGTAAGTCCCATTCGTTTGATGTAGAATGAAGCTAGATAAAGAGGGAGGTCTTCCTAGAAAAGCTCTTTTAGAATCCATTTTGCAGCCATTGCAGTCAACGATTTGCTACTGTTGCTAATTTTATCTCGAAACCCGTCTCTCTATAGACTGGCTCCTGCTCTCTGGTTTTATTTTCATCCTTGCTCAGGGACTACTGCTATTTCGCTTGGTCAACCGACTCAAAACAGTTCGCTGAGATTTATCCTCAGATGAATAAAAAGTTTCGCTTCTACTATTTAGGAGTAGTCATCAGCGATTTTCTATTATTTGTCCTCTTAGCCTTCGCTAGTTCTCAGCGACTTTCCTCTCTTATGCCAATCGTCACTGGTTGTCACTCTACTATATTATATAACGGCTAGCCACCTAGAGAAAACTATCGAGACTTTTTACAATAAACACATCTCTTTCAGGTGTCTATAAACGAAAACCAAGCCAGCTGGGCTTGGTCTATCTATTTTAGTATCAAGAATGATGGTATTTGCTGGTCCATCATTGACCAGCTCCACCTGCATATCCGCTCCAAAGATGCCTGTCTGAACGGGCACTTCCTGAGCTAGCTTGGTTGAAAGCCTCATAGAAGGCAGCTGCCATATCCGGCTTGGCGGCACCTGTAAAAGCTGGACGATTGCCCTTCTTGGTATCAGCAAAGAGGTGAGCTGAGAAATAGAAAGATTTCCCTTCAATATCCTGGACGAGACGGGTTCATCTTGCCTTCTGCATCTGAAAAATCCGCATATTGACAAGCTTTTCTCACAGCATGGTCCAAAATCTTCCTCTTGGTCCTCTGGACTACACCGACCAGTAATAAAAGTCCTGATTAATTTTCCCATGAACCTGACCTCCGATACTGACTTGGGCTTTCTTGACTCGTTGAATGATGATTTTCATAATAGCCTTTCTAGTAACTGAAGAGAGAATTATCCGTTGGTCCGTTTTAACAAAGTAGACCTCTGGTACACTTAATCTTGTCCACGACTGTGGTCGGTGTAGAGAGGTTGAAACACCAAATGAGACATGTATTAGCAAACTTCATATCCTTAGTTGGCTGAGCGATTAAACAGCTGAGATATTGCTTGGTCGTGTTTGAGAGAGAACTTTGTAAAACATCACATTGTGTAGCTCCGTACGCAGTTGAGACCTTCATAGATCTCGAGTCGGCGGCAGTGTATTCATAGCTTGAGGTGATATCTCCATCTTCCCACCACAGAGACCGTTGCTCAGATATGCCTGGTACTTTCTTGGGCGCGTATGTTCGCGCAGTCCACACGGTGAAGAGCCAAGCGCACTGACCCTTGGTACTGTGACGCGACAATGTCGTCACTGCACTGGATTGCAACGCTTGGCAACCCTGAACACAGGAGACCGAGGCTCCTTCCAGCGTGACCACGCCACCCTCATGCTTAACCTTAGAGTTTTCGACTGTCCCAACCTGCTCATACTGCTGACAAAAGCTCTTTCTGCTTTCCTGCCTTGCGCTCTTAGCGCGTTCTTCCTCACGACGTCTCCTTTTCGGTCAATCGGTTCGCGAAGACGGTAATGAGCGCTCGGTTTTCTCCCAAAACCAATGGCTGCGTAGAGAGCCCTCTGTCTCGTGGCTGGTCTTTTGAAGGACCTCGTCCGTAGTGACGCTTGTCCGCCGTATGTTAGCCGCATACCCGTTTTTCTTGAACTGGGGCCGTCGCACTCACGGCTTTATGTTAACGAGATAATTCCTTGTCTTGACGGTTTTCGAGAACTGGCGCGCGAATCTTTGTTGCGCGCCTTGCACGTCTTGACCATGTTGCTGAGCCAGTCGACACTCGGTCCAAAGGAGTTGCTGGTGATAATTTCCCAACCTCAACTCTGTCTTGTTTGGTTGTTAGCGGAACCATACTATTAACCTTGCACCAGCTGCTTTTTCACCGACTTTGGTATGGATTTCATGGTAAAATCAATCGGTCCCAATCTTTAGTGAGTTAACCATTGGAGTAAAGACACAACTCCTCCACAGATAGTTTTCTTAACAGTCCATATTAAATTTTGGCATCATCAGCCCGATTTTGAGCTCCATCATCTCTCGATCCAGTTCATCCAATAGCAGATTCTTGCTGTTGACTTGACCTTACGCCTTCTTATGCTCCAGGAGCTGCCACCCGCATTCAGCCACTCGTATTTCCTTTGGTCCGAATCTGAATTCACCGGACCTTTGATCCACATAGACAGTCTTATGGATAACCGGTAACCATTGGCCCACTTACAAATGTGTCTTTAAAACGCCCTGGCATGGGTTTCAGCTCATGGCATAGCCCAGCATGGCATGGAGCATCACCATGAGTCTCTAAGATACAGCGACGCAAATCAGGTCCTGCATCCTCAAAGCGGTCTTTCTTATCCTGCATCTTGCGATTAGATTGAATAGATATGCTTAGGGCGACCACAGAGATTTTCCTGTGATTGCGTTCGGAAGTGTACTCCTCTAACTGTCACGACTTCATGACCAAAAGCCTCACGTTCTCTGCGTCCTTCATCATGTGCGATCTGTGAAACCCAGTTGGATTGAGGTAACGGAAAGATAAATCTTCCAAACTCCCACTACTTGACACTGGATCCCAGACGATGAGCAAGCGTCATAGATTTCCATGGTTTCTCTGGAAATACGTTCGCACTTTCGTCTTTTCGTAGGTGGTTAAGCGTTCTCATGTTAAGTGCAAGGATCATGACAGTTAACCAAGATAACGCGAATATGCTCAGAGATGACCCATGAGCATCTTTGCGGTGATTTTCCGCTAATTGCTCGCTCGGTGGTTGCATCGACCTTACCCAGCTTAGTCACCCGTCAACAATAATGCGAACATCATGACCAAAACTCTTGCTCTAAATCTTCATCTGCGTCGTATCCGTATCCTCAACTACGTCATGCACCACAGGCAACTATGTGGCATCTTCAGCGAGCTTAGCTAAAATCCCTTGCCACCTGAATGGGATGAATATTACCTAGGGCTCGCTGAGTTTCCACGATATTGACCACTTACAGGCTCAACCCGTAAACCAAGGCTTCGTTATGTACAAAAAGCAACATCTTCTTTTCGATAAATATTTTGCGTTTGCGTTAGGACAACCTCATCGCCCGTCAAATTCACTTCTTTCGCATCTATTCTCTCCACCCTTCTCCTACCATTTAGACAGCCAATACTTTTAAGGATATGAAAACAGAAAGTCCACAATCCTATAATTTGCTCCATCTCTGGCTGACGTATCTCAAGAAAAGCAAATAAATCAAAGCGATTATTATTTCTATACTAATCAGTGAATTTTATAAACAAACCTCTATTTCCTATTATCATTTTTATGAATTTATAAAACATTCGTAATTAATTTGATTATTCTCCTCTATCCTGTATAATAGAGGGAAACTATTTCTTTTGAGGAGATTATTGTCATCATTTCTGTAAACAAGCAGCCCTTTAGGTTCGACTACAGCCGTATTTGCGGCTTTTCACTGCACAAGCAGATGAAAGCATAAATCCAGATGTAGCATTAAAATATCTACACCAGTAGCAAATCAATCAGAGAAACTGCTGCACCTACTGGAAATGAAAAGGAACAGCATCTGAAAACAGACGGCTCCCAATAAGCAAGATGAAAATTACACCAGTAACAAGCACTAACACAGCCTTTCACAGGAAACAACTCCTTCTAAAGAGAAGTTTTTCCTTGTGGACGACAAGGCCCTTCAACCAACAGAAGGACAGTGGAAGTTGATGTCCGCATCCTGTAACAACCGACCTCCAGACAAATCTAGTCAACTATGATTATTAAGACAAACCCGTTGAGAATGTTAATAGCAAAGACAGCTGTTCTCATAGAGAAGCTAAAAAGAAAATAGCAATACACTCTCTCTCGTAGAGGCGGAGATACAACCATGAACGCCACTTGAACTTTCATAAGGCCAATTAACTCTGTGGTCAAGAAGGAACAGCACCCTATGTATGCAGCACTTCAAAAGCTTGGTTTTGCTGAAGAAATCAAGTGAGTTTAACTACGGCTTAGACTATCTCAAACGTGTTATTGATACAGCTGGAATGCCGATTGTCACAATGTTGTCGATCCTAAAACCGGGTGCATGTCTATGACCCCTTATAAATCATCAACAAAACTTTGTTGATAAAAATGGTCGAAACGACTGTCAAAATTGGGGTGACTGGAATTGTTCCTCAAATTTCTAGCTAGATAAGGCCAACCTCGAAGGAAAGATTCAGGTCAACGACTCAGGTAGAAGCTATCCAAAAGATTATCCTGAAATGGTGTAAAGCAGGCAGACATCACTGTACTTCACCAGGTATCGGAGATGATATAAGTACGAAAAGGGGGAAGAAAAACGTATATTATCAATTGCAAGTTCACCTGGTGAAGATGCAGTCGTACATTGAGGGCATTCGCACGCTGAATTTCCGCGGAAATGGTACAGGCTTTATGAAAAATATGCTGGTGTTGATGGTGTAAATGGTAAAATCAACGGTACTCCTGTGACCATGGCTGGAAAATACGCGATCAATACCTGGCATTATCGACCAACCTTGTTTACAAAAATGGAAATGACTCGCCAGCAAAGGCTTCCATAGATTCATACTAAGTCCAAAGATGCTGATGAACGAATCAAAAGAATTGCCAAACAGCCCATGAAGGAACCATCCAGTATTGCCCGCCAACAAGTCGGAACAACAACCGCACCAACGAGTTATTTTGCCTCGTCAAGGATTTATCCACCAATCCAAATCGTCAATAACGCACAAATCTGGTATGCTAAGAAAGAACTAGCAGGGACTGAAGGAATTCTCTCTGGCTGCTGCGCCATTTACATATGGGACCTCGTGAGACGCTACCGTCGGCACAGATATTCCTGCTGGTCCAATCGCCATCAAACGTATGCATCTCTACCTCACAGACAATGTCACGGCCATTCTAAGTCACAGAGCTCAACTTCAAAGAATGGGTTGAAATGTCTGCTGGCCGTCTAACACCATCGATCCAACTAAAAAAGGAAGCGCAACAGTCGATCAACCGTTACCGCAGAATGGTAACTTTACGGACGACGGTGTAACCTATGAGTACGATATCACCCAACGTGCCAACATGACCGCGAAGGTAAGTCGATCCAATCTAGACGCTTTGGGGTCGTCCGCAATCTTAAATACCGTGCGAAAGACAGCTCCCCGATCAGGAATCGTGGTAACCAACAACTATCGCGCAATGGTAAATTCTGTGTTCGTGATGCTAGCCTCAACGTTCAATTTCGGACTTGAAAACGCCAGGTTATCATCAACTATATCCTACGTGAAAAATATCAACCAAGTGCAGATAAAAAACTGGCACTTCACAAATGTAGCACAAAAGGTCTGGATGTTCGTTTCTTGACTGGATAAGGCCAGACTTGCATGGCAGACGGTGAGCACCAATATCTAGCAAGTTCCGACCATGATTCGGGCGAATACCGCTTTCTATGTAGAGCCCAAGGTTGAACCTGCAGAAACAAATCATGAAGTCCAAGATACGCAGGGACAAAATCAAAGCGATGCAATCACTTTCAAACGGTAGGCCAAACTATTATTTTACCAAGCACCAATCCAGTAGCCACTACCTTACTAAATACAGGTGAGAAAACGTCTATCCTAACCTTCCTAGGTATCATTAATTCTAGCGCCGTATTTGGGCTTTTCTCTCAAGAAAAAGAAGAATAATATCATTGAAGCAAGGCGAGACCTGTCCTGCTTCTTTTTAACTAATTAAAACACCGTTGTAGTAAATTCCAGCAGTATTTTGACATTTCATTTGTTTAGTAGACTGTTTTCAGTTTCTACATCAAAGAAGTGTGCTTGTTCGTCAAATCCAAGTTCAACTGTTGCAATTTGCTTCAGGTAATCACGAGCGTCAACTTTGGCTACAAATTCATCTTCACCAACCTGGCAGTACAAGAGATTCTGAACCAAGTAATTCTGATACAGAGATGGTGTTGCTTTTACAACTGATTCTGGGAAAGTTTCAAGGAAAGCAGGTTCTGCATTCATTCTGGACGAATACCGAAGATCAATTCTTTACCTTCGTAGCCTTTTTCACGAAGAATTTCTGTCTTTTCTGAACTTTCAGACGGAAACCGTCAGAAAGTCAATTTCTACCACCAACCAATTTTATTTGATGAAAGTTCATAGCTGGGCTCTGATGAACTCGGCAAACGAATTTGTTAACTGGGTTTTGTAAACTTCGAGGAGGCACCTGATTTGCTCCCACACGTCCGATATACCAAACCAGCTGGCTCCCCAAGGCTGACATGATAATTACATGGTCTGTGCGTCATCGCTTGTTTGGTCGCGTTACGCAGATAGTTGTAGTAATCATATGACGGTGAATCTTCGTACTTAGCACGCATAGATACACCGAAGTTTGCACCAAGTTTCACAAAGGTTCGTCCATCAAGAACACCAGCATCACGGACAATTGCACCCATGGCAGCGCGTGCGCTGACGCTGACCACCAGAAAGGTCAGGTTTACGATCCAAGAACCTTTTCAAGCTGGCGACTGTTGCAGCTCTTGCGGCGTTTGTCTGCACTTTGTTGTATTTACCAAACCGAAGTCGTTGTTGTTAGGAAGGTCATGTGTGGGTAAAGATGTAGTTTTGGAACACCATGGCGATGTCACGGTCTTTTGAGCTACGTTTGATACAACCACACCATCGGAGATGTAGTACCTCTGTAATGTTCAAGACCAGCAATCATACGGTAAGAGTTGTTGATTTACCACATCCTGACCCATGAAAACGATAAATTCTTTTGTCTTGATGTCCTAAGTTGTGCCTCAACTGAGTAGTACCGCTGTTTGATGTTTTTTTTTGTAAATGTTTTTAAGATTTAATCTCTACCATGGAAGGTGAACTCTTTATATATTTTTGATAGTTTATTATAAAATGAAAACGCTTAAGGCTTTGTAAGTGGTAAGGTGACCAAAATAAAAAAGTTCACGTGTAACTGCACAAAACTTTAGAATATCTGTAAAATTAACTGATAACATAGAGATCCGTCAACTCCTTCAACTAAAGCCCTGTCAATTCTTCCATTTGTCAATCTTGATGAAATTACGACAGGTAAAGTTGCTACATTTATTTTCATCAAGACAGCACTGTTTTCCCAGAGAGAAAGAACAATTTGACCGACTAGACCCAGAACAACTGACGAAGGCAGTCTTTATAACCAAGGTCAACAATCCCCTTCCCAAGACCCAGAGACAGAGCTGTGAAAAGACAACACCTGATGCCCAGCACACCACCAAGTCTTAAACAAGTCCAGCTCCATGGATTAAATCTGACAGGGCTGAACCATCAAGATCAGACCTGACCTAACATGATAGAGAGACGGCGTCCAAAGTCATTCCACTGCTCAATCGTATCGGATAAGATTAAGCAAACGGGCTGTATTTATCCTGCTGGAGAACAAAACATAGTCCTGAACTCCGACCTGCAACACTGTCTGCAGTTAGAAAGAGGTCACATCATTCCAGCAGAGGCTAGATTTTCCCGCTGAAAATAGGACAGATGGCACACCAGCAGTATCTTTTAAAAGTTTAGGCACTATCACTTTGCCCCTAAATCAGATAGGAATACCATGTACTGAGCGAACGCGCACTGCTCACTGCTGGTCAAAAGCAAATTAACTGCTTTCACGTTCAGTGAGAATTAGTCTCTTCCAGTAAACTGTTGATAAAGATAGAGAAGGGCAGAAAACCTATTTTATCAAACGAATACCCAATATTTGACTCAAAACCAGTCTAGTAATTCTTTTACAAGCATTACCTCTACCTTTTGGATGCACCATAAACTAAGTTTCTAGACGCCCATATTTTCAATGATGAAGATAGCCCACGACTCTTAAAACCAGATATATACGATAAGTCACCACATCAGCATTTTAGCCTTAGTGACTATTGGAATGACCTCGCTTAACATTTCTTCTTTTTCCCATAAGGACTTGCTCCTCCAACATAAGAAAACACGAGCCTAAGCCTTGGCAGACATACTTGGTCGCTTCTGAGGAAATTTATTGCTTATTCGTTATCACAGATGAGGTGAAAGGATATACATGATAAACAGCATCCCTCAAAGAAAGAGCAATCCCAAGACGAGATTGACATCAATCACGTCGTCCTCACTCCATCCGTATCAGTGTTTAATGCCTGAGCAGCCAGTCATCACGGATTTGGTCTGCTGTGTAAAAGTCACGATCGCCTTCTTGGCGTTTTCACCGCGCTCGATGCATCCAAAACTTCAACAAAGACAATAAAAAGACTCTAACATAGCCACAAAGTTTGCTTGACACTTACATCAAGTTGCCTGAGTCGATCCATTTGCCATTTCAAAGACTACTGTGATAACGTTAGCAGATTTAAAACTACATCCATACCGCAGCCACAAACTTATCTTTAAATGCTTGTAATTTGAGCACCACAGTTCCCAAATGGTTGTTCGTAAGTATTTTTAGATACTTGAGATTAATCTCGCATCCCCAACTACCTTTTCCGTAAAGTTAATAGGACTGCGAAAAGGAGTTGCAAAGAAGAAACGAAGCACCTAATAACAATCTTCAAATGCATCAAGGCAACAATGATAAAGTTTCAAGGACTTGGACATTCGACATTGTCGATATTAATGCCTGTCAGCATCAAGTACTAGCGCGTCTTACCTGTTTTAGCCCAGATCAAATTTCGCTGGTATGATGAAGAAACTCAAGGTCAGCCCACCACCGTGGAATATCAATGGTATCGCCAAAAACTCTGCTGACAAACCGACATCCGATACAGCCTGACGACCTGCTCCCCAAGGACTGTCCCAGGAAATCTCTCGGCAAGCTGCCTCCAGAGGCAAGTCCACAGGATTTCACCCGTTTCTTCATCTGCACGACCAAGCACCCAGCCCAAATCTTCCAAGGTTTCAGCCAAACCAGCAGTTGTGAGATTTTTCCACGAATAAACATCACTTGACTCTCATAGGCAAAACCACTTTCAATCAATCTTCCACAAACGGATGATCTCAGCCACAAACCCACCACCGCGGATACTGAATCACAGGTTTAATTCAGAGCTGATACATCCTCGAAAAGCATAACGATGTACTTCTCCCAAACCCTCCTGAGCCGTGATACCCTCTCAGTTCTATTATACTATCAATTCATCCAAAAATTGGAAACATAGTGACTTCAACCGATAAAAAACACATATGAACAGTATCAAAGCTACCATCCATCGAGCATTGCCGACATGGACAGGTTATAAAACCGTCGGACCAGACACATTCGAACCTTCTCCTCAATTAGCACAAACTCACATAGCTGCGGTCATAGTGTCTCGTAAAATCAACTGCGGTCCACTTTCTATTTTGACTTTCGGCTGAAAACAGCTCTGCAAAAGGCCAAATTGTCTGAGGCCAATCCAGTTGCAAAAGGCACCCCTCCCTGGGTAAAAAGGGGAACCCCCTTCTAGATAAAGGCGCTATCTGAACAATGAAGTATCAAAAGATCCGCATCCAAGAGCAATACCTACCATGAATTACCACCAATCAGCAAAGACATGCCTTGTCAATCTGGTGAACAAATCCACCCACATCCACAGCCAATATTGGAATGCTGACAGGCAGGCATACCCATCATGTAAAGACATAGTTCCGTAGCTTGAATTAAAACCCACATCTTGCAAATCTTACCTCACAAAAGGTCCCATACCCACGATGCTATGATATCCAGCCTGCAAAGTCATCATACTCTATCCTCTAAGAACCAAGCTGATGCAGCCAGTCATCCATAATGGCTGTCCACTGCAGCCATCCATAGATACGAAAGCAAAACATACTGCCATTCTTGTAGCTACCTCGTATTTCTTTATTGCTTACTCAAATGATAGTGAAAAAGTCATGGCATCACTGTCCAACTCATGCGGGCATCCCAGTTCGGATGACGATCCACATAGCAACCGTGTAGAAAGAACTGAGGACTTTACTCATAAAATGACAGCCACGATAACAGAAACCCATCCACCACTCTTTGGCTCCCAGCAGCCAAGGACGCTTGACCTACCGGCGTTTCCTCGACAAAGGCATCTGCTCCAAGATTTGCGCGATATATCATCAAGATTGTTCAAACTTTTCCAGTTAAACAAAGTTCATCATAAGCTATTTCATCACTTGCAGGAGCATATGGTAACTTGTACCTTCATCACGTAAACTGAACTTGGTAGGATAACCACCCATCTGCCTGAATAACGATCTAGAACCCACAAGAACCCAAAAACAACAAAGTTCTTAAACTCAGCCCTTGATTCTTCAAACCCACAAACCATTCAGCAACAATAGTATCCATAACAACTTCTACTCACTCCCATCTTTTCATAGATATACCATGGAAATCTACCATTTAGATTGCTAAATACCACCCTTCGTAAACATCTACAAACCGCTTCACTGTTCAACATTTCTCCCACTTAAATAAAAAACCGTGTCGTTACTCACCACCACGAATACTGACCAACTGGTTCGATAACAGCAAGTACATTTTCCAATTCTTCTAATAGCATTTGCCCATATCCCTTACAGTATACGACTCTCTACAACCCAGACGACCATGATTGGCTTCTAGCCTGCTCTAGTTTATTGACGTAGTACTCGTTTTTCCTCAACTCAGTACTGATTAGCTCATCCTTTTGCCCATGAACCGGACAATCTTGGCTGGAATACCGACGACTGTTACATCACTAGGTACGTCTGTCACAACAACCGCTGCAGCACCGACCTTGTGCATTTTCACCGATTTCAACGGGTCCAATGACTTGGGAATGAGCAGAGATGAGAGCTACTTTACGAATGGTCGGATGGCGTTTGCACAATCCTTCCCAGTCCCACCAAGAGTAACCCCTATGGTAGAGAAGAACACCTTTTTCAACGATAGCTGTCTCCCCAATCACAAGTCCTGCTCCCATGGTCAATAAAGACACCTGATTCGATCTGAGCACCAGGGTGAATCTCTATCTGCGTCCAAAAACGCCAAAATTGACTGTGCATACGAGGCTAAAGCTTAAAGCCATGTTTCCAGAGAAAATGCGAGAGACGATGAGCAGCCAAGGCTTTGACACCGGATAGGTCAGCAAGACTTCCAAGGTAGTGCGAGCCGCTGGATCATTTTCTTTTTACGATTTCAATGGTTTCACGCCACCATCCCATACATTTCTCCTTTCTTATTCTGAATCTTTTGATTTATGAGTAAATTCTTTCTTTGGTTTGTGGTCCTTGTGATGACGTGGACGATGATGTCTTTCTGACTTCTCACCCTTTTCATCATGTTCAGGTTTTGGTGGACGAGGCAAGAGTGCCTTCCATAGAAGCATCACACGTCCTTTTTCATCAATCTTGATGATCTTAACATCGACTTCATCACCGATGGCTACCAAGTCTTCGACATTATTGGTACGAGTCCAAGCCATTTCAGAGATATGAACTGAGGCATCTGTCTTGTCAAAGAGGTTGACAAAGGCACCAAATTTCTCAATACGAACTACCTTAGCATGATAAACTTCGTCCACTTTTGCTTCACGAACCAAACCAGCAATGATTTCTTTAGCACGGTTGATGGCATCTTGGTCGCTAGAGTAGATAGACACGTTACCTTCTTCGTCGATATCAATCTTAACGCCTGTTTCAGCGATAATCTTATCAATGGTTTCTCCACCCTTACCGATGACAATCTTAATCTTGTCCACATCAATCTTGATGGTATCAATTTTCGGAGCAGTTGGAGCCAATTCTGGACGAACTTCTGGAATAGTAGCTTCAATCACATCAAGATTTCAAAACGAGCTTTCTTGGCTTGAGCAAGAGCCTCAGTCAAGATTTCAGCAGTAATCCCTTGAATCTTGATATCCATTTGAAGGGCTGTAATCCCGTCACGCGTACCTGCAACCTTGAAGTCCATATCTCCAAAGTGGTCTTCCAAACCTTGGATGTCTGTCAATACTGTGTAGTTGTTTCCATCAGAAATGAGACCCATAGCAATACCTGCTACTGGCGCCTTGATTGGCACACCACCAGCCATAAGGGCAAGAGTTCCCGCACAGATAGATGCTTGAGATGATGAACCGTTTGATTCCAATACTTCTGCTACCAAACGGATGGCGTATGGGAATTCTTCCAAGCTTGGCAAAACTTGAGCAAGGGCACGTTCACCAAGGGCACCGTGTCCGATTTCACGACGACCAGGCGCACCATAACGGCCAGTTTCCCCTACAGAGTATTGTGGGAAGTTATAGTGGTGCATAAAGCGTTTCTTGTACTCTGGGTCCAAACCATCGATGATTTGAGCTTTCACCCATTGGCGCCAAAGTTAAGATAGAAAAGAGCCTGAGTTTGTCCATCGAGTAAAGAGACCTGAACCGTGCACACGAGGAAGGAAGTCAACAACCGCATCCAAAGGACGGATTTCATCGACCTTACGGCCCATCAGGACGAACCTTGTCTTCTGTGATCAAACGGCGCACTTCTGCGTGTTCCATTTGTTCCAAGATTTCAGCTACATCGCGCATGATACGGTCAAATTCTTCGTGGTCTGCATATTTTTCTTCGTAAACTGCTGTGACTTGGTCTTTCACTGTTGAGTTGCAGCTTCACGAGCCAATTTTTCTTCAACTTGAACAGCTTTTTGAAGGTCGCTGTTGTAGGCTGCGATGATTTCAGCTTGCAAGTCAGCATCTACATGAAGCAATTCTACTTCTGCTTTTTCTTTACCAACTGCCGCAACGATTTCTTCTTGGAAGGCAATCAATTCTTTGACAGCTTCGTGTCCTTTGAGAAGAGCTTCCAACATGATTTCTTCTGACAATTCTTTGGCACCAGACTCTACCATGTTGATAGCGTGCTTAGTACCGGCTACTGTCAATTCAAGAAGCGATTGCTCTGCTTGTTCTTGAGTAGGGTTGATGATGATTTGGCCATGAACATAACCTACTTGTACCCCAGCGATTGGGCCATCAAATGGGATATCTGAGATAGACAAGGCCAATGATGAACCAAACATAGCTGCCATTGGTGCAGATGCATTTTCATCGTAAGAAAGAACAGTATTAATGACTTGCACTTCATTACGGAAACCTTCCGCAAACATTGGACGGATTGGACGGTCAATCAAACGCGCTGTCAAAGTAGCGTCTGTTGAAGGACGTCCTTCACGTTTCATAAAGCCACCAGGAAATTTCCCAGCCGCATACATTTTTTCTTCGTAGTTGACTTGAAGTGGGAAGAAATCCCTCAGTTGCCATCTTCTTAGACATAACGGCAGCAGTCAAGACAGTTGACTCACCGTAACGCACGACAACAGAGCCATTTGCTTGCTTAGCAACCTGACCAGTCTCTACGATCAACTCACGACCCGCAAAAGTCGTTTGAAAACACTTGTTTTGTCATTGTAATCCCTTTGGATTGATAAAATTATACGCCTTGCCTACAAAAGATCAAGATATTTTTGGACGGTTCGGCTTGCGAACATTTCTGTAGAAAAATAGAAGGTGACGCTGCACTCGATGAGTGCAGGAAGCTTATCTTTCTAAAAATGGGACAAAATTCATCTAAGATACTAGTCGTCAGAGCAAAGTATAAATAATGGCAAGTCTTCGATGAAGACAAGATATCTTTTTACACATGGCCGGGTTCAATCTCAGATACTAAGCGTTACAACTCAAAGGAAAATGAAATGAACGACGGGCGAATGCTCTAGGTAGATTTCTTTTTCACAGAGTTGTAGGCATTCAATACTCATGATATTTTGGACTTTTTGAGTTTTCGTTTTTATTAATAACCTAAATACCCTCATCTTTGTATCAAGTACGTACAGAGTCTATTTTATCATATTTTTTTCTTAAAAAGTGCGGGCTTTTCTATAAAAAGGAACCATTCTACTATGAAAAGAAGAATGGTTTGCTTTTTATTATCCTAAGATTGGTGATTGAACAAGGCATGGGTTGCTTGGTGAATGTACTGAGCAGTGTCTGCGTTGTTCATGGTGTAGAGATGCACGCCTGCTACGTCTTGCGTTACCAAGTCCACGATTTGGTCTACTGCATAGGCAAGTCCTGCTGCTCTGAGTGACTCAGGGTCATTCTCATACTTGTCCAAGATAGCCTTAAACTTACGTGGGAGATGAATATTCTCACAAGTCTTCAAGAGACGAAGAGCTTGGTTACGGTTAAGGATTGGCATAATCCCTGCATGAATTGGCACATCAATTCCAGCCAAGGTACACTTGTCTTGGAAATCGTAGAAACGCTCATTGTCAAAGAAAAGTTGCGTTACTAGACTAGAGCATCCTGCATCCACTTTTTTCTTGAGATTTTGGATATCTGAGATTTGATTTGGTGAGTCTGGGTGTCCTTCAGGATAACAAGCGCCAATGATATCAAAGTGTGGGGCCTGTTCCTTGATGAACTCAATCAAGTCTGTCGCATAACGAAAATCCTTTCTGTGGCTCAACATCCTGGAATGATATCTCCACGAAAGGGCCAAAATTTTCTGTACGCCCAACCTTGTCCAAATCTGCTAATGGTTTCAGCAACCTTGTCCTTGGTCAGATAAATGGCTGGCAAGTGAGCAATGGTTGGAATCTCCAAAGTCATTTTTGGATATAGTCTGCCAAACGAACCGTCGTCTCTTTGATATTAAATTTATTATTACTAGCAGTCACACTGATGAAAGTGTGGTGCCAAGCCCTGCATATCTTTCAGGGCTGCGATAATTTTGTCATTGCCTACTGCTGGGTTTGGAGGAAAACTTCAAAATGAGAGGGACGGTGTTTGACGTGACATATGTATGAACCTTTTCTAGTTGATTTCTTACTGATCAACCGTGTAGGGAGAACTGTCTTTTCTTACATTTCTCACGCGCAGCTTTAGCAGCTTCTACAAGGCGGATCAGCTTTCTTTAGTTTCTGGGAATACCACGTGTTTTTCAAACCACAGTCAGGGTTGATCCATACTTTCTGCTTGGAACTTTCGCAAGGATGGCTTCGATTGTGTGGTCGATTTCGCCTTCATTAGGCAACACGAGGAGAGTGGATATCGTAAACCCAGGACCCACTTCTGTTTGGAAGTTTTTGAGCTTTGAGTTCGTCCAAGATTTCAAGGTTTGAACGGCTAGCTTCAAATGAGATAACATCCGCATCCATGTTGTCGATAGCTTTGATGATATCTGTAAATTCTGAGTAACACATGTGAGTGTGGATTTGAGTATCTGGCGCTACTGTTGAGTGTACCAAAGCGGAAGGCTGAATAGCCCAGTCAAGGTAGTCTTCGTACCAGTCACTACGACGGAGTGGCAATTTCACGAAGAGCAGCCTCGTCGATTTGGATAATCTTTCACGCCTGCAGCTTCAAGGTCAAGAACTTCATCCTTGATTGCAAGAGCGATTTGAAGAGTAGAATCCTTGATAGAGATGTCTTCACGTGGGAAATGACCAGTTAAGGATGGTAACAGGTCCAGTCAACATACCTTTTAACAGGTTTTGTCAGTACGGCTTTGTGCGTAGCTAGACCATTTAACAGTGATTGGATTGAGACGAGTCACATCACCCCAGATGATTGGTGGTTTAACCCCACGCATACCGTATGATTGTACCCAACCATTCTTAGAGAAGAGGTAACCTGACAAGTTTTGACCGAGTACTCAACCATGTCATTACGCTCGAATTCACCGTGACAAGCACGTCAAATCCAACTTCTTCTTGCCATTTGATCCATTCGTCGATGGTTTGCTCAGCAAGGAATGGTCATCGTCTTCTTGCTGACAACTCACCCTTTACGGAAGGCCAAACGTTTAGCACGAACTTCCTTAGTTTGAGGGAATGAACCGATGGTTGTTGTTGGAAGAGCTGGAAGTTTGAAGCATCTTCTTGGATAGCTTCACGCTCAGCAAAGGCTGGCAAACGAGTGTAGTCTGCGTCAGTCAATCCAGCGATACGAGCACGAAGTTCCGCATTTTTCACCAACACGTTCAGTCGCAAAGAGTTCTTTGTTTGCTGCAAGAGCTTCTGCATCTGACCGTTGCGGATAGCATCCAAGTCACGGATCTCATCCAATTTTTCAACTGCAAAATGCAAAGTGGTTCAAGATAGCTGGTTCAAATTCTTCGTTAGCAGTTGTAAATGGCACATGAAGAAGTGAGCATGAGCTTGTCAAAACGATGTTTTTCAGCTGGGATTTGCTCAAGAACAGCCAAGCTCTTTTTCGTAGTTGTTGCGCCAGATGTTCTTACCATTGACAATACCTGCATAAAGAGTCTTGTCAGCTGGGAAACCACCTTTAACGAGTTCAAGAGTTTTCTTACCTTCAACGAAGTCAAGACCGATCGCATCTACTGGCAATTTGACAAGGTCAGCGTAAACGTCACGGACGTCTCCGAAGTATGTTTGAAGCAAGACTTCAAGACCTTTTTGTCAGCCAAAAAGCTTTGTTGTAGAGGTTCAAGAAGAGGGCTTTTTCTTCTTCTGTCAAATCTTTGACAAGAGCAGCTTCGTCGATTGGATACGAGTTGCACCAAGTTCAGCCAATTTCGCAAAAACATCTTGGTAAGCAGTCACTAAGCTATCTACGAAGTCTTCTGCTTTCACACCTTCTTCAAAGTCTGACAATTGAAGGAAAGTGAATGGACCTACAAGGACAGGACGAGTGTTGAGACCAAGTTCTTTTTAGCTTCTTGGAACTCATCGAAAAGATCTTTGTGACCAGCCAATTTTACTTGAGTGTCTTTTTTTCAAATTTAGGAACGATGTAGTGGTAGTTAGTAGTTGAACCATTTCTTCATCGGAAGAGCACGAACATCCCTTTTTTCTCCTTGGTAACCACGTCCCAAAGCAAAGTAACGTTCAAGATCAGACAATTCCAAGTTTTGAACAGATGCAGGAACTACGTTGAAAAGGAAAGCAGCATCAAGGAAGTTGTCATAGTGAGAAAAGTCATTTGATGGGATTTCAGTGATACCTTTTTCTTTGACGATGTTCCAGTGTTTTTGCACGCAATTCTTTAGCTGCAGCCAAGAGTTCTTCTTCTGAGATTTCTTTTTCTAAAAGTATTTTTCAGTTGTAAATTTTTAATTCGCGGAATTCACCCAAACGAGGGAAACCGATAATTGTAGTTGACATGTTTTGTCCTCCAAAAATTGTTGTTGAAACTATCTTAACAGAAAAGAAACTGTCTGTATAATTGTAAAAAATTAGGATTTGATATAGTTTGAAACTATATCTCGATTTTAAAAGACAAAAAAAAGATTTGGAGAAGGTTCTCCCAAATCCTTTTGGTAAACATATAGATTGATAGCCTTCAAGGGTTGCTAGAGTTCATCAGTCAAAAAGATAGTGAATTAGAGCTACCCTATGGCTTGGTATTAGAAAAGACTATAGGTCTATTCCCTTCTCACGGAGATTAGCCAGACACTCCTCATAGTAGGAGTCATCATGCTCGCTATAGATAGGACTAACCAACTTCTCCTCTGCTAAGTCTTGATAAAGAGGGCAGGTCTTGCCACGGTAGTTCTTGTCCAGCCATTCTGGACTGACCTTGTAGCCACGGTCAGCCATTTCCTCCATGATCAAGCGATGATAGGCATAGAGACGATAGGGCGAGTGGGTAAAGACATAGTCCACCGTCGCATGCTTTCTGCCCCAGCCATTACCACGCAGAGCGCAACACTCTCGATGCTGTCCCCAAGAGCTGAGGACGGGGAAGTTAGGAAATCAAAGCCTCATGCCAAAGTCTCATGGGAGTCTCCTTTTCAGCAAGGTAGAATGTTGCAGATAAGCATTTGGGTAGCGTTTAAGCAAATCTCTCGTCTTAGCAATCAAAGTCCTCCTTGGAAGCTTGAGCAAAGCGATAGCGATCCAACAAGAGCATATAGTCCTTGCGCTCATCAGGACTGGCGTTCTTTTTAAAATAGCCCCAAATATGCTGGAAGGCATTGCAAACCTGACCCCTGTGCTCTGGAATCTGGCAGGAAAGGTCAATCATCTCTTGAACCTGACTCAGCTCCACCACTTCTTGCTTGAGATATTGGCGAATGTCCTTGTAAATATTGCTAGAATGGCTCAAAACAAGGTATTTATTTTCCGCCCAGAGTTGCTGACAAAGGGCACGTTGGTTGTTATTTTTCCATATTTCTCCTTAACTTCTACTAGTTCCCCAAGAAATACGGAAACAAAGTTATTTCTATAAAATGATCGGATTATGAGCGAATAAAGATGTTATAATTACCATATGAAGCTTTTTTTCATCTTCTACAAATTTCCATGAGATTCAGGAAACAAAGTAATAATTTTCTTTTAGTTCTCTGAAACGGTCAAAACTGAGAATGCCCTCATTTTGTAATCTGCCCTAAAACGACGCTCGGATGAATATCTATCTCCTCAGAAAAGCGGAGAATATCAGACCTCGCAAAGTTTCCTTTTTCAACAAAAGCTTGATAATCTTCTGGTCTAATCAAGAAATCTTTTGCAAACTGATCTGCCTCTTCCTCAGAACGTCGGTAGGATTCGCTATTTCCATCATCAGATGAAAAATCGTTCTGTAAAATATGCCCAATCTCATGAAAAAGTGAGAACCAGAAAATATCGGATGCTTTGTTTCTATCCGTGAGTAAAAGCAAGGCACTACCATTACTGAATTTTTTAGTCGCTCCATTCAGATTAGCATTTGGTAAAGCAGGTAGACCGACTAGGACAACACCGCAGTCTAACAAGATATCATACAAGCGTTGAGGAAAGACTTCAGGATCTTGTCTGGTCAACTTTCTCAAAGCAGGTAAGCTTCTCTCAAGCTTTCTGCGATTGAGCTTAGTACTCGTTATATCACGTGCTTTTTTAGACGCCAACTCCAGCATGATATTGGAGTTGACTATACTTTTAGTCGTAAACTCACGCGTATTCCGATAGCTGACTAGATGGTTAAAAGATGTAAGATTTTCTAAACTTGCCACACCGAGAATCTTGCGAAGCTCGACAATCTTTTCCTTCAAGCTATAGCGTTTGTCTGGAACGTAGCCTTTTTCCTTAAAATACTTGAAATCAATCATTTCACAGATTTCTTTTTCGCTACCTTCTTCTAACTCTTTTTGTTCTACAATCTCTGCAACTTTTACATCATAAGCATTTTGAAGATTGAGCCAAGTTTGCATGGAAACTCCGCTTAGCTTAGCTAACTTATGAGCCGTCTCTTTACTGATGGACTCCTCAGCATTGACGAGCTTGCTGACAGTCTTTGCTGAAACTCCCAAACGCTCCGCAAATTCTTTCTGCGTTACGTTATAATCTTCAATCAACTCTTCAACATACTGACCTGGATGAAAAGCAATCAGGTCTTTGTATTCAACAATTTTATTACTCATAGTGATTGCTGACCTCCTCTATTTTTAGGATTTCGATTTCAACAGGACTAGGAAATACCTTTTTCTAGATCCTCTTCACGAAAACCGACAATCAAACGATAGGAACTTTTTCGACCATCTATATCTAAAGCAAACTGTCCCCTGTCTCTTTCCCTTGAGTTGGGTGAAAGTGATATTTAGGAAAAGCTGTCACACTGGCCAAAGAATCCGCTGCTTCCAAAAAGTTGATCAAGAGATGCAACTTTACAGCAATCTTATCCGAAAAAAATCCTTTTTTTCGCCTGTCTCAGCTCTGTGCACTGCTTTTTTTAACAGTTTTTGTTTGTATAGATTAGCTTCATATTTCCCTTTCTGTTAAATTAAATTACCTTTTTAGGTAATTTAATTATACCATCATTTAGAAAATAAAAACCAGCCAAAAAGTTGATTTGGCTGGGATTATAGTTATTAATTTAGAATAAGAAATGTTACCTATTTTCTTTTTAAAATGTAAATTCCATCACCTAATCTATAACTAGTTAATTCCACATCTGTTGCTCTCGCTGTTTCTATATCATCAAACAGAGATTTGTTATGATATGATGAGCGTGAGGAAAACCTGTAACTCCAAATATCTTAAACCCAAAAACCCTAGAACAGGGTTTAGATAACTTGCATTACTACCAACATACATTAATCCAATCAAAAGAAATAACAATGAATTCATGAAAATACTAGTTGTATTATTCATATCAAAAGACAGTAACGGAGTAAAATACGTAACAATGTAGTTCATCAATGAGTCACTTTCCGGTGATATTTCCATTTCCTCAGTATTTTGAGACTTTCTTACCGTCAAACTTAAATAATTTCCATAATTTAATAATTGAAATAAAAATTAGAACCACAAAAACTATACGAATCAATTTTATGGTCAAAATCAAAAGCTATTAATCTCTCAAAATGAGAATTTGGAATAATTAATATTACTAAAAAGCCATAAATATAGTGGTAGATAGGAGGTGATAAACAATGTCCACTTAGAAAAAAAGATCTCGCTGCATTACATACGTCCTTCTTCAAACCGTTTCAACTTCGGAAATATAAGCTGTTACAAGAGCATCTGATATAGCATTAATCAATTGTACACAATTTTTCTCATCAGTAATACTTAGCTTTCCATTACTGAACGTAACCCTCTTCAATTTCTTTTTATAAAATTTATGATTAGGATCATCTTTTATAGTTTGTATTTTGTCAATATGTTTAACTGTTTCTGTAAAACGATTCGTATCAGAAACAATTTTAATTAACCTCGTAGCAAGTCTTTTACCATTGATTACTTTTTGTTTTCAAAAATTAATTGAAGCTTGTTCAAATATAGTTTTTATATTTGCATCAGTATTTAGAATTTCTGTTGCTTGCTCAGCAAATTTTTTATTCATACCAAATATAGAATCAAATTTTGATTCTGCTTGATTGATTAAAATTTTTTTCATCATTTACAATCATTAAATCAATCTTTTTATTTAAACCAAATAGATTATTTTCGTTCTCTTAATTTAATTTTTACTATCCGTAAAATTACCAAATAACATCTTTCAATTGAAATGCATTCACAAAAGAACCGATAAATTTTTAGATTAATAACACTCACTCTTCTTTATTTCAATCAAATAGTTATGCAAATCTTTTTCCGTCTCACAACTTGTACTTAGTAGATGTTGTTGTTCATCATTAAATTGTGAAATTACAGATTGAACATTTTTCATATTCCGAAGCCTCTACTTGCTCATGTACATTCTTATATGTTATGACTGGATCATATGGTTTTTATTTCTCGATTGCTAAAAGTAGATTTCTCCATACTTTCAATAATTGCTTTTAAGCTACATTTTTAGTTTTCTTATCAGCACCTTGTTTATATAAAAGAATCTTATTTTTTTCTCAATTTTAATTAGAAAAAAATCTTAACATATTCATCAAAATCTGGTTGTTGACTAAAAAGAAGCCAACCCGTTTTTCATCATTAATATTTATTTGAATCAATTTATGCCTCTTTTCCTCTACTTCACCTTCACCTGCCCATTCATCAGCATTGGCAAAAAGCCAATCGCGAAGTTGGGTGAGTTCTTGGTTTTTGTATTTTGTTTTTTTGAAATTAGGTCTATTAATGGACGATAAATTTTTACAAATTCATCAACTACATCCTGTTCGAACGGTGACGATATATCATTAACATCACCAATGGTAATGTATTTGATAATTGATCCATTAGAACCCTTACGAAGCTTTTTCTACCGACTGTAAGCATGCCATATACATGAAAATTAGCAGTTTTTCATCTTCAGATTGAATAACATAGGTACGTTGATAGGCTTCGAATTTTCCATCAGTAAAATTCACATAAAAATTACCATTTCCAGCAATTAAAATTGCTTTTACCTTCGAATGAAAAATTCATCAGCTTTAATTGGACTATTTGCAGTTGTCCAAAAATCATATTTCCCATTTTCAGTCCCAAAATTTGCATCTCTTTTTCCTGTAGCAATTTTGGAGTTCACATACTTTTTTGTCACTCCCCACCCCTCTGGGATTTTCGTGTTTGAGTTCTGGGTTATAGACCATCTTTCCGCCTGATGATTTGTAGGGTTTGCCATTCTGGTCTGGGAAATCAAACTGCACAAACCAGTAGTCATAGAGGGTCTTTGCCATGGCTTCCAACTCTTGGTTGATTTGGTTGTTGATTTGGATTTTTTGGTCAATATTTTTAAAACAGATGATATCTTAATTTGATTATCTAAACTAATATTCTTAATTACAAAAATCATTAGAATTTTTCATTGTAAGAAATTTTGTCTGCGAACCCTGAGCCTTTTTTTGAAAAAGATAAAGATTCATTTTTAAATAATAATAGATATAATCTATATTAAAGTTATTTTTGCTGTAATGACATAAGTTCGTTGATAAAGCATCAAATTTCCCTGTATATCTTTGACAGTGAAACTTTCCAGAGGCATTATTATCAGCAAGAAGAATAACATCATCATCAAAACTGTACGTATTTGATAGATAAGCGATTAGGTGCACAAGTAAAAATGGATACTTTCCCCATTAACCATCGCATTCGAATCTAATTTCCCAGTCGTAATTTCACAAGTCTTTAATAAACTAACAAACTCACTCATACTTAATCCCCTTCATTTGCTCTTCAATCTCCTGCTCCAGTGCATGCGATTGCTGGAAGAGGTCTGAGAGTTTGTTTTGAAAGGCGGTCATCTTTGGCGTCAAACTCTTCTGCTGTGATATCTACATAGTCGATCTTGATGTCAAAGTATTGGCCTGCGCTGAGAGAGTAGTTTTTCTCCTTGATGTCCTCATAAGAGACGGTGACAGAAAAGTCCTCGACGGCTTCTTTCTTGATAAAGGTCTCGACGATCTTCTGCTCTTCTTCAGGAGAAAGGACAGTCTTTTGGTTCTTGCCTTCCTTGACCTTAGTTCCGAGGTTTGAGGCGTCGATCAGGACGACATCGCCCCTTGTTTTTCTTATCGATAAAGAGGATAGAGACGTTGGTACCTGTCGTCGCAAAGATATTGGACGGCATGGAAACGACACCTGCCAGCATTTGATTGTCCACCAAGTGTTGGCGGATGGTCTTGTCAATCCCTGACTGGGCTGTGATAAAACCTGTCGGCTAGACAACAGCTGCTTGACCATCTGGCTTCAAGGAGTAGATGATATGCTGAACAAAGAGCTCATAAATCGCCATCTTGTCCTTAGACTTGGCTGGAACCTTTGGCACACCTGCAAAGAAACGCTCACTAGCTTCTGGCAAGGTCTCCACTTGGTCACGCCACTCTGAAAAGTCCAGCTTGAAAGGAGGGTTCGACACGATATAGTCCATCTTTTCAGGATGACGGTTAGCGATGATGGTATTTCCCTGTACGATATTATGGATGGAGTGTTGCAGTCCGTTCAAGATCAGATTGAGACGGAGGAGATTGGATGATTTTTGCGAGATATCCTGACTATAAACAGTGGTCTTATCCACACCGATACGACTAGCCAGGTTCATCAGCAAGGTCCCCGAACCAGCAGACGGGTCATAGATGCGCACGTTTTGAGGTTTATCATCTCCCACCAGAATATCAGCGATAATCTTAGCCACAGAGTGAGGCGTGTAGTACTCGGCATACTTGCCACCACCGTCTTTGTTGTAGTCCTTGATCATGTACTCAAAGAGAGTTGAGAAAAAGTCGAAGCCTTGTGAAAAGATAGTCTCATCAAACTTGACGCGTGCAAGGAGATTGATGATGGCTTTTGCCACTTCGTTACGCTTACTACTATCTGAGATGGTATCTGTAATCAAACGCTCGTCAAAGAGACGAATAGCCGTATCTCCGTCTGTATGCACCGAGAAGATATCGTTATTATCAATAGCGATTTGGTTGAGGGTATTTTCAAAAAGTCTCGTAGAAAAAGTCGGCTTCATTTTGCTGACGGTGGAGACGTTTTCGATCAACTGGTCTGGCTTGAGCCAAGCCGTACTAGTACCGATATCCTCAAAAGCCAGTCATAATCTTCCTCGCTCATAGCCAGCAGGTTTTTCATAAGTGTTGGATCATCATAGACTTTTGGCTTGATACAAAAAAACTTATCATTTAAAAACTTTGTAGAGGAAAGGACTGGGTGAGGAGTTTGTATTCACCCTGCTTCTCCTCCTAGTCCCGCGTGGGTAAAGACAGCTTTCAAATCATCTACCAAGTCTTTGGACTTGGACTTTATATGTTTCATTCATTAGTGTTGGTATTCCTCTTCATATCCTTCAAATAATGACTCGACGATATCACTTACAAATCATCTCTTGTCAAACTACTTGCAGATTGGTTGATTTTCATTTCAATCCGACTTTCTTCTCGAATCATCTTTCTTGAGATAGTCCTCGTTATCTAGCACTCCTTGATTTTTGACCGATTTTACGGTCTAGTCTGACTTTAGAACCCTTTGATGACATGGTAAATAGCAGGAAAAGTCACTGACCGTCGTTGAGTTGGTCACGTGTTTGTAGGAACGAGCTGCCATTTCATCTCCGTTAAAGTTCATGGTTAGACGTCTCATACGAGTATGATAGTCTTTCCACGGACTTAAAGAGTTCTTCGTAGTCTTTTTGGGTTTCTTTGATGTTCTCCATAGAATAGCCTTCTTGGCCATGGATCAGGTGTTTTTTCATGATGCGCTGGAATTCTTCGTAGAGAGAGACCCACTCAGGATCCTTTTTCATCACGTCTGTTTTTTAATCGCCACTTGCAACTCGACGTTTCAAATCTTCTAGGTCATTGGCTGCTAGACGGAGTTCTTCCTCTGCAATCTTGACAAAAGCTAAAAGCTAGTCTCAGACATGGCAAGATTTAAGAGTATCCGACTAGAAAAAGTCATCTGGCTTTATCTATCAGAGACAATGTCAGCATCCGTCTAGAGAGGACATTGAGCAGGGTTGCAATCTGGGCGATGTCAATCTGCTGGAAAAGGTGTTCGTAACCAAGAAGACGAGCAACATTGTAGTATCGCTTGGCGGACTCCAAGGCTTTTCGTAGATCAATCAACTGCTTCCTATCCTTGATATCGTTGATGGCTTGTGAGAAGTACTCTAGATTGTCCGTTGGATAGTCGATGAGGATATGCTCAATCTTTCTCAACTCCTGAGAAATTTCATCTGCTGATACAAAGAGCGAACCAAAAATATCCTCACCATTTTCGCCTGTCAGGGTCGAATCATACTCTTGATTAAGCTCTTCCAGATAGGCACGATTGGTCTTGTCAAACTCCTCGGAAATATCCGCAAAATCGATGACATAGCCAAAGAGGTAATCCTTGTAGGGACGATTGACACGGGTTAGTGTTTGTAAAAGGTTGTGAGCCTTGATCTTGCGCCCTAGATAAAGGCGCTTGAGCCGAGGTGCATCAAAACCTGTCAAGAGCATGGAGTAGACGATAATCAGGTCAATCTTTCCTTCCTTGTAGGCGTCTACCTTGTCCTTCTTCTCTTCCTTGTCTCCCTCATCATGGAGGATGAGAGCTGAGGTCAACTTGGTTGAGCCAGCTTGACGACGTTCTTCCAATTGCTTTTCAAGCTCACGCGCCTGCTTGGACGAGTCACAGACGATCATGCCCACCGATGGTCTGGTCATCAAAAGACCAGATCACGCGCACGATTGAAAGTCCTCGATGATAAAAGTCCAGCATAGGCTCCACATAGTGAGGATGGGCAAAGATATCTTCCTTAGACAGGTCACCTCGTTGGATTTCTTCGTTGATGGATCTGAGATTGTCCTTATAGGAGGTCTCGATGTCCTCTCGCATCAGGCGTAGGGTAAAGCCGTCATCGATAGACTGGTTGTAGTAATATTTGTGGATATAGTCCCCAAAGATATCACGCGTGGTCGCATGACTTTCCTTGGTCTTGCCATCTTTCTTGTATGTGATCAAGGGGGTTCCAGTCAAGGCAATCTTAATGGCCATGGTATCTGCCTGATAAAGATTTGGCAGGTAGGAACCTCGTTCATTGTAAGAACGGTGGGCTTCATCGATAAAATAGACATTTTGACGATTGAGATCATAGCCAGAGCGGTCTGTCAGATCTGAATCATCCTTAAACTTCTGGATATTGACCACAGCGACATCATAGCCGTCTTGTTTTTGATTGAGTTCTTGTGGGTTATTGATGCGCTTAACCTTGAGGCCTCGTTTGGTGAATTCCTTAAAGGCTTGGTCTGCCAAGTCCAAACGATCGACGACAAAGTAAAACTGAGGAACGATTCCCTCTTTTGAGAAATAGTTGGTTAGATAGCGAATATTGAAGAAAGCCAGGGCAGTCTTACCTGAACCTTGGGTATGCCAGATAACCCCTTTCTTGACACCTTTTGCAATTGTTTCTTCGATAGCACGTGTCGCAAAATACTGAGGATAGCGCATGACGTGCTTCTGCAGTTGCATCTGACCGTCCTTACTCTCTTCTTCTACATAGACAAGACCAAAACGAAGCATAAAGAGCAAGCGTTCCTTCTGGTACAAAGAAGATAGGAAGGCATTGCAAGGTGTATCAGGGTTTAGGTTTGTTGTAAATTCTGGCTGAGATTTGAGGGCAAAGCGCTTCATGTCTTCTAAGACAAAGTCGATTTGGTCCTCGGTTAACGTGGCAAGGGAATGAAGGAAATCTTCTTCTCTTTCTTCCTTGAAGGCATTAAATTTGGTTTTTGAATAGGCGTTTGAACCGTAATAAGAACCCTGTTTTTGTTGCCCTTGTCCACTGATATACGCTAAGTTATCAGATAAGGATATCAACTGGGTGATATTGTTAAAACGACGGAACTTACGGTTTTCAAAACGGTATCTGGTTCTGTCCTGCTCTGACTGAATTCCAGTCTTGCCATCACGAATCGCATTGGGCTGTTTCACTTCGATATAAGAAAGAGGTAGACCGTTGATAAAAATAACGATATCTGGGCGGAATTCATCCTGACCATTTTGACAAGTAACTTCAAGTGCTAGATGGAAAGGTATTGGCTTCAGGATGTTTCCCAGTCAATATAAATGGCATCTTCCTGACCTGTATAGCGTTTATAGAAAGAACGTCCCTAAATCGTTTTTGATCCAGTTCCAACTTGATATTGGCTAGTTCTCTCTCAAAGTCATCCTCTGTCAAGTAGTTGTTAAATTTTAAAAATTGCTCCTTAAAAACAGATACGAGGATATTGGTATCTGGATCTCTTTCTGCAATCTCCTTCCCATTGCGAGAAAGATAGGTATAGCCCATACGCATGAGATGTAGAGCTGCTGGGATTTGTACCCTGGTTAGTTCAGAAAAAAATCTTTTTCTCTTTGCCATAAAACTTCCTTTTGCTAGTCAGAACTGTCTATTTTGTACTAACAATATCTTTCAGACTATCTCTCCAATTTGTCAATTCGTTAATTATCTATTATTATATCATATTCCTAGCAGAAAACGCTCACTTCCCTTCTATTTCAAAGCACTTTTGACCTTCTTTCTTTGGTGATGAT
>BNJU01001820.1_pt1 | contig 27888 bp, 42 predicted proteins | sample 8539281 | NCBI WGS metagenome assembly BNJU01 (sample SAMD00202456, study PRJDB9452) | human saliva metagenome | isolation source: human saliva | place: Japan
GAAAGTGTTGGAGAGTTTGAAGGATAAAAGGAAATTGAGGAATTGATTAATCGATGATTTTGGCATTTAGATTTTTGCTATTAGTTTGTTCTTAAAAAAATGTAGATATGAAATTGACAGTATAGACTAGGATTCAGGACCTTGTTTTTTTCTCTAGAGGATATCTATTATTCCTTGAGGCTATGGGAACGTTAGACTATCTTTAACATATATTTACAAAAGAGTATAATTCCTTTCTTCAAAAAAGCATTTTTGATATACTATATTTAATTAGAATACAAAAAAATATTGGAGAGAAGGAGATAAAAAGAGTGGACAAACAAACCATTTTTTTACTGCTATAGAATGACTCATGATTATGGTATCAATCCTTGTGTTTTTACAGAAAATTATGATACAACTCCCCATCTTCTTACCGAAGGAGGGTGTATGCTTCAGTTAAGAAGGAATATTAAAAAGAACTGGGCGGATAAAATAAACTCTAAGTCTGTAGATGCTTACATAATGGCTGTAGCAGGGCATTCGAATGATGGGAAAAAGTGGAGAGATGATCAAGGAATGTTTATCACTCCAAAATATAATCATCTAATTTTTGTTGCTAAAATTAGTGAAATTTTAACAATGAAAGAATATTTACTATCTCCAAAAATCTAACAATAGAAGAGATGCTTATACTTATCAATGGCTGATTGAAAAGAATGGATTAAACCAATCAAGTTTTATGAATGAAATAGTGATTCTTGCAGACCGTTTTAATTATTTTGGTAAGTCTCCACTTAAAATTCCTAAAGAAATTTTAGACTTTTTTCCGATGGGAGAACGAGCAAGAATAAATGGGAAACCATTCCCAAGATGGAATGCTAAAAATGGATTTTATAATTCGGAAGAGAGATTTACTGATGTGTTAGAATTAATGGAATTTGCTGAAACTATACTAGGTACACAAAACAAAGTAATGGATTTGCCCTATCATCCATTCTTTATACGAGGAAAAGAATTGTGAAAATAATTTTATCAAGAAAGGGATTTGATTCATCCAATGGTTCCATCCCGAGTCCTATATTACCTGACGGGACACTACTTTCATTGCCAATACCTGCCAAGTTTGATAGTATCTCTTTTGACGACTTAAACTATAACGGAGTATTATTTTCAGATATCTTAAGACAACTAAAAGGGAAAGAAGATAAAACAAATCATTATAATTGTCATCTTGATCCAGATATAAGAGGAAATCTTAGGAATACTCCTGTTTCTAACTGGAGAGCAGCATTTGGTCAAATTAAAAGCTCACAGGGATTATTAAGAAATCAAAATGTTTCTATCGGCGATCTTTTTCTATTTTTCGGATGGTTTAGACAAACCGAAGGAGATATTTACAACGGAACATTGCATTTTAAAAAAGATGCCCCGGATCTAAATATCATTTATGGTTATTTGCAAATTGGTGATATGATGAATGATAAAGAATCTCTGCAAAATATGTATCCATATCATCCTCATTCTTGCGACCATATGAGTAATTTGCAATCAAATATGCTTTATATCCCAAGTGAAAACTTATCATTTTTACCTCAAGAAAAAGGATATGGAACTTTTAATTTTCACGATGACAGAGTATTAACAATGAATGGTAAATCAAGAAGTGTATGGAAAGAGATACCAGCGCTTATGCCTGAAAATATAAATGGCAATCATAAAAATTCTGCTAGAGATTGTGGTTTAAAATATTCTGGTATATGGCAAGAAAAAGTTTTGTTAGAAAATGAATTATCAAATTCTTGGGCTAAAAGAGTTATTTATGTTAAAATAATAAAAAAACACTTACTCTAAAAAGGAGAAAATAAAATGATTACATTAACTGTTGAAAAAAAGATTGGACTGGGAAATACACGTTTATAGTTTCGAATGGATTTGATAGTCAAAGTTTGACACCAGGAACAGCTGTTTCAGATTTTCAAATTGACCTAGCTAAGCAAAACATCAAGTATGCCGGAAGTATTGATGATGGTATTAGAGTAGTAAAAAAATGCTTTAGGAATTATCTAAAAGAAAAAAATATTAGAGTCATTTATACAAAAAAACTAGACCTAATTTATGTCTAGTTTGTTAATATTCCATATACCTAAAAATAATCGTACAAGTGTCTTAAATACTTCTGGATGAATATAACCTGTAGGGACATATCGTCTATTCTCTGATGATGCTCTTAGAACGATTAGGTATGGAGTGTTACCAAAAAGTTACTAAAATTTGAAAAATGAGTCCATTTTTGCAAGATTCAAAAAGTCTTAAAACCCTATTAAATCAAGGTTATAAGATTTAAAAAAATGTAGTTATGGAACTCAAAATCCAGTGTCCGCAAGGACGTGCCGGTTCGACCCCGGTCGCTGGTATAGTATTAAAGACAAGGTTTTTCGAGCCTTGTCTTTTTTTATTTTTTTCTTCCAATTTTTTTCTCAGAGTTACTTAAAATTACTTTATATTTTTTTCTATATTTTATTATAAACTTCAATGTTTAATATTACTTTTTACTATATGTTTTACTAAATCTTAATTTATTTCTTTATAAATTTTAACTATAATAGGTCTATACCATTTACAAATTACAAGAAAGGTTTATAATGTAATTGACATAATAAATATTAGAAAAATGAATTACGGAGGTTATCATTATGCCTAAATATATTAAAGCGGATCAATTTTTCTATCCTCATGGTGTTCGCCGTGACGGTTTTCTAGAACTAGTTGATGGTAAATTTGGTAAGCATGTGGATCAAGTATCTGAGGACGCTGAAATTATTGACTATAGTGGTTATAGTATTGCACCTGGGTCTTGTGGATACTCATATTCATGGTTTTGGTGGAGTTGATGTTATGGATAATAACATCGAAGGTACGCTTCATACTATGAGTGAAGGGCTTCTTAGTACAGGTGTTACAAGCTTTTTACCAACAACTTTGACATCTTCATATGAGCAGTTATTAGCAGTAACTGAAAATATTGGGGCTCGTTACCAAGAAGCTACTGGTGCTAAGATTCGTGGTATTTATTTTGAAGGTCCTTATTTTACTGAAAAGTATAAGGGAGCTCAAAATCCAGCTTACATGAAGGATCCTCGAATGGATGAGTTTCGTGCTTGGCAGAAGGCTGCTAATGGTCTTCTTAATAAGATTGCGCTTGCTCCAGAACGTGAAGGTGTAGAAGACTTTGTTCGTACTATTACTGGAGAAGGTGTTACCGTTGCTCTCGGTCATTCGAATGCAACATTTGATGAAGCTAAAAAAGCTGTTGATGCCGGTGCAAGTGTATGGGTTCATGCTTATAATGGTATGCGTGGGTTTAACTCACCGTGAGCTTGGTATGGTTGGTGCTATGTATGAATTGCCACATACTTATGCAGAATTGATTTGCGATGGGCATCACGTTGATCCTAAGGCTTGTGACATCCTACTTAAACAAAAAGGTACTGAAAATATTGCTCTTATCACTGACTGTATGACAGCGGGTGGTTTGCAAGATGGTGACTACATGCTAGGAGAATTCCCAGTTGTAGTTGCAAATGGTACTGCACGTCTCAAATCTACTGGGAACTTGGCAGGTTCTATTCTCAAACTTAAAGACGGTTTGAAAAATGTTGTTGAATGGGGTATTGCAAATCCTCATGAAGCTGTCATGATGGCAAGTCTCAATCCTGCAAAATCTGTTCACATTGATGATGTATGTGGACAAATCCGTGAAGGTTACGATGCTGACTTTATCGTGCTAGATAAAGATTTGGAATTGGTAGCAACTTATCTAGATGGAGAAAAACGTTATCAAGCATAGAAACATAAAGCAGTAGCTATTCTTAGTTACTGCTTTTTCGTTAGCTATATTATATTGTGTGTTTTGGTTAATGAGAAACTCCTTAAGGTAGTTACTGAAAGCGAGCAAATTTCTTTCATTGTTCTTAAAATTTCGCTATAATAGACGATACAAAGGAAATGAAACTATGTATCGAGTTATAGAAATGTACGGGGATTTTGAACCTTGGTGGTTCATAGAAGGATGGGAAGAAGACGTCATTAGTAGTAAGAAATTTGAAAATTACTATGATGCCTTGAAGTATTATAAATCTTGCTGGTTTGAACTGGAAAAGAAAATTCCACTATATAAAAGTCGAGGAGACTTAATGACCATATTTTGGAATCCGGAGGATAAGCGTTGGTGTGAGGAATGTGATGAATTTCTGCAGCAATATCATTCCTTGGCTTTTACTGGAAGATGGTCAAGTTATACCAGATGAAAAAAATTCAGACCAGGTTATGAGAAACAAACTGGTTTAGAAATCCACCGAACGTGTCGTATCAAAAAAGATGGAACAACTTTTTAATAAAGTTGTTCTTTTTTTGTATTTTCTTCGAATAATTAACTGAGGAGGGAATATGGTACAAGCACTTGCACAAGAATTGATTAGTCTCGCAAAAAAAGGATGGAGCTCAGGATATCTATTTTTATTCCCAAGGACAAGGTTTATGAGTTGCATATGCGAATAGGTGATGAAAGGCGTTTGATTAATAGCTATGACTTTGAAAAGTTGGGCGCAGTTATTAGTCATTTTAAATTTATTGCGGGGATGAATGTTGGAGAAAAGCGTCGTAGTCAGCTTGGGTCCTGTGATTATCAGCATGATGGCAAGGTTACTTCACTACGCTTATCGACGGTAGGAGATTATCGTGGTCATGAGAGTTTAGTTATTCGCCTTTTGCACGATGAAGAACAAGAGTTGCGCTTCTGGTTTCAAGACCTTAAGGAACTGGAAAAGGGCTTTAGGCAACGCGGTCTTTATCTTTTTGCAGGCCCTGTAGGAAGTGGGAAAACTACCTTAATGCATGAATTAGCTAAGTCATTGTTCAAGGGACAACAAGTCATGTCCATTGAGGACCCAGTCGAGATTAAGCAAGAAGAGATGCTGCAATTACAACTCAATGAAGCTATTGGACTGAGTTATGAAAACTTGATAAAACTTTCTTTGCGGCACCGCCCAGATCTTTTGATCATTGGAGAAATTCGGGATAGCGAAACAGCCCGTGCTGTTGTAAGAGCGAGCTTAACGGGAGCTACAGTGTTTTCGACCATACATGCAAAGAGTATTCGTGGTGTCTATGAGCGTCTTTTAGAACTCGGTGTCAGTGAAGATGAACTCGCAGTTGTTTTACAAGGTGTTTGCTACCAGAGACTAATCGGGGGAGGAGGAATTATTGATTTTGCAAACCAAAATTATTCAGAACACCAGGCAGAAAAGTGGAATGAGCAAATTGATCAGCTTCTTAAAGACGGACATATCACTGCCCTTCAAGCTGAAACGGAGAAAATTAGCTACCAGTAAGCAGAAGAAAATTATCACTCTCTTTAACAATTTGTTTTCGAGTGGTTTTCACTTGGTAGAAATCATTTCCTTTCTTGATAGAAGTCTTTTGTTGGAGAAGGAATATGTTTCGCAGATGCGCCTAGGACTATCGAAAGGAAAATCTTTCTCGGAAATGATGGGGAATTTAGGTTTTTCGAGTGCGATTGTCACTCAACTTTCATTGGCTGAAGTTCATGGAAATCTCCATTTGAGTTTGGGGAAAATTGAAGAATATTTGGATAATCTTGCTAAGGTCAAGAAGAAGTTAATTGAAGTTGCGACCTACCCACTTATTTTGCTAGCTTTCTTACTGCTCATTATGTTGGGGTTTGCGAAATTATCTCTTGCCCCAACTGGATAGTAGTAACATAGCTACCTTAGTGATTAGTAACCTGCCACAGATTTTTCTCGGACTTACTCTAGCACTAAGTCTTGCATCTTTAACAGGGCTGATTTTCTACAGGAAATCTAGAGAAGATACAAGTCTTTTCTTATCTGGCTAGAATCCCTTTTTCTAGGTGTGTTTGTTCAGTATTATCTAACTGCCTATTATGCTCGGGAATGGGGAAATATGATTGGACAAGGTTTAGAGTTGGCACAGATTTTCCAGATGATGCAGGAGCAAGGAATCCTCTTTTTAAGGAAATTGGATACGATTTAGATCAATCTTTGCAAAATGGGCATGAATTTTCTAAGGTTGTTCAGACCTATCCCTTCTTTAGAAAGGAGTTGGGATTAATCATTGAATATGGAGAGGTTAAATCCAAGTTGGGAAGCGAATTGGAAATCTATGCGGAAAAAACCTGGGAATCCTTCTTTACCCGAGTCAATCGGACCATGAACCTAGTTCAACCACTGGTCTTTATTTTTGTAGCCCTGCTAATCGTTTTATTGTACGCAGCTATGTTGCTGCCAATGTATCAAAATATGGAGGTAAATTTTTAGATGAAAAAAATGATGATGAAATTAAAAAAAGCTACGGTAAAAGGTTTCACTCTGTAGAAATGTTAGTGGTGCTTCTTATCATTAGCGTCCTACTCTTACTGTTTGTGCCAAATCTTAACTAAGCAAAAGGATGCAGTCAATGATAAGGGGAAAGCAGCTGTCGTCAAGGTGGTAGAAAGTCAAGCAGAACTCTATAGTCTGGATAAAAATGAAGATGCTAGTCTAAGCAAATTACAGGCAGATGGACGTATCACTGCTGAGCAAGCAAAAGCCTATAAAGAATATCATGCAAAACAAAAGACAAGTCAAACAGTTGCGGATTAGGGCTTTTACCATGCTAGAAAGTTTATTGGTCTTAGGAATAGTCAGCCTGTTAGCCTTGGGTTTGTCAAGTTCAGTTCAATCAACTTTTGCAGCTGTGGAAGAGCAAATTTTCTTTATGGAGTTTGAGGAACTTTATCGAGAAACCCAGAAGCGAAGTCTGGCTAGTCAGCAAAAGATGATCTTAATGCTAGAAGAGAGAAGTATTGGGAATGGCTATCAGAAATTAGCCATCCCTAAAGGCATTCAATTGCAGTCTAATCAGTCAATTACCTTTGATAAGGCTGGAGGGAATTCGTCTCTAGCTAGCGTGAGATTTCAAACAAGGAAAGAAGTGGTTCGCTACCAACTATATCTAGGAAATGGAAAGATTAAACGTATTCAAGAAGCAAAAAATTAAGGCGGTTATTTTACTGGAAGCAGTGATTTCACTAGCTATTTTTGCCAGTATAGCAACCCTCTTGCTAGGGACAAATTCAAGAAAGTAGAAAAAGAGAAGTAGAACTTCTAAAACAGGAAGAAGTTTTGCGAGTGGCTCGTATGGCTTTGCAGACTGGACAAAAGCAGTTGACTGTCAATGGCCTTACGGTTCATGTTGTCTCGAATGAGCAAGGTTTGGAGGTATACCATGGAACGGAGAAATTACTGGCGATTCAAGACAAGTAGGGTCAGAGCTTTTACACTTTTAGAATCCTTGGTTGCCCTTATCGTTATTAGTGGTAGCTTGCTTCTTTTTCAATCTATGAGCCGACTCTTGGTTTCAGAGGTTCGCTACCAGCAGAGAAGTGAGCAAAAAGAATGGCTTTTATTTGTGGATCAGCTAGAAACAGAGCTGAATCGAGCCCAATTTGAAAAAGTGGAGAATGATAGGCTTTACCTCAAACAGGAAGGCAAACCCATTTCCATGGGTAAATCAAAGTCAAATGATTTCCGGAAAACAGATGCTAGTGGACGTGGTTATCAACCCATGGTCTACGGTCTAAAATCAGCTCGAATTCAAGAAAAAGGGCAGGAGCTGCACTTTCACTTTCAGTTTGAAAAGGGACTAGAGAGGGAATTTATCTATCGTGTTGAAAAAGAAAAAAGTTAGAGCAGGAGTTCTCCTATACGCTGTCACTATTGCTGGAATTTTTAGTCTTTTGTTGCAGTTTTATCTAAATCGGCAAGTAGCACATCATCAGGATTATGCCTTAAATAAAGAAAAACTTCTTGCATTTGCTATGGCTAAGAGAACCTATGAAAAAGCTTCTTCTGAAAATGGAGAGCAGTCATTTAATGTAGGGAAAGTCAACTTATCGAAATGACGAAAAATTCTTCACAACGACTATTGACACAGGAAAAAATCAGTTTGAATTTCACTTTTCTCCTTTAAAAAAGACCGGTCAAAAGTCTGAGAAAACAGAAAACAAGTCCCAAAGAAGGAAATGAGGAGAAAAACAGAAGAAGGGGGCAAAAAAGAGACTGCTAGGTCTTCCAAATTAGCACCTTCAAAGAAGGGCACAGAGTAGTTTGGACGAGGTTTTTACCTGAAATCATGCTATAATAGATACATATGGAGGACCAAAAATGGCAAGTGTAAAATTGTATCTAGTGCGTCATGGGAAAACAATGTTTAATACGATTGGGCGTGCTCAAGGCTGGAGTGATACTCCTTTAACAGCTGAAGGTGAGCGAGGTATTCACGAACTGGGAATTGGTTTGCGTGAGTCAGGCTTAAAGTTTGAGCGTGCTTACTCGAGTGACTCAGGACGTACCATCCAGACTATGGGAATTATCCTTGAGGAACTAGGTTTAACAGGGCAAATTCCTTATCGTATGGATAAGCGAATCCGTGAATGGTGCTTTGGTAGCTTTTGATGGTGCTTATGATGGGGACCTATTTATGGGGATTATTCCTCGTATCTTTAATGTCGATCATGTGCATCGTTTGTCCTATGCGGAGCTGGCTGAAGGTCTGGTAGAAGTAGACACAGCAGGTTGGGCTGAAGGATGGGAAAAACTAAGTGGTCGTATCTGGGAAGGCTTTGAAGCCATTGCCAAGGAAATGGAAGCCAATGGTGGAGGAAATGCTCTCGTTGTCAGTCATGGAATGACTATTGGAACTATTGTTTACCTCATTAACGGCATGCATCCACATGGTCTTGATAACGGAAGTGTGACGATTCTTGAGTACGAAGATGGTCAGTTTTCAGTCCAGATTGTTGGGGACTGTAGCTACCGTGAAATTGGACGAGTTAAGCTAGACGAGCAAGATAGTTCAGAACAATAAAATTCAGCACTAAATTTAGAAGAATTTTTAAAGGATTGATAGAATGCTAATGTCGTGCTTGCACAAGCTTCTGAGAGCTGAGTGCTTTGACAATAGCATTCTTTTTTGTTAGAATAGTATCAACATGAAAGCATAAGAAGGGACTGACAGAACTGTCGTCCCCTTTTGTCTATCTTATAAGGGGGAAATATGCTGTTTCAGAAAATAAAAGCCTATAAATGGCAGGCCCTGGCTTCCTTGGTTATGACAGGTCTAATGGTAACGAGTTCACTCTTGCAACCACGTTATTTGCAGGAGGTTTTAGAGGCACTGCTAACGGGTGATAATGAAGCTATTTATACTATCGGTTTTTGGTTAATTCTTGTTGCCTTGATTGGTTTGGTTGCAGGTGGGATCAATGTAGTGTTAGCAGCTTACATTGCTCAAGGAGTTTCGTCTGACTTACGTGAAGATGCCTTTCGTAAGATTCAAACTTTTTCATACGCCAATATTGAGAAGTTTAATGCAGGGAACCTCGTTGTGCGTATGACCAACGATATCAACCAGATTCAAAACGTCGTTATGATGACCTTCCAAATCCTCTTTCGACTACCGATTTTATTTATTGGTTCCTTTATATTAGCCGTTGTCACTCTGCCTTCGCTGTGGTGGGTGCTGGTTCTTATGGTCGTTTTGATCGTCGCCATGACAGGTCTTATGATGGGGATGATGGGACCGCGCTTTGCAAAATTCCAGACCTTATTGGAGCGTATCAATGCCATTGCCAAAGAAAATTTACGTGGTGTGCGCGTGGTTAAGTCTTTTGTTCGAGAAAAAGACCAGTTTGCTAAGTTTACGCAGGTATCCGATGAATTACTGGGAGAAAACCTTTATATCGGCTACGCCTTTTCTATCGTTCAACCTGTAATGATGATGATTTCATACGGGGCTGTCTTTCTTTCAATCTGGCTTGTAGCAGGTATGGCAGAGTCAGATCCGTCAGTAGTTGGTTCCATTGCTTCCTTTGTAAACTACCTGAGTCAGATTATCTTTACCATCGTCATGGTTGGATTTTTGGGGAACTCAGTTACTCGTGCCATGATTTCCCTTCGTCGTATTCGTGAAATCCTTGATACAGAACCAGCTATGACTTTCAATGATGTGGAAGATGAAGAATTGGAAGGAAGTCTCAGTTTTGAAAATGTGACCTTTACCTATCCAAATGATGAAGAACCTATCCTAAAAGATGTATCCTTCGATATCGCAGCTGGTGAAATGGTTGGGGTTGTCGGAGCAACTGGTGCAGGGAAATCAACCTTGGCTCAGTTGATTCCACGATTATTTGATCCTCAGCAAGGTTCGATCAAGATTGGTGGAAAGGACATTCGGACAGTTAGTGAAGGGACGCTTCGTAAGACAGTTTCTATCGTCCTACAAAGAGCCATTCTCTTTAGTGGAACCATCGCAGATAATCTCAGACAAGGTAAGGGAGATGCGACAGTTTCAGAAATGGAACGCGCAGCTCGCATCGCCCAGGCCAGTGAATTTATTAGTCGTATGGACTTGGCCTTTTGAAAGTCCGGTTGAGGAACGTGGGACCAACTTTTCTGGTGGACAAAAACAAAGAATGTCTATTGCGCGTGGGATTGTCAGCAATCCTAAAATCTTGATTTTTGATGATTCAACCTCTGCCCTTGATGCCAAATCGGAACGTTTGGTTCAAGAAGCCCTCAACAAGGATTTGAAGGGGACGACTACGATTATCATCGCACAAAAAGATTAGCTCTGTTGTGCATGCTGATAAAATTTTAGTGCTTGACCAAGGTCGCTTGATTGGTCAAGGCAAACACGCTGACTTGGTTGCAACAAACCCAGTTTATCGTGAAATTTACGAGACGCAAAAAGGAAAGGAGGAGTAGGATGAAGACATTTGAATTCTTTTGGAACTATTTTAAAGTTTATAAGATATCCTTTGTCGTTGTTATTGCTATGATTATCATTGCAACGATTGCACAAGCCCTCTTTCCAGTATTTGCAGGTCAAACAGTCACAGAACTGGCTAATTTGGTTATAGCTTATCAAAATGGAAATCCTGATATGGTTTGGCAAAGTCTATTAGACTCTTGATTAATCTTGCTTATATTTTGATTGTGCTCGTGGTGTCGAGTCTTATCTATATGGTTTTGATGAGCCGTATTATTGCCGAATCGACAAATGAGATGCGTAAGGGACTTTTTGGCAAGCTTTCTCGCTTGACTGTTTCCTTCTTTGACCGCCATCAAGATGGTGATATCCTGTCACGTTTTACCAGTGATTTGGATAACATCCTACAGGCTTTCAACGAAAGTCTGGTGTCTGTTATGACCAATATTGCCCTTTATATTGGTTTGTTGATTGTCATGTTCGCAAAAAATGTGACCTTGGCTTTGATTACGATTGCTAGCACTCCGATAGCTGTCATCATGCTGATTGTCATTTTGAAATTGGCAAGAAAATATACCAATCTTCAGCAAAAAGAGGTTGGGAAGCTCAACGCCTACATGGATGAGAGTATTTCAGGTCAAAAAGCCGTTATTGTTCAAGGCATTCAAGAAGATGTAATCGCTGGTTTTGTCGAGCAAAACGAGCGTGTTCGAAAAGCAACCTTTAAGGGAAGAATGTTTTCAGGAATTCTCTTTCCTGTCATGAACGGAATGAGCTTGGTCAATACAGCTATTGTTATTTTTGTCGGTTCAGCTGTCTTACTGAATGATCAGAATATCGAGACAGCAACTGCTCTGGGTTTGATTGTCATGTTTACCCAGTTTTCTCAGCAATATTACCAACCCATTATCCAATTGGCAGCGAGCTGGGGAAGTTTGCAACTGGCCTTTACAGGTGCAGAACGTATCCAAGAAATGTTTGATGCAGAAGAAGAAATTCGTCCTCAGATGCTCCAGTTTTCACAGAATTGCGAGAAGGTGTGGAGATTCGTAACGTGGACTTCTCCTACCTGCCAGGGAAACCGATTCTAAAAGATGTCAGCATTTCAGCTCCAAAAGGGAAAATGATTGCGGTTGTTGGTCCGACAGGTTCGGGGAAAACGACCATCATGAACTTAATCAATCGTTTTTATGATGTGGATGCAGGTAGTATCAGCTTTGATGGCAGAGATATCCGAGAATTTGATTTGGATAGTTTGCGAAGCAAGGTAGGAATTGTCCTACAGGATTCTGTTTTGTTCAGTGGAACTATTCGGGACAATATTCGATTTGGTGTCCCTGATGCTAGTCAAGAAATGGTAGAAGCGGCAGCTAAGGCTACGCATATCCATGAATATATCGAAAGTCTACCAGATAAGTACGATACTTTGATTAATGATGACCAGAGCGTCTTCTCAACAGGTCAGAAGCAGTTGATTTCTATTGCTCGTACCTTGATGACAGATCCACAGGTCTTAATCTTGGATGAGGCAACATCAAACGTGGATACTGTAACAGAAAGCAAGATTCAAAATGCCATGGAAGCTATTGTGGCAGGAAGAACTAGTTTTGTGATTGCCCATCGCTTGAAACCATTCTCAATGCCGATCAGATCATTGTCCTTAAGGATGGTGAGGTTATCGAACAAGGAAATCACCATGAATTGCTCAAGCTTGGAGGCTTTTACTCCGAACTGTACCATAATCAATTTGTCTTTGAATAATACTCTTTGAACATCTCTTCAAACCACGTCAGCGTCCCCTTGCCGTATATGTGTTACTGACTTCGTCAGTTCTATCCACAACCTCAAAACTGTGTTTTGAGCAACCTGCGGCTAGCTTCCTAGTTTGCTCTTTGATTTTCATTGAGTATAAGCAAAAAAGTTGTCCTAATTTTGGGCAACTTTTTCTGATAAAAAAATTTTATCACGGACTTAAAAAATACATATTAGACAGGAGTGGGCAAGGATGATAAGATAAGATTATCAATAGAAAAGGAAAGGAAATCAGTGATGGCAAGAACAGTTGTTGGAGTAGCGGCAAACCTATGTCCTGTGGACGCAGAAGGAAAAAATATTCATTCATCAGTCTCTTGTAAATTTGCTGAGAGTATTCGTCAGGTTGGCGGACTTCCTTTGGTCATTCCGGTTGGTGATGAGTCGGTGGTCCATGACTATGTAGAAATGATTGATAAACTCATCTTGACTGGAGGACAAAATGTTCATCCTCAGTTTTATGGTGAGGAAAAAACAATTGATAGCGACGACTATAACCTAACTCGTGACGAGTTTGAGCTAGCTCTTCTACAAGAAGCCTTGCGTCAGAACAAGCCAATCTTAGCCATTTGCCGTGGTGTTCAGCTTGTCAACGTTGCCTTTGGTGGGACACTCAATCAGGATATTGAAGGTCATTGGCAAGGTCTACCTTTTGGGACTTCACATTCTATTGAGACAGTGGATGGCAGTGTAGTGTCTAAATTATTTGGTAAAGAAAGTCAGGTTAATTCAGTGCATCGTCAGAGCATTAAAGATCTGGCACCCAATTTCCGTGTGACGGCTGTGGATCCACGTGATCAAACTGTTGAAGCAATCGAATCCATCGATGAACACCGTATTATTGGTCTCCAGTGGCATCCAGAATTCTTGGTCAATGAAGAAGATGGCAACTTAGAATTATTTGAGTATTTATTGAATGAATTATAACGACTAGAATCCTAGTCGTTTTTTTATTCTTAGTTTGATCGAATCTTTATAAAATTTGTAGATTTTTACGCAAACGTTTGAATTGTGATAAAAAAATTGGAAAATTTTTAGTATAAAAACTTGAAAAAAATTGTTAGTAAGCGTTATGATAGAAAAGAAGAAATTTTGGAGGAATACTATGTCACATATTAAATTTGATTATTCAAAAGTATTAGACAAATTTGTTGCACCACATGAAGTGGAATACATGCAAGCACAGTTACAGCAGCAGACGAATTGATCCGTAAAGGAACTGGTGCTGGTAGCGACTTCTTGGGTTGGTTGGACCTTCCTGAAAACTATGACCGCGAAGAATTTGACCGCATCTTGAAAGCTGCTGAACAAATCAAAGCAGACAGCGATGTTTTGGTGGTTATCGGTATCGGTGGATCTTACCTTGGAGCTAAAAGCAGCCATTGACTTCTTGAACCACCACTTTGCAAACTTGCAAACAAAAAGAAGAACGTAAAGCACCACAAATCCTTTACGCTGGGAAACTCAATCTCATCTACTTACCTTGCTGACTTGGTAGAGTACGTTTCAGATAAAGATTTCTAGTAAACGTGATTTCTAAATCAGGTACAACAACTGAACCAGCGATTGCTTTCCGTGTCTTCAAAGAACTTTTTGGTTAAGAAATACGGTCAAGAAGAAGCTAACAAACGTATCTACGCAACAACTGACCGCCAAAAAAAGGTGCTGTTAAGGTTGAAGCAGATGCTAACGGTTGGGAAACATTTGTTGTTCCAGATGATATCGGTGGACGCTTCTCAGTATTGACAGCAGTTGGATTGCTTCCAATCGCTGCGTCAGGTGCAGACATCAAAGCCCTTATGGAAGGTGCTAACGCAGCTCGTAAAGACTATACTTCAGATAAAATTTCTGAAAACGAAGCTTACCAATATGCAGCTGTTCGTAATATCCTTTACCGTAAAGGTTATGCAACTGAAATCTTGGTAAACTACGAGCCATCCCTTCAATACTTCTCAGAATGGTGGAAACAATTGGCTGGTGAGTCAGAAGGGAAAGACCAAAAAGGGATTTACCCAACTTCAGCTAACTTCTCAACAGACTTGCACTCATTGGGTCAATTTATCCAAGAAGGAACTCGTATCATGTTTGAAACAGTTGTCCGTGTTGACAAAACCTCGTAAGAACGTGATCATCCCTACTTTGGAAGAAGACCTTGACGGACTTGGCTACCTTCAAGGAAAAAGACGTTGACTTTGTAAACAAAAAAAGCAACTGACGGTGTTCTTCTTGCCCACACTGACGGTGACGTACCAAACATGTACGTAACTCTTCCTGAGCAAGATGCCTTCACTCTTGGTTACACAATCTACTTCTTCGAATTGGCTATCGCCCTTTCAGGTTACTTGAATGCCATCAACCCATTTGACCAACCAGGTGTTGAAGCATACAAACGTAACATGTTTGCCCTTCTTGGTAAACCAGGATTTGAAGAATTGAGCAAAGAACTTAATGCTCGTCTATAATTGACTAAAAAGAGTGGTAAATCCACTCTTTTTGCTATTTCTTGAAAAGAGAAATTGGACTCTGGCAAGACTTGTGATATAATATAGAGAGCAAAAAGGCAGACGCCTAGAGACTTTATAGGAGAAGATATGTCAAAAGATATTCGTGTGCGTTATGCACCAAGTCCAACTGGACTATTACACATCGGTAATGCCCGTACAGCATTGTTTAACTATTTGTATGCACGCCACCATGGTGGAACTTTTATCATCCGTATCGAAGATACTGACCGCAAACGTCATGTCGAAGACGGAGAACGTTCACAGCTTGAAAACCTTCGTTGGTTGGGTATGGACTGGGATGAAAGTCCAGAGACTCATGAAAACTACCGCCAGTCTGAGCGTTTGGAACTCTATCAAAAATATATCGACCAACTCTTAGCTGAAGGAAAAGCCTACAAATCTTACGTTACAGAAGAAGAATTAGCAGCAGAACGTGAACGCCAAGAAGCCGCTGGTGAAACACCTCGCTACATTAACGAATACCTTGGTATGAGCGAAGAAGAAAAAGCAGCTTATATCGCAGAACGTGAAGCGGCAGGCATCATCCCAACTGTTCGTTTGGCCGTCAATGAGTCAGGTATCTACAAGTGGCATGACATGGTCAAAGGTGATATCGAATTTGAAGGTGGCAATATCGGTGGTGACTGGGTCATCCAGAAGAAAGATGGCTACCCAACTTACAACTTTGCCGTTGTGATTGATGACCACGATATGCAAATCTCTCATGTTATCCGTGGAGATGACCACATTGCCAATACACCAAAACAGCTCATGGTTTATGAAGCACTTGGATGGGAAGCACCTGAGTTTGGTCACATGACACTTATCATCAATTCTGAAACTGGTAAGAAGTTGTCTAAACGTGATACTAATACCCTTCAATTCATCGAAGATTACCGGAAGAAAGGCTACCTTCCAGAAGCAGTCTTTAACTTTATCGCTCTTCTAGGTTGGAATCCTGGTGGGGAAGATGAAATCTTCTCTCGTCAAGAACTCATCAACCTCTTTGATGAAAACCGTCTCAGCAAGTCTCCAGCAGCCTTCGATCAGAAGAAAATGGACTGGATGAGCAATGAGTACATTAAGAGAGCTGACTTGACAACGATTTTTGAAATGGCCAAACCATTCCTTGAAGAAGCAGGACGTTTGACAGACAAGGCTGAGAAATTAGTAGAACTCTACAAACCACAAATGAAGTCAGTGGACGAAATCGTACCATTGACGGATCTCTTCTTCTCAGACTTCCCAGAATTGACAGAAGCTGAACGAGAAGTCATGGCTGGTGAAACCGTTCCGACTGTACTTGAAGCCTTTAAAGCCAAACTCGAAGCCATGTCAGACGATGAGTTTGTGGTAGAAAATATCTTCCCACAAATCAAAGCAGTCCAAAAGGAAACTGGTATCAAAGGGAAAAATCTCTTCATGCCAATCCGTATCGCCGTTTCAGGTGAAATGCATGGTCCTGAATTGCCAGATACCATCTACTTGCTTGGACGTGAAAAATCAATCCAACACATTGAGAAAATGTTGGCAGAAATTGCAAAATAGCATACAAAAAGAGCTCAAATATTGAGTTCTTTTTATATGTATACTTGTTTGAAAATGCAAAGATTTTAGTGTATAATATGAATTGACAGGGCAAGGAAATAAGTTAGTGAGATGGTATTTTTACAACTAGACTCGGCTTAGTCTAACATTATTCCTAATGTTGGTCAGTCTACTTATTTTTTCTTTGCGTTTTGCTGAATGGGAAGGAGAAATTCTTCATCCATGCAGTTACCATCCCTTACAATGACTTTGTTTTCGATCACCAGAGTTTCTCTACAAAGATTTTGGTCCAATTTGTCCAGCTTTTTAGAGAAGTATATCTACTCTTTCTTCTCCAAAAATAGAAAGAAATCGGATTTGTCCTGTTACCTTGCGTTAAGCAAGGTTTTTTTGTGGAATAGTACTGGGAAATTTACGATTTCGTTTTGGAGTGGTATAATATTAACTATCCTGATGAATAGAGGAACTCGAATGAAAGAATTTAACAAATCAATAAAATTAGAGCATGTGGCTTATGATATCCGTGGTCCAGTTTTGGAAGAAGCTATGCGCATGCGCGCAAATGGAGAAAAAAATTCTTCGTTTGAATACAGGGAACCCAGCTGAGTTTGGCTTTACAGCTCCAGATGAGGTTATCCACGACTTGATTATGAATGCCCGTGATAGTGAAGGTTATTCAGATTCAAAAGGGATTTTTTCGGCTCGTAAGGCCATCATGCAGTATTGCCAACTGAAAAACTTCCCAAATGTAGGTATCGATGATATCTATCTTGGAAATGGGGTTAGTGAGTTGATTGTCATGTCCATGCAAGGTCTCTTGGACAATGGCGATGAAGTCTTAGTTCCTATGCCTGACTATCCTCTTTGGACGGCTGCAGTTAGCTTGGCTGGGGGAAATGCCGTTCACTACATCTGTGATGAAGAAGCGGAATGGTATCCAGACCTAGATGACATTAAGTCTAAGATTAGTTCAAATACTAAGGCTATCGTTTTAATCAATCCAAATAACCCAACGGGGGCCCTCTATCCTAAAGAACTCTTGCTAGATATTATCGAGATTGCTCGTCAAAATGACTTGATTATCTTTGCGGACGAAATTTACGACCGTATGGTTATGGATGGCAATGTCCACACACCAGTCGCAAGTTTGGCTCCAGACCTTTTCTGTGTCAGCATGAATGGTCTGTCTAAGTCTCACCGTATCGCTGGTTTCCGTGTTGGTTGGATGGTCTTGTCTGGACCTAAACATCATGTAAAGGGCTACATTGAAGGTCTCAACATGCTTTCAAATATGCGCCTCTGTTCGAATGTACTTGCCCAGCAGGTAGTTCAAACCTCTCTTGGTGGTCATCAGTCAGTGGATGAGTTGCTTCTTCCTGGTGGTCGTATCTATGAACAAAGAAACTTTATTTATAATGCTATTCAAGATATCCCTGGTTTATCAGCGGTTAAGCCAAAAGCGGGTCTTTATATCTTCCCTAAAATCGACCGCAATATGTACCGTATCGATGACGATGAACAATTTGTCCTCAATTTCTTGAAACAAGAAAAAGTGCTTTTGGTACATGGACGTGGCTTTAACTGGAAAGAACCAGATCACTTCCGTATCGTTTATCTACCACGTGTCGATGAGTTAGCCCAAATCCAAGAAAAGATGACTCGCTTCTTGAAGCAGTATCGTAGATAAGGCTTTCATAGCAAAAAAGCTGGAAACATTTGTCAGAGCTATTGACAAATACGTAAGAATCAGATAGAATAGTAAAGTATGTTTAGTAACTGATCACTTTATAGCCGGCTAAACGAATACAAAATCTATGAGGAGGTATTCATCGTGAAACGTACTTATCAACCAAGTAAACTTCGTCGTGCGCGCAAACACGGATTCCGTAACCGTATGTCAACTAAAAACGGTCGTCGCGTATTGGCAGCTCGTCGTCGTAAAGGACGCAAAGTTTTGGCTGCATAATCCAAACAAATGAAACAAAGAAGTCAGTAGGAACTCGAGCCTACTGACTTTTCTGTTTATCTAAAAGAGAGAAACTTCTATGGAAAGTTATTGATTGAGAATAGACATTTTAGAAGATGCATTGGAAAGATGATCAATAGAAAAAGCTCAAAATCAGGAGGTGATTTCTCTGATTTTGAGCTTTTCTTTATTCTTTCAAATGATAAGAGTAGCTAGCAACGACGACATCTTCGTGCCATCTGAGAGCATATTTTAATTTAAGGCTCATTTGATTGTGGAGGATATTTTGCCAAGGTTTGTTAGGGATAAATTGGGGTACTAGAACTGTAACCGTGTAGTTCTTTTTCTTGGCTTCTTGAGAGATTTTTCGAACATATCGAACTGTAGGTGTGATGATATCGCGATAGCTAGTAGTAATGTTTTTTAGAGTGATATTTGGGAAGTAGTCGGCAAATTCTTGGAGGATTTCTTGGTCTTTTTCCTCCGTTTCCTTGGTGGAAATGTGCATAGCCAAAACCTCATCTCCAATGCTTTGAGCGTAATTAATCGCTCCGACGCTGACTCGAGTAACATTTCCCACTAAGACAAGGACGACATTGCCATCGTAGGTTTTCTTTTGAATTCCTTCATAAAGTCGAAGTTGTTTGGCCACTTTTTGGTAATGACTGTGGATGGACAAAAAGAGGAAGGTTAAGACCAGGATAATTGGGAAGAATGGGCCAGATATCTCCAAGTCTGAAGAAGAGTAGGATAAGAACGATAGCGTAACAAATGATAGCGCCGAGGATGTTAGCAAAGGCAGATTTTAAGAAATGAGAGCCTTTTTCTTTTTTCCAGTGGCGAATCATCCCTGTTTGAGAAAGTGCAAAAGGAACGAAAACTCCGATAGTATAGAGAGGAATCAAGCGTTCTGTATTTCCGTTAAAAATGAGCAGAAGGATCATAGCGCCAAAGGCTAAGGTTAAAATACCGTTTGAGTAACCTAGGCGATCTCCCTTTTCCATAAAGAGATGGGGCATGTACTTGTTCTTAGCCATATTGTAAGCCAACATCGGAAAGGCAGAAAAACCAGTATTTGCAGCAACGGCTAGGATTAGGGCAGTTGAGAATTGGAAGAGATAATAAACAATCTGACCGAGAGCTGAATCCCCTAAAATCCCTTTAGCCATTTGTGAGAGGATTGTTTCTCCGTGTTGAGGAGTAATCCCCATCCAGTAGTTTAAGAAGGTAATCCCTGCAAATAGAAATCCAAGAATCAGAGACATGATGGTCAGTGTCTGAGCGGCGTTCTTTTCTTTAGGGGTCTTGAAAAATGGGAACAGCATTTGAGATAGCTTCAACCCCGGTTAATGAAGCTGAACCGCTGGTGAAGGCTCTTAAAATCAGGACAATTGAGAGACTTGGGACGGTTTGACCAATTGCAGAAGTTGCATGATAGCTGAGAGAACCTGTCAATAGTTGGAAGATACCAAACAATAAGAGGAAGACCGTACTAAAGATAAAGAGATAGACAGGGATCATCAGAGAACTAGCAGATTCCTTCAAGCCTCGCAGATTCAAAAGCATGAGCAAACATACTAGAAAAATGGAGATGTGGAGGTTGTAAGGATGGAGAGCAGGAAGTGCAGCAGTGATAGCATCAGCACCTGCAGCCACGGATACGGCTACTGTTAGCATATAGTCAACAAGCAGACTTCCCCCAGCAATCAAACCTAACTCAGGGGAGAGGTTTTCTCGAGTAACCATATAGGCACCTCCACCTTGAGGGTAGGCATGGATGATTTGTCGATAAGAAATGGTCAGGCTAGCTAATAGTAAGAGGACAAAAATGCCGATAGGGAGACTCCACCAGATAGCAAGCGGAGAAAGACTAGCCAAGACAAGAACGACCTGCTCAGGTCCATAAGCGATAGAAGATAGGGCATCGCTTGAGAGCATTGCGAGTGCCTGTGTTTTTCCAAGAAGTCCTCCTTCACCTTCAGTTAAGGACTTTAAGGGGACGACCGATAAAGGTATATTTTAGTTTTGTAAACATTTTCTTTCCTTTTTCTGAAAATTTTCAACAAGAGTTATTATACTGCTATGAAAAAAAGTCGTCAAGGGAAAAATGAATGATTTCAAAATATTTTTTTCCTATAAGGATGAGACTAGTTTTTTTGGTATAATAGAAAGGTAGAAAAAAACGAGGAAATATAAATGATTTTTTTGATACTCATACCCACTTGAAATATAGAAGAATTTTTTTGGGACGCGAAGAAGAAGAACTTGCCTTAGCAGCTGAAATGGGTGTAACTCGGATGAATATTGTTGGTTTTGACAAACCGACTATTGAGCGTGCTCTTGAATTGGTGGAGAAAGTATGACCAACTCTATGCGACGATTGGTTGGCATCCGACAGAAGCAGGGACCTATACAGAGGACGTTGAGAAATTACCTGTTGGAAAAAGCTAAAACATCCCAAAAAGTTGTAGCCTTGGGTGAGATTGGTTTTGGACTATCACTGGATGACAGCACCTAAAGAAGTGCAGGACAAGTTTTTCCGTCGTCAGATTCAGCTATCTAAAGGAAACTGGACTTACCTTTTGTGGTCCATACCCGTGATGCGCTAGAAGATACCTATGAGATTATCAAAAGTGAGGGAGTCGGTCCCCGTGGTGGCATCATGCACTCCTTCTCAGGTTCTCTGGAATGGGCTGAAAAGTTTGTGGAGTTAGGTATGACCATTTCCTTTTCTGGAGTGGTGACCTTTCAAGAAGGCGACAGATATTCAGGAAGCAGCCAAAGAGTTACCTTTGGATAAGATTTTGGTAGAGACAGATGCGCCTTATTTAGCCCCAGTACCCAAGCGTGGTCGTGAAAACAAGACAGCTTACACGCGCTATGTAGTGGACTTTATTGCGGACTTGCGTGGCATGACGACAGAAGAATTAGCGGCTGTGACAAGTGCCAATGCAGAAGGCATCTTTGGATTGGAAAGTAAATCATGAAAGAGAAAATTTCCCAAGTCATCGTAGTTGAAGGACGCGATGATACAGCCAATCTTAAACGTTATTTTGATGTGGAGACCTATGAGACTCGTGGTTCGGCTATCAATGAACAGGACCTTGAACGAATCCAACGTCTACACCAACGTCATGGGGTGATTGTCTTTACAGATCCTGATTTTAATGGGGAACGCATTCGTCGGATGATTATGACGGCCATTCCGACAGTTCAACACGCCTTTCTCAAACGTGATGAGGCAGTTCCCTAAAAGTCCAAAGACCAAGGGACGTTCTCTAGGAATCGAGCATGCCAGTTACGAAGACTTGAAAGACAGCGCTAGAACAAGTAACTGAACAGTTTGAAGTAGAAAGTGACTTTGATATTAGCCGTAGTGACTTGATTCGATTGGGATTTTCTAGCTGGGAGCAGATAGCCGAAAACGCAGAGAATATCTAGGAGAAAGCCTTCGTATCGGTTATTCCAATGGGAAACAACTTCTCAAGCGTTTGGAATTATTTGGCATCCGTTTAGCTGAAGTTGAAGATGCTATGAAATCATATGAGAATTGAGAAACTCCCCCAAAATGTGGAGGGAATGTGATACAATAGAAGTAATCATATACGGTTTAATCAGGCTTGGTTGCAAGCATTAGAAAAGTGACTCCATAGGATTTGTGCTGAGTGGAGATAATGAGGAAAAGTTATGGGAATCTTTGATTTTTTAAAAAAGACAGAAGCAACAAAAACAACTGAAATAACTGAATCCAATAAGGAAGCAGAAGAGGCGAAAGGCAATGCTTTGCGTGGGTGTTCTAGATTTGTTCCCGATGAAGGAAACGAATCAATTATTGATTGTTGGGAGTCTAGAAGGTAGTATCAAGGTTGGAGATCAGTTGCAGTTTTGCAATCCCGACCAAGGAATGGAAAGTCTTGGTACTGTAGAGGTTAAAAAACTCAGCAGTCAAAACAAAGATGCAGATAGTCTAACTGATGAAGTTCTTGCCCATCTAGTGGTTGATAGGATTCCTTCTTTGGATAAACTGAAAAAAGGAAGTGTGCTCTTTAGTTCAGGTGTTGATGAAGAGCAAAAATTATCTAGCTATTCAGATGCTCTTTATCGTGCTTTTGTAGCCATCCAAGAGGGTCAGTTAACCAATGAGGACTATTTGGCAGCTAGCCTTGATGATAGCGTAGAGATTTTACGTCTCTTTTTATGGAAATGCCGTCAAAATCAGGAAACTGAAAGTGAAGAAAGCTATCAAGCCAACACTCGCAAGTTGGAACGTCTAGCGGAAATCGTCAAGGACAAGTTGTTAGCAGCAGATTCAGTTTATGCAGTTTATTCGGAAAAAACAGGCGAACCCTATCTTTTCTCAACGACCTATGACAGAGGAGAAGAAGGTTATCTGTGTACTGATCCCATGATTATGCTTTTTGACACCATCTTGGTATCGCCAATTTCAAAGGAAACCATTGATAGTCGACCAAACTCAGTCGTAAAACTGATTGAAAATACGGAAGATAAAAAAGGGATTGAGAATTTCCTTGGGACAGCCTTTTACTTAAATGGTGCCTTGGGAGCAATCTTTAATTCCAAGGAAGTTAGCATCAGTGCCTCAGCCTTGGTTCAAAAACCAGATTTTTCTGATTTACCAGAAATACAAGTTCCTGTCATGAATCCTGACCTAGTAAGATGGATGCTGTTGATGGGGACAGATTGGACTAGCCCTGACGACAGAAGATGAAGAAGTAATTTATAAGCTCTATTATAAGTTCTTTCTCAGAAGCTATGCCTGAAAGCAAAAATTCTAATTCCTTTAGATGCTGCATCGGAATTTCAAGGACGATAGTCAGGAAGGAAATCCTTTGTCTTTGGAAAAAGATTCTAGTTTCAACATTCCAGTCAAAGAAGGAAAAGATGGCGAAATTCTGTTCCAGTATTTACCGATTGGAAACGTCTGCGAATGGTCTTTGATGAAAAATGGAATGGCATGATTGAAGAAGCGGGAGGCATGATTGAAGTTTTTGACTATGCCATTAATCCCAACGGAGTACTATGAAGCGGGTGCTTATGTTAGCCTAACAGCTTTTAGAGACATGCAAAAGCTTAGTGAGGAACTAGAAGGAAGAGCTCAAGATTAGAAAGTTCTTTCAATATTAGAAAAGAGAATAAATGAGAATTGCAGATTATAGCGTGACCAAGGCAGTGCTGGAGCGTCACGGTTTTACCTTTAAAAAATCCTTCGGGCAAAATTTCTTGACCGATACCAATATCCTTCAAAAAATTGTGGATACGGCTGAAGTTGATGACCAGGTCAATGTCATTGAAATTGGTCCAGGGATTGGTGCCTTGACGGAATTTTTGGCTGAGCGTGCTGCTGAAGTCATGGCCTTTTGAGATTGACCACCGTTTGGTGCCAATTCTAGCAGATACCCTGCGTGATTTTGACAATGTGACCGTAGTCAACGAGGATATTCTAAAGGTTGACTTGGCGCAGCATATCCAAAATTTTAAAAATCCTGACTTACCAATCAAGGTAGTGGCAAACTTGCCTTACTATATCACAACCCCTATTCTCATGCACTTGATCGAGAGTGGCATTCCTTTTAGTGAGTTTGTGGTCATGATGCAAAAAGAAGTGGCAGATCGTATCTCTGCTAAGCCAAATACCAAGGCTTACGGTAGCTTGTCAATTGCAGTTCAGTATTATATGACGGCCAAGGTTGCCTTTATCGTGCCTCGTACAGTATTTGTGCCAGCGCCCAACGTGGACTCAGCTATCCTGAAAATGGTGCGCCGTCCAGAACCAGCTGTAGCAGTTGAAGACGAGAACTTCTTCTTTAAGGTTTCCAAGGCTAGTTTCACCCATCGTCGCAAGACCTTGTGGAACAACTTGACAGGTTACTTTGGGAAAACTGAGGAGATCAAGGACAAACTGACAAAGGCTTTAGATCAAGCGGGCTTGTCACCGAGCGTACGTGGTGAAGCTCTGGGCTTAGAAGAATTTGCCAGTCTAGCAGATGCGCTTAAAGGACAAGGGCTCTAAGATGCAGGGACAAATCATTAAAGCCTTGGCTGGCTTCTACTATGTGGAGAGTGAGGGCCAGGTTTATCAAACACGCGCACGTGGAAATTTTCGAAAAAAAGGCCATACGCCCTATGTTGGGGATTGGGTAGATTTTTCTGCAGAGGAGAACTCAGAAGGCTATATTTTGGAAATTCATGAACGAAAAAATAGTCTGGTTCGCCCACCTATTGTCAATATTGACCAAGCCGTTGTTATTATGTCGGTTAAAGAACCTGACTTTAATAGCAATTTATTGGATCGCTTCTTAGTACTCTTAGAACATAAGGGCATTCATCCTATCGTCTATATTTCCAAGATGGACTTACTGGAAGATGGGGGAGAACTGGACTTTTACGAGCAGACCTATCGTGCTATTGGTTACGATTTTGTGACTAGTAAAGAGGAACTCTTGCTCTTGTTGACAGACAAAGTGACAGTCTTTATGGGGCAGACAGGTGTCGGGAAGTCAACCCTCCTTAATAAAATTGCACCTGACCTCAATCTCGAAACAGGAGAAATCTCAGACAGTCTGGGTCGTGGTCGTCATACTACTCGAGCTGTTAGTTTTTACAATCTCAATGGTGGTAAAATCGCAGATACACCAGGTTTTTTTCGTCGCTGGATTATGAAGTATCAACTGCTGAAGAGCTGAACCAGGCCTTTCCAGAAATTGCTAGTGTCAGTCGAGACTGCAAGTTCCGTACTTGTACGCATACTCATGAGCCATCTTGTGCAGTGAAACCAGCAGTAGAAGAGGGCATCATTGCAAACTTCCGTTTCGACAACTATCTGCAATTCCTCAGTGAGATTGAAAAATCGCAGAGAAACCTATAAAAAGTCAGCAAAAAAATTCCAAAAATAAGGAGAAACCCATGTCTCAATACAAGATTGCTCCGTCAATTCTGGCAGCAGATTATGCCAACTTTGAACGTGAAATTAAACGCCTTGAAGCAACTGGGGCAGAATACGCCCATATCGATATCATGGATGGTCACTTTGTACCTCAGATTAGCTTTGGTGCAGGTGTAGTCGAAAGTCTTCGACCTCATAGTAAGATGGTCTTTGACTGCCACTTGATGGTATCAAATCCTGAACACCATTTAGAAGACTTTGCGCGTGCAGGAGCTGACATCATCAGCATTCACGTAGAAGCAACGCCTCACATCCATGGAGCTCTTCAAAAGATTCGTTCTCTCGGTGTCAAACCTTCGGTCGTCATCAATCCTGGTACGCCTGTTGAAGCTATTAAGCATGTCCTTCACCTAGTTGACCAAGTCTTAGTCATGACAGTGAACCCTGGATTTGGTGGGCAAGCTTTTCTACCAGAAACCATGGACAAGGTTCGTGAGTTGGTTGCCCTTCGTGAGGAAAAAGGTTTGAATTTTGAAATCGAAGTCGATGGTGGTATTGATGACCAGACCATTGCTCAAGCCAAAGAAGCTGGTGCAACAGTTTTTGTAGCGGGATCTTATGTCTTTAAGGGAGATGTCAATGAACGAGTGCAAGCTCTCAGAAATCAACTGGACTAGGGTTGCAGTTTTTGCTGGTGGAGATCGTGGCCATTATCGGACAGATTTTGATTGTTTTGTCGGTGTGGATCGAGGCTCACTCTGGGTATTGGAAGAAGAACTTCCTCTTGCTTTAGCAGTTGGGGATTTTGATTCTGTGACTGTAGAAGAACGTCAGTTGATTCAAGAACGTGCCCAGCACTTTGTCCAAGCTCAGCCAGAGAAGGATGATACCGATCTAGAACTAGCACTGTTAACGATTTTTGAAAAAAATCCTCAGGCTCAGGTGACCATTTTTGGAGCCCTAGGTGGTCGCATCGATCATATGCTGGCCAATGTCTTTCTACCCAGCAATCCCAAGTTGGCACCTTACATGCGTCAGATAGAGATCGAGGATGGGCAAAATTTGATTGCCTATTGTCCAGAAGGGACCAGTCAACTAGAGCCACGTTTGGACTACGATTATCTGGCCTTTATGCCTGTGAGGGATAGCCAGTTGACTATTATCGGAGCCAAGTATGAATTGACTGAGGCGAATTTTTTCTTTAAGAAAGTTTACGCTTCTAACGAATATATAGATAGGGAAGTTTCGGTGACTTGCCCAGATGGATATGTAGTCGTACTGCATAGCAAGGACAGGAGATAGGATGGAGATTATATTACTACTGTTACTAATTGCTAACCTAGCCGGCCTCTTTCTTATTTGGCAGAGGCAGGAAAAGCAGGAGAAATACCTGACCAAAAGTTTAGAAGACCAGGCAGATAATCTTTCAGATCAGTTAGATTATCGATTTGAACAAGCGCGACAAGCAAGCCAGCTGGACCAAAAAAATCTAGAAGTGGCTGTTAGCGACCGTTTGCAGGAGGTGCGAATCGAATTGCACCAAGGTCTGACCCAGGTTCGACAGGAGATGAATGAAAACCTCCTCCAAACCAGAGATAAGACTGACCAACGACTACAGGCCTTGCAGGAATCAAATGAGCAACGTTTAGAGCAGATGCGCCAAACGGTCGAGGAAAAGTTAGAAAAGACCTTGCAGACACGCTTGCAAGCGTCTTTCGAGACAGTTTCAAAACAACTGGAATCTGTCAATCGCGGCCTTGGAGAAATGCAGACGGTTGCCCGTGATGTCGGCGCTCTTAATAAGGTCTTATCTGGTACAAAAACTCGAGGAATTCTAGGAGAATTACAACTGGGGCAGATTATCGAAGATATCATGACACCTGCTCAGTATGAACGAGAATTTACAACGGTTGAAAATTCGAGTGAGCGAGTCGAGTACGCCATCAAGTTGCCTGGGCAAGGTGACCAGGAATATGTTTATTTACCAATTGACTCTAAGTTTCCACTGGCAGATTATTACCGCCTTGAAGAAGCCTATGAAGCAGGTGATAAGGATGAAATCGAAAATTGTCGCAAATCACTCCAAACAAGTGTTAAGCGTTTTGCCAAAGATATCAAGAACAAGTACATAGCACCGCCAAGGACGACCAATTTTGGAGTTCTGTTTGTTCCGACAGAAGGTCTTTACTCAGAAATCGTTAGAAACCAATTTTCTTTGATGGTTTGAGACGAGAAGAGCAGATTATCGTTGCTGGGACCAAGTACCTTGTCAGCCCTTCTCAATTCCCTATCTGTTGGCTTTCAAGACTCTAAATATCCAAAGA
>BNJU01003731.1_pt1 | contig 27878 bp, 40 predicted proteins | sample 8539281 | NCBI WGS metagenome assembly BNJU01 (sample SAMD00202456, study PRJDB9452) | human saliva metagenome | isolation source: human saliva | place: Japan
TACCCCACCTAGCACCCTTGGTCTTTTACCAGGGATTTATCGTCAGCATTTACTTGAAAGCGGGCAGGTAGAAGAGAAAATCTTAACCATAGAAGATTTGATACGAGCAGAAGTCATCTATGGTTGTAATGCAGTCAGGGGTTTGTATGAGTTGTCTGTAAAGGAGAACTAAATGAAACTAATATTTTTACACGGTTTAGGACAGTCAGCAGATAGTTGGAAAGAAGTTCAGGATTTGCTGGCAGATTATCCTTCTGAAGCCCTCGACTTATTTCCTTCCGGAGTTGGGACCTACCAAGAAGCCAAGGAGCGCATTTATCAGCACTTATCAAAGGAGACAGAACCTATTGTCTTAGTTGGTTTTTATCCTTGAGGGAGCTGCCCTTGCATTAGAATTGTCAAGTTACGATCTGCCAAATCTTCAAGCCTTGGTTTTTGTCAGGGCTGTCCATTGAAACTAGCGGGAAACATCCCTTTTTATATTCAATCTCTGATATTTAAACTACTCCCAAAAAGGATATTTGAGAAGCAGGAGCAGACAAATCGCTTTTAGTTGGAGTATCTGAAGAATTAAAAACACTTGATTTAAGAGAGATTGCAAGGAATTGTCTCTATCCAACTTTGTTAATCTGTGGTAGCCAGGATAAGCCTAATCTAAAGTCTATGAAAAGATCTGACAACAACTGATTCCAAATTCTCAGTTTCAGATTATTCCTGATGGACCCTCATGTTCTGAATAGAGTCAAACCAAAAAGAGTTTGCAGAAAATAACTAGAAGTTTTCTTGAATTGCTGAAATAAGTTTGATAAAATAATATGGAAGTTGATATTATCATAAAGGAGAAAAAGATGAGTCAAAAGATTATTGGGATTGACCTTGGTGGGACATCTATCAAGTTTGCTATTTTAACGCTAGAAGGAGAAATCCAAGAAAAATGGTCTATCAAAACTAACATTTTGGATGAAGGAAGCCATATCGTAGACGATATGATCGAATCTATTCAACACCGTTTGGACTTGCTTGGATTATCTGCTGCAGATTTCCGTGGGATTGGTATGGGTTCACCTGGTGTGGTTGACCGTGAAAAAGGAACTGTTATTGGTGCCTACAACCTCAACTGGAAAACTCTTCAACCGATCAAAGAAAAAATGGAAAAAGCCTTGGGTATTCCATTCTTTATCGACAATGACGCTAACGTAGCTGCTCTTGGTGAGCGTTGGATGGGTGCTGGTGAAAACCAACCAGACGTTGTCTTTATGACACTTGGTACAGGTGTTGGTGGCGGTATCGTGGCAGAAGGTAAATTGCTTCACGGTGTTGCAGGTGCTGCAGGTGAACTTGGACATATCACAGTTGACTTTGACCAACCAATCGCATGTACGTGTGGTAAAAAAGGCTGTCTTGAGACAGTAGCTTCAGCTACAGGGATTGTCAACTTGACTCGTCGTTATGCAGATGAGTACGAAGGCGATGCAGCCTTAAAACGCTTGATTGATGACGGAGAAGAAGTAACAGCTAAAACTGTCTTTGACTTGGCAAAAGAAGGGGACGATCTTGCCTTAATCGTTTACCGTAACTTCTCACGTTACTTGGGTATTGCATGTGCCAACATCGGTTCAATCCTAAACCCATCAACAATCGTTATCGGTGGTGGTGTGTCAGCTGCAGGAGAATTCCTTCTCCAAGGCGTACAAAAGGTTTATGATGAAAATACCTTCCCACAAGTTCGCACAACCACTAAATTGGCTCTTGCAACTCTAGGAAATGATGCCGGAGTTATCGGAGCAGCCTCTCTTGTCTTGCAATAAGATAGATTGATAAAAGAGCTTGAATACTTATCAAGCTCTTTTTTAAAAAAGTAGAATAAATCGAATTAGGATTTTAATTTTTGGAAGGAGTGCTAGATGAACATAACAAAACAATCCATGTTTGATATAGCCTTGTCTATCGCTACGGAAGCTCATAGAGGGCAATTTGATAAGGCAGGAGTAGATTATATAAAACACCCACTTTATGTAGCAAGCCAAGTTGTTACTGAAGAAGAAAAAGCAGTGGCTTTGCTACATGATGTTATTGAGGACAGTCATTAGACGGCTGAAGAACTATTACAAGCTGGTTTGCCAGAAACAGTAGTTACTGACGTTCAGATTTTGTCAAAGAAAGAGGGGCAAGACTATCAAACATATCTGGAAAATGTGAAATCTAATTCTCTAGCACGTGTTGTCAAATTAGCAGATTTGAAGCATAATTCGGATTTCTCTAGATTGAGTTCTGTTACTGACAAGGATTTGGAACGATTTGAAAAATATAAAAAAGGCCATCGATTATCTGAGTATGTAGAAAAGCTCTTTTTATGCTATACTAGTTAAGAATAAATGTTGAGGAGAGAGTAAATGACAAAAGCAGATAAGATTTTTAAAGAAAATATTGAGCGAATTCTCAATGAAGGTGTCTTTTCAGAACAGGCTCGTCCCAAGTACAAAGATGGGACTGTTGCCAATTCTAAGTACGTAACAGGTGCTTTTTGACGAGTATGATTTGTCCAAGGGTGAATTTCCAATCACGACCCTTTGCGTCCCATTGCTATCAAATCAGCTATCAAAGAAGTGCTTTGGATTTATCAAGACCAGACAAATAGCCTAGAAGTTCTCAATGACAAGTACAATGTTCACTACTGGAATGATTGGGAAGTGGGAGACACAGGTACTATTGGGGAGCGTTATGGGGCTGTGGTTAAAAAGCACGATATCATCAATAAAATCCTCAAACAGTTAGAAGCTAATCCTTGGAACCGTCGCAATATCATCTCGCTTTGGGATTATCAGGCCTTTGAGGAGACAGGCGGCCTTCTACCATGCGCCTTTCAGACCATGTTTGATGTCCGTCGTGTAGATGGGGACATCTATCTGGATGCAACTTTGACTCAGCGTTCTAATGATATGCTGGTAGCTCACCACATCAATGCTATGCAGTATGTGGCTCTTCAAATGATGATTGCTAAACACTTTGGATGGAAAGTAGGGAAATTCTTCTACTTTATCAACAATCTTCATATCTATGACAATCAATTTGAACAAGCTCAGGAACTGCTTCGTCGTGAACCTTCAAATTGCCAACCACGTTTGGTTTTGAATGTACCAGATAAGACCAACTTCTTTTGATATTAAAGCAGAAGATTTTTGAGTTGGTTGACTATGATCCTGTGAAACCGCAATTGAAGTTTGATTTGGCTATTTAATAATTAAAAAGAAGTTGGAATTTTCCAACTTCTAATATTAGCGTGATACACGACGGCGAGCTGCTTTTTTACGGTTTTCTTCGATGAAAGCTGCTTTTTGTTCTTCTGGTTCAATCACTTTCTTTTTGAATGCGTATACTGCACCTGCAACAGCAGCAACAGTTCCTGCAACACCTGTTACGAGACCTTTAGCAAAATCCTTTTAGCCATGAGTCTTCCTCCTTTATTTATATATCAGACAGAAATTAGCTGAAAAGATAGCATTTTTTTCTGCCTGTCCATTTTGTGATATAATAATAGTAACGAAAAATGGGAATTTTTTTCAAGGAAAAACGATGAAAAAGCAAAAATAATTGTGATTGTTGGCCCAACAGCTGTTGGAAAGACTGCCCTAGCCATTGAAGTTGCTAAGAGATTTAATGGTGAAGTAGTTAGTGGAGATAGCCAACAAGTCTACCGAGGGCTTGATATTGGAACAGCCAAGGCTAGTCCGGAGGAGCAGGCAACTGTCCCTCATCATTTGATTGATGTGAGAGATGTAACCGAGTCTTACTCGGCTTTTTGATTTTGTTTCAGAAGCAAAAATCAGCCATTGAGAATATTCAAAGTCGTGGTAAAGCTTGCTATTGTAGCAGGTGGGACAGGACTTTACATCCAGAGTCTGCTAGAAGGCTATCATCTAGGGTGATGATGCTCCCATGAGGATATTTTAGCTTATCGAGCTAGTTTAGAGCATTATTCAGATGAGGAATTAGCTCATCTGGTGGCTCAAGCAGGGCCTTGAAATTCCCCAGTTTAACCGTCGTCGTGCCATGCGAGCCTTAGAAATTTGCCCATTTTTGGTCAAGATTTGGAAAATCAAAGAGACTTTATATGATCCACTGATTATTTGCTTGGATGATGAGCGCAGTCAATTATATGAACGGATTAACCACCGAGTGGATTTGATGTTTGAAGCTGGACTTCTAGACGAAGCCAAGTGGCTCTTTGACCATTATCCAGATGTGCAGGCTGCTAAAGGGATTGGTTACAAGGAACTCTTTCCCTATTTTTCGAGGGGAGCAGAGTTTGAGGAGGCTAGCGATAGTCTCAAGCAGGCGACTCGTCGATTTTGCCAAACGTCAGCTAACCTGGTTCCGTAATCGCATGCAGGTGACCTTTTTATCAGATAGGAGAATCTGGTGTAAAAGAGCGTATTTTAAGCCAGATTGAGGAGTTTTTAAATGATTGAAACGGAGAAAAAAGAGGAGCGAGTCCTGCTCATTGGTGTTGAACTCCAGGGCATGGAAAATTTTGACCTCTCCATGGAAGAACTGGCTAGTCTAGCTAAAACGGCAGGGGCATTTGTAGTCGATAGTTACAGACAAAAACGTGAAAAATATGACTCTAAGACTTTTGTCGGTTCTGGTAAGTTGGAAGAAATTGCTCAAATGGTGGACACAGAAGAAATCACGACTGTCATCGTCAATAACCGTCTGACACCTCGACAAAATGTCAATTTAGAGGAAGTCTTAGGTGTCAAGGTCATTGACCGTATGCAGTTGATTTTAGATATCTTTGCTATGAGAGCTCGAAGCCATGAAGGGAAAACTCCAAGTTCATCTTTGGCACAACTCAAGTATCTCTTGCCTCGTTTGGTTGGTCAGGGATTATGCTCAGTCGTCAGGCAGGGGGAATTGGTTCCCGTGGTCCAGGTGAAAGTCAGCTGGAGCTTAACCGTCGTAGTGTTCGCAACCAGATTACAGATATTGAACGTCAACTCAAGGTCGTTGAGAAAAATCGAGCGACAGTTCGAGAAAAACGATTGAGTCAAGTACCTTTTAAGATTGGTTTGATTGGCTACACCAATGCTGGGAAAGTCAACTATTATGAACACTTTGACCAGCAAGACCCAGTATGAAGCAGATGAGCTTTTTGCAACTCTAGATGCAACAACTAAAAGCATCCATCTGGGGGCAATCTTCAGGTTACCTTTGACCGACTACCGTTGGGTTTTATTCAAGACTTACCAACTGAGTTAGTGTCTAGTTTCAAGTCGACTCTTGAAGAAAGTAAGTATGTAGACCTTCTAGTTCATGTCATTGATGCCAGCAATCCATACCACGAGGAACATGAAAAAAACGGTACTCTCCGTCATGAAAGACTTGGACATGGAGGATATTCCTCGTTAACCCCTTTATAACAAAAGCAGATTTGGTGGAGAACTTTACTCCTACTCAAACGCCTTATGCATTGATTTCTGCTAAGTCTGAGAATAGTCGAGCAGTTGCAGGCTTTGTTGTTAGATAAGATCAAGGACATTTTTGAACCCTTTACCCTGCGCGTGCCTTTTTCTAAGTCCTACAAGATTCATGATTTGGAAAGTGTTGCGATTCTTGAAGAACGTGACTACCAAGATGACTGTGAGGTCATCAAAGGCTACATTGCTGAGAAAAACAAATGGAGGTTAGAGGAATTTTATGACTGATATCAAAACTTTGGCTCTAAAGTATGGAGGTTATACAAGTCTGGATAAGGTCTATCTAGATCAACTTCTAGCTGGCTAAACAGAGCAAGAGCAGTTGGCTCTCATCACACCTCCTCCGAGTGTAGTCAATGCCTACTTTGCAGAACTCTACCAGAAAAAGAGTCCTCAAGCTGCGACAGATTATTTTTCAGAAGTCAGTCAGGAACTGAACCTCTACAATGCTGAGCCAAGTTTCACTTTGGAAAAGCAAACCTTTATCCGCCTCAATCTCTCAGGGAAGTCTTTTGGATTTTGCTATGAGAGAGAAGGGCTTGGACGTATTTTCTCAGAATCTGAGGAGCTAATTACAGATGAATTACTCTTTGAGATTGCGCAAATCTTCCCTCATCAACTAGTCTTTTGAGGAGTCTGGAAAGATTTACATGAAGGCAATAGGAGAAGAGGAAGTTAGTTAACGTGGAAAATCTCACAGCTTTGACAGATTTGGAAAAGCTTGGCAGATGGTCGCAAGCGTCTCAAAGGTTATAGTCAAGAGGATTTGCTACAGAAGCTAAATCTTTCTCTGGCAAGTTTCTATTATCGCTCAGAAAACCGCACACTGCTATGTTATATATTGATTAATTAGAAAGTATCGAATGGATATTCAATTTTTAGGAACGGGGGCTGGTCAGCCCTCTAAAGCCCGCAACGTTTCAAGTCTCGCTCTGAAACTCTTGGACGAGATTAACGAAGTCTGGCTCTTTGACTGTGGCGAAGGAACGCAAAATCGCATTCTAGAAACTACAATTCGACCACGGAAGGTCAGCAAAATCTTTATCACCCACTTGCACGGAGACCATATCTTTTGGCTTTGCCAGGTTTTCTTTCTAGTCGTGCCTTTTCAAGCCAATGAAGAGCAGACAGATTTGAAATCTATGGTCCCCAAGGCATCAAATCTTTTGTATTGACCTGTCTACGTGTATCCGGTTCACGTCTGCCCTACAAGATTCATTTCCATGAATTTGACCAAGATTCTCTAGGGAAAATTCTCGAAACAGATAAATTCACGGTCTATGCAGAGGAGTTGGATCACACTATTTTCTGTGTGGGCTACCGTGTCATGCAAAAGGACCTAGAAGGCACTCTAGATGCTGAAAAACTCAAAGCCGCTGGTGTACCTTTTGGACCGCTCTTTGGAAAAATCAAAAACGGTCAGGATGTCAGTCCTAGAAGACGGCACCGAGATCAAGGCAGAAGATTATATTTCAGCATCATGACCTGGTAAGATTATCACCATTTTGGGAGATACTCGAAAAACCAGATGCTAGTGTGCGTCTGGCTGTCAATGCAGATGTCCTTGTCCATGAATCCACTTATGGTAAAGGTGATGAGAAAATTGCCCGCAATCATGGCCACTCAACCAATATGCAGGCTGCGCAGGTGGCAACAGAAGCGGGAGCCAAACGACTCTTGCTCAACCATATCAGTGCTCGTTTTCTTTCAAAAGATATCAGCCAGCTTAAGAAAGATGCAGCAACGATTTTTTTGAAAACGTCCATGTGGTTAAAGACTTGGAAGAAGTGGAAATCTAGAAGATTGAGAAAGGATAAGTATGTCTACAATTCTCATTACAGGTGCTAGTGGTGGCCTAGCCCAAGAAATGGTCAAACTCTTGCCAGATGATCAACTCATTTTACTAGGCAGAAATAAGGAAAAACTCAGTCAACTCTACGGAAACCATCCCCATGCAGAATTGATTGAAATTGATATTACCGACGTTCAAGCCTTAGAAGAACTAGTTGCTGAACTCTACCAGCGTTATGGTAAGATTGATGTTTTGATTAACAACGCTGGCTACGGGATTTTTGAGGATTTTGACAAGATTTCTAATCAAGATATTCATCAAATGTTTGAGGTTAACACCTTTGCTCTCATGAATCTATCACGTTTGGTTGCGTCTCGTATGAAGGCGACTCGAAAAGGCCATATCATCAATATCGTTAGCATGGCAGGTTTAATAGCAACTGGCAAGTCTAGTCTTTACTCGGCGACCAAATTTGCGGCTATCGGTTTTTCAAATGCTCTTCGCCTTGAGCTCATGCCCTATGGTGTCTATGTGACGACTGTTAATCCAGGACCTATCCGTACAGGATTTTTTGACCAAGCAGACCCAGATGGGACCTATCTCAAGTCGGTCGACCGCTTCCTACTCGAGCCAGATGCAGTAGCTAAAAAAATTGTTAAGACCATAGGTAAAAACAAACGCGAGCTCAATCTCCCAATCTTGCTCAATCTAGCCCACAAATTTTTATAGCCTCTTTCCCAATTTAGCAGATAAGTTGGCTGGAGAAACCTTTAATTATAAGTGAGAAAGCTGTTCCCTTGAGGAATGGCTTTTTGCTTTAATTCGTAGAAGTTGTTGACCAAAAAAATCCCTGAAAATACTGGTAGTTTATCCCTATTTGATAGCTTTGTAGTATAATTGTGATAAGGATGTTCATTAGAAAAATGAAGTCCCAAACCAGCTAGCTTACCCTAGATAATGCCCTATGTATAGTCGGAGGTTGACAATGGAATTATTGACAATTGACCAAATCATTTCCCTTACCCAAGAAGAAACACAAGGGCTGGACCCTGAGATAAGAGAAGGAATTGTCCTGAATAAAACAGATTTGCCAGTGTCTGAACTGGAACGTTTGAAAAAGCCAACTTCAAATTCAAGATTTGGATCCGATTTTTAGGAAAAATATTCTGGCCTATAACTGGGGGGCAGATAGGTTTTTTAAGTTACCAGTTTGGGTATGGGGACGACACTAGTCTTACTTGGCTAATCAATCGCAATTTGGAATACCATGATTACTCAACTCTACAAGAAAGTGGCTTGATCATCATTGCAAATGGAGATCCCTACACTATTTTGCTGGATTGTCAATCTGGGGCGGTCTATGCTGTTGATGCAGAGATGACATATGATGAAAAAATATGGCTGGCACCAGATTTTCTAGCATTTGTTAGAGCCATGGGAACGGCTCAATCTGCAGTTTGGAAGGATTGTGAAAGTGACTTCATCCACTTGATGACTAGAAAAGGCCATGAGTCCAGTTTGATATTCTGGCAGAGTCTGGTCGGATTTTATGATTGAAAATAGAAGGAGCAGGTCATGGAATTTATAGTAGCTGAGGAGGGAATTCCTCAAAATATCGGATGTCAGGGAGCCTTGATTGCCTATTATGGCAGTGAGATAGAATTTCATTATGAAACCGTTCCACCACACGGTGATGAGATTTTTTCTGCCAAGTTGCCTTTGTTAGAGCTTGAACTACCCTTTTGGATCTATGGGAGAAATCTCATATTCTTAGATGCTTACTACCTTTTAGCTGAAACTGTTAAGAAAGGAACGTGGGATCCGATAACCAGTATACTCATCAATATTCATATGGGGGAATACGCCAGTCTAGACCACTGGTACAATCATATATCTATTGAGCAAAACGGTCTTGAGTTGAAAAATGATTACGATGGACAAGTCCGGACTTTGAAAACTGTTGACAAACTTCATTGGCTTGCCCTAGATGCTGAATCAGAAGAAAGGAACTAAATATGGCAAAGAAAAGAGTTACATTACCAAAAAGAGTTTAAGGATTTAATGGATGAAGGAAATATTGAAGCCCTTAAAGCAGTCTATGACCGTTGTGAATTAACCGCTCATGATGGAAGATTTAGCTTATGTACACCTCTGCATATGGGAGGAGTCCCGGATGAATTGGTTATCTGGCTTGTCGAACAGGGCTTGGATATCAATATCCCTGATTATTATGGAGCGACTCCTTTATACCGTCAAGCAATCTTGGGTAGAGATACAGTAAAACTCTTGTGTGAATTGGGGGCAGACATTGGAAAAGCCTAATACCTATGGCGATACCCCTCTACATATGGCAGCTGAATTTTTTCATCCTAAGACTGTCAAATTTTTAATTGACAAGGGAGCAAATGTCAATGCTAAAATGATATGGGAAGAACCCCACTAGCTTCAGTCTTGATGGTTTGTCAGGGGGATTTATATTGCCCAAACTGCTGAAATCGCATCTATGCTTCTGGATGCTGGTGCTAAGAAAACCTCTAAAATGAAGGAAAGAGTTGAGCAAATCGGCAAGGATTTTGAATTTCATAGAGAAAGTATCCACCCAGACTACATCGAGGGAGCAGATAAAGGCTTAGCGAAGCTCTATGAGCTCTTTGATGTCAAGCCGGTAGCCAAACGAATAACCCACGATGGAGTTTCACCGATTCTCGTAAAAGAAGGTAGCTGGGAGGAGCAGTATGAGGAACTTTGGTCCTTCTTGATTCCTTCAAGTGGAGCAGCCAAAACTGTTCAGGGAGAAGTTATCCGTATACCAGGTAGAGTCCGAGATGAACTGGATCGCAATGGTGGGGTCAACTGGGACAGGGACTATAGAAAAATGCTTCAGGCTATGCCTCAATACTTGTCTCTAGGAATCTCTCTTTCAGATCAAGAATTAGCAGAGACTAAAGAGCTTATTGCTCAAGTTCATGGGAAAGATTTTGATGACGAGCCTCGCCTGGACCGCCTCTGCCAATTGGCTCTTGCATGGATTAAGCAAAATCCTAACCCAATTGACTTAAAAGAACCAAGTTATAATCGGTAAAAGAATAAGAGTTTGACAATGATTACATTAAAAAAATATTGGAGAATTTAAATCGGTTCCACAACTTGTTAAGGACATCATAGAGGGAGACACCTGGCCTTTAGACCAATATCTTGCAAGTGGTTGGGATATTGACCAAGAAATAGAAATCAGCAAGTATACCTCTCTAAGCCCAATTGATTTATCCTCGATTACAGGAAATTTTGACTCCTAAAATGGCTAGTGGAAAAGGGGGCTCATTTAAATGTAAAAATAACCCTTCATTTTTGTTGGCTGTCAGGTATTGTGATGGTACGTTCATCAAGTATCTTATGGAACATGGAGCAAAGATTCATAGTGTAAATGCTGTAAAGTCGGAAGCCTTTCAAGAAGCCTTATTTGGAAATAAGTTTGATAATCTAGCTATTATCCATGCATTAGGACATAGTGTCGAAAAATATGGCGGAAAAGCATTTAGGAGAGCCGTTGCAGATAGAAATTATCAGGTGCTAGATTTTTTTATTAAAAATGGAGTTGATATAAACTATAATGCCTCCGACTCGGTTTATCCCTTTAAGCCAACGCCTCTCTGTGTAGCTGCAAGATATGTTGACCCTAGATATGTGTAAATACCTTTGTAGAGCACGAGGGCGACGTGACTCTCACTGAAAAAGATGGTATGAGACCTTATAGTATCGCTATCGAAAAAGGGGGATCAGAGATGGCAGAATACTTTCAAAAACTAGAGCCAGTAGAATTTCATAATTTACGCACAAATTGGATGAACTAAAACCATTTAAACTGCCTCGGAACTTACCGATTTTTCTTATGAGTCAAGACTTATATTTTTGAACTTACTAACTGTGATTTTAAGTGGATAGAGTTTTTTCCCTCTCATGCAAACAATTCCCTTTAAAAAGGTCGTAAAAATTTCTCCGTATTTCACGGTCAACCGGAGATTATACTCATATCTATATCATTTGGCATCCAAAGACAAATAAAGTAGCTTTTTACGATGAGGAACACGAAACTATAAGTGATATTTGTAGCTTTTAAAGAATTTATCTGCAATATGTCTGAGACACTTACAAGAAATTCTTGAAGGTTAAGAGAAATCAAAAAGGGGGCTCTTATGCAACTAATTGACCAAGTTAAAAATAGAAACTTATATTTGTGAGTATTTTGAAGACTGGGATTTGGATGATCCCTGTAGAGGAAGGATATCTGGAAGATTATCAGGACATTTCTGGTGCTTCGAGGAAGAGCTTCAAGCCTTTGAGGAAAAGATTTGGCATTCGTCTACCTAGTGACTTCAAAGAGCTTTATAGCTATAAGAATGGGAGTAAATACTCTCTATTTTTACCTTGTGTGATTGACCGAGAGATCTGACTTTTTTCTCATGAGTCTACAGGAAATTGAGACTTGTAAAAAGTACTTTCAAAATAGAGATGCTCTGTTAACCGAATTTCCCGACTATTTTTCTAGTCAAGACCTGGAAAAATATGCGTGATAGCAGGATTAAGCCCTTATCTTTTTAATAAAAAAATGGCTTCCCTTTTGCCCAGTATTGTGACTCTTGTTATCTTATGCTGGATTTTGATCCAGACCAGGAGGGTCAGGAAGGACAGATTATTTGCTACATCCATGACCCTGATGAAATTATCTATGTAGCAGAAAGTCTTACAAAAGTTGATTGAAGGGATAATGGAAGAAATCATATGAATGGACAAATGTATCAGATAGCCTGTATCAGTGGCAGCAGCTAGGAAGGCTTTAAAAAGTGGTAAAGAAATATGCTATAAGCCTGAAAAAAATATACAAATAAGTTGAGCTTTCAAATTTTGCCGTCAGAAAATGGGAAGCTACAGAACTTTCTGTATCTGATTGGTTTGAAAACCTTAAGGAAAAAGGTCTAAAGGACTTACAATTATTTTGTCCTATTTCAGTTGAAGACAGAGGTATTTTAGGATTTTCCAATACAACACAGAGTGCAATTCTCTGTTTTTATAAAGATGGGAAGGCTAGCTATTTCCAACCGAATTGGGAAACTGCTTCTGCAGGAAGAGGCTGGAATGTTACCTACACCGAGTATGAGTGGGAAAGGTCTTCTCAAAACATTCCCCACTATGAAAATAATATGGAAGAATTTAAGGACGTCTTGGCTCGTATAGAAGATCTAGCAATTAAAATTGAATGTGAGAACTTTGCAAAAGTCTTTCACTCTGCTAGAAACCATCTACTTGACCTTGATGCTACTAAGGTGCTAGAGGAGCCTCAAATTCCACCGCAACATCTAAGCATATTTAGAGCTGCAAGTGCAGCGGATGTTTTTGGAGCAATGGGCTCCTGGAATGATGAACCTGGATGGCTGGCACAAGATAAAGGGACTTGGGTCAACAATACGATGAACTTTCGGATCAGTTGCTAAAAAATATTAGATCAGCCATTCTATATGCCATCAACGAGTGGTAATTGTTTATACTCTTCAAAAATCAAATTCAAACCACGTCAGCTTCGCCTTGCCGTATATGTGTTACTGACTTCGTCAGTTCTATCCACAACCTCAAAACGGTGTTTTGAGCAACCTTTGGCTAGCTTCCTAGTTTGCTCTTTGATTTTCATTGAGTATTAGGAGGAAGAAAATGAGGAAGCTAAAGTTAAGCCTATTGAACAAATGGGAACTTGACAAGAATTACAGTATTGTCCTAAGCTCAGCCATGCTACATGATGGTCGAGCCTTTGTCTTGACCAGTGAGAAGGAAGCTTTCAATCGCTACTGTCTGCTTGAAGTATCGCCTTTGGGTGTGAAGGAGATAGATGCTTGGGATTGTGACCATGTTTGGGAGGAAGAGCCTCTACTCTATACAGATGGACAAAATATTGGAATCATCAAGGCTGGCAAGGAAATGGTCTATTATACTGGTGATTTTTCTCATCCAGAAATCATTGCCATAAAGGATTCCCAGAGTATACTTCCTAAAAAGGCACAAGAGAGATATTTTCAAATCGTATCAGATAGCGACCAGATACCCGTGTGTTTTGAAGATCAAGTCTATACAAATCAAGCAAGAAACTTTGCCCTTTTAGAGTTTGATAGGGAGAAAAAGCAGGCTAAGTGGACCACTTATTCGCATATTGATAAAAAAGAGTTAAATCACCACGACATGAACTCAAGTGTTTGTCCTAAAATCGATAGTATGAAATGTTGGAAGCAAGAGCTCTATGCCTTTAGCTCTGGAGAAAGTCAAACCTCTGTCAATAAATGGGGCATGGACTATTATGCTCTTGTTAAAATCTCTAGTGATGGTCGTATTATCGAAAAATTATTAGAATCTGAACATTTAAAGGCTTCAGGTAAAAAAGCTGGTGTCAATGGAATTTTTACGGATTCGCCTTATCTTATCCTGAGCCCCCTATTTAAGAATGATGACTGGAAGGGCAAGCAAAAGCTATTTTCTCTGGCAACAAGAGAATGGTGCGATATAGCCTTGCCTAGAGGAATGAGTAAACACAAGCTTCAAAATATGACAGACAACTTTTGTTTAACCTTCCTGTACGACAGAGGATTAAAAGAACTTGCCCTTTGTCAGATTGACTAGGCTGTGAGGCTGAATTTGGGAGCTTTTTATTGATAGGTGCTATTCTACAGTATCTATTTTTGAGCTGTTTTTCTTGTCAAATTTGACCAAGTATTGCAATTTAAGTCTTAAAAATAGTATACTAGTTCTATTAGTTATGAAAACGTTTGCGTTTTTGTTGATGATGATTATTTAGGAGACAAATGATGGAATTAACAGCCATTTATCATAGACCAGAATCAGAGTATGCTTATCTTTACAAAGAAGGTCAGCTACATATCCGAATTAGAACCAAGAAAAATGATGTCCAGAAGGTTATCTTACACTATGGAGATCCCTTTATTTTCATTGAAGATAAGTATGAAGCCAAGAAAGAAATGACCAAAGTAACCTCAGATGCCCTATTTGACTATTGGCAGGTTACGGTATCGGTTGATTTTGCACGGATTCAGTATCTCTTTGAGCTCCTTGATGAGGAAGGTCAGGGTGTTTTTTACGGTGATAAGGGTTGCGTAGAACATACTCAAGAAAACTTGGATGCTGAAGGAAATGGTTTCAAGCTTCCTTATGTTCACGAAATCGATGGTTGTCAGGTTCCAAGTTGGGTTTCAAATACCGTTTGGTACCAGATTTTCCCAGAACGATTTGCAAATGGAAATCCTAAATTGACTCCTGATGGAGCTCGAGAGTGGAATGCTGCCATTGCACCTAATGGGGATGACTTTTTTGGTGGAGACTTGCAAGGGATTATCGACCATCTAGACTATCTTAAAGATTTGGGAATCACTGGACTTTACCTATGTCCGATTTTTGAAGCTACAACCAATCACAAGTACGATACGACGGATTATTTTGAAATTGACCGTCACTTTGGAGACAAGGAAGTTTTTCGTAATTTAGTTGAGGAAGCTCACAAACGTGGCATCAAGATTATGCTAGATGCTGTTTTCAATCATATCGGCTACCAGTCTGCCCAATGGCAGGATGTTCTAAAAAATGGAGAAAATTCCCCTTATAAAGATTGGTTCCATATTCAAGAGTTTCCAGTTACTGAGGATAAACTTCAGAATCCAAGACAACTCCCTTATCATACCTTTGCCTTTGCTAGCTATATGCCTAAGTTAAATACAGCTAATCCGGAGGTTAGGGACTATCTTCTCAGTGTTGCCACTTACTGGATTGAAAATTTTGATATTGATGCTTGGCGCTTGGACGTTGCCAATGAAATTGACCATCAGTTCTGGAAAGATTTTAGAAAGGCAGTTCTAGCTAAAAAGCCTGATTTGTATATCTTTAGGTGAAATCTGGCATACGTCTCAGCCTTGGCTAAAAGGGGATGAGTTTCATGCGGTTATGAACTACCCGCTTTCTGAAAGTATCAAGGATTATTTCTTGCGTCAGCGTAAAAAGACAGAGCAATTTATTTCAGAAATCAACAGCCAGTCTATGTACTACAAGCAACAAATCTCAGAGGTGATGTTTAACCTTCTGGATTCTCATGATACAGAGCGCATCCTCACAACTGCCAATGGAAATATCCAGCATGTCAAGGATGCTCTAACCTTCCTCTTCTTTCAGCGAGGAACTCCTTGTATCTATTACGGAACAGAGCTGGCACTAATAGGTGGACCAGACCCTGATTGCCGTCGTGTCATGCCTTGGGACCGTGTGTCTGAGGACAATGATATGCTAAAATTTTCATGAAGAAATTGATTAAGGTTCGTAAGGAAATGGCAAGCATTATCCAGCATGGTTCTTATAGCTTGGAGGAGGTGAAACCAGATGTTCTAGCATTAACGTGGAACTACGAAGGAAAAGAAGTTCAGGCAATCTTTAATCAGTCTACAGAGAATTTTGTTTTAGAAAGAGACTCTGCTGATTTAGCGAGTCAATGCCAGTTTGAAGATGGACAACAAGTTATCTTGCCATCTGGATTTGTGGTCTATATTTCTGAGTAAAAAAGGATTAAAATAATGGCACTTAAGGAAGTTTATGAGTATTTTCGTCACTATGATAAGGAAACTTATCAGGTTGTCGCCTGCATGGGCAATGAACCATCGGAAGAAGATGTTCAGGATTTTGAAACTCAATACGGCATTCGTCTGCCAGAAGATTTCAGAGAATTTACCATGTCAGCTCTTGGGAGGTCTCTTTATGGAAGTCAGGGAAGAGCTATGGCCAAGAGCCAAGGCTTACGATGTAGCACCATTTTGGACCTTCTGTCGAGGTATTAAGGTTTTTGGAATTGCAAATGGCATCCCAGATTTCTTAGACATTCGTCTTAAAACCAAGGAATTACATGATTTAGGATTTGTTGACTATATTCCATTTCTGTCTATCATCGGTGACGAGATGTGATTTTTCTGCTTTGATAAGAACAATCACATAGTCGCCCTAGACTGGTATAACAGTGGAGAAACCGAGGAACTTGATGGGTGATTTTTCAGAGCTTTTGCTCAAACAGATTGCAGAGCTAGAAGAACGTAAGAATGAGATGGTCAAGCTTTTGGAAAAGGGGCAATCTAGTCAATAATCTATAAGGAAATCTCAGTTTGATAGTCCGTAAAGAGGTTGGGACAAAAGATCCCGACCTCACTTTTTATTTGCAATCAAACTTTGACGCGGTAGCTGATTGAACTTTTTGTTCGTCTTTTATACTCTTCGAAAATCTCTTCAAACCACGTCAGAGTCGCCTTGCCGTAAGTATATGTTACTGACTTCGTCAGTCTTATCTACAACCCTCAAAGCAGTGCTTTGAGCAACCTGCACTAGCTTCCTAGTTTTCTCTTTGATTTTTCATTGAGTATTAGACTCCAAAAAGATCCTAATCATCCTCTGGGGCTGGGACTACGAAATCGAGACTTTGTCTATCGATTTCTGTCCCACCGCCTTTTTTTAGTAAAAATCATTCACTAAATGTACATTTCAGATTTTTTTATAGTTTTCTACAAAATATAGAAAAAAACAATCAAAAAGTATGATTTTTTTACAGTCATAGTATTGAAATTTCCTATATTATTTTATAAAATAGAAGTAATAATTACAAAAAAAGTATAGCGCTTTCAACAAAAATGGAAGCGGTTACTTAGCAAGGAGAACCCTATGGGAAAAGATTATTGGAATTGCAAAAGTATCTATAGCATCCGTAAATTTACGGTCGGAACGTGCTCGGTACTTATCGGGACTTGCTCTGTTTTATTTGGAGCAAATCTAGCTGGTGTAAATTCTGTATCTGCAGATGAGACACCAGTCGCTGTTACTACAGAAAAAAAGTGGAGAAAGAAACTCCTAAAGAGGAAGCTGTAGATTCAAAAGCTTCTGAACAACCTGTAACAACAGAAACTGTTAACAGTGAAGCAGTAGAAACTAAGCATGAAGTAGAGAAAAAAGTGGAAGCCCCAACTACTGAGACTACTCCTGAGAAAAAAGAAATCTCTGATGTAGAAAAGCAAGCTCCAGCTGTGACTCAGGATCAATCTGCTCAAACAGAAAAACCAGAGCTAAAACCTGCAACTAATGATGAGGTAAAACAGTTGATTGAGGATAGAAAAAGTAGAATTCAACCAAAACTGGCATTTCAAGCTCAATGCCAATGCTAAAAGATGCGGTCAAGCCAGATGCCGATGTTTCTAGTTGGAAGAAATTAGACCTTCCTCATGACTGGAGTATCTACAATGACTTTGACCATGACTCACCTGCCCAAAACGAAGGTGGGCAACTCAATGGTGGTGATGCTTGGTATCGTAAGACCTTTAAACTCGATGAAGAAGACCTCAATAAGAATGTTCGTATCACATTTGATGGGGTTTACATGGATTCTCAGGTTTATGTAAATGGACAGCTAGTTGGTCACTATCCAAATGGTTACAACCAATTTCTCATATGATATCACTGACTATCTCAATAAAGACGGTCGCGAAAATGTCGTAGCAGTGCATGCCATCAACAAACAACCAAGTAGCCGTTGGTACTCAGGAAGTGGATTTACCGTGATGTTACCCTTCAAGTCACAGATAAGGTCCATACTGAGAAAAATGGAACAACTATCTTAACACCAGACCTTGAAAAACAACAGAATGGCAAGGTTGATACTCATGTAACAAGTAAGATTGTCAATACTGATGATAAAGATCATGAAATTCTTGCTGAATACCAAATTATCGAACGTAATGGTCAAGCTGTAACGGATCTAGTTCGTACAGCTAGTCAAGTATTGAAAGCTCATCAATCAGCTAGCTTGAATGCTATTTTGCAAGTTGATAAGCCAAAACTTTGGACAGTACATAGCGACCAACCAGCTCTTTACGAATTGGTGACTCGTGTCTATCGTGATGGTCAATTGGTCGATGCTAAGAAGGACTTGTTTGGTTACCGTTACTACAACTGGACACCAAATGAAGGCTTCTCTTTGAATGGTGAACGCATTAAATTCCATGGGGTTTCTCTTCACCATGACCATGGAGCTCTAGGTGCTGAAGAAAACTATAAGGCAGAATACCGTCGTCTGAAACAAATGAAGGATATGGGTGTCAACTCTATCCGTACAACTCACAACCCAGCTAGTGAGCAAACTTTACAGATCGCTGCTGAGCTTGGTTTGTTGGTCCAAGAAGAAGCTTTCGATACTTGGTATGGTGGTAAGAAACAGTATGACTACGGACGTTTCTTTGACAAAGATGCCACTCACCCAGATGCTAAGAAAGGTGAAAAATGGTCTGATTTTGACCTTCGTACCATGGTTGAACGAGGAAAGAACAACCCTGCTATCGTTATGTGGTCTATCGGTAATGAAATCGGTGAAGCAGACGGGAAACCTCGTTCTCTAGCAACTGTTAAACGTTTGGTTCAAGTTATTAAGGCTGTTGATAAGACACGCTATGTCACTATGGGAGCAGATAAGTTCCGCTTTTGGTGATGGTAGTGGTGACCATGAAAAGATTGCCAATGAACTTGACGCCGTTGGATTTAACTATTCAGAAGACAACTACAAGAAGCTTCGTGCTAAACATCCAAATTGGTTGATTTACGGATCTGAAACGTCTTCAGCTACTCGTACACGTGGAAGTTATTTCCGTCCCAGAACGTGAATTGGTACATAGCAATCAAGCTTACCGTCATTATGAGCAATCAGACTACGGTAACGACCGTGTTGGTTGGGGTAAAACAGCTACTGCATCTTGGACTTTTGACCGTGACAATGCTGGCTATGCAGGTCAGTTCATCTGGACAGGTACTGACTATATCGGTGAACCTACTCCATGGCACAACCAAAACCAAACTCCAGTTAAGAGTTCTTACTTTGGTATCGTAGATACAGCTGGTATTCCAAAGAATGATTACTACTTGTACCAAAGCCAATGGGTTTCTGCTCAGAAGAAACCAATGGTTCATCTCCTTCCTCACTGGAATTGGGAAGATTCTACCCTAAGAGAGAATGTAGCTGATGCAGATGGTAAGATTCCTGTTCGTGCATTTTCAAATGCTGCAAGTGTGGAACTGTTCTTGAATGGTGAAACTCTAGGCAAGAAGACATTTACTAAAAAACAAACAAGCGATGGCCGTACTTACCAAGAAGGTGCTAATGCGAATGAACTTTACCTTGAATGGAAGGTTGCTTTTGAACCAGGTACATTAGAAGCAGTAGCTCGTGATGAAGCTGGAAATATCATTGCTCGTGATAAGATTGTGACTGCTGGGGAACCTGCGGGGGTTCGTTTGGTCAAAGAAGAAAATGCTATCGCAGCTGATGGAAAAGACCTCACTTATATTTATTACGAAATTGTTGACAGTAAAGGTAACGTAGTTCCTACTGCCAATAACCTTGTTCGCTTCCAGTTGCATGGACAAGGTCAGATTGTCGGTGTAGATAACGGGGAACAAGCCAGTCGTGAACGTTACAAAGAACAAGCAGACGGTTCATGGATTCGCAAGGCCTTTAATGGTAAGGGTGTTGTGATTGTTAAATCAACTGAGCAAGCAGGTAAATTCACCTTAACTGCTCACTCTGATTTCTTGAAATCTGGTCAAACAACCATTTTCACAGGTAAGAAAGACCAGGCTGAAAAAACTGTTTTAGGTACAGAGGTGCCTAAAGTACGTACAGTTATCGGTCAAGAACCAAAACTACCTTCGAAAGTAGGATTTATCTACAGTGACGGCAGCCGTGCAAAACTTCCAGTAGAATGGTCAGCAGTTGATGTAAATGAACCTGGTATTTTCACTGTTAAAGGTGTGGCAGACGGTCGCGATGTGGAAGCGCGTGTTGAAGTCTTGGCACTCGAAACAGAATTACCTGTAGTTAAGAGAATTGCACCAACTACAGATTTAAGTACGATTGATCCATCTGTTACCTATGTGTTGTCAGATGGTACTGTAGGAAGCTATGACGTTGATAGGTGGGAAGTTGCAGCTGAAGATCAAGCTAAATTAGCTATTCCAGGCTCTCGCATTCAAGTTAAAGGAATTTCAGGTGATGATGAAATCACAGCTACATTCGTAGTTGCCGAAGGTCAAGCTGCTGGTCCAGTAGTACCGACTGTAACAGTAGCAGACCAAGCTGTAGAAGGTCTCTCAACTGATCAACCTGTTCTATACCATAAACTTGCTTATGGAACTAACTTGCCTGAAGTAAAAGCTTTAGCTGAAAACGCTCAAGTGACAGTTATCCAAGCTAATGAAGCAAATGGTATGCGTGCAAGCATTTTTGTTCAACCAAATGATGGTGGAGCACTCCAAACGTATGCTATCCAATTCTTACAAGAAGCTCCGCAGATTGAACGTCTGAGCCTAGAAGTTGAAAATGCAGACGCACTGAAAGAAGACCAAACAGTTGGTATCAAGGTATTTGCTCACTATCAAGATGGTACTCAGGCAGTCTTGAAAGCCGACAAGGTAACCTTCTCAACTACAGGTGAAGGAGACGTAGCTGTTCGTAAAGGCATGCTTGAATTGCACAAACCTGGTCAAGTAACTCTGAAAGCTCAATTTGAAGGAGCTGAAGGTCACATTGACTTGAACATTCAGTCAAATACTGAAAATAAAGTTGTCAAAGCCATTCGTCCAGTTAGCGTCGTGACAGGTTTGAACCAAGAACCAAGTCTCCCTGATACAGTAACCGTAGAGTACGACAAAGGATTTCCAAAAGTTCACAAGGTGACTTGGCAAGCAGTTGCTAAGGAAGACCTTGCTAAATACCACAGCTTTGATGTTCTAGGTAAAGTAGAAGGAATTGAAAACGAAGCTCATGCTAAAGTTTCTGTAGAAGGTATCATTGCAGTCGAAGAAGTGACTACAACAACTCCAGTTTCAGAAGCTCCTCAATTACCAGAAAGTGTTCGTACTTACCACTCAAACGGCCAAGTATCTTCAGCTAAAGTGACTTGGGATGCTATTGACCCAAGCCAATATGCAAATGAAGGTAGCTTTACCGTTACAGGACATGTGGAAGGGACTCAGTTACCAACCAAGCTTCATGTTCGTGTGTCTGCTCAGACAGAAACTGGTGCTAACATTTCTGACCAGTGGACAGGTTCAGAGTTGCCACTTGCCTTTGCATCAGACTCAAATCCAAGTGACTCGGTAGCAAATGTTAATGATAAACTAATCTCATACAACAACCAACCAGCTAACCGTTGGACAAACTGGAACCGTACAAGTGAAGCATCAGTGGGAATCCTCTTTGGTGATTCTGGTATCCTGTCTAAACGTTCGGTTGACAATCTCAATGTTGCCTTCCACGAAGACCACGGTGTTGGTGCACCTAAGTCTTATGTCATCGAATACTATGTAGGAAAAGATGTTCCAACAGTGCCTAAGAATCCAAGTTTTGTAGCTAGTGAAGACCACGTCTTTAACGATGACAATAACTGGAAACAAGTGACAAATCTTAAAGCTCCAGATCAAGTGAGAGCTGGAGAAATGACTCACTTTAGCTTTGATAAAGTCAACACTTATGCGGTTCGTATCCGTATGGTTAGACCAGATGGTAAATGGGGTACTTCTATTACAGAAATTCAAATCTTCTCTAAACAAGTAGCTGCAGCTAAGAAGGCTCAAGCGCAAATTCAAGTAGATGGAAAAGATCTACCGAACTTTAACCCTGGCTTGACTGACTATTATCTAAAAGCTAAAGAAGACCAAGCACCAACTGTAACAGCAAGTGTATCAGATAATGGTATTGCTACAGTGATTCCAAGTGTTCGTGAAGGGGATCCAGTTCGAGTTGTCGTTAAGGCTGAAACGGAGATATTCTAGGGGAATACCGTCTGCACTTTACGAATGATAACGACTTGTTAGCAAGTAAACCTGTTGTTGCTGTTAAGTCATCACGTTTAGTTGCTAAGGGTCATACTCTTGAGTTACCTGCGAAAGTCCCTGTTTACTTCACAGGTAAAGATGGCTATGAAGTCAAAGATTTGGCTGTTGAATGGGATGAAGTTCCAGCTGAAAATCTAGCTAATGCTGGTGAATTTACAGTTCATGGTCGCGTTTTAGGTACTGATTTAACTGCTGAAGTAGCAGTACGTGTGACTGATAAACTCGGTGAAAACCTATCAGACAACCCAGACTTCGATGACGATAGCAACCGTTCATTTGCTTCTGCAACCAATGATATTGATCCAAATTCTCATGACCGTGTGGACTATGTTAACGATGGTTCAGATGATGAAACCCGTCGTTGGACTAACTGGTCTCCAACTCCATCTGATAATCCAGAAGTTTCAGTAGGGGTTATCTTTAGAGAAGCTGGTAAGATTGTTGAACGAACAGTCGCTGAAGGAAGCATTCGATTCTTCTCAGACGGTGGAACAGATGCACCTTCTAAACTAGTCTTAGAGCGCTATGTGGGACCAGAATTTGATTCACCAGAATACTACTCTAACTACCAACCATATGATCCAGAACATCCATTCAACACTCCTTCTAACTGGGAGAAGGTTGAATACCGTACGGATCAAGAAATTCAAGCAGGAACTGATATCCATGTAACCTTTGCTCCAGTCAAAGCTAAGGCTATGAGATGGCGCATGGAAAGAAAAGCAGATACCAAGGGTGTAGCTATTACAGAAATGGCCTTCATCGCTCCAAGTGAAGAACCTAAGGATAGTACAGCTGCAAAACTTCTTGTGGATGGTAAAGAGATTGCTGACTTCTCTGAAGATCGTGTGGATTACCAAGTAACCTACAGTGGAAATCGTCCTCAAGTAACAGTTGAAGCTGGCGAAAACGTAGCAGCAACTATTGTTGATAGTGGTGATGATAAACTTCCAGTCTTGATTCATCTTGTATCAGAAAGTGGTAAACATGTTAAGGAATACCGCATTCAATTGACTAAATCGGATGCTGAAAGTGCTAAGACAGAACCAGCAGTTCACGAAGTTCCCAGAGTTCACAGGTGGTGTGAATGGAGAAGAACCAGCTGTACATGAAGTTCCAGAGTTCACAGGTGGTGTGAATGGAGAAGAACCAGCTGTACATGAAATTCCAGAGTTCACAGGCGGTGTGAATGGAGAAGAACCAGCTGTATCACGAAATTCCAGAGTTCACAGGTGGTGTGAACGGAGAAGAATCAGCTGTATACGAAGTTCCAGAGTTCACAGGTGGCGTGAATGGAGTTGAAGCAGACAGTTCACGAAGTCCCAGAACATACTTTAGGAGCTAAAAAGTAGTCGAACCAGCAGTTCACGAAGTTCCAGAATACTCAGGTGGTGTAAATGCAGTCGAAGCAGCTGTTAACGATGTTCCAGAGTACAAAGGTGGAGCCAACGCAGTCGAAGCAGCGGTGAACGAAGTCCCAGAATACACTGGTGGTGTGAATGCAGTCGAAGCAGCGGTTAACGATGTGCCAGAGTACAAAGGTGGTGCCAATGCAGTCGAAGCAGCGGTGAACGAAGTCCCAGAATACACAGGTGGCGTGAACGCAGCCGAAGCGGCAGTCAATGAAGTCCCAGAGTACAAAGATGAGCAGTCGATTGTAGCCCTTGCTATGTCACAAGACAAGACTTATCAGGCACCTGCAAGCCGTCAACATATTCTCCCTGAAACAGGTACTAAGGAAAATGCAACCCTTGCAACAGCAGGTGTTGTGGGAGCGCTTCTTGGACTCTTTGCAATGGGAAAGAAGAAAGACGAAGAATAAAATAATCTGACTTTGTTTAGATTATAGAGATTGGACAAACAAACCAAAGCTCAACTATAAAAAGTGGACAAACTAGTTTCAAGAAACAGAACTAGATCTTGTCCACTTTTTTTATGTTTTATATTTAGGGATTAACTTTCTTTCTATTATTAAAAGAGTTATAATAAAGATGAAATATAGGGGATAGGAAGAGGAGGAGATAGGATGGCTTATATTGAAATGAAAACATAGCTATAAGAGGTATCATACTGGAGATACAGAAATCATGGCCAATCGAGATGTCAACTTCGAGATTGAAAAGGGAGAACTAGTCATTATCCTTGGGTCATCTGGGTGCAGGGAAGTCAACCGTTTTAAATATTCTAGGTGGAATGGATACCAATGATGAAGGGCAAGTCTGGATTGATGGGACCAATATCTCGAATTTTCACTTCTCATCAGAGAACCAACTATCGTAGAAATGACGTTGGATTTGTCTTTCAATTTTACAACTTAGTTTCTAACTTGACTGCCAAGGAAAATGTAGAGTTGGCATCAGAAATTGTCTCAGATGCCTTAGATCCTGAGCAGGTTCTCAAGGATGTAGGATTAGGGCACCGTCTCAATAACTTTTCCAGCTCAGCTGTCAGGTGGTGAGCAACAACGGGTATCCATTGCTCGAGCCGTGGCTAAAAATCCTAAAATTCTCCTTTGTGATGAACCAACAGGAGCTTTGGACTACCAGACTGGTAAGCAGGTTCTAAAGATTCTTCAAGATATGTCACGTAAAAAAGGGGCCACCGTTATCATTGTGACCCATAATGCCTCCCTAGCTCCTATAGCTGATCGGGTGATTCAGATGCATGATGCCAGTGTCAAGAGTGTTGTCCTCAATCCTCAACCACAGGATATTGATGATTTGGAGTACTAAGATGAAAAGAAAGACATATTGGAAAGACCTGCTCCAGTCTTTCACAGGTTCAAAGGGACGATTTTTATCCATCCTAACTCTGATGATGTTAGGTTCTTTAGCCGTGGTTGGTCTCAAAGTAGCCAGTCCCAATATGGAGCGAACAGCTTGGGACTTTATCTGAAAGATACTAATGCGGCAGATATGACCGTCATAGCAGATTATGGTCTAGATCAGGCAGACCAGGAAGAATTGCAAAACTCTATCAGGAGCAGATGTTGAATTTGGTTATATGACAGATTTGACTCTGGCAAACAGTGAAGATGCCATACGGATCTTTTCAAATACTGATAAGATTTCAAAATTTGAGGTGACCCAAGGGCGTTTGCCTGAGCAAGAGGATGAATTGGCCTTGGCGGATTTTTGGAAAGATCACTATCAGATTGGGTCAAGTCATTCATTTGAACCAAAAGAATGGTAGCAATTCTCAATTGAAGCGGGATAGTTATACCATTACAGGCTTTGTTCACTCTTCAGATATTTTCTCAAAAACGGATATGGGGAGTGCAGGCAGTGGTAATGGGAACTTATCAGTCTATGGTGTTGTAACAAAAAGATAACTTTAAGAGCTCTGTTTACACGATTGCCCGCCTTCGTTTTTACTAGCCTGACAGATGTCAATCCTTTTTCTAGTGATTACGAAAAGAAACTTGAGGAAGAAGAGTTGACAGTTAAGAACTTAGTTGCTGATAATGGTCAAGCTCGACTAAAGAAAATAAAAGAGGATTCTCAGGAGAAATTGGATGCTGGGAAGAAAAAACTAGATGAAGCTGAAACCAACTTGACAGCTGGCAAGAAACGTCTACAAGAAACCGAGAGTCAGATTCAGGGTCAAGAAGCACAGTTAAGCCAACTTCCAGAACCACAAAAAAGTCAAGCATCTAGTCAGTTAGAACAAGCAAAAGAGCAACTAAAAAAAGAAAAACTAAGTCAAGCTGAGACACATCTTACTAAGGAGAAGGCTAAGTGGCAGACCAGTCAGGATGAGGTCAATGCTCTGACAGAGCCAACCTATCATGTCTACAATCGAAAAAGCTCTCCTACTGGTCAAGGTTATCTGATGTATAGTAACTCAGCCATGAGTATTCGTGCCGTGGGAAATATCTTTCCAGTTGTTCTCTACGCAGTGGCAGCCATGGTTACCTTTACCACTATGACTCGATTTGTAGACGAGGAAAGAACCAATGCTGGGATTTTCAAAGCTCTAGGCTACCATAGCAAAGACATCATCGCTAAGTTTGTCATTTATGGTCTGGTTGCTGGAACTCTTGGAACCCTTCTAGGGATTCTGATTGGCCATTATGTCTTAGCACCTACAATCTCACATATCATTACTGAGCGAATGATTGTTGGAGAGAGTCAGCAGTATTTCTACTGGACCTATAGTTGCTTGGCTCTGGGGCTAAGCTTAGTAGCAAGTGTCCTACCAGCCTATCTTGTATCTCGTAGAGAATTGCATGAAGAAGCAGCACAATTATTATTACCTAAGCCTCCAGTCAAGGGTTCTAAAATTCTCTTAGAACGCATCACATTTATCTGGTCACGTTTGAGCTTTACTCAAAAGGTTACTGCTCGTAATATCTTTCGTTATAAGCAGCGTATGTTAATGACCATTTTTGGGGTTGCAGGTTCAGTAGCCCTCCTCTTTGCAGGACTTGGGATTCAATCCTCTGTGGTTGGAGTGGCTGATAGGCAGTTTAAGGATCTGCAACAATACCAGATGATTCTCTCTGTCAATTCTCGAGCTTCAGATTCTGATAAGTCTAAGCTAGAAGAAAAACTGAAAAGCGATGAAGTTAAAGATTTTCGTTTGATTTTTTCTAAGCAGATTGAAGAGAAGTATCCGGTCAAGGCTGGAATTCAAACTGTGACTATCATGGTAACGGATAAGGATGACCTGGCTCCCTTTGTTCAATTAGAAAATAAATGGTGAAAAAAACTGGACTTATCTAACGGAGTTATCCTGACAGAAAAATTGGCCCAGTTGGCAGGAGTTTCCGTTGGTGACAACTTTACAATAGATGGGAAAACTTTTAAAGTTGGAGCCATCACTGAGCATTATGTAGGCCATTTTGTTTATATGAATCAGGAGACCTATGAGAAAAATTTATGGTCAAACTCCTAAGATGAATACCTATCTAGTCCAACTCAAGGATAAAAGTGAAAGCAATACTGAAAGAGTTGCGAGAGAGTTTATGGAGCAGGCGGCTGTCAATGGTGTCGTTCAAAATGCTTCAACTATTCAGCTATTTGAAAGTTTTGCTAGTTCCCTTAACCAAACCATGGCAATTTTGGTTCTGGTATCGGTACTTCTAGCAGTTGTGATTCTCTATAATCTGACCAATATCAATGTTGCTGAACGGATTCGGGAACTTTCAACCATTAAGGTTCTTGGTTTTCATAATAAAGAAGTCACTCTTTATATTTATCGAGAAACAATCATATTGTCACTAGTTGGAATGATTGTAGGCTTGTTCTCAGGTTTTTATCTCCATCAATTTCTCATTCAGATGATTGCACCAGGAACCTTCCGCTTTCAACCAAACGTAGGCTGGGAAATTTATCTAATCCCAGTTCTAGCAGTTAGTGTCATTCTGACCATCCTGGGATTTTTTGTCAATCATTATCTAAGAAAGGTCGATATGCTAGAAGCCCTTAAGTCAGTCGAATAGGTTTTTTATAACAAAAAACAAATAAGAAAGCCCTTTGTGGCTTTTTTATTTTCATAAAAATGGTAAAATAGTAAGAGTAGAAATGGAGTTCTAGATATGAAACGAATTGATCAATTTGAAAATAAGAAAGTATTAGTCCTCGGTTTGGCCAAATCTGGTGAGTCTGCAGCTCGTCTTTTGGACAAACTAGAGTGCTCATGTAACAGTTAAT
>BNJU01005644.1_pt1 | contig 27869 bp, 38 predicted proteins | sample 8539281 | NCBI WGS metagenome assembly BNJU01 (sample SAMD00202456, study PRJDB9452) | human saliva metagenome | isolation source: human saliva | place: Japan
ACTCCATAATGCTCCCCTAAGTAAAATAGAACAACTAAAAAAACAAAAAAAGGTATACAAGTATTTTTAACTCATATACCTTATGTTGGCTAGAGGGGGATTATCTATAACAAAATTTAAGATTTTTTTATGTGAAAGTAATTTTATACTAATTAAGATACTTTCTCCCAATCTCTCTCGTATTGTATAGCATTTTTCACTAATATCGTCATAGTCAAACTCTGATCTCATGCTTCCGTCAGCGCTCACTATCATAGTCATCACAGTCCACCTATGTTCTTCATCTAACGCTTTTCTCTCCGTTGAAAGAACTTTATCAATACTCATAAATACTTTAATCAACTGTGTTCTACTTATTTCTTTCTGGCTGAAACAATCTACATATGTCCCATTATTATATGTATAATACTTTATGGTATAGCTTCCTTCGGTATAACCTGCAAAAAAGCAAACCTTATCCCACTTTGGGGGTAAAACTGACTGCAAAATATCAAATACTTCCTGAAAAATTTTATTATCCATAACTCTAATCATTTGGAAAAATCCTAATGTTCTCCTTTCCATCAATACTATAAATGACAACTATAGCCTCCGGTCTCCTTGAATCCTCCGGATACTCAACATATATTTTTATGTATACGTCCTTTCCATCCTTTACCTCCTTAGCCAACTCATTCTCAAGGTTTTTGTAATCTTTTCTGTTTATATTGGCATCCTGTGGCACAAGATTTTCCAGTCCATTTGATCCATTAAATTGATCTCCTATCAAATGACCTCTATCATCGCCTTCTTTTTGATCACCTTTACCAATTGTTTCTATAGAGTCTTTAATAGGTAGCCTTTCATCTCTATCCTTTATACATAATTTACCCTCAACTGATGTAATTCTTTCCTTATCATCAGTTTCATAATTATATCCATTTATTTCATACTTATTATTTGGCAATAGGTCATCTCCGGTACGATACAGATTGCCATTATCATCAAAAATATCTTTTTCAACTCATTTGCATCGTTTTGGACCGATTCACCCTTGAAATCAACGCCTACAAGTTTTTATTTCCTTAAAAAAAGTCAGGGAAAAAAATATCATCTTTATCTTTAAAGTTACTATCTACTTTATCAATGTTTTCATAATTTTTATCAGATGTAGAGTCTAATTTTATATTCCTAAAAAAATCAGGGAAAATCGATTCTTTCTTTTCAGCAATATCTCTATCTAACCCTTCCTTTTTCTCTGCTATATCTTTAGATGTATCTTTTATTGCATTTACAGCCTCTTTCGCTATTTCAGAAAATTCCAAACTAGACAACCCTCCTTTTCATTTCCTGCATCCACTTATTGAAGTTCTCATCACTTGCAGAATTCTCTAAGCTTCTAAAATGAATTAGGCATTCAAGAATACTGTTCAGTGATTCTATCGACAATTGCTCTGTAGATATATTTAGCTCTTGAATCAACCTACTATTCCACTCTACTATATTATCTGTGTATTTTTACCTTTGAAAATATATCCTTGTCCCTATCAACTATATTGGAAATAATTCTTTCAACTTTGTTCCTATCTAATTTTTTTATCTAGATTAATTGAACTTATTATCTCACATTTAGCTGAAGACGAAATATCAGCACCAACCAAAAAAATCTCTTTATCTTTTCAATATCACTCCAAACCTCTCTATTTTTTTAAATTTGAAAGTAGATATTCAATAACTTTTTGCTGTGCATAATTGACTATTTCCAACCTTTTTATACTGATATTTGTATTCCTTTGGTTCAATATTATATTTATCAATTTTACACAATACTGCTTCTACCCATTTATTCTGATATACTGCTGCTACACCTGTAGGAATTTTTGCAAGCTCAACAATCTGACTATCCGTTAATCCTGCTGCTCTACCGACAAGTTCTCTATCAGTTAAGTCAGGTAAATGCATTATTACTTTTGTATTAGTGTTTCTTATTACTGACATATCAAGCAATGATGGTGATTGATCAACTATAACAAATCCCTCTCCATACGTTCTCATCTCGGCTATGGCATTTGCTATCATCTCTACAGACTTCCCAAGTAAGTTTGAACTCTCTGACGTCTGTTCTGTGGAAACTCTTCTTAAAAGATTGTGTGCTTCTTCTATTACTGTGACATGCTTTAAAGGTAAGTTTATTCCTCCTTCACACATCCTTCTTTCTTGCAACCTCATTATGATAATTCCCATAATCAGAGACTTTGTTTCACTGGAACCCACTCTACTCAGGTCAATTATTGTACTTTCATTAAACAACTTCTTACTATCAATTTCATCAGCTGTAAAAAAATTTGACCGTTCAATCCGTTAGTTAAAGATCTTACTCTAGTTACCAACGATCCTGTATAATTATCCTTAACTTCCTTTGAATATTCTGAGCTGCTTACCACTTCTCTTAAGGCCTGTAATAAATCCATGAAACTTGGATATATATCAATACCGTTTATATTTTTTTGGAATATCTTAAATCCCAACCGCTTGAGGCATATGCCTTCTCTATTGCTTCTTTCAATACTGCCGGCATCGCTGCATACATTGGCCAACACACATTAAAAATATCTACAAGCCTGTCAATATGTTCCAACACATGAATACCGTTTTCAAACTTAAACGGATTTATTCTAAGTAATTCTGTAATAGCAGGATTAGTTCCATAAACATTAAATTTATCTCCAAACACTTGCTTGTACTCGCCCTTTGCAGGCTCAATGATTAAAGTTGGTATCTGTTTATCTATGTACTGTCCTACATAAGGATAATCATTAGGTAACAGCTTATTTAATCTGGCAACCAGAGAATATACCGTATTAGATTTACCTGAGCCAGTTGAGCCTGTAATAAATGTATGCTCACCTAATCTTTTTAAATCAATATTAACCACATGTTTATCATACTCCTTTCCCATGTGATAAATATTTCCTAGCCTAATCGGTAAGTCTACATTCTTCGTACTCTGCACATCTCTTCCAAATCTTGCCATCTCTCTTACAAAGATACCTGGAACTCCATTATAAGGTACACCACATTGTACAGATAACTCCTTTGTACTCAACATTGTAGCCGGAGTTACATCTGTAATGGCTTCGAAGTTAATTAAATAGTCAGGATCATGAAATCTTGGATGTGTAAAATGACGTAAGTATTCATTTATCATTTTTGTTGAATCATCCCTAAACCAAGTATTCATGTTTGCAGATTCTAATGAAGTACCCTCTCCATTAATTATACCTCTATAAGCACTGGCAGAAATAATTGATGTTTCTTTCGTATTGCTTATAAAATATGCTGCACTTGCCCACATTCCGTAATTTTCACATTCTTTTATCCTTTTCAAATGCTCATCAACACACTCTAAAAATACTTTGATCTGTTTATTCTCAAACTTAATCATCGATGAAGTTGAAGATCCGGTATTCATCCCTTTTTGACTTGTACTCTGATTCGTAGTTGAAGTGGATTCTTGTGAAGATTTTTGTATTCCTTCACTTTCACTCTCATTAGTACCTACAGACTCTCCATGTTGATATGCTCTTGATGCACTTACACCAATATTGGCGCCTCCGGTAATCGTATTGGTAAGACTTGATGCGATAGTTTTGGCCACTCCCGCACCAGCAGAGAATAACCCAAATACATTTGCATTTGCATTTGCACTTACTGAAATTCCATCAGATGTTCCTTGTGCTACTGAACCGCCTCCATTAAATCCGGCACTGATACCAATTGTATTTGTTATACTTTCACTTTTTGTTCTGCTTGAACCCTTTGTAAAGCTTTGGGTCTTAGATACACTCTTACCGATTGTATCTGTGTACCCCTTCATCTCAGACTCAGATATAGAAATTCCTTCATTTGTACCGACTGTCAAACTATACTCAGCTAAAGATGACATTTCAGAATATATTTCTCCATACCCCTGTTTAACCTGCTCAATTCTCCAATCTGAAATAGGATCGGAAATTATAAGTACCGTAAACACCTCTCCTTGCATTGCATCTACGAACTTTTCTATGCCCTGTATAAACTGCTCATTATGGGCATCCTTATCCTTTATAGACGGTATTCCGGTTAGTGCTGTCACTGAATTTTTCCCATTTTTAGGTAATATATTCTCAACAATATCATTATATTCAAATATATCCACATCCGATATTTGACTACCCGGAAAATTACCTCTAAATGACTTTTCAAATGCTTTACCAAGCTCAGGATTTTCAGTAAAATCTTCTTCCTCACTTTTGGTACCCATATAAAGTTCAATACTTATCCCGTCACTTTTCAGCATAAATACAATAGACAATCCCAAACCATGCATAGAGCTGTATACATTATTAAGTCTATCTAATATGTTTTTCATCTTTGTCAAATACCAAGCCTGATATCTTAAACATCTTAATGTTTCTATCTGTAGACAACTCTAAAACACTTCTACTTGGCTTTGATACTTTATATCTTTCCAAATCATTTAAATAAAGCTTTTTAACAATTTTCTCAGCCATTAATAAGCTTGCAGTAGGATCTGATATTAAAGGTTTATTCTCCATTAAATCTTTTACTCTAACCTTCTGCCCAACACTATTACTGCTCATCTGTTCTCTTAAATTCATTTTCCCTCCTAATCAAGAGAATCTCCAATATTTCTTAAGAATTTCTTATATCAAGCAATTTACCTTCACATTTCTTTAGCTTAATAACTTTTACTTCCCTATCTTCTTTAGTATCATTTTTTTGGATTTATACAAAGCATTAATATAATCTTTTTAACTGCTCTATCTCAGTATCCAATGCCTGTTCTATACAGTCAAATTTCTCCCTCACATCATTAGTAACTGTATTAGCATAATCTTTACAGTTTTTTTCTCTGGTCTCTTTTAAACTGTTAATAAAGCTTTCTTTTAACTTATTTTTATATTTAACTGTTAAATCCTTACCACCTGTTGCCAGCTGTAGTATTCCTGCCCCAAAAAGAGCTATTGTTGCTGCTGTTGTTATTGCTGCTAATCCAATCGGTGTCAAAGCCAGTATTGCACCTCCAGCAAAACTCAATCCCATTGTTATTGCAGATCTTTTTACAACTTCTCCGAAGCCTAAGCTTGCTCCTACAGCTCCATATACCGGTCCGCCCACAACTGTTCCTAAAATAGTGGCGGACACTCTGCTTAGACCGGATATACCCTTCGGCTTTTCTACACCACTTACAACATATCTGAATTCGTCCAAATAATCATAGAATTCATCTATGTTTCTTCCAATCTCTTTCTCAAGTTTATCAATGTGCCTGTCTACTAATACCTTTAACTTATCTCTGCTCCAAACCGCCATTTCTTTTTGTACAAATTGTTCAAGGTTAGATACGACTTCCTTTTCAAGTGCTTCTTTCTTAGCCTTCTGCTTAAAAGGGTTAACTGTCATACTGTTCTCAAGCTTCATATCATCTACAGCCTTCGGAACCTTGTTAATTACAGTATCAAACTCTTCATCCATAGACAATCTTATGTCGTCTTCCAATTTTCTCATAGAAAGTGCTATTTTACTTACAATATCTCGTTTCCTTTGTATAGCTCTATCTAAGTTCGGCATAGCAGATTTTATTTTTTCTTCACACTCATCTACTCCTCTATCAAGAGCATTAATGTAGTTCTCTATATATACTCCTTTCTTAGCTTTATATCAATATACTCAATTCCCGGCTTTATAACTTGCATAAGCTTTGCTTTACCCTTGTTCTCTCTAAGATACTTAGAAAGTGCATTTTCAAACTCAACAATACCTGTGTCTGCCAATGCAGACTTGTCTTTTTTCATTCTCGCTTGCAACGCACCTAAAGCATCCACGTAGAATATTCCCTTTTCTCCTAAATCAGTAAGCGGTAATAATTTTTTATTGTTAAACTTTATCAGTCTATCCTGTTCATCATCCGGTACCTGATTAATAGCATTACAAATAAAAAATATATCCCTATATCCTCTCGCATGGATCTGATCCGTTATATAATTCATTTCGGATTCTCCTGCAATCTTAGGACATCTAAACACGAACAGTATGGCATCAGCCTGTTTTAAATACTCCTCAGTAACTTTGGTTCTCGTACCGTTTTCATTCAGCCCCGGAGAATCTATAATAGTAATACCGTCATGACATAATTCTATAGGATATTTCAATACTGCTTTATCATATGGTAATTCCTGAATCGAATCTGCCTGATCTTTTGTATCATCCTGTATAACTAAATAATCCTCTAATTTGTTTACATCTAATTCTATTGGTGGGATATTTTTACCTGCATACTTTTCAATATGTTGCTTAGCATTCTCAGATATATCAGCAGAAATCTCATCCGGAAGCGGATTCTTAAAATACAAAGTAGCACTTTCTTCTTTACCATATTTTACCTCACTAATCACAGCTGTACATGGTGTTGAATATGCCGGTAGAACTTTTGAACCCATCATTGAATTTATAAATGTACTCTTTCCATTCTTAAACTCACCAATAACAAGTACCTTAAAGTCATCATTTTCCACTCTGTTTTTTAAGTCCAACAGTGCTGAACCCTCAATATTTAATCCTATATCATTAAGCTCATCAACAACTTCTGCCACTTCTATCAGTGAATGTACTATCTTACCCTTTTTTTCCTTCATATCCTCATAGCTGCTAATTGGCATAATTATATTTCCTCAATCTTTCCTATTATTTTTGTTAAATTTTTTATCTCCTCTTTATAAGAGTCTGCATCTACAGCATTTATTTTATATTTCATTTCAATAAAATCAGAAGCTTCTCTTTTAAACTCTCTAAGTATATCTTCATAAATCTTAGTAATCTCTTTGTTTGAAGCCTTCCTTGTATCATATGATATATCCCTGATTTTTTTGAGTTGATTTTTATTTTTTTAATTCATCACTCTGAGCAATATCCTTTAGCTTCAGATATGTATAAGCCAAAAAAACTACCACCAATAGATACCACCGCACCAATAATTCTGAATAAGAAAAAGCCTATTCCAACTCCGCCTGCAATTCCTATAGGAAGATATTTCCTATATTTTCCATAATCTATACTACCACCTTCATTAACCGGACTGTTATATTTTATATCTATATTTGTATATCCAGTTGAAAGATTGGTATGAAAAAAACCTATTAAGCCAAGTAGTATCATCATTAATTCTTGATGTAACATATTCATCGACTCTTGAAGCCACTGCTGTTATACCATTTTCCCATACATCTTCAAACTCAGAGTTATACCAAAGAAATTTATCAACTGCATCACTGAATCTATCATTTATATCTACCGACAGCTTAGCAAATTCTCTCTTTATAAAAGTATCAATCTCCTCTATGCTGTCGTGTTGTCTTTGTTGAAATTCCAGCATTGTACTTTCGATTGACATAACCTCAAGTTCTTTTTGCTTCAAAAGCTTTTCTCTGTTATTTTTTATTTCATCTATATTTTCTTTTTCCAATTTTTCAACTTCAAGTTTTTGAGATTCTATATGTGTTTTTATATACCCCAATACCCCTTTTACAAGCACATACTCATCATTTATTCTTTCCGATCCTAATAACTTTTCAAACTCCTTCTTTACATCAGTCTTATTATACTTATTCAGTATCTTTTCATACTTTCCGGTATCATCAAAAATACTCCATTCTACTTCACCAAATTTCAGCTGTATTTGTTTTTCAACATAATCTATAACATTATCTGTATCACTATCTGCAACTGACGAAAGTTTGTTTTATAACCAATAGAATATTCTTTACTCCACCATACTTTATATAATTACTTATAAACATAGTTTCTGTTTCACTAAGCAGATGTTCAGCCGTCATAACCAATACCACTGTATCACATTTATAAATATCAAGCATTAGGCTAATATCATCAAGCTTCTTCTTACTGAATAATCCATGAAACTCCCTAAACTCTAAAGCCTTATCCTTCAAATAACTATTATTTACAGCTATTGTTACATTTGACGATGTCTCTTCCAGCTGCACCAAGTCACCATCAGGTACCATAACCCCATGTTCATCATATATCGAATATTTATCTCCATACTTTATAGTAATCTCAGGTGTTGTAGGAATAATTGTAGTCGGCAGCACTTTCTCACCTAAAATATAGTTGATAATCGTACTCTTCCCCACCAAATCATCGCCTACAAATCCTATCGTTTTAGTACCACCTTTACTATAACTTTCAATAAAATTAGATAATAATGCTGCCAGCTCCTTATTATTACAATCACCCAGCAGGTTTGAAATCTCCTTTAATTTTTCAAAATCTACCATCTAATTAGCCTCCTTTATAATATTATTATACTTATTTATACTAACCATCGCCTTTTTCCATCATCCTTGTGTCGGAATTAGTATTATTTCGTATTTGCTCCCTTTTCTCAGTATATTTTTTTCTATATCTGACTTATTGTACTTCAAAAAGATATAGAATATTTTTCTTTACCAATATCAGTATTTCTGTCTATAATAGCGGATATTTCGGTTGTTAAATAATCCCTACTCACATAAAACGCTGAATCAATCGTATTTAAAATTATTGGTTCAACTTCTTTAAATATCTTTTTTTATAGTTCCTGACTTATTTAACATATATCCTGCTATTAAACCGACTACTTTTTAACCCATTACTTTTTATTTTTTTACAAATAAATCTAAAGCACTCTGTGCCTCCTCCTCAATTTTCGTGTACTCCTTCTCTACCTCTTTCATTTTGATTTCTGAAATTTCCCAATCCGCATCAAATTTGTGTATAAGGTTAGTCTCATCCATACCACAGCATTTATATTCATTTACAAACTCTTTTTATAATACATTCAAATACATCATTATACTCAAATTCTATCTCTTCTAATAAATCTGCTGCCGTTTGATACCCATTTTTAAATTTAGCATTTGAAAGAATACTATCAAACCCCAGTGAATCAACATCTTTACAGTTTTCAACCTCTTTTCTAATATCAGTCTTAATTTTATTCATCATCACATTTATATTCTGTATTTCATCACTAAGCCTTTTTTTCATATCCCGTCTAAATTGCTCAAGTCGCTCTATAACCAGTTTCTGAAATTTTTTTCTACAGACATAATACTCTTTTTTTATACTTTTTCTTTTCCTCCTCTTCCTTTTTTTATCCTTAATGAAATCATATTATTAATACTATTCACTATATTATCACTTATATTCATAGCTCTTTTATTAATATATCTCACTCTATTGTTCTCAAGAATATTATTTATTTTCTCAATACCATCCTCATAGAGTTTCATCATTTCAATTCTCTCATCTTCAGGCATACCATTTATAGCTTTTATATTGACTTTCATCTCATTGTCGACTTCCTTAAGATAAACAAAAGTAGGCATCGGAATTACATTTTTTACCTCTATATCAATACCTTTTTCCAGTCTTTTCTTAATGTTTTTCATAAGCATCGGTAACTCATCCTTGTCTCCAAGCAGCTCAACCTTAGTAACAGCAAAAATAAGTTCTTGCTTTTGCTTTTCCAAATTTGTATTTATATAGTCTATTAAATCCTCTGATACCGGCTTTTCTTGAGGTATGACGACAACAATAGCATCACATATATTGTCTATAGCATTCTTAGTGACTTCATTGTGACGGCTATTTAAAGACTCTGTCCCCGGAGTATCCACCAAAGCTATTCCATTTGGCATATGTTCATTTTTATAGTAGAAAGTAACATAATCCACTTTTTTTCCTATTTCTTCAACTGAAATCAATTTTTTGAATAATTCTACCTGTAATTCAAAATCATTATCATATGATAACTCTTCTGAACCTCCAAAATATTCTTTTATTAAGTCACACTTATTTTGTGAGAATATTTTTCTACTTCCATCTATATAAACTATATCCAAGTCATCTATATCTGCCCTTTTTTTAAGATACTTGTAGTTACAGTGGTACCCTGAATTGCATCGGTCGGTAGTAAGTTTTTATGCAATATAGAGTTTAAAAATGTAGACTTTCCACTTGAAAAAGATCCTACTGTTCCCAAATATAAGCTATTATCCTCCAGCCTACACTTTAGTCTTTCCAGTTCTCTATTTATATATATACATTGTTTCTCATCTAAATACGGTAAAATCTTATTTACTGAATTAATAAACTTAAAGTATGGTAATTTGAATTTGTATAATACATTACCGCTATTATTATGCAAACAATATTATTATCTATCATTTTCTATCACCCTCACATTCTCTCCCTGGCTCCTCAGCCACATATCTATGCCGTTGCCGAATGCCTCAGCTCTTATTATGTACTTGCCGTCTTTTTCGCTTTCTATCTTTGCTGTGGGGAGGCGATCAAGTATGGCATCGACGTCGTAGCCGCTGTATTCAAAGCGTATTCGCTCTAATCTTCCTCCATACATGAATTGGATTCGTTTTCTGAACTCACCCTCTTCAAACCTGTCCTTGTACGGTATCTTAAAGCACTCATCCAAGACTTTATAGTCTTTTATCCTATCCACTCTGTAGATAGTGGGATAAGTATTGTCAAGAAAATCATGGCTTTCTCTAAAGGCTTTATCATCTATAAATGCCGTTATATAAAAATAATATTCTGAAAATATTATCCCTACGGGCTGCACCTTTCTTTTCACCACCATCTTATCCTTGGTGCGTTTATAGGATAACTCAACAAGTTTACTGCTTTTGATTGCCTGCCCGATATCCCACATTGTATCTAAGAAATGCTTTCCATGTTTCAAATCTATGTAGTGGAAAAGTTCGTTTCCTATCAATTCATTTACAAGGTTTTTGTTCTCTTTAGGTACACAACAGTCTATAAGCTTCTCAAGTATCCTTTTCATCTCATCCTTTGGAAATGCTCTGCTGTCAAGTAGAATCTTACACACTGCCAAGGTTTCACTGTTGGTAAGGCAAACATTTTGCTTTGTCTCTATCTTATATCCGCCCCTTTTTCTGTCATATACTACACAACTTGTCGTGCCGTATGTTGCTACATCTGAGTGAAAGAAATTCCTTATATCTTCAATATCTCTTTGAATTGTTCTTTCATCCACTCCATAGTTTATAGCCTCCTCATTTTTTCTGAGCGTCTCACCGCTTGTCAGTTTTGAATACATCTCAAGTACCCTTGAAATCTTATCAAACTTACCGTCTTTCATATTTTTTCTCCTTATGCTCTTACTATACACTCCTACACGGACATATTTTGTCATTGTATTAAAAAATATTATTTTTCTCGAAAAAAGCAGAGAGAACTAATATCCCCTCTGCTTTACCACTTCTCTGTTCCTTATATCCATAAGTCCGACAAAAAGGTATTTTTAATACAATTTCTATATTGGTTCGGTACCATACAGCTTATACCGCAACCTATATATTTCTTAAATATATATTAACTTAATGACATTTTTTTATTTATTTTTACATTATTTTTTTATTTTCTTTCAACTTGTAAATTCTCTTAAATTACTTACCTGATTATGTTTTTTTACTTTCATACTTTTTATAAATTTTTACAACAAAAAAGTCCCGGTTTCCCGAGACTTTGATTTTATTATTTTGCACTCTCAAGTGCTTTTGCTACTGCATTTATGATACCTTTGGAGCTGTGTGTCGCTCCGCTTACGGCATCCACTTCTGTGGATTGTTTTTCTATAATCTGCGGGATGACATCCTTGGCATCTATCAGATACTCCTCATCATCTCCTGTATCCACTATATTTATTTCAGATATCTTGCAGCATGAGACTGTAACGGAAACTGTCATCTGACCGCTGTATCCTGTGGCACTGCCCTCATAAGTTCCGTCCTTATAGGCTGCATCTGAGCTTGCTTTTGTACTTACATTCTCTTCTGTAGTCACATTCTCTTCTGTAGTCACATTCTCTTTTTGAGTCTTTGAACCTTTGAAGCCCATTAAAGCAATAGGTATATAAAGTGCACAGATCAAAACCATGAAGAGGATACACAGCACTCTTTGTTTCTCATACTTCTTTGCTCTGCATATAAGATAGGCGATGTATATAATCGCATATACTGTAAGGTCAAATAAAGTGCTTAGATGTCCCTTTGCTATGGATATACTGAATATCATTGATATATGTATAAACAAAAGTCCGTAAAATAAGTACGAAAGCCTTTGTAATGATTTCCACTTCTTAGGGTTCATTTTCTTCCTGATAACCATAAATGATGTTAAAGTAAGAGGAATCAAAAGTACAATCATTATCAGTGACAATACAGCCGCAAATATTCTAGGTGCATCCAAATCCGAAATCTTTGTAAACAAAGCTACAAAGTAGTGCTTACCGTATGATATATTATGGATAAGTGTAAGAAGCGCCGCTATAATTGCCATCTCGCCTCTGGTACGGAGAAGCAGTCCTCTAAGCTTTGCCGCAGGACATACCGAAGCTACCATAACCAAGATAAAGAGAGCACCCGCCAAGGTGCCTCTCGCCAATATGTTTTTTACAAGATAATCAATTACAAACGGTAATCCCTTCTTCGGCGCCAATACAGACAGTACACTTATTATAACCGTTGCTATATAAAATAATGTTGCATGTTTTTTTATAGGTTTTTCTAAGAGGTAGAAAAAGACCAATACTGTTATCAGACATGCGATAAGTCTCATTACTTTGTTACCTCAAATGTCAAGTCAGGATATCCGTCGGCACTGAGCTCAACCTTATATGTTCCCGCATCCTTGAATACAGGCTCATCCTTACCGTCATTGCTGTATTTTGCATCCAAATTTATGCTTCCGTCTTCATTGAATGCCACTTTCCGAACTTTCTTCCCTTGCCGCCCTTATACTCTGTATCATTTACCTTTGCAGATGTGGTAGCATCCAAGTATTCTTTTAATGTAAGTCCTGCTTCATTTTCATCAAGCTTAAGTGTATTGTTCTCAAAGTGGAACTTATCTGCTGTAAGACCTGAGTTGATTGTAGCTGTAAAGCTCAAATCTGCATACTTGTCATTTGTAAAGATGAACTGATACTTACCCGGTACAATCTCCTTAGGAAGATTCAGTGTTCCGTTCTCATCCTTTACATTTGCTATATCAACATCTTTATTTCTTGATACAATTCTGCCTAAAGCGTACTTACTGTCGTCCGATGTTACTGTATAGTGAATCTGTGTACCGTCTTTGCTGTAGTTTGCACTCTCATCACCTTTATACTGTAGTTTTCAGGTGCCAAAAGCTTACAGAAAAGATCTGTATCTATCTCTATATCGTCTGCGTCCTTTAACAGATATGTAATCTTTGAGATTGTCTGTCCCGGAATATCCTGATAACGAAGGTATGACTGGGTATTTCCATGAACCTCTTTAAACGGTGCCGCTGCAAATGCAAGCTCTGACGGTGTAAGCCAAATATTCTGAAGGTGCTCAAGGCCGTACTTCTTACCTTCTTTGGTCTCCATTACAACACCCTGTACATTGCCTACTTCAAGCTCCAAATCCTTTATATCTATCTCATAGTTTCCGTACTTGATGTGGTGGTGATTTCAGCCTTTGAATCATTCTTTACAGTGTTTCCGACTGTCTTTGAGAATGTTCCGTCTGAATTAAGTACTTTGTACTCTGCAGGTGTAGTATCTGTTGTCTCTGTCATCTCACCTACAAACGTAAGTAGAGGATTTGTAGACTCTTTCTTTTCCTCTATCGCCTTCTTAGCCGCCTCATAAAGAGATTTTGAAATAGCTACGTTCACCTCTGTTACTCCGGTGATCTTTGAGCCCTCTCCTTCAACTTCCGAAACTGCACTTGTATACTTTGCCACTTTCTTATTTGTAGCTGAACTTACAGCATCGTAATTGCCTTCATTTCTTATACTTGCAGCCGCATCCGGTGCATCAAGCTTCGGTGTAAGCTTTGCAGGATCCGCCTCCGGTGCTATATCATTAATCTCACCATAGTAATAGTCTGCATATGGAATATTTATCTTTGCATATACATAATCCTTGTTGCTGATGTCTGTCTTGCTCTCAGCGCTTGCCTCAGACTTACTCTCAGTCTGTGCCGAAGTGCTTTCTGCTGATGAGGATGTATCTGCCGCTTTTCCACATCCTGTTATCATAAGTGCCAATGCTGCCGGTGCCAATATAGTTAGATATCTCTTTCTCATAAATCCTCCATAAAATAATATATGTTAGCAATTCCTAACCTTGCCGATACAGTATTACATATAATAACTGTATTGTCAATTATTTTTTATAAGTATAGCCTAACCGATATGTATCATCACAGCAACTTGCCTTTGTACTTGCCGTTCTTTATTGTATACATTTTCGGATTATATTTTCCATACTGTTGTATCTGCACAAAAAAGATTCTTTGCTCGCTGATATCATCTCTTCTTCTGTTATCCTGCTGTAGTGTATTTTGTATCCGTTTTTAAGAGCAAGCATACGAATAAACTCTCTCTGACTCCTACCGTTTCCCTCTCTAAAAGGATGTAGAGCATTAATTTCACTAAAATAATATGCTAATTTACTTATAAAGTCTTCACGGCATAAACCCTCTAAATATTTGTCATTCCTCAAATTCGAAAAAATATTCTTTGCTTGACTCTCAATAAATTTAACATTACAAAACATATTTCCCTTCGCAATATCAACCGTTCTTATCTTACCGCTCCACTCATAAACATCCTGAAAAATATAACCATGTATACTTTGTAAATGTCTCAAATCAAATTTACCATATATCGGTTTTTCGAACAACTCCAACAATCTAAGCATTGTAAGCTTTCTCTCAATAACACTTAATTTGTCTTTATCTTTTATGCCGAGCTTATTGACTAAAACATTTGAATTTGGATAGCAGTATATTGTATCCGACATACTATACCTCATTTAATATTTTTTTCTCTGGCTTTTGTAAAACTTAAATTTCCTTTTTTTATATCTCTTAACATCTCTATATCTTTTTCGTTAAGTTCCATGCCTTCAATACTAAGTGTTGCCGCTACCTCATCTATTTTTTTCACTATCTGTATATGGACCGTTTGATAATTTTACCTGAAAAAGGAATACCTTCTTGGATTACCAGTTGATTTAATGCCATATTTATATATGTTGACATATTTAAACCAAGCTTCTCTAATATATGATTTGCATTCTCCTTCAAAGCTTCAGGAGTTCTCGCTTGTACTATTCCCATGTTTTCCATAATTCACCTCTTTGTATATATAGTATAATATAATGTATATACACTATATTATACTAATAATAAAAATATCGGTCAAGCATAACCTAACCGACAGGTATCATCACAGCAACTCACCTTTGTACTTGCCGTCCTTTATTTTAAAGAAGAATTCACTGTATAAATCCGTATCAAATATCTCCAACAGTTCTTTCATATTCCAAATGAGATTGGCACTGTCAATGTCGGCTCTATCTATCCAAAAGACCCTGCCTTCATCGGAGGATTTCAACTCTCCGGTAAACTTATGTGTTTTATACAGCAGTACAACATACCTTGTTCCGTCTTCCTGTATCCAATCCTTAAAGCCGCAAATCTTTGGATTTTCTATAGTAAGACCCGTCTCCTCCTTCATCTCTCTGACTACCGATTCAAGTAGAGACTCCCCTTCTTCCACATGACCTCCGGGAAACACAAGTCCATTTGTTCCCACCTTTTCCTGTACAAGTACCTTGTTACCGTCACATATAAGGCACATATTTGTCAGTTCTATTTCTGATTTTCTGCTCATTTTAATAATTTCCTTTCATAGTCCTATGTCAGTATAAACTATATTTTCTTATACTCAAATACCTCAGGTTCTATTGCCATATTTTCTCTTATCCACTCTACAGATTTTTCCACATCGTATGCAGAATTATAGCCTGATATTTTCGGTACTCTTATATGTATTTTCTCTGTTGAAATCTTATTTCCAATTCTAAGCAGATTCTTTAGCATATTTTGATTGCTTATACCTGTATACTTTTTATATATATCATCATTGATATCCTTTATGTCTATAATCCACTCGTCCATATCATAAAGTACAGGTTTTATATAATCCCAAGGCACATTGAGTGAAGTTTCTATTCTCCTTGCCCACCTGCTGTCTGCCAAAGTACATATTTTATGTATAAATTTTGAATGTAGCAGCGGTTCACCTCCGCCAAAGACCATTCCGCCGCCGCTCATCAGATAATATATTTCATCTTTCTTCAGTATATCTATTACTTCATCAGGAGAAAACTTTGGATACTTTGCAACCTCAAGTTGTTGCTTTGTCCTGTGACAGCCTTCATTTATACAGTATTTACACTTTAACGGACAGTCAAAAAATGCCACCAAGGTTGATACTCCCTTTCCGTCTGTGCCCATTCTCAGTCTCGAAATCGACATAATCTCATCAAGCATAATCCCTCCTACAACTCAAATCTCGGTATCTTTTGCTTTTCCTTGGGTATCTTTGAAAGCTCATCACTTAAATACTTCGCTTCCTCATCACATTTATCACAGGTACCTGCGCATGGTCCCACATGGCTGCATTCCTCACTGATAAATTCTATATTGTTCATAGCGGCAAGTTGCTTTCTGTAATCACGTAACATATCGCATATTTCCTTTCCGTCTATCCTTGCCGCCAATCTGTCTATTTTATCATCAAAAAACAATCTGACAGGTGCCTCACCCTCCATTTTATATCTGTCTTTCGATTCTATACTATTATCTCTGATTTTCTGAAGAATATTCCGTACACCAACTCCCTTATCCAAAGGTATATATTTTTTTGAAGATAAATCAAAGTAAGATGCATCTTCTATCTTCGGTATTTCCTCTATCAATATAGGTAACAACTCATCGTAGTATGCTCTTATTTGCGCAAGTGTATCTTCCATACTCTTAGATCCGTTGTGTAAGTATTTTGTGGTATCCACATAGCAAACAGATTTTAATTTTGATAAATCCGACAGCAACTCTTTATGCACCTGAACTCTTTTTTCACCCTCAAAATACCATGCAGGACTTGCTAAAAGATGCAAATTCACACGACAACTGTTATTTTTTATTAACAAATACGGGTATAAACTTTCTATGCTGTTATCTGTCAAAAATAATACATCTTCATAAACTCCAATCATCTGAAGCAGCCTGTCAAGTTCCGACTCGAGGTTTTTATATACAATGCTGCCCACTCCCATACTCATACCAAGTCCAAAGTATTTTTGCGGACAGATAAAGCTGTTATACTCATCAGTACTCTTCGCCCCTCCAAGCCATACCACCGTAACCAAGTCTTTATACTTTTTCAAAACAGGATTCCAAGGATTCCAAAATAATCCCGAATCGGTAATTATTATTTTCATTATTGTTCTTCCTCATTCAACCGAATATTTAAAAGCGGTACTCATCCTTTACACCTGTTAGCTGACTCCACCTTGCCGAAATCAGCTTTGCATAATATATACTCGCCAATCCGTAGCAACCAAGCGCATATGCATCATTAAGTTCTACCAATAATGTCTTATTGTCTTTTGTAACACATATGTCCATACTGCAAGCCGCCGGTCTTTCCTCCCATTTATTGAATGATTCCAACATAGCCTCCAATACTTTCGCATCATAATGATACATATAACTTTTTCTTTTAGTATCAAGCAATACTCCATACGGTCTGACATCTACAATCCTATCGTATGTAATAAAGCATCTCCACTCCGCACATATATCAAGCGGCTCACTTACAAGCACCTCATAATTTTCATAACAGTTTCCACAGCCTACCAGATCAGATATACTGCTTATTGTCTTTCCTACAAAGGCCTTTCCCCTTATAGGCTTAACAAAATATCCTGCCGACCACTTTTCTTCATTAGATGAGATACTGTCTATAGTATCTTTCCAAATATTTCTGCCAAAAAAGGGCTTTAGGATATCCGGATAGTCCGGAACATCAGGCACAATACCGAATTTTAAAAATATACTTTTACATTGGTCAATATAATCTAAAACAATATCTTCTCTTCTAACATTGTCATATATCTCATCTATCTTTTGATACGGAATTATCTCTGCTCCAAGTTCCCTAAACCCGTACATAGCGTTTGCAATATTGTAGCTGTGTGGGATAAACATATTCATCCCGCTGTCGTATCTTGTTTTCAGATAAACTTTTCCCATAATCCCTCCTACAACTCAAATCTCGGTATCTTTTGTTTTTTCTCAGGTATCTTTGAAAGCTCATCGCTTAAATACTGTGCTTCCTCATCACATTTATCACAGGTACCTGCACACGGTCCCACATGGCCGCATTCTTCACTGATAAATTCTATATTGTTCATGGCAGCAAGCTGCTTTCTGTAATCACGAAGTTTTTTGCAAACATCCTTTCCGTCTTCTCTTGCAACAGGCTTATCTGCCTTACTCTCTTTATCAAAATGATCGGGAATATATACTATACCTGACAATATAATTTGATCCTTCGGTATCACTTCTTTTTGTTTCATTGTATTTTTTTGCTCTTTCCACATACTCTACCTCACATTTTTTTATATATTCTTATAAAGACATTATATAAAAAGAAGCTGTACGTTAAAAAAATACCTTCTACTTGCAAAATAAAAAAAGACACCGCTTCGGATGTCTTTAATATCAATGTATTATACTAAATATATGCATTGTCGTAGTTTGCACCGGTCTTGATGTAAGTATAAGCAAAAATACTGCAATATTTGATATATGAAATAAGAGCTTATTTACAAGTCCGTCCGCCTTACACATACGCAGCGCAAAGCCTTTACCTAAAGGCCAAAATATCTTTTCTCTCTTTCCGTTGAACGCATCAATCACCATATGTGATATGAAACCTACAAAAAAGTACGGTGTAATATCGGGAAATATAATATAGGTAAAAAAGCTAAGACCAAACAGTGCTAAAAATGAATGCATAAACGACCTGTGCGGTTGCCTCATTCCGAATGTACATATACCCAAAAATGCCAATACCCCCACGATAATACGAGCAATATTGCTGTCTGCCATCAATCTGTTATAAATACCTACATGAAATAAGGCGTCTGCCACCACTACCCCAAAGATACTAAGTCCTGCCAATCCGATAATATGATCCACCTTATTATGTGCATCCGACGTTCCGACATCTATATCACTGATAATTCCGCCAAATCCGGCTATTGCAGTACCTGCAACAAGCATTGACAAACTTTGCGGCCTGCAGGCAACAAGACCTGCCGCCATACCGACTGAAAAATGTGTTTTACCTAACATAAGTACCTTTCCGACTCTGCTTTTTTACAGTTATTTTTTTCCATCTCCGCCTTAAAAAAACTAAAAATCACATCCGCATCGGAGCAGCAAAACTCGGCGCAACCCTCAGGTTGTCCGGGAAGGCTTCCGCCATATCTTAAAATATCTATATACGGGAAGGCGCAGTGCATTGCCATAGGACAAATCTTTCCTCTGTCCTCGTCATAATCAAACACTTCTCCTACATGGTGTCCTCTGTGGCAACCCATCTTTCCCCTTCTGTCTGTAACAGTAATTTTTTTATCTTAGGTCTTTTTTTCCTCTGTTCATATATACCTTCCTTATCTTTTTCTATATCATCATACTGTGTTCTATTATATACCATATCTCTAAAAAGGTTAGCATTAATCATATCGGTAAGCACTTATATTTTTTTGTGTATCTTGTTTTATTTTTTTGATTATTAAATAATGAACAGTATTTTTTTGATACATTTAGTATCTATCTCTTGGCTTAATTGACTTTTTTTGGCTGCTATGATATACTTATTACATAAGAAGAAATACACATAACAGGAGGCATTCTATGATTGAATCCATAGTTAGGATGGTAGATTTTTAAAAATTACAAATTTTAAAAAAATGTTAATAACGGATCTCTAAATTTAATAAATAAGAGGAAAGACTTCAGCTCAAGTATTCTTGGACTTTACGGCCAGAACGGATCCGGAAAGACCGCTTTAATTGACGCTTTTCAGATCTTGAAATTATTACTTTGTGGCAGGCAGGTCCCCGACAAATATGCCGACTATATCAATGTTAATTCAGATTGTTCCAAATTTCATTTTCATTTTCAGATTGATGCAGGTAATAACGGAACATATGAAGTTTATTATGACTTCTCTTTAAAAGCTGCCAAAAGTATTGTAGAACCGAATATGCCTATAGGTGATACTGCCACAACAATAAAAGCTCAAATATATGATGAAGTTATAAGCTACTCATTCACAAGTGATACTCTAAAAATGCGAAAAAGTATCTTCATCGACACATCTTCAGATGGTATATTCTCACCTGCCGGCAAATATGAGCTTCTCTTTGGTAAAGATAAAGAATTAAAGAAAAACTTATTACTTTTGAAGGCTTTAACCTCCAACTCATCACAATCATTTATTTTTCTCAAGAGAATTTTTTTACAAAATCTACGTAATAAGAAAAATGATGAAAAAGAAACCGACAGTATATATTCTCTTCATAAATATATTTTGGACCGATTGGTTTACTATGGCAACTGTGAACTGTTCATCATTGAAACATCCAATAGCGGAGTATTAAGTCTGAATGTTTTACCTATTGCATTTAGATACAAAAGCGGAAATCATGGCGCGGTAGGTAGCCTTGCATTACATTTGAACGGACCAAGTGAAGTCCCTGAGGATACCTTCATTATGATAAATGATATTATAAAAAAATATGAATACGGTACTTACACAAATTGTACCGGGACTAACTATAGGCATAATGGACATGGGTCTGACTGTGTCTGCTGACGGTGTTAAAAACCACTCTTTTCAACTTATGTCAAATAAAAATAATAAACAAATTCCTTTATGCTATGAATCTGAGGGAATCAAAAAGATAATATCTATACTCCAACTTTTTTTATAATTATGTATAATGTATCTTCTATTACTATAGCTATTGATGAACTGGACTCAGGTATTTTTTTGAATACTTACTTGGAGAACTGCTGCGAATATTATCGGAAAAAGGTAAGGGACAGCTTATTTTTACATCGCACAATCTAAGACCTTTGGAAACTATTGACCGTGGATTTATTGCCTTTACAACAACAAATCCTGACAACAGATATATAAGATTATCTAATATAAAAGAAAATAACAACTTAAGAGATTTCTACTTCCGTGATATTGTACTTGGTGAACAGAATGAAGAAATTTATGATACAACCAATAACTCGGAAATAGCACTTGCATTCAGAGAGGTCGGTGATATCATTGGCTCGTAAGAAAATTGTTTTTATTATTGTAGAAGGGCCGTCTGATGACGAAGCGTTAGGTGTTATTTTTAGCAGACTTTATGATAAACAATCAGTACATGTCGAAATAACACATGGTGATATAACATCTGATGATAAAAAGCAATCCTAAAAAAATATAGTTATTAAGGTTTGCGAACTTGTAAAACAATATTGCAAAAACAACCATTTTTACCAAGAAAGACTTTCTGGAAGTCATTCATATAATGGACACCGACGGGGCATATATAAGCGATGATTATATTATTGAAAATGAATCTGTAACTGATAGACCTCTATACTCGCTAACGGGCATAGAGACAAAGCACCCTTCAGATATTAAAAAAATAGAAATCATAACAAAAAGTGCTAATATGGATCGTCTCCAAGCACAAAAAAAACGGTTTGGGCAACCATCCCGTATCACACATACTATATGTCATGTAACCTTGACCATGTACTGTATAATAAACTAAACAGTACAAATAGAGATAAAGAAAAAGACGCTTTAACTTTTGCCTGTAAGTATAAGGATAACTTAGATGAATTTTTAAGTTTCATATCTGACTCCGACTTTTCAGTATACGGCGACTACAAGGAATCGTGGAGCTTTATAAGACAAGAATTAAACTCACTTCATCGATATTCAAATCTTTGCATATGTTTTAAAGATATAAGAGAATCAAGAAATGCAACATAATAATAAAGGAGGAATCAGATTCCTCCCTTCCTCCTATTTCTCCCACTCAAAAAGCTTCTCTACCACGTCCACGATGCCGTCTTCATCATTTGACTTTGTGATGTAGTCCGCCGCTTCTCTTACCTTGTCCTGTGCGTTTGACATAGCCACTCCTATACCTGCAGCCTTTATCATTGACAGGTCGTTAAATCCGTCTCCGCAACAAATCAGATTGTCGACACTCTTTCCAAGCTTTTTACCATACCGGTAAGGGTACTCGCCTTATCTATGCCCACTTCGGTCACCTCAAGGAAATAAGGCTCGGAACGAACAATATTTAACCTGCCTTCCCAGTATTTTTTCATTTCCTTTTCAACCTTTGCAAGGTAATCGCCGTCCGCAGTCATCAGACATTTGATTATCGGGAAGGTGATCTGAGGAGTCAAAGGGTTTGCCTTTACTCTTATAAAATGATTGATGGTAATCTCCAACATATAGTACTGCTCGTCTATATCAAGCGCATACGCCTTGTCACCGTTGTACGTCATAAGGTTAATGCCGAACTCGTTTGCCTGTTTTTCAAGTATCGGCAGGTACTCATGTGTCAATTCCTTCATAAAAAGTTGCTCATTATTCTTACAATCCAAGAAACAACCGCCGTTATATGAAAGTATATAACCGCCCTTTTTATCAAGTTCCAATATCTTTGCTACAGGCATTACACCGAATGTAGGTCTACCCGAGGCAAGTACCACGGTTCCGCCCGCTTCTATAAATCCGGCTATAGCCGCTTTTGTATTTTCAGTTACCTGCTTTTTTGAATTGGTCAATGTTCCGTCAAGATCAAGTGCCAATACGGCGTCCGCTACTTTTATCTTCTTTTCTTCAAATATATTCATATCTCACCTTATAAATGTCTAAATCCCTCTCCTGCGACCTCATTTGAGTCAATTATTATAACAAATGATCTCGGATCCAATTTCTTCGCCGCCTGACGTACTGTATGTACCTCCTTTACTCTGCAGGCGCACATAACTACATCTCTCTCCTCATCGGTATAGCTTCCCACAGCCTTAAGATATGTGGAGCCGCGGTCTATAAGACTTGCTATTTCCTTTGCCATATCCTTAGGCTTGTCACATATAATCATAATAAGCTTACCTGCCGTAAGTCCGTCCATCGCCTTATCAAGCACAGTAGCAACAAGATATGCAATAATAAGTCCGTATATAAGACTGTTTACATTCTTTGATACAAGTGCAACTCCAAGTACAATTATACAGGAGTCTATTACAAGCGCTATCTTTCCAAGTGAAAAATGTGGGAAGAAATGATGGATAAGCACCATTATAAAGTCGGCTCCGCCTGTAGATGAATCCCTCATAAATATCAGTGCGTAGCCTGTGGCGGAAATAACTCCCGTACATATGGCTGCAAGTATATACTCTCCCTGATACGCCGGCACAACTTTTGCAACAATATCAATCATTATTGATGTTATAACAATTGACTTGACTGACTTTAATAAAAACTTTCTTCCGATTTCCCTATATGATATTATGGCAAAAGGTATATTAAGAACTATAGTTCCGATACCTACGGGTAAGCCGAAAAGCTGATACAGTATCAGTGCAAGTCCTGTAAATCCCACCATCGGAAACTTAAACGCTGCTGCAAAGCAGTAAGTTCCTATTCCCATAAGTATACCTGCAATAATATCCACCAGTATATCTATTGACCACTCTTTTTAATATTTCTTTGTTCATCTTATTTCCTATCTGTCAAAATAATTCTTTTTTTATATTTTTATCGAGTCTTTTTTTCATTTATCTCTTATCAATTTGCAAAGGATTTCCTGCCGCCAGACTGTTTGCAGGTATATCCTTAGTGACCACACTTCCTGCTCCTATCACACAGCCCTCTCCTATAGTCACTCCGCCTGTTATCACTACATTTGCCGAAATCCAGCAGTTATCACCTATATTTATAGGCTTTGCATACTCATCGTCATAGGCTGTTTTATCATCCTTAAACTTGATATTCCTCTCCTGCCACCTTAACGGATGCAGCGGTGTCATAAGACTGCAGTTCGGTCCGAAAAATACATTACTTCCTATATTCACATGCATACATCAAGTACTGTAAAATTGAAGTTTGCATAGCAGTTTTTCCCGAAGCTTGTAAAGATACCGTAATCAAAATAAATAGGGCCTTGTAAATAAAGTCCCTCACCTTTACTTGGTATCAGCTCATCTATAATAGTATTCCTTAAATCATCACCTTCAAACAATGTGTTGTAATGCTGTGAAAGTCTATGTGCCTTAGTCCTCAATATTGTCAGTTCTTCATCTGTAGGGTCATATATCTTTCCTGCAAGCATTTTTTCTTTTTCGCTCATTTTTCCTCTTTTTATAAATAGTATTTGATTATCGGTCTCATACAAACATTACAAATTGACCACGTATCATTATATACTAAATCATTAAAAAAAGGCAGTCCAAAAATGAACCGCCTGCTCTTTTATATATAACCTTTCCACCTAAGCAGAAGTGAAGAATTTATTATAACCGCTATCGAACCTGCATTGTGTACCAATGCTCCCACTATAGGATTTAAAATACCTGTAATTGCAAGCACTATTGCAATAAAGTTTAACCCCATAGAAAATGACATATTTAACTTTATCGTGTTCATCATCCTCTTTGAGAGTGACAACAGATGTGGAAGTTCCTTCACATCATCGTCCACAAGTGCTATATCTGCAGCTTCTATGGCTATATCACTTCCGATACCTCCCATAGCAATACCTACAGTAGCCCTCTTAAGTGCAGGAGCATCATTGACTCCGTCACCGATCATACAAACCGAACTTTTTGATTTCTCTCTGTTATCAATAAAGTTTAACTTATCCTCAGGCATACACTCCGCAAGTTGCTCGGCTATATTAAATGCATTTGCTATGGATGTGGCCGCATTTACATTATCCCCTGTAAGTAAAACAGGACTTACCCCTATTTCATTCAAGCTGTCAATCATATTTTTACTTTCACTTCTCAATGTGTCCGAAAGCACCACATAACCTGCAAATTTTCCGTCTATTCCGATATAGATTACAGTACAACCTTGATTGTCGTATCTTTTTGTATCTGCACAATCTACAGATATCTGATTTTCATTCATAAGCTTCTTGTTTCCGGCAATCACTCTCTTGCCGTTTATTACAGAAGAAACTCCTTGGCCGACAGTCATATGAAAATCTTCGCATTTGTATATACTGTTTGAAATTATTTCCTTATATGAGTTTACAATCGCCTTTCCTATAGGATGCTCTGAAAATGCTTTAGCTGCGCAAGCATATAAGAAAATATCTTCATCCGAAAACTCATTATCTACGCTCTTATACTCGGTCACGCTAAGCTTTCCCCTTGTAAGCGTTCCGGTCTTGTCAAAAGCAACCGTATCAACCTTTGACAATCTCTCAAGTGCGTCACCCTCTCTAACCAAAAATCCGTGCTTAGTCGCATTACCTATGGCCGCCATAATGGCTGTCGGTGTGGCCAGTACCAATGCACATGGGCAAAATACTACAAGTATTGTAACCGCTCTTATTATCTGTCCTGTAAAAAGCCATGTAAGTGCCGCTGCCGACAGTGCCACCACTACAATCCATGTCGCCCATTTGTCTGCAGTACCTACAATCTTTGCCTTGCCTGCATCTGCAGACTGTACAAGCTTTATCATTCTCTGTATTGAGCTGTCTTCTCCTACCTTAGTTGCTCTCATTTCAAATACGCCGAACTGATTTATTGTACCGCTTGCCAGCTCATCACCGACACTCTTATCCACCGGTACAGACTCACCTGTCATTACAGACTGATCTATTGATGTCGTACCTGATAATATAACACCGTCAACAGGTATACTCTCAACGGGCAACACTCTTATAATCTCACCTTTTTTCACTTCGTCCGCATCTGTTATTCTTTCAGTACCGTTTTCAATAACTCTGGCAGTTTTAGGTGTAAGCTTCACAAGCTTTTCTATACCCGCTCTTGCCTTGGCAACCGTTATGTCTTCAAGTAATGCTCCCAGTTGCATGATAAAGGCTACCTCTCCCGCCGCAAAATCCTCTCTTATACAGATAGCTGCGATAAGTGCTATAGATACCAATACATCCGCTTTTATATCAAACTCCGTTGTAAGTCCGATTATCGCTTCAAGTATTATAGGAACTCCGCAAAGTATAACAGCAACCCACGCCAAATTAAAAGGTGCTTTTATCCATCCTGTAATACTGAAAAAAAGTGCAGCTCCTGATATACAAAGGAATATAATATCTTTCTTTACTCCTCCAAAATCCATAAGGTCTTCTATTTTTGCTCATAAACTCTTTCATATAAGCCTTCTTTCAAACAATCTTTTTGTTTATACCTATATGGGTATATGTTTGTTAAGAATTTAAAATAAAAGCCGATATCTAATCTTAACAACTAAATATCGGCCTTTATATGCTTATTATGAAGTTTTATTGCTTAGTACATAGCTGTTTTTTATCCCATATTTGCAAAGCGTTCTACAGCTTTTGTAAAATTATCTATGGTCTTATCTACATCTCCGTGGTCTATACCGTCACGTACACAATGTTTGATATGTCCTTCAAGTATAACCTTACCACACCCGTGCAGAGCTGATTTTGCCGCATTTATCTGCGAGAGTATATCCTCACAAGGCACATCTTCATCTACCATTTTATCTATTGCCTGTACCTGACCTATTATCTTTTTCAGTCTGCGATGTAGATTGCTTGAATCCATACATTGTCTCATACTACCACCATCCTGTCAAAACTATATCGGTTTATATTTCTATATTATACCTGTATCAACTTAAGCCAAAACTTAACACTTTAGCGTATCAGGTTTTCCTGTTTCCAAGTATCACTATATTATAATCCTACCGCTTTCCCGTGTCAACGTATCGGGCAATAATTGACTTTACCATATTGACATGTTCTACCGTTTTTATTACAATATAGCGATATTTTTCAAGGAGGTTATTTATTGGAAACCAAAAAAATTTAATTGGCAGTTTTTAAATGCTACTACACTTAAGCTTATTGCTGCCGCACTGATGTTCATTGACCACATTCATGAAATGTTTTCACATGTCGGAGCACCTATGTGGCTTACTATGTTAGGAAGACTTGTATTTCCTATGTTTTTATTTACTTCTTCAGAGAGCTTTCACTACACACATAGTAAAAAAAGATATTTAATCAGACTTTTGATTGCAAGCTGGTTTATGTCAACTTTTACTTTTATACTGCAGGGTATTCTTCCAAACGATAATGTAGTACTTATAAATAATGCATTCAGTACATTCTTTGTCACAGGATTATATATGTTGTTCTGGGATATATTTGTAGACGGCATCCACAAAAAGTCTGTACCAAAGATAATAGGTGCGATACTTCTATGCTTTGTACCTGTTTTTGCTTTACATTGCCTATGCTCATTGGAGGAGTACTTTCCGTAAGTGAAAGCGTTTCACCTAATGTTGTACGTTATATCGCGATATTCTCTTTGTATCTTCCAAATATCCTGACTGTTGAGGGCGGCTACCTCTTTGTACTTTTGGGGCTTTTATTCTATATATTCAGAAAAAGCAGAGTACTTCAGATACTTGTCTTGGTTGCAATGTCGACATATTTTTTTATTGTCGGTGACAGGATTCAAAAGTATCATGATATTTGCAGCCGTTCCGATAGCACTGTACAACGGTGAAAGAGGAAAGGGTATAAAAAAATTTCTTCTATATTTATTATCCTCTGCATATTGGAATATTGTATGT
>BNJU01001778.1_pt1 | contig 27840 bp, 33 predicted proteins | sample 8539281 | NCBI WGS metagenome assembly BNJU01 (sample SAMD00202456, study PRJDB9452) | human saliva metagenome | isolation source: human saliva | place: Japan
GCGCGCCCGTGGAGCCTCCGCGACTCCAGACGATGGAGCCATGCTCTCTGGCGCGCGCCGACGTGCGCGGTGCGACAAACTGGTGAGCGTCACAGGCCGCTTCAAGAGTTGGTCTCAGTGGCTCTGGTGTGAGATACCGCTTGAAAGCCGGTTCCCAACTCCCACGATGTCATCGACAGGGTCGACGGGTCGGCTCGTTCAGTGGCGCTCCGTGGGCAACCGCCGGTTCTGCGTGCCGTCAGCATGCGGCCCGGCCTTAGCTCCGGTGCTACGATTTGCGTTCGCCGAGGACCGGGTTACTGCGCACCCGCCGCGCTTCACCGCGCCCAGTGCCGCCTGGTGGATCCGGCCTGGACCAACTCGCAGCTCTTCGCGGGGCACCGCGCCGCCGCTGCCGGCGGTCGGCGGTGCTGCCAGCCTGGGTCGAGCTCAGGTACTCACGCTGCCGTCCTCGTGCCCGCGGCCGCCCAGGGGTAGCCCGCGCTCGTCACGCGCCGGCATTTCGACCTGAGCGGCACGCATCGCCGGCAGGCGATCTGCGCGCTGGCGGTACGCGACCAGCCGCCCACCTGCCCTCGGACGATATGTGGCCGGGCCTGGTCAGCGGCTTCTCGATCGTGGCCTTTCGTCGGCCCGAATGCCGAGGCGCGGCGGCCGGTGACAACTGGAGTCGAGAGACGTCCTCGACGGTCTTAACGGGCACCTGCCTGGTGGTGCTGCCGGCTCGGCCTGGTGCGCCTTTGGGCCGCTGGCCGACGCCGGCCATTGTCGTGCCCACCGCTCGCAGCCCTGTTCGTCAGCGCAGTGCCGACCGTCCCTCAAATGTACGCCCGATGAGCCGGAGGTCTCACCGTCACGCTCCCGGCTCTCGCCTGCCGTGCCGGCGTCCGTGCAGCCGCGGCCGGGATTCTTCGGCCTGTCCCGCTCGAAGCACGGCACGGCCCTGCAAAGCGCGGTGCGCGTCGATAGCGCTGCATGGCGATCCTCGCAGCAGGCAGCGCCTCTGCGACCCATCGGGTAGACGCGGCGGACGGGCGGCAGTGGCTCTGCGCGCTCATGCGTCCCGTCGGGTGGGCGTGCCGGTCTCACGCGATCGCCCGCCTCAGGCGGTTCCTCTGCCGGTTGACGGCGCGCCCTCCGGCCGTCGCGTGCCGCTGCCGCATCCGAAAGTCTGCGCCCTCGCGGTGACGCGCCGCGGCTCTGCGCGCTATCCGCAACGCGAATCGCGCCGTAGATACGGACCCGCTTGATCTCGGCGTTGCAAACGTACGCGTACAAAAGCAATGATCAGTTTGTGATGTTGGGGTCGTCGATCCGAGGAGCGCGTGCGCGCGAGCAAGGCGATTGATGTCGATACGGCGTTGCCAGGGCGCTGGCCGATTTCAGGGAGCCGTCGGTCGATCCGGTCATCCGCTTCGAGCCGCAGCCGTCGAAATGCCGTCTGCGCAGGCGGTTGGGTTATCGCAGCAAACCGCCTCGCATCACCTTCGGACCTTCAGAAGGCGGCGCGGGCGACCGGTCACCGCCGGATCGCCACGCGCCGCCTGTACGCACTCCCTCAGCACGGATGGACCGCAGCGGCGGCTGCCCTCACTCGACGACTTTCATGGCCGAGGCTGGCGGCGCTCAAGTCCGCCGTCGAGCGAGCGAGGAGAGGCAGCATGGCTGAGTTCCGACTCCATTGCAGATCGGCAGCACAGGTATGGTGCTCGAGCACCTCACCACCAGCGCGAGGGCACGCGGCGTGGATGGGGGCGATACGCCGATCTCGAACCCTGGTGCCGGGCGGCGTTCGCGGGTCGATATCGCCAGCTGTGGCGTGCGTGCGAGTGCCTCGGTCGGGCGTACCAGCCGCGTGGTGGTCTTCACTGGGTTGCGCAGCGGTGACAGCACTGCCTGAGTGCGTCCGTGAGTCGAGTTCCTCCTGACCTCCGATCGCTGGTTACGGCACGCGTGTGGACCTGCCGCCACGTCGACCTGCGAGCCCGGAGGTCTGCAGGCACGAATAGTGTTGGCCACTTCGCACGCCCGCCTCGCGCTGCCGGCAGCGGTCGCCGGACCGGACCACTGGCGCCTGATGACGCGACCGATCGCTGCGATAGGAGCGAGCCATGGCAGCGACGACGCTTGAGCAGCGCCACCTCCATTCAGCGTGTCCGTGCGCTGGTTGATGAGGAACCGGATGTGCGGGAGTGTCCATGTTCGGAGGCCGAGCGATCATGGTCAACGACAAGATGATCGTCAGCGCCGGAAAGACCGGAGATCTCCTCGTTCGTGTTGATGCCGAGCGTCATGGGGCGCTCCTTGCTGAGCCGGGTGCGGCGCAGGCTCAGATGGGAGCCGGGCGCGTCATGGGGCAGCTGGATCAACGTCGCCCCGGGGTCGTCGCCGACGACGGAGGCTTGTTTTCTGGGTCGACGTCGCCATGAGCTCCAACCGCACCATCACCGGAGGGGAATCGGGAGACAAGAAAACATGAGCGCCTTCCAGGGACTGCAGGCGGTCCTGTTCGAATAATTCTTCGCCGACCTGGTGCAGGACATCTCGAAGGACTTCCGGGACGCTAACAGGCAGCGTTGGCATCAGGACGTGCAGCGCCCAGGTGCGCTGATCGACGAACTCTTCACCGAATTCGTGTCGTTGTGCATGTGTGCATACAGTCCTGACCGCACCTGCAGTTTCGTCCGGATGAGGCCCAGGCAATCCCGGGACCCGCTGCCAATCTCGCAGTATGGTTCGGAGCCCGTGAGCTTTACTTTGACGCCCGGATCCGCCATGGCGGTTCGTGGAAGTTAGCGTCTAAATAGCTGCCCGGCACGCCATGGCTGCTTTCTCTCGCGCTGCTGCTTGGCTATTTGGGAACATTCGGATGCTGCGTCATGGGTCGCGCTTTCCTGCCGCTCCGATCTCTTGAAATAAGATGGCGCCCATATCTGCGTGGCTATGGTGCGTGAATATGGTAAAAGCCTGTCCGACGTTTGGTGGTGGTGCGTTACCTGGTATGCCTCTTCCGGGCGAAAGTCGCGGTAAAGGTTGCGGAACAGCGCCGCCAGTGCCTGCGTGCTCCATCAATGTGGCGGCGGTGGAGAATCCTGCGCTGTTTTAGTCTGCTTCAAGTACCATTTTGCGAAATTTCTCCGACCCGTCTTTCCTGATGCCCTCGCGTGCCCGTGCTTGCCCGTGGTTAAACGATAGGTGATCTTGTACCGAGCGAATTGCGGAGAGGTCGCGCCCGGCCAGTGTTACCCGCTGCTTTCTCCCCAAGGAGCGATGCTAGGTTCCTGGAAGACATGGGACCCCTCTCGTTCGAGCCAGGGCCAGGCTCGCCAGACGCCGGTGCGGCGTATGAGCCTTTGCTGAGCGTGTGTCAACTTAAATAGGCGTCTCTTGCTCAGACGGATCCAACCATCGTGACCGGGCCTGACCTGTGCAGTTTGAATGGGGTCTGTGTAGGTTAAGACTCAGGTGCAAACGGTCCAGTTTCCAGCCGTGACCGACTGCCTTTCGTTGTCCAGCAGGTACTTCGCTCACCTCCAAAAGCTTTTCTCTGTGAGCTCAAGTTTCTCATAGAGTTGAGTGTAAGGTCGAGCTTGTCTCGCGATGCTTGTCCTTTGTCAGTCTTGTATGAATGCGTCCTCCATAGGGAAAGGAAATCCGCACTTCGCCCACGTCCATAATAACAAACCCTATTCCTCTTTTGCGCTAGGCCCGTACCAGCAATGTGTCTCGCTCAGCTCGATCCCGTGCTGTCCCAGCAGCAGTTCCGGCGGTGGTGCTTTCGTACTGCCCCGATGAATGGCTTAATGTCAACTTTCATTTTCCACTTCTCTCATGATCTCGAACGGAACTGTGGGAAACTGTGAGGTCGCGTTCCTCCCGTCGAGGCGGGTGCGCCGGCGGTCAGTGTGAGGGCGGCGTCTCTGTTGTCCTGGACACTGCTGCCGGAGCTCAGGAGTGCCGCCTGCCTCGTGTCGAGCGGTAGCCGGGTCGAGATATTTCTTTCTCATCGTCGTTCGTGTCTGTCACTCTGCTAATATGGCGCGCTCTAAAGCAAGTTTGTTGCGCGGTAGGGAACCTCCCATCTGATTCGAATGTGTTAGTGTTGAACATATTTTCGAGTTAGTGATGGCATGTGGTGTGCTGATGGGCGTCCAGAGGTGACTGAGCGGTGCGCCGATCCCGTGCTAGTCCGAGGTCGCCGCCCGTAGGCTGCAGCCGCGGCATCTTCACCCTTCCTGACGACCCTGGCAGAGCTCTCACCCGTTGGCCCTGGCTTGGCCGGCACTCAAGTGGCGCATGGCATCTCCACGCGCGAGACCGTGCCCAGGGAGCAGGCCAGTCTGGGGAGATGCACCCTTGGATCACGACGGCGAAGTTCCTGACTCTGCGCCTGACCACTGTCACCATGGCCCGGACGGCCTGACGCTACCCGCCCAAGAACCTCGACTTCGAGTGATGCTGGCCTGTGCAGTCCCTGTACTCGGCATCACCTGCTGAGGACTGAGTCCACTCGAGCATCTTCACCTGGCGCGGCCCGCGGCCAGGTGGAGCAGCCGTGATGGCGCAGACGCCGCTATGAAACCGCTGAAAGCGCACCGCCGACGCCGAGAACTCCGGTGGCCCGCTCTACGCGTCACCCGGCTCGAACTCGTCTCGGCCGGACCCCTGCCGGCCACGTCGCCGTGTCTGGGAAGGGCTGGATCCAGGGGCCTGCGCGCCCGAGGTCGGCACCCCATGCCGTGGGCCGCCCGCACCGCCGTCCCCTGTGGAGGAGATGACCCGCATAGCCGGACTCGTGGGCGGCGACCCCATGTGGACCCAGGGATGGCTCGCCTTCGGCCGAGACGAGGTGACCACCTACGCCTCCGGTCGGCTCGGCCGCGTCGATGACCCTGACGACCCGCCGCCCAGCCCGGCTCCGGCCTCGAACCGGCCGCCAGGCGTCTGAGCCCTCCGAGTCCCGCCTCCGACGACGCCGAGCCGACGCTCTGATGCTCACCCTCCCCCACTGCTGAGCCCGCCCTGGCGCCGTCGCCTCGCTCCCGGGGCGACCCCGACGAGACCGTCCTCCACCTGGCGACCCTGGGCGCGAGCAGGCCGCCCTGGCCGAGGGCGGGCCGCCTGCTGCCCTGGCGCGCGACGTCGTCGCCGTCACCGGGCCGGACCGCCTGAGCTGGCTGACCACGCTGTCCAGCCAGTTCCTCACCGCCCTGGAACCCGGCGACTGGCGGCGCGGAGGCGCTGCTCCTCGACGCCCAGCACATCACCACGCGCTCGCGGCCTCGACGACGGCCACGCGCTCTGGCTCACTCACCGAGGCGGGCAGCGGCGCGGACCTGGCGGCCTTCCCTGGACTCATGCGCTTCATGCTGCGTCGAGATCGCCGAGCGCCCCGACGTCATGGTGCTGGGTGCCCGTGGGAGAGGGCTCGACGCCCTGGCGCAGGCGGCGCGCGACTACGGCATCGGACGCGTCGGAGGCCCCGACGTGCAGGCCGGTACAGCCGAGGCGCAGGGCTCGCTCATCGGTCTGTGGCGCGACCCGTGGCCGGGCGTCGTCGAGGGCGGTACGAGCTACGACGTCAGAGCGGGACCGGCCGCATCCCGCGAGGGCTACGGGCCGGCTTCGTCCTGGGTGCCCGCGCAGAGCGTGGACGTCGTGGCGGAACCTTCCTCGCCGCCGAGCCGAGGCGCCGGCTGGCCGGGCGCTGGCCTGGGAAGCACTGCGCATCGAGGCGGGACGCCCGCGCCGCGCTCGTGAGGCCGACGCCCGCGCGATCCCGCACGAGCTGGGACTGGCTGCGCACGGCGGTACACCTGACGAAGGGCTGCTACCCGGCCAGGGAGACGATCGCGCGCACCTCAACCTGGGGCGGCCGCCGCGCCGCCCTGACGGTGCTCCAGGCTCGACGGCCTCGGCGGCGACCTGCCCCGGCCGGGTGCGAGCGTGCGCATGGGGAGAGGCCCGTGGGACGGTGACCTCCGTGGCGCGACACCACGAGGCTCGGCCCCATCGCCCTGGGTTCTGCTGCGCCGCGCCGTGCCTGCGGGCGAGCAGCGACCGTTGAGATCACCGAGGTTGATGAGGCCACAGGTGAGACGGTCGTCGTCGGGCGGGTCGACGCCGCCCAGGAGCCGCTGGTCTCACCTGAGGGACGCGCCCAGGCCAGCCCCGCCGAGCGCCCTGGAGCCGAGCCGCGCAAGGGGCTGCGGCTCTGAGCGTCTCCGCCCGCGGGGCCTCTCGTCGGCCGGCGCGTCACCAAGCAGCCACCGGGCTGGCTGAGGAGTCAGTGTTCTCGCTGGGCGTGGCTGTATCACTGGGTTCACGGGCCACCGACCGGTAGCCTGGTGCGCGTGAGCGTCCTTCTTCAGTTGCCGTCTTCCTCGCTGCGGCCGTCAAGTGGACCTGGCTCGCGGCCCAGGTGGTCGCGATCCTCATGCGGTGTCTGGGCGCTGGTCGACTCGCTGCTGCGCCCGACGCAGTACTACGTGGCGGCCGGTAAGAACACCAAACGGTTCTGGACCGTGGTCAACGCCGTTGGAACAGTGGTCGTCGGCGTCCTCGGGGCCGCCTCGATGCTTGGCCTGCTGGGTGTGGTGGCCAGTGCCGTCTACCTGGCGGATGTGCGTCCAGCCCTGCAGGCGCTGGCGCCGGTGCGGGTGCGCTCCTCGATCCGCATCCCGGGGCGGGCCTCGCAGCGTCGGCCGGGGCGCGGTGGTCGCGGCCCGCGCGACTGGAGCGCTGGTCGCTGATGCGCGCGTCATTCAGCGAGTCAATCGGGCGGCCGTTCGCGTCGACGGTGAGGTGGTCGGGAGATCACCCGGCCCGGCCTCATGGTCCTGGTGGGTGCCACGCACGACGACGGCCCCAAGCAGGTGGCCACGGTCGCCCACAAGATCGCCGACCTGCGGCTCCTGGAGGACGAGCTCTCGGTGTCCGACGCCGGTGCGCCGGTGCTTGTCGTCTCCCAGTTCACGCTCTATGCCGATACGCGCAAGGGCCGGCGCCCCACCTGGAACAAGGCGGCCCCGGCGAGTGGCCGAGCCCCTGGTGGAGGCCGTGGCCGAGGACCTGCGTGGGCGCGGCCTGGAGGTGGCCACCGGCCGCTTCGGCGCCGACATGAAGATCGACATGGAGGCCGACGGCTGGTGACGATCCTGATCGAGGTCGAGTAGGGGCCTGTGTTGCAGTCGGGGTGAAGCGTCCGCGTGTTCGACTTAGGGCGCGTGCGTATCCTCTACCCTCGAACGCGAGCCCTAAGTGAGTGCAACCGCGACGTCGGCGACTGGCGTGCGGACATCAGCCCACAGTCGTGACGGGAGGCGGGGGCTACGGCTCCTCCTCGGTGGCTGAGGCACGGCACCGCCGGTCCCTAGCGTTGCGGGTAACGTGAAACCCGCGCAACGAGAGGAGCCGGAGATGAGCACAGGGGCCAGAAGAGAGAGGGTCGTGGTCACCCACGTCGCCGGGAGGATCGGCGACCACAACGACCGAGCCATGGCGGCCTCGCCGCGCCTGGCCGCCGCCCTGGCGCGGCGCTACGACGTCGAGCCCGTCGTCATCGGATCACCCGCCCGGCGCTGAGCGTGGGTTGGCAGGTCGAGCTCGACGCCGCCCGCGACGAACTGGAGGCGCTCGCGGCCCACTACGAGGTGCTGTGGGCCGGCTCTGCCGTACCGGTGACCGCGTTGAGCCGCTGTGCCGGGGCGCTGGCGACCCTGCCCGTCGTTGCTGCCAACCGGCCCGACGCGCTCGTCGTGTGGTTCGACGCCCACGCCGACCTCAACTTCCCGGAGAGCACGCCGAGCGGCTACCTCGGCGGCCTGGCCCTGTCCGGACCGTTGGGGCTGTGGGACTCGGACTCGGCGCAGGGGCTGGGCACGGACAACGTGGTCCTGGCCGGGGTGCGACATCGACCCGCCCGAGGCCGATCTCATCGAGGGTGCGGGCATCCCCCTCGTCGGGCCTGGAGAGGGCTTCGCTGAGCGGCTCGGGCGGGTGGTGGACGGCAGGCCCAGTCTACATCCCACATCGACTGCGACGTGCTGGAGCCCGGTGTCGTGCCGACCGACTACCTCGTCGGCGGAGGCCTGAGCCTGGCCGAGCTGCGCCAGGCGGCCGAGGTCCTCGCCCGCGGCGAGGTCGTCGGCATCCAGATCGGCGAGCTCGAGACGGCCACTGGGGAGGAGGACCTCGACCCGCTACTAGACGCCCTGTCCCCCGTGCTCGACGCCGTCGGCTGAGCCGGGCCGGCCCTTGCGGTCTGTCCCGCCCATGGATGGGGTGACTGCTGTGGGGCGACAAATGAGGCATGATCAAGCGCGCGGGATGCGTTTCTTCGATCTGGATTCCGGGGTGGGCCTCGCAGCGCCGCCCGGACATACGCAACAGGACCTAGGTCGAAGGAGTCCGACGATGCGATGCCGTGGCCGATGTGATGTGAGGAGGCGCTGAGATGACGGGGCGCTCGCGGGTGGTGGTCGTCGCCATGATGCTGTGGTGGGCCTTTTCGGCTGCGTCAGCGTGTCCTGGTCACTGGGCTCCCCGTGGCTGGTCGACACGGTCGCTTCAGGGCGATGCCCTGCGGCTCGCCCAGGAGCAGCCCACCTGGTTCGTCGTGGTCGTCTTCGTCTCCGGGCTGGTGAAGCTGGGGTTCGTCGTCTTCGGCTTCGCCCTGCTGCGCCCGGACGTCATCAGGGTGCCGCGTTGGATGCGCCTGGCCTTCGGCTGGGTCTCGGGGTCCTGCTCATGGCCTACAGGATGGCCGGTTCGGCGCCGGCGATCCCGAGACTCCTGGCGGGGAGCCGCTCTCGCGCTACGGCTGGTGGCGGCTGGTTCTGTGGATGCCTCATTTCTGGGTGGGCGGGATCCTGGTGCTGGCCGCAACGGTCGCCTACCTGCGCTCGAGCCGGTCGGCGTCGACCGGTTCCGCCGTGCACGCGGGCCCTGCTGCACGCTGACTCCCCGCGGCAAGTGTCCACCGAGCGGACATCAAGCCGCCGACGTCGTCGGGCGCAGTTTCTGAACCGCGTCATTCCGCGGTTCTCCGGATGGAGTAGTGAGCCCGAGCCGGTTCATGTCCGCGCTGTGGACACCGGCCCCGCTGAGAATGCCGGCGGCCACCGGTTGTTATCCACAGGCATCTCCGTTCTTCTGGTGTCTGTCTCCGTACCGGCCCAACATGTTGGTCATGGACACCAGCGCGTTGCTCACCCGTATCAGCAATGCTCATGGTGCGACTCGTCAGGTGGATCTTCACCTAGAGCGTTCGGAACGTCGTCGCCTTCAAGCACTTGTGGACTCCGGCCACCTCAGGCGGTATCCGCATGGTGTGGTGGCCCTGCCCGACGTCGACAAGAGAGTACTGATCGCCCGCGTTCATCGGGGGCTGATCACGTGTGAGCACGCGGCTGCGTACTACCGGCTGCCGCTACCGTCGTCGCCGAAGGCCCTTCATGTCCTCACTCCGCGGGGGCACAAGGCGGCGCCGTTATGGGGTGAGCATCAGCATGAGACCCGGGATCTCCCATCCGTGCCCTTGAGCTCCTTCCCCGTCGCTCCCCTGGCACGCTCTCTTGCTGATCTTCTGTGCTGCGCGCAGGAATGGACCGCCTTGGTTGCGGCTGACGCCGCCCTCCATCAGGGCCGGGTCACGTACGAGCAGGTCGGTACCTACTTGCGTGGATCGCGCCGGGTGCTGGGGCGCCGGCGCCTGCAGCGGACGAGCAGCCGGGCGCGCAGCCCGCTGGAGACGTTGGCGCGTATCCAGCTGCGGGGTGCCGGTCTCGACGTGGTTGATGGGGTGGAGATTGGTGGCGTTGGTGAGGTGGATCTTCTGATCGCGGGGTGGCTCGTTGTCGAGCTTGACGGCTACGAGTACCACTCGGACATGTGGGCCTTCGACCAGGACCGTTCCCGTGACCGGGAGCTGGCGCGGCTGGGATACACCTCCATCCGGTTCACGGCGAACAACGTGCGTTCGGGCAGGATCGTCGACGAGGTCAGGAGGGTCCTCGCTGCCCATCCGGGCGCGGCAAGAGTGAGGATGGCGTCTCGCAACGCATGAGGATGTCCATCCAGCGGACATAAAAGCCGTTGAGGAAGGGAGTCGTGCGAGAGAGCCGCGGAATTCTGCGGATCTCAAATTGGGGCTCAGACTGAGACCGTGTTCATGTCCGCGCGGTGGTCACTCAATCCGGCCGGAGCAAGGGAGAGGGCCGGGTATGCGCCCCCGACTGCGCTTCCCGGCCCTCACCTGAGTGTCACCCGGGCAGCCACCCCGGCTCAACGGGGAGTATTCCCCAAATCGTCCGACGGGTAGATCCCTGGTTCAGCAGGTCAGAGTCATGTCGTCGGCGACGGCGGAGTCGGCAAAGTCGGCAATGGCGGCGAGCTCGCTGTCGTCGGCGTTGCCGCCGGTGCAAACGACGGCGCAGGGACCCCTGCGGGCGGGGTCGGCCATGAGCCCGGCCAGGCTCGCGGCCCCGGCGCCCTCGGCCAGGGTGTGGGCGTGGGTGGACATGAGGCCGACGGCGCGCTGGATGCGTCGTCGTCGACCAGGATGAAGTCGTTGAGGCCGCGACCCAGCACGGACTGGGTGAGGGCGAAGCTCGCTCCGACAGCCAGGCCCGCCACACGGGTGCGACTGTGGACAGTGGCCGGCTTGCCGGACTTCCAGGCGCGGTGCGCGGCCGGAGCAGCACTGGACTGGACGCCGATGACCCAGCACTCGGGCGCCAGGACATCGCGCACGAGGCAGGCGCCTGCGGCACCCGGAGCCCGAGCCGACCGGGGCGTAGACGCTCCGCAGGCCGCGGTGGCGGCGGAAGAGCTCGAGGTGAGACGGTGGCGTGTCCGAGCACGATCGCCGGCTCGTCGCCGGGGAGACCATGCGCATCCCCTCGGCCAGCGAGAGGGCCTCGGCGTGGGCGAGCGAGTCGCACATCGTCTCGCCCTCCACGACGACGCGGGCGCCCAGGGCGCGCACCGCGGCCACCTGCAGGCCGGTGCGCCCACCGGGACGACGACGGTGACGGGCACGTCGCTGCGTGCGCCGGCCCAGGCCAGGGACCGCGTGGTTGCCGGTGGAGGCGGTCACGACGCCGCGGCGCCGCTCCTCGGGGCCGAGCGTTGCCATGAGCGCCACCCGCCGCGGACCTTGAAGGCACCGGTGGGCTGGACGTTCTCGTGCTTGACCACGACCTCGACCCCGGCCTCGGCGTTGAGCAGCGGGTAGGACCAGGCAGGGAGTCTCGGACAGGGACGCGTGAGACGGCCTCGTAGGTGCGCAGGACGGCATCGAAGTCGAGGATCGCCTGCGTGCTGATGGCGAGACCTGGGGTCAGGGTGTCGGTTGCGGTCATGGCTCCATGATGATGACGGCCGGCTATCGGTCCAATGAATGTTTTATGGAATACCCATCGATATGAGCCATACTTGGTGACGTGATCGATGTGCAGCAGCTGCGCTCCCTCGTGGAGCTCTCCCGGCTCGGCACCGTCTCGGCCGCCGCGGAGTCACTGGGGTTCAGTCAGTCCACCGTCTCCCACCAGCTCGCCGCCCCTGTCGCGTGCGACCGGCGCGGTCCCTGCTGACACGGGCCGGTCGCGGGGTGCGGCTCACCGAGGAGGGGCGGGCGCTGGCGGCCCGAGGGCCAGGAGGTCCTCGATCTGCTGGATCGCACCGAGCGCGAGGTCATCTCCATGGCGCACGCGGAGACGGGGCGGTGCGCCTGGCCGCCTTCCCTCCGCGGTGGCCTCCCTGGTGCCGGGGTGCTCGACGTCGTCGGCCGGCAGTACCCGGGCCTGGAGGTCGAGCTCGTCGACGCCGAGCCCCCGAGGCCCTCGACGCGCTGCGGCGCGGGCGGGTGGACGCGGCCTGTCCTTCTCCCTACATCGACGACGATGCCGGTGAGGGACTGGAGTCGGTGCACCTGCTCGACGATGTCCTCTACCTCGTCACCCACCCCGGCGGTATCACGCGTATCGCCGACGGCGCCCAGTGCCGGTGGGTGACCGGCTGCGCGCGCTGCCACGAGGAGCTCATCGCCGTCGGTCGGGCCAACGGCTTCACGCCCGAGACCGCCTACGCCTCCGACGACCACGTGGCTGTGCAGGCGCTCGTCGCCGCCGGGGTGGGGGCGGCCCTGCTGCCAGGATGCGCTGAGCGCCTACCGGCACGAGGGAGTCCAGGTGTGGCCGCTGGCCCGCGAGCAGCGCGCGTCGAGGTGGTCGCCCGCGCCGAGAGGCCCCGGCCTCTGGCCATTGACGTCCTGGTGGAGGCGTGCCGGACGGCGGGCCGCCGTACGAGCCTGCGCCGGCCCGCGGTCAGGACCGGCGGGAGTGCTGCCTCTCGGTGAGGTGTGGTGTGATGGGGCGTGTATCCGTGCTGCATCGCAGAGAGGAACCGGAAAATGGGGTCTGGTGTGCGAACTGTCCTGGGTGACGTATCCGGAGAGGTCGCCGTCTTCGGTCGCTCAATGCTGACCTGACGGTCCGAACGGAGCGCTTTCCCAAGCCCGGTGAGACGGTCAGCGGGGAGGACCTCGTGATCCTGCCGGGAGGCAAGTCGGCGAATCAGGCGGTTCAGGCCGGTCTTCTCGGCGCTCGCGTGAGGATGATTGGGGCCGTCGGTGGGGATGGTCATGGCGACCTGCTCATCGAGTCCCTCCAGCGCGCTGGCGTGGACACCGCCGCGGTTCAGCGTGAGGACGTGGCCACCGGAACCGCCATCATCACCGTCGACAGCACGGGGACAACACCATCGTGGTGTCCCCGGAGCGAACGGGAGTGGACGTCTCGACGGCGCAGCGGCACCAGGACGTCATCCGCGAGGCCCGTGTGCTGGGGCTGTGCATGGAGGTCAGCCCCGACGCAGTCGAGGCCGCGGCCCGCATCGCCCACGACGCCGGCACCCGCGTGGTCTTCAACAACTCTCCGTTTTCACCCTGTCCTGTCTGCGGGGCTCCTGGAGGCGATCGACGTCCTGGTCGTCAACGAGCATGAGCTCGCCGACATGCTGAAGCCGGGCATGCCTGAGACAGCGGCTGAGCCGGAGCACGAGCGAGGCGACGACGCCATGGACTGGGGCGATTGCGCAAGGAGACTGGCCGCGATGGGGATCCCCTCCGCTGTGGTGACCCTGGGGACGCGGGTCGATGGTGATCGAGGGAAGGAGATCACCCGATCGATCCCTTCCCGGCCGACGTCGTGGACACGACCGGTGCCGGCGACTCTTCCTGGGCACGCTGCTGGCGGCGCTCGCTGCAGGCGCCGGACTCAGGGAGGCGGCACGTGCGGCCTCGGCCGTCTCCGCCTTCGCGACGACCTCAGTGGGGGCGCAGGCCTCTACGGGGACATCGCCGCTGTCGAGCGGCAGTTCGGGTGAGCACGGCTCGAAGAGCGGATCGGCCCGGGGTCCTGCTGCGTTGACGGGAATGCCCTGAGGACGGGGTGATCTCCCGCTCTTGAACGGGAGATCGTGCTGCGTGACACGGCGAGGTGCTCACCGACGTCCCTCACCTCGTGACTCACCCCGCTGGCGTCACGCGCATCGCCTGACGGTGGGTGGTGCCAGTGGTTCGCCGGAACTGCACGCTGCCTGTGACTCGGCTCAGCAGAGCCGGGTTACTGTCCAAGACTGAGAGTTGAGAACTGCTTCCATGATGGTGGGGTGATGTCTTCGACCGAGGGATCACTTTCGGTGCTCTGAAAAAGTGCTCGCGGGTGAACCAACAACCTGTGATGTCTCGGGACATGGGTGACGGTTCTGTGTCAGGACTTCGGTGACGTTTGGTGTGTCGGGACATGGGTGACAGTTAGGCGCCCTCTTGCGGCCGCGGCCCGCCGTGTTGGTTGGTGGGTCGGTGGGTGGTGGGAGACGTAGGTGGTGCCTTGGGGCGGCCAGTGTACTGGATCAGGACCCTCGCCGTGGGTGTCGGCGACGTGATGGTGCTGGTGTCCCAGATCGCGATGACCGTGGAGGCGGGCCAGGTGGCGGTTGACCAGGAACGCGATGCCACCGATGTGACGGTGCCGTTGCGGGTGATGGTCAGCTCGCGCTGGCCGGTGGCACCTGATGGCTTGTGCCGATGCACCCGGCGCCGTGCGGTGGTGTGCTGCTGAGGTCTGGGCCCTGGGGTGATGGGGCGTGTCGTGGTCCGGTCGGGTGCCTGGGCCACCCGGTGGCGTCCCATGCCTGCTGCGGGGTGATGCGCCCGGGCAGGCCCTGGGGGCGCTGGGTGTTGTACACGAGGTCGAAGCGGGTCTACCTGCTCCTGAAGTTCGGCGATGGAGGCGGCCAGGGGCTGCTGGTCCAGGTGAGGTGGAACAGGGTCTGGCCGAAAGCGCTCGTTCTTGCCCCCATGGTGTGGGTGGGTAGGGCTTTGAGGTGATGGCTCGACCCCAGAGAGCGCACGTGCTCCACCCAGGCGTCCGGTACAGCCTCTTCGGCTGGGGCTAAGCGACGATGCCGTTGTCGGTCAGCAGCGATGGGGCACACCCCGGGCGGCTACGCCTTGTCGAAGACGTCGATGGCGGCCTGGCTGGTCTCGCTCGAGGCGACCAGGAGGCCACCGCCAGGCGAGTGGTCGTCCTGGAGCTGGCAAGATGACCACCCTTTGCGTCCTTGCGATGACGTACCTGGTGGCGCCTGTGCTGCCAGCAGGCGCTGCGGGTAACGAACCGTCTCCCAGGGTCGCCCGTGGTCTCTGGATGGCTCGGAGCGAGCCACCCCTGGTCGCGGAAGAGCCGGGCCAGCCACGCCGGTGAGGTGCCTCAGCCCCATGGAGGCCATCTTGTCGTGCACGCCGATCGGGCCCGGTCCAGGCCTGAGCGCTCCAGGCCGCCCGCACCTCCAGGGCCTGGGAGCGCACCGCCCGGGCAGACGGGCCGGGCTGGAGCGTGGGCGCGCGACCGGGGTTTCGCGCCAGCCGCCGGCCCCTCCAGGCGGGCTCGGCGCTGCAGGACGTAGAACGTCTTGCGTGAGATGGAGTGCTCAGCGCAGAACGTCGTCACCGCCCCACGAGGCGCGTCATCAGGCCACTGAGCGATCGCCAGACGGACTACGAGGATCAACACAACGGTTCTTATCAGAGCTCACCACCAATCTCAGACCACAAGTGTCACCCCAGAACCCACCGAAGTGTCACCAATGTCCTGACACAGAACCGTCACCCAAGTCCAAAGACGCAACAGGTGAACCAACAACCTGCCAACCGTCACTTTCGGTAAAACCAATATCGATCCGACTCTGTTGCTTCACAACTCTGGTGCTGGATGCTTTTCTGGCGGGACGACTCGCTCTGATGATCCCCGCCCGCACTGCGTCTGCGTAGTCAGAGCGCACACCAGTGCAGACCGTGCGCCTCGCCGGGCCGCTGTCCACCGAGTGGTGGACGCCCCGTGGTCCGACCGGTTGCTACCGGCGCCGCGATCCAGATCACACACTGGAGGCATGTCGCAGCTCCCCGCCGTCCAGATCCGCGGCCTGAACAAGTCCTACGGGAACAAGCGCGTCCTGGAGAACCTGGACCTCACGGTTCCAGCCGGCACTGTCCTCTCCCTCCCAGCCAAACGGTGCCGGCAAGACCACCGTCGTCGAGATCCTCCAGGGGTCTGCGCCGTCGTGGCGGCGGCACCGTCTCCGTCCTGGGAGGACCCCGGGCACGCCTCGCGCACCTGGCGCGCCCGCATCGGCGTCGTCTCCCAGACCTCCGCGACTTCGCGACCTCACTGTCACCGAGGCCGTCAGCACATCGCCCGTTTTTCGCTCGGCCCGCCGACATCGCCGAGACCATCGATCGCGTGGGACTCCGACGACGCCCGCACCCGCGCCTCGCGCCTGTCCGGAGGACGTCGCCGCCGCTCGATGTCGCCCTGGCCATCATCGGCCGCCCCTGAGCTGCTGTTCCTCGATGAGCCCACCACCGGCTTCGACCCCTGAGGCCCGCCACGTCTTCTGGGACCCGTCAAGGATCTGCGCACCGACGGCACCAGCGTTCTGCTGACCACCACCACCTCGACGAGGCTGCTCAGCTGGCGGACGAGGTCGCCATCATCCCGCGGCCGCGTCATCGAGCACGGCACGCCCGAGGCCCTGGCTCCGCCAGGCCGGCAGCGAGCGCACCGTCAGCTGGATCGAGGACGGCGTCGAGCGCACCGAGTACACGGCCACTTACCGCTGTCGTCCGCGGCCTCATGGGCCGCCTCACCGGGCCCGACGGCGAGGTTCCCCGGACTCCAGGTCCACACCCCGAGCCTGGAGGACCACCACCTCGAGCTCGTCTCCGGCACCACTCCACCTGATCCGCATCCACCTGACTCGCCGGCGCGTCTTTCCCCTTCCGTCTCCCCGGCGCCGGCGTCCCCGATCCCTCCTGCAGTCTCTTCGCTGCCTGCCGCCCAGCCTTCACCCGCCCGCACGTGAGGAGCCCTCATGACCACCGCGCTCGACCCTCTGCCGTACCCGCGGCCCCGACCCAACGGCCCGGCAGCGCAGCGACCGTGCTGTCATGACCATGACCTGGGCGAGCCTGGTCAGCTTCGTGCGCGAACCATCGCCTTCGTCATGCGGGCCCTCTACCCCCTGTTCATGCTCATCCTGTTCAATGCCGTCTTCCCGGTGAGATGAAAGGCGGCATCACCTTCGGCGAGCATGCCGCCGGCCATGATCACGGGCGTGCTCATGACCCGCACACAGATCCTGGCGATCTCCGTGGCCGCCGAGCGCGAGAACGGCGAGCTCAAGCGCCTGGCTGTCCTGCCGTGCCGGCCTGGGCCTACGTGGCCGCCAGTGCCTGGCCAACGTCGCCCCGTCCGCTCAACATCGTCGCTCTCATCGGCATCAGCCGCCTCGCCCTGGGGCTGAGCCTGCCCTCGAGGCGAGATCCTGGGCACTGGCGGCCCCTGGCCCCTGCTCACGATCGGCGCCTGCACCGCTCTGGGCTGGCCATCGGCCGCTGCTGTCCCTCCCTCGCGGGCCGCCTCCCCGGGATCCTCACCCCGATCATCATCATCCTCCAGTTCGTCTCGGGCCTCTTCCCTGCCCCCTGTCCCAGCTGCCGGCCCTGATGGTTCACGGCTTCTCGGTCCCTGCCGGTGCGCTGGTCGGCCGAGCTCATGCGCGAGGCGTTCCTGCCCGCCACCGCCGCCGCCATCGCAGAACCCACCGGCGCCTGGGAGACCGGCAGCGCCTGGCCGTCGTGGCCGCCTGGCTCGTGGGCGGCGTCGTGGCCGCCATCATCATCACCCGCCGCGATACAGTGGACAGATGAGCCAGGAGACGCAGTGATCTCGTGTCCTGTCCTCGCGACCTGTGCGGCAAGCTGCGCCTGGCCCAGCGAGGGCACGGACTGCTCCACGGGCGTCTACCCGCCGCTCGACCGGGCCGATCTGCCTCGCTGGGTCTGGTGCGTCCTGACCTGACGCTCGCGCCGCCACGCCTCCGGGCGTGTTCTACCCGATTTCGCCCCACCGACCTTCTTCGTCGTCCCGCCGCTGCTCTGGTGGTCTGACACCGCGGTGGGCCGCCGTCGTCGCGCACTGTCTTCGCGCGGCGGGCTTCGCCGCCGTCGGCACATCAAGGGTGACGAGACGGGTGGATCAACCCCTCATCATGGTCATCGTCGTCCGGTGACGGGCACCTGAGTCACCTGGGTCCACATCGTCCGTTACGAGGCCATCCATGCCCTGGCCGACAAGGAGGAGGCGTCGCAGCGCTGGCCTGTACGCAGAGCGAGCTGGTCGCCGCCGAGCGCCGCGGCATCGTCGCCGAGCGCGAGCGCTGGTCCCGCGAGGTCCGCGACACCCTCTCAGCGCAGGGGTTCATCTCCGTGGTCAACCTCGCCCAGACAGCCCTCAATGATCTCGCCGAGGGCTCGAGAGCGACCCCCGCGAAGCACGGGCAGTGCACGGCTGCTCGCCGAGATCGAGTCCGTCGCGCGCGACAACCCGGGCTGAGGCTCGGGCCCTGGTGGCAGGTGAGAGCCCCTGCGCCTGCGCGACGGCTGGCCTGCGGCGGCGCTGCGGCGCCTGACCCGGGCCCAGGAGAACCGCGGTCTGAGCATCTCCCTCATCGCCGAGCTGCCGGGCCCACATGACCTCCGGGCTCCAGGTCGCGGTCCTGCGTATCGTCCAGGAGTCCCTGAGCAACGTGGTGCGCCACTCTCATGCGAGCCACGTCGACGTCGTCGTCTCCGTTTCCTCCGAAACCGGCGAGCGGATCGGTCACCGTCGCCGACGACGGCGTCGGCGCGGGAGGGTACCGGAGGGAACCGGGCTGACCGGGATGCGATCACGCGTGAGACCCTCGGCGGGACGCTGACCGTCGACCCGCTCCAGGAACCCGACGAACGGGCGTGTCGGAACCGTCGTCGAGGCCAGAATGCCCCTGTGAACGACGTCGGCTCCTCCTCAGCAAGCGCTCCGGGCTCCGCGGACCCGGCTCAGTGTGCTCGGCGCCCGCGCGTGACGACCGCCGGGTCCGCCTCCCTGGTGGTCGACGACCATCCGGTGGTGCGTCCGGGATCGTCGGCATGCTCTCCGGCGAGCCGGACCTCCAGGTGGTGGGGCAGGCCGCCGACGGCGCCGAGGCCATCGCCCCTGACCGCCGAGCTCGTCCCCGATGTCATCCTCATGGACCTGCGCATGCCCGGACTCGACGGCGTCGAGGCCACCCGCCGGATCTCCACTCGTCCCGACGCGCCCGCGTCGTGGTCCTGACGACCCTACGACACCGACGGGGGACATCCTGCGCGCCGTCGAGGCCGGTCACCGCCACCTTCTCAAGGACTCCCCCGCGCGAGGACATTCTCGCCGCGGTCCTCTCCGCCGCGGTGGGTCGCAGCACGCTGAGCCCGGCCGTGACCACCCGCCTCGTCGGGGCGGCGCGGGGAACCGGGCGCTGGCGCCGACGGCTCTGTCGTGCCGGGCGGAGGCACCGGTGAGTCTGTCCCCCACGTGAGAGGCAGGTGCTCCAGGCGGCTTCACGCGGACTGTCCAACAACCAGATCGGTGCCGAGCTCTACATCACCGAGGCCACCGTCAAGACCCATCTGCTGCGCGCCTACGCCAAGCTCGGCGTCGACTCACGCACGGCCGCCGTCACCGAGGCGCGCCGTCGGCCTGCTCGAGCTGGACTGAGCCGCGTCGTTGCGTCCCGGGCCTTCACTCGGCCGAGACCCCGCGAGTTCGTACCTGAGGGCACGCGTCTCGAGGGATAAAGGGCACGAACGTGCGACCCTGCCCCTGCGATCGCGACGGGCGGGGAGCAGGGCTCTGGTCGGCCGGGGGCGGGCTGGTTGCCGAGGTGCTCCCTCACCCGCCGGGGTGTTCCTCCCACCCACGGGAGATCGTGAGTTGAGGTGGCCAGGAACTCCTCCTCACCGATGGTGTTGAGCTTGAGGAACACCGCCTGACTGCCACCCAGAGTGATCCCGACGATGTGGACGTAGGGCCCCGTCCTGGATGGCGGTGACGGACATTCCCACACGGTTGTTCCCCATCATGCTGAAGCGTTCGTAACCCCTGACCGCCATACCTCCGGCGGAGGTCCCCCAGGTCACAGCGGCCTCTGCGGAGGCCGAACGGGACCGGCCCAGTACTCCGGCCTCAGGAACGGGACCACCTCACTGAGCTGTCCGACGACGGTCCGAGTGGTCGCTGCTATGGGTACTTTCCTTCCTTGTCCTCGCTGGAACTGTCTCCGCGTCCACCAGGGTATGTGCGAGCGCCCAAGCGTGCGGTCCTCATCTTGAGCCGACCCGGCTCAAGGCTTACTCACGCCTACCGCGAACAGGGGCATGGGCGAGGCATCCGCTGGTTAGCCTTTGTCAGCACGTGCTCCCAGCGTCGTCTCTCCACGGCGTTGCGACATCCCTCGCCACCACCGGACGAGCGGTACCGCACCGAGCACGTGCCGAGGAGGAACTACTGATGTTTGAACGCTTTAGCCGACCGCGCCCGCCGCGTCGTCGTGCTCGCGCAGGACGAGGCGCGGGCTCTGAACCACTAACCACATCGGCACTGAGCACCTCCTTCTCGGCCTCGTCCACGAGGGCGAGGGAGTTGCCGCCAAGGCGCTGGAGTCCATGGACATCTCCCTGACGCCGTGCGCGGCCAGGTCATTGAAATCATCGGCGAGGGCGGTCGGCCCCACCGGCACATTCCCCTTCACGCCGCGCGGCAAGAAGGTCTCGAGCCTCCATGCGCGAGGCCCTCCCAGCTCGGCCACAACTACATCGGCACCGAGCACCCTGTTGCTCGGCCTGCTGCGCGAGGGGCGAGGGCGTGGCCGCCCCAGGTCCTGACCAACCTTGGCGGTGACCTGTCCAGCGTGCGCCAGACCGTCATGCAGATGCTCTCGGGCTACGAGGGCAAGGAGACCGTCAACGCCGGCGGCCCTCCAAGGAGGGCACACCGTCCGGCAGCGCCATCCTGGACCAGCCCGGCCGTAACCTCACCGCCGCCGCCCGCAGTGCAACTGGACCCGGTCATCGGGCGTCAAGAAGGAGATGGAGAGGGTCATGCAGATCCTCCGGCGCACCAAGAACAACCCCGTCCTCATCGAGCGGGCATGAGCAAGACCGCCGTCGTCGAGGCCTGAGCCAGGCCACTCGTCCACGGCGACGTTCCCGAGACCCTGCGCGACAAGCAGCTCTACTCCCTGGACATGGGCTCGCTCGTGGCTAGCTCGCGCTACCGCGGCGACTTCGAGGAGCGCCTCGCGAAGGTCCTGCAGAGGTGCGCACCCGCGGCGACATCGTCTGTTCATTGACGGATCCACACCTCGTCGGGGCCGGCGCCGCCGAGAGGGCGCCAGTCGACTGCGCCTCCATCCCTCAAGCCCATGCTGCAGCCCGCGGCGAGCTCCAGACCATCAGGGCGACCCTGGACGAGTACCGCAAGATCGAGAAGGACGCGGCCCTGGGCGCCGCCCAGCCGGTGACCGTCGACCAGCCCAGGCATCGAGGAGACCACGGGATCCTCACCGGCCTGCGCGACCGCTACGAGGCCTTCCACCGCATCGTCATCACCGACGAGGCCATCGAGGCCGCCGCCAAGCTCGCCGATCGCCAGCACCAACGACCGCTTCCTGCCGGACAAGGCCATCGACCTGGTCGACGAGGCCGGCGCGCCGCCTGCGCATCCGCCGCATGACCGCTCCGCCCGAGCTGCGCGAGATCGACGAAGATCGCCGAGGTCAAGCGGAAGGAGTCCGCGATCGACGGACCAGGACTTCGAGCGCGCCGCCTCCTGCGCGACGACGAGCGCCGCCTGGCCGACGAGCGCCGCCAGGAAACTGGAAGTCCGGCGACCTCGATCGTCGCCGAGGTCGACGAGGCGCTCATCGCCGAGGTCCTGGCCATGTCCACCGGCATCCCGGTGGTCAAGCTGACCGAGGCCGAGTCCGCTAAGCTCAACATGGAGTCCGAGCTCCACAAGCGCATCATCGGCCAGAACAAGGCCATCGGTGCGCTGTCGAAGTCGATCCGTCGCACCTGCGCCGGGCCTGAAGGACCCAGCGCTCGGCGCTCTTTCCATCTTCGCCGGCCCCACCGGCGTCGGAAAGACTGAGCCGCTAAGGCCTCGGCGGAGTCCCTGTTCGACGATGAGGACGCCCTCATCCAGCTCGACATGTCCGAGTTCGCCGAGAAGCACACGGTCTCGCGACTCTTCGGCGCCCCTGCCCGGCCACGTCGACTATGACGAGGGCGGCCAGCTCACCGAGAAGGTGCGCCGTCGGCCCCTTTCTCCGGGTCCTGCTCGACGAGGTCGAGAAGGCCCACCGGACATCTTCAACCGCTGCCGCAGATCCTGGAGGACGGGCACCTTCCGACGCCTCAGGGCCGCGTGGTGGACTCCCAAGAACACCGTCATCATCATGACGACCAACCTCGCTCCAGGGACATCGGTAAGTCGGTGGCCGCCGGCTTCCAGTCCACCGAGTCCGGCGCCATGGACTACGAGGAGATGTCCCACGTCAACCGCGAGCTCAAGCAGCAGTTCCGGGCCCGAGTTCCTCAACCGCGTCGACGACCTGATCGTCTTCCTGCAGGACCATGAGGAGGTGCGCAGATCAGTCGACCCGACCGCGCGCGCCTCGACAAGCGCCTGGCCTGAGCAGCAGATGACCATCGAGGCGACCGACGCCGCCACGGAGCTCTGCCGAGCGCGGCTTCGACCCGTGCTCGGTGCCCGTCCGCTGCGTCGCGCCATCCAGCGCGCACATCGAGGACGCCCTGAGCGAGAAGATCCTTCGGGAGATCGAGTGGCAGGAAAGGTCATCGTCGATGCCGAGGGCGAGTCCATCCTGGGCGAGTCGATCTTCCGCGGTGAGCCCTGGGAGGGGCGAGCCGAGGTCGCCGCGCTGCGCGGGCGAGAGGCCACGCGAGCCGGTGGCGGGGCAGCGCCTCAGCTGCGCATCTTCCGACGCCGATCAGTCGTGACGGAGGTGCCTCGCCGGCGCTGAGACCGGTCACTGAGATCGGTCGCTGGATCGACTGCTGAGCGGGACGCCGGCTCGAGGGGCTGAGCCGGCCACCGGTCGGGTATCCCGGAGCAGATTTCCTTATCGCTCACACGATGGGCCGCAACCTGACGAGGTGCGGCCCATCGTCGTCGGTACCCGGTTGGCGTTGTGCCCGCCTTCCGCTGTGGGCGTCAACCGCGGTGCTGCAGGTGGAGCGGGAAATCGTCCGGTCGCCATATTTTTCCAGGTGGTAGCCATCGCGGATGTGCCTGTGGCGGCGGTCGGCGGCCAGTGATCGTCAATACCCACTGTTCCTTATCGCGTGTTCCGCAGTGCGGGTGAGCCCAGATTTAAACGAGACGAATGATGGGAGCATAGACCACGAAGTTTGAGCCTGACCGTCTCATCCCGCGCGCCTCTGACCCAGATAGCAGTGGAGTGACGCTCAAGCGAAGTCGTCCTGAGGACGTGGTCGGTCGGTGCCGTCGCCCCGTGCGTGCGCTCAGTTCGCAACCGTTCGCCCGGTTCCTGTCCGTAAACCGTCCCACCCGCCCTCATTCAGGCCGCCATGGCGCTCTCACCCACGGTTCTGAAATGCCCGCCTCGATCGCCCTGCGTGCCGACGCATCCTTGGTGCCCTACGCGCTGACCCACCGTTCCAGATACGAACCGCGACATTTTCATCAGCATCGTTTCCCGCGCACGGACTTCGCCAACGCCGCTGCGGCTCGAGCGCCGTCGGCGTGGTGGACGGTGGCGCTGCCCTGTGGCTCGCCCATGGCGACGGCGACGATCCGGCGTCCTGGTCGTCATCTGTCCTCCCCGGTGTGAGCTCGTCACGGCGCCTCCCACCCGGGCGCTCGACGCGGCGGCATCGCGGAGCCCAGCTGGGCACTGCGCGGCGATGCTCCTGGATGTCCCGGCGATCCTCCTGGCCCGAGCCTCCTCTGTCGTCTCAGAAGATGGCTGCCAGCCAGAATCGACGGCACCAGCCTGCCGGTCATCGTCCTGGAGCGTGTCGCGGCGGTCCCCTGGCTCAGCTCAGATCATCGGCACTGTGCTCACAGTCTCCTGCGACTCGATCGGACGCCCTCGGGCCGCCCTGGAGCGCACCTCCATCTGGCTGGCCCTGTTCGCGCTCGTCGCTGGAGATCCTCAGCATGCGCACCGTGACCGGCCGGAACCGCACGTCGCCATGGGCGTGCACCGCCCTGCTCACCACTGCATCGCCGCCCGTCCAGTCGCTTCATCGTCGCCGACGTCCCAGGGCCGACGTGCGCCTGTGGTCAGTGGGCTGGCTCTTCTCGCCCGTCGCCCTCCTGTGCAGAACCCACCTGGTGGTGCCTGGCACTGCATGGGCGCACCCTCAGATCGGGTGCTGGTCCCGTAGGACGGTCTCTGAGGAGGATCCTGCGCTGGGCGGTCTCCACCGGCATCCTCGTGCAGGACATGGCGCTTCGTTGCGATCCTGGGGGAGTGCTGTGGTCAGACAAGTTCTTCCTCTTCGCGCCGGTCGCGACTTTCGACGTGGCACTGGTCTCACTCTGTGCCTTCAGCCGCCGTCGCCGCCTACTGCTACTACTTCGCGGTCACCGCACCAGGTCCGCACTGACGATCGCCCTGTTCCAGACGGTTCTGCTCAAGCGCGAGGCATGACCAGTCGCAGCGACCGCGGGCGCACTCTGCGCCGGTTGCTGGACGCCAACCTCATCCTGCGCCACCTACGTCGTGTCTCGGTGCCATCGTGGTCATCCTGCTCCATGGCTTTGCTACTGCTGGGAGCAGTGGTGCTGGTCCGCGAGGTGTCTGTCCTCAACTCTGTCGCAGTGCTGACGCTCCTGTGCCATGAGATCGACCACATCGGCGCGGACTCGACCTCCGCGCTGTCTAGCTGTCCGGCATCCATGTGGCTGTCGCCGCGGCCCGACTGCTGGTGGCCGGGTGGCCGCGCCCGCTGCCGCTGGCCGGCGTCGGCTCGCACCGTGCGCGCTGGGCCTGCTGCTCACGCTGCAAGCGGGTGAGGCCTCGCCGAGTACTCCTTCTTCTGAAAGCGCCATGTCCGTTGAGCTCCTCGTCGTCCTTCCGCGCCCGCTGGAGAGTCTTCCGCTTCGCCATACTCGGCCTTGTGCCGGTGGTTACGCCCCGATGCCCAGTCCCGACGACGCAGCATCGGCGACCGCAGAGACGCCCCACGGTCAGAGGTCGGTCCCGACGCCTACGGCGTCGCCGCCACCGCCGGCGGTTCCAGTGCTCTGAGCGGCCCCTCGGCACCCAGCGCGCCGCCACTCGCCCGCAGCGCGCACAGCGCCCGCGCGCCGAGGCAGGGAGGGCGGCGAGGCCGATCACGGCGGCAACGTCGCCCTCCAGCTGCGAGCCCAACAGCGCTCGGCCGGTACCCGGATCAGGCCGACGCCGCGGCTGCGCCCTCCAGGGAGCGGCGGCCGCCCACGCCACGCCCTCCTCGAGCGGACCGGCCTCCACTCACTGAGGAATTGCCTGCGGTGCCGATCCTACGGCGTCGCAGACTTCTGGCCCCAGCTTCGGCTACGGCTCGTCAGCCGCGGCCCAGGACCCCGGAGCCCCCGCCTCCCCAGGCGACGCCGAGGTCCTGGGCTCGATCTTCGGTCGTGCGCTCCGCCCCCGCGGCTTCTGCGGCTTACTCACTGCCCGGTGCCCCTGCAAGGCCCGGGCTGCCACAGGCCTGTGGCGTCTGGCTCCGCGGCCGTCCTGAACCCACGCCTCGGATATTTCCCGGCCGCGCCGTCGGCTCCCCGATGAGCCTTCTGCGTGAGAGGACCGATGGGGCTGCCAGGCGCTCGCCGACTGCCGCCTGCGGGCCCCTCCGGGAGACGGCGCCGGTCCAGCCGGGGCGAGACCCGTCCGGTCTCCGGCCGACGCCGGATCCCGGCGCCTCAGCAACGAAGCGCGAAGGGTTCTCTCGACCTCAGCTCTCGCCATCGCCTGGGAGTCGGTGCCGGCCGCCTGCGGCCTGCCGCGATTCCCCTGTCCCAGCAGACCAGTCGAGGACGGAGGAGGAGACGGAGGGATGCTCCGGCCGCGGCCAGAGGATCGCGCGCCGCCCGAGGAGCCTGCGCGAGCGAGCGGATCCCGGGCCCTGCCCGATGGCGTCCCCCGAGGACGGCGGCACGCCGACGTCGACGTCGCGACTGCGTGAGTCCACTCTACCCCTACCCTACGAGGCGTGGTGGTCTCCGCGTGGTCTATACGACATCATCACCGGCAACCTGGACCTCACCTTCTGGATCGTCCACACCACCTGACTCACCCGCCGCGCAAGGCCTCTACGGCATGCCGGACAATGTCCGCCTGGCCAGGGTCCTCTTACCCGTCCATGGAGGAGCACCAGGAGGACTTCCATGCGCGCTGCGTCGCGGGACCTGCATGCATGAGCCGCCGCCAGCGCCGCGAAGCTCTCCCGCCCGTCCTGGGTGCCCTGCTCAGCCCTGGCCGGGAGGGCGCACCGAGCCGCGTGGGAGGTCATCGGCGAGGGGCTGAGCGCCCTCACGGCTTATGCTACCCGGGTCTGGGGCGATCCTGGGCACACGCGAGGTTCATGGAGGCCTGGCCCACGACCTGATGCCGGACGGCTGGGGATGCGATGACCGACATCTTCTGGTGCCTGCAGTGACTCTTCTCCCTGGCCTCCCACGCGGTCCTGGCCGAGCGGTCCCACTTGCGCCCGAGGTCTACCACGCCCACACCACCGGCCGCGCCGTATGCCCTTGTCAACGCCGCCCGCGAGCACGGCACCCGGGTGCTGACAACGAGCACAACCTCTAGCGTGCGAGACATCGTCAACCACGCTCCTGGAGCGCAGGCTGGACCTCAACGTCACGCCTTCCACGGATCACCGCACCTTCGACGTCACCGGGCGGGAAACGCATGTGGATGGCCCGTGGCTGGAGATAAGGGCGCCTGCACTACCTACGCCTACGCCTCCACTCCATCTCTGCCCGCGGGCCATCACCGAGGCCAATGAGGCTCGGCGGCGACTCCCGGGCGGGCGTCGTCATCCCCAGCGGCATCGTGGACCTCGGAGGTTCGACGCCTCCTACGCCGCCCGCGCACGCCATCGAGGAGATCCAGAAGGAGGGGCGGACGATAGGCTCTGTGGAAGTCGTCTACATCGCACCGCACGTCGTTCGGTATCAAGGGCCGCTGGACGCGATCGAGACTCCGGTGCGCCTCATGGTGAACCGGGGCCTGCCATCCCACCTGGACGTGTGTGCGGCCCCACCGAGCACATGCCCATCTGACGCTGTTGATGCCTGACCCGCATCACGTCGAGCAGGGCACTCAGAGCGTCATCACCATCCGCGGGATCGTCAGGGTCCGTGAGCTCCTACTTGAGTTCGACCTGTCTGATCCTGGCCCAGCTACACAACGAGGGCCTCGCCGGTCACGTCGTCTGCGCCGGCATCCCGCGGTGAAGAGCACCGACGTCGGCGCGGTGCGCTCCGTCGTCGAGGCTCTGACTCGTCACCGACGAGGGAGACCTGGGACCCTGCGGCATCATCATCGGTAGCCCGGTGACCCTGCCGTCATGGCGTGACGGGGTCCAGGAGGTCATCGAGCGACGTCGAGGCTCTGCGAGCGCCTGAGCCCTCAACGCCGTGGTAGCGTGGAGGCGATCGCGACCTGGGTCGAGGTCAACGCCTCCTACAACAAGATCTACCGCGGCGCGGTGCCGTGCAGGCAGACCGCACCCGCGCCGACTGAGGATGAGCATGAGGAGCAGCACCGGCGGCGTCCGGCGCCTGGATCCGTGCAGCAAACCCGCCTCTGAGCGGGGAGCTGGACTCTGCGATCGCCCACTGCTGGGCCGCGATCCTCCAGCCCTGGGGAGACCAGAGACGCAGCCCGCCTCAAGGAGGCGCGACCGGACCAGTTTGTGACGGTCCTGGCCTACCGGGTGCCTGTCCTCCACGCGAGACTTTGAGGCGGACTCCATACGCGCCTCCGGGCTGTCCTACTGGCGAGGCCCTCCCGCTGCGGTTGGCTCGTCCAGGCGTGACACCCGGCGACTCGTTGGCTGGAGTGGAACACCTACCCGGCCGCTTCCAGGCCCGTGTAGCCCAGGACCCCGACACCGCGCCCGCTGGGTACGGAGGAGGTCTCGCTGCCACCGCTGAGACCGCCTTCGACGGCGTCGCGGCGGACAGCGACGTCTCTCGACGACTACTACGGCCTGGACCTCCCCTGCGGAATCGCCGACACCGCCGCCTTTCTGCGCGCCGGGAGCTGAACATCTTCGTGGACCAGGCCGGTGCCATTTGACCTCATGTCGGTAAACTGATCCTCATCAACGTGGCCGAGGCCCGCCGGGAACCCGGCCGCTGAGCGCCATCGTGC
>BNJU01004334.1_pt1 | contig 27825 bp, 30 predicted proteins | sample 8539281 | NCBI WGS metagenome assembly BNJU01 (sample SAMD00202456, study PRJDB9452) | human saliva metagenome | isolation source: human saliva | place: Japan
GGCCGTCGGGCTCGGGCAAGTCACCCTGGTGTCTGGTGTTGCGGGCCCCTGGATCACGACGATCGGGCACGGTGAGCCTGGACGGGCACAGCCTGGACGAGCTCGGTCTCTGCTGTTCCTGCGCTCACTGAGGCTCGGTCCCTGGCAGGGCGGTGCTGCTGACCGGCTGAGTCGGGAGGAGCTGTCCGTCTGGGCCGGCCCGATGCCTCCGACGAGGAGGGTGGAGGCGCCGCGCGCGCCACGCCCACCACAGGTTCATCACCCAGATGCCCGGCGGCCACGGCACGACCGTGGAAAGGGCGCACGCTCTGGCGGCCAGCGCCAGCGATCGCGCATCGCTCGGGCTGCTGCGTGACTCGCCGATCGTCATCCTGATGGGCGACCACCGGGCTGGACGGCCTCGACACTGACGGTGCTGGAAGCCATTGATGAGCTGGTGACCGCGCACGGACCTGACCGTCACTCACGACCCGCAGGCGCCATGCGCCGACCGTGTGGATCCAGGACGGGCGGATCCGCTGAGGCAGCCCTCAGGACCTCGCGGGTCCTCGGCCGAGTTCCGTCGTGAGCTAACAGTCACCTGGCGGACTCTTCCGCCCTGGTGGGCGGATGCCCTGACTTCGCTCATCAGAGCGGATGACCGACGACGCCGCCGCCACGGTCCTCGACGCCGATCGGCTCCAGTGAGTCGCTTCGGCGCGGTGCGGACTGCCAGCTGCGCATCAAGCCTGAGGTCTCGGTCTGGTCTCCTGACGGACCGGAGCACCGACTCCTGTGGGCTGGGCCCGTCTGCTCCTGGCGGTCTCGCACTCCAGGCCGCTCAGGCCGACGCCGCAGCCGCCTGCCTGGGGCTGAGTCCCCATCACCCGGTCCCTGGAGGAGGGCGCTGCTGAGTGCGGCACGGTCTCACCGACTAGTGGCTGAGCCTCTCGCCCAGGCCACGGGCTGGCGCTGGGCACCTGGGAGGCCCGGACGTGCTGCTGCGCCTCACGGCGCCTGGTCCTACGGGACGACGCACGGTCATAGCTGCGAACCGACGACGGGGGACCTGCGGCCGGGTCCACCGCGCCCTGTCGGGCGCCTCCAGTCCCGACTGCGCGACTCGCAGGCGTGGCCCAGTGCGAGGCCGTCTCAGCGTGCAGCAGTGGTGGAGACACGAACCTGGCCGACTTCCATGCGGACGGGGCCGACGGGCGGCCTCTCCGCTCAGGGCTGAGGCCACCAGGCGTGTGGAGTCTGCTGGCCGCGCCGCACTCCTGCGCCGGGCAGCTGCCGGCGGACTCTGTCGCCTGCGCGCATCAGACCTGCCGAGCTCGGGCTGAGGTGCAGCCTGAGCGCTCGATGTCCACAGCCCTGAGGCTGGCACGTGCGGGCGGTGGGCGATCCTTCCCACCGTCTGGGACACCGGTTCTCACCACGGTGATGCCTCCCCCGACCAGGTGCTCTGCGAGTACTCGACCAGGCGGATCTGGCTGACCGACTTCGATCGGTGCGCCTGGCGCCGGCGGCCATGGACCTGGGCTCCTGGCGGAGGCACCGTCCTGTCAGGGGCATGCAGCTGCTGGAGGGCATGTTGCGCACGGCCGGCTGCCGGGCGACGAGGAGCGGGGTGGCGATCGCAGCTGTCCCGGCTGGCGCGACTGCCGAGCTGCGCGACGGGCCCACCCGTCCTGGCGTGAGCGCATCAGCGCGGACCTGACCGCCGTCGAGCGCATCGCCCGGTGCTCCGGAGAGAGGCCGGCTGGGCATGACGGGCACGACGAGGACAACACCAATGACTGAGATGACACAGACGGCGGCCGACAGTGCTCAGCACGCTGCGGGCCATTCCTGGACTGCGGCGGGCCTGGCCCGCCGGCCGGGACTCGGAGCCGGCGAGCGTGAGCATCGAGTGCGTCGACGGCCGGGGCCGCCTGCGCGCCGGGCACATCACCGTGGGGGGCACCCCCGACCTGCTGCCCTACGCCAGTGACCCGGCCCTGCCGGCCCTGTCGAACAGCGACCGGGAGACTCGTCGTCCACCGCGCCAGCCACGCTGCGTGCGTCGTGGAGACCTCCGGGTCCCTGGATCGTGCGGCCTGAGCCGCCTCCCTGGTGCGGGCCCACGACCGCCCGCCTCGGGTGCTGCAGGTCACCGGTCTGCGACGCCCAGGATCCTCGGCAGCAGGGACGACGTCGTTGATCTCGAGCGCTGCCGGGCCGCAGTCTCGACGAGCTCGGTGACGCCGGCCTGCCCGGGTGGCAACGGCTCACGGAGACCTGGTCGCTCCTGGGCGATCGTGAGGCGGACCTGCCCGTCCACGGGCCGCGTCAGGAGGCCCAGGTGCTGCAGCGCTGGCTGGCCTCCGCCCGCCACTACGGCCTCATCGACCAGCAGGATCTTCTGCACGAGCAGGGTGGTCGACACCTGCCTGAGCCTGACAGAGGCGAGCGGGGTGCACGTCCTCACCCACCGCGACCTCCACGACGGCCAGCTCCTGTGGGACGGAACCGACCTGTCCCTGCTCGACCTGGACACTGCGGCGCTGGCCGAGGCGGCCTCGACCTGGGCAACCTCTGGGCCCGCGGACCTCATGGCGGTTCGCGGCGGATCGACCCCCGAGGCCCACGCCGGGTCCGCGGACTGCTCGACGACCTGGCCCGCACGCTCCCCGTGACGGAGCAGCGCCTGGAGACCTACTACCGCTCCTCAGCGCTGCGGCTCGTCTTCGTCCACGCCTTCCGCCCGCCGCCCACCAGTGGTACCTGCCGATCTGGGTGCAGCCACTGCCTGGCAGACGCCTCCCCCTTCATGCCCTTGGACCTCACTCAACGATTGGAACGACTGCGTCGCTTAGGCTCACCGTCATCGGCTGCGGATACCTCGGTGCCGTCACGCCGCCGCCAGTGGCCCACCTGGGACACCACGTCCTGAGAATCGATACCCGGCCGGCAGGTCGGAGGCCCTCTCCGGTGCGCACTTCTATGAGCCCGGACTGCGCTGCTGGTCACCGGGGCCCGGCAGGAGACCTGCGCTTCACTTCCTCAGCACCGACGCCTGGCCCGGGCTGGCCGAGGCCGACGTCACTCCATCGCTGTGGGGACCCCGCGGTCCGCCACACCGGCGGGGAGGCCGACCTGAGCCGGCGTGGAGCGTGGTCGGCATGCTACGACGCCCCTGCCCCAGGGCGGGCGCAGGCGCGCCTGGTGGTGGGCAAGTCCACGTCCCGGTGGGTACCGCCCAGCAGGTGCCGAGCGCCTGGCCGGACGCGCCTGGTGCTGTGGAACCCCAGAGTTCCTGCGCGAGACTTCGCGCCGATGTCCTCACCCCCGACCGCATCGTCTGCAGGGGTCCCACCGACCCGCCCGACGCCCGAGGCCCAGGCCGCTCGACGCCGTCTACCGGGACTAGTTGCGGAGGGCATCCCCGGATCGTCACTCGACTACCCCACGCGAGCTGGTCAAGACGGCGGAACTCCTTCAGCCAGATCAGCTTCATCAGCGCCATGGCGCACTGTAGCGACACCGCCGCCGACGTCCTGCGTCTGCGACGCTGTCGCCACGACCCGCGCATCGGCGACGCTTCCTCGCAGGCCGAGCGTCGGCTTCGCGGCGGCAGCCTGCCACGAGGACATCCGGGCGCTGCGGGCCAGCGCCGACCTTCACGGCGCCGTGCACCTGGCGGACCTGCTGCCGGGTCGACTCCATCAACCGCGAGCGAGCGCGACCGGATCGTCGACGGCCCTGCACCCCGTAGACGGCGACCTGTCCGGCCGACGGCATCACCATCCTGGGGCGACGCTTCAAGCCCTTGAGGCTGACGATGCGCGACTCACGCCCTGGACGTCGCCTCGTCCGGCCGACCTCGGGGCCGAGGTCACGGTCTGACGCAGGCCCCTGCCCGTAGCTCGCTCCCACCCCACCCTGGAGGACGACCGCGCCGCACTCGAAAGGAGCCGAGGCTCCTCTCTGCTGCTGACCGAGTGGGACCGTTCGTGGCCCTCGACCCGCAAGACCGCCACCGGCGTCGCCGAAGCGTCGTCATCGACGGACGCAACGCCCCTGGACCGGTGGCCTGGCGCGAGGCCGGGTGGACCACGCGGGAGTGGGACGCTGAGTCGGGCGCTTCGGCTCCGCCGCGCCCGGATCCATGGGGCGGAGCCCAGTGGATCCGGGCATGGCGCTGGTGACCTCACTGCTGCCCACTCGTACCGTCACCGTCGGAACCCGCGTCATGTGGGCGATCGTGCTGGTGTCGAGCATCGCTGGTCATGTGCGCGCGCGATCGTGTGGGCTCGCTCTCCAGCGTGCTCGCCGACGCCGCCAACCGGCTCGAGCACAGCCGTGACCGGATCCCGCGCAGCTGGCCGCCGACAGGCGGGACCTCCAGCGGTCAGCCCCTGGAGGACGTCTCCGCGGTTCTGCGCACCCACGTCAGCGCACTGCCGAGGGGCGCGGTGACCAAGCTCTCGCTTCGTGGGCACCGACGCCGGCATCTGGGCTGACCTGGGTCTCCGCGGACAACGTCTCCTTCCGCCCCAGGCAGGACAGGAGCTGCTCGCTCGGGTCTCTCTCAGGCCGCCGCCTCGGGTCCGTCATCGAGGACGGTGCGCACCCCCACCTCAGATACCAGGTCTCGTCGTCCCACGCAGGGCGGCGCGCAGCATCGGCGCGCTCGTGCACGTCATCGACCTCAGGTCGCCGGGTCCCCAACTCCGGCGCACGCAGCCTTCTGCGGCGGCCGTGTCCCACCGTCGCCCTGGTGACGGGTCAGCCTGGTTCGCCGTCGAGCGGCTCCTACGCCCCATTGAGCAGCTGCGCCGGGCCACGAGTCCATCGGCGGGGAGGACCCTGACCACCCGAGGTACGGTCAGGGGCGGGACGGACTGACGGCCCTGGCCGAGGCCGTCAGCGGATGCTCGACCAGGTCCAGACCTCGGTGGAGGCCCAGCGCAACCTGCTCGACTGACGTCGGCACGTTGCGCACCCCCGATCGCCGTGGTCCGCGGTCACCTCGAGGCTCACCGACCTGCGGACCCCTGAGGACGTGCGCAGACCCAGCTGACTAGCCCCGACGAGCTCCGACCGGATGAGAATGCTCGTGGGCGACCTGATCCTGCTGGCGAGGCGTCCAGAGCGACTTCGTCACCCGGTGGACACGGACGTCGCCGAGGCTGTCTGAGCTGGTCTTCGACGAGTCCCTCGCCCACAGAGCGCGCGCTGGAAGATGGAGTCGGCGGCCTTCACCGCGGCCATAGTCGACCACCCGGATCACCGGGCTGGCTCCAGCTGGTGGCCAGACGCGGTGGTACTCGAGCACTCGCTCCACCGTGTCCCTGGGCTCTGCCGTTCGCGACGCCACCGCCTGCAGATGTGGGTCGGGGACGAGGGGCATCGGATCGCCCCTGAGGACATCGACCTGGTGCGCCAGCGTTCAAGCGCACCGCCGGCAGCTCAAGCTCGCCTCCGGAACCGGACTGGGGCTCAGTATCGTCCGAGACGATCGTCACTGGCGCTGCAGCGGGAGAGCTGGTTTACATATCTCTGAGGTGGGCCGGATCGGTGTTCACCATGGTGATCCCTCTGAAGCGCCCCACCGCCGTGGCCTCCTCCCGAGGCGACACCCTCACACCTGCCGGGGACTCGTTCCCCGCTCAGCCCCCGACAGCCTCCCGAAGGAGTCACTCACCATGAGCCGCATCCTCGTCGTTGAGGACAGGCCCCATCGCTCCCTTCCTCTCTCAAGGGTCTCAGGCGGCAGGGTTCACCACACCACTGCCGAGGGCGGGCAGGCCGTGGCCCTGGCGGTCCGGGAGGACTTCGACCTCATCATCCTGGATGTGGGCCTGCCCGACATCGACGGCTTCGAGGTGCTCGCAGGCGCGGGGCGCGAGCGGGAACGCCGGTCATCGCAGCTCACGGCGCGCTCCTCGGTGGCCGATCGCGTCGCCGGTCTGGAGGGCGGCGCGGACGACTACATGCCCAAGCCCTTCTCCTTCGAAGAGCTCCTGGCCCGCATTCGGGTACGGCTGCGCCCGGATGCCACCGGCCCCGACCAGATGCGCCTGACTCACCGCGACATGGTTCTGGACCTGCGCACCCGCACCCTGGACGCTGGAGGAGGACCGTGAGTCTCCGCCCGGGACTCGCTCCTGGCCGAGACGCTTCATGCGCCACCCCCGGTCGGGTTCTCAGCCGCGAGCAGCTGCTGAGCGCCGTGTGGGCTGGACTTCGACGCTCCAACGTGGTGGAGGTCTGTCTCTACCTGCGCAGCAAAATGTTTGGGAAGGCAGCGAGGTGGAAGTGGTGCGCAGCATGGGCTTCCAGCGCTCATCTGATCCGCGGCGCCGGCCATCTCCGTCAGCCGTCCGCTCAGTCAGTCGATGTCGCGGTCGTCGTCATCGGTTCCTTCACCCGTTCCCTGGCCGGTTCTTGTCGTCATCATCATCGTCCACCTCGGTGCGTCCAGGGGCGGCCGGTGCGGCGGTCCGGCCAGGGCAGCCCGAGTTTCGGCAGAGCTCGGCTGGCGATGGCCGTGGTCGACGGCGACGGGCGGGTCAGGCTCCACCGCCTAGGCGCGGCCCTGCGTCGAGGAGTCCGTGGTCAGGAGTCGCCCTCGGGAGCCTCCGGGCTCGTGCTGAGTGGTGGCACCGCCAGCACTCCGGCTCGGCGTGGCCGTCACAGAGGACTGGGACGAGGTGACCCGTGGGGTTGCTGTCGGGACGTTCCCGTTCCTTCGCGGATCCGGCGGGGTGGGAGAAGACCATCGGGTGACCGCGACAGGAGACCCGCGGTCACGATGAGCGACGGTGGCGGCCCGTGACGACGGCTCGTCCTGAAATCGTGATGCCAGCAGACTTTCATGGCCATTCAGCGTCCTCTTTCTCTCCGGCTCTGGCTCGACGGGACCCGCCCGACTTTTTGTCGACCGTAACATGAATAAGAGGATGCGCAGCGCGGAGCACGGCTGGGAGTGACAGAGCTGGATCCGCAGACTTCTGCAGCAGTCGGCGCGAACTCTGCGGCGCCCCAGCATCAACCCTCGCAGACGTGCGAGCTCGACGGATGACCATCGTCCTCGACGATCGAGCAGGTGGTCGATCGTCAGCCTCGCTCCAGTCCCATGCCGCAGACGTGCGCTTTCTGGGCGCGAGGTGCCTGAGCCCCATGCGAGCGTCACTCGCCGTCGGTGAAGCGGGTCGAGGGCGTTGACCAGCGACGGCCGCCGAGTCCGTAGCCGAGCGATGAAAGTCGTTGATGACGCTGACGTCCTGGGCAGGGACCGCCTCGGTGTGCCGCGGTGGTAGTGCGCTGGATGCGTCCGATGGCCTCTAGGCTCTTCACGACGCGCACGGCCAGGTCCAGCGAGCCGTACTCGGTGTCCAGTCGGCCTCAGTGGCCTGGGTCAGGGAGAGTCGTCACGTCCAGCGGTCGTCCTGCCTCGGTCGAGATCCGGTGGGCGTGTCGGCGTGCGAGGACGGTGTCCCCTTGTCCCACAGGCGCGGGCGGCAGCCGGCAGGTAGGTGGCGGCGACGTCGACGTGGACAGGAGCGTCTCGGCGGCGTTGCACACGCCGACGCGCTGGTCTGGCGTTGACGATGATGTCCACCGCGGTCTCCAGGTCGGCGCTGGCGTCGACGTGGACGTGACAGTTGCCCGATCCGGTCTCGATGACGGGACGGTGGACTGCTCGACGACGGTGCGGATGAGCCCGCCCTCCCCGCACCAGGGCGTCGACCAGGCCGTGGGCGCGAGTGAGCGCGTGCCCGTCCAGACCGGCGGCATCGACGCCGGTGACGAGGTCTGCGGGCAGGGCCCTGCGCCTCAGGGCTGCAGGGCCGCGACGATGGCGGCGTTTGAGTCCTGAGCGGCGCTGCCTGCGCAGGATGATGGCGTTGCGCGGACTTGACGGCCAGGGCGGCTGTGTCGACGGTGACGTTGCGGGCCTCGTAGATCATGCTGACGACGCCCAGTGGCACCTGCAGACGACGCTACACGCAGCCCGTTGGGCACGACCGAGCCGTCAACGACCTGGCCACGCAGGGTCGGGCAGGGCGGCCACACCTCGCGCGCAGCGAGTGGCCGACAAGCCGCCCACGGTCCAGGGCAGGCGGTCGAGAGAGCCGGCCTTCATCACCAGCGTCCGCGCTCCAGGGTCGGCGTTCGCCGCGAGGATCGTTCGCCGTGCTCGGTCAGGCTGTGCCACCGTGGCCTCCAGGGCGGCGTCCCTTGACGGCGCGCCCTGGCGGCTCCGTGCGCCACGCGGCGGAGCGGGCGGTTTGCGGTGACGAACTCGTGGGCCTCAACGTCGTTCATGGGGACACTTTAGAAGACGAGGCCGATGGTTGTCCTCAGACTCCGGCGATGCGTGCATCGGCCGATCGTCGCGGTGGATGACGGGAGCCACGTGATCGGGGCAGGGGTGCCCTCGGCCCGGGCAGCCAGGACCTCGCGCAGCTCGGCGGCGGCGTGGCGGCATATCCCCGGGCCAGGACGCCCTCGGGGCCGACGACGTCGACCACGGGCCCGACTCGAAGTCGCCGTCGACGCCGGTCGGGCCGGGCAGCAGGAGCGACTTCTTCCCCATGGTCAGGGGCCCGGGCCGCCCCAGCGTCGATGAGAACACGCCCTTCGGGCTGGGAGGCGTGGGCCATCCACAGCCGGCGGCTGGGGCGGTGAGGGCGGTGGGCTCGAACCAGGTGCCCAGGTCGGTGGGAACCCGTTCCTGGCCCAGGAGCCAGCGGCGTCGTCGGCCCGGGCGATGAGGGTGGTGGTGCCCGGGCGCAGGCGATGGTGGCGGCCTGGAGCTTGGTGGTCATGCCGCGGTTCCCACGAAGAGCCGCGCCCGGAGACGCTGACCCCTCCAGCTCCGCTGAGGCGCACGTGACGGATGGGCGTGGCGCCGGGGTCCCGGGGCGCGCGGTCCACAGTCCGTCGACGTCGGTGAGCAGCACGAGGACGTCGGCGGTCACCAGGTGGGCCACGAGGGCGGCCAGGCGGTCGTTGTCGCCGAGGCTGAACTCACTGGTGGCCACCGCGTCGTTCTCGTTGATGATGGGGACGGCTCCCAGTGAGCAGCAGGGAGTCGAAGGTGGCTCGCACCGTGCGGTAGTGGCTGCGGATGGCGACGTCGTGGGCGGTCAGGAGGACCTGGGCGGTCACCAGCCCGTAGGCGCTCATCGCGGTCTCCCAGCGGGCGGCGAGCCGCCCCTGCCCCACGGAGGCGGCCGCCTGCAGGGAGGCTGAGCTCGTCGGGGCGCCGGCTCAGCCCCAGGGGCACCAGGCCCGAGGCGACGGCCCCGGAGGAGACCAGGACGACGTCGTGACCACGACGCCGCATGCCGGCGATGAGGCCGGCGAGGATGTCGATGCGGTTGAGATCGAGCCCGCCGTCGGCGCGCGTCAGGGACGAGGAGCCGACCTTGACCACCACGCGAGCCCCGGCGGGCAGCCGTTCTGGGCGCTCCTGCCCGTGGGCGGAGCCGGTACCGATCGCTGCTGGAGTCACTGCTCCCTCCTGTCAGTCCTCGTCGTCCCCGTGCCAGGAGGCGGCGTCGGTCCACAGGCCCTCGGCGGCCTCGTCACGCAGCTGCTGGCGCGCGGCCTCCTTGGCATCCATCATCTCGTGGTACTGGCTGCGCCGCTCCACGTTGGTCCGGCGTCGACTGCTCTCCAGGCGCAGGTCGGTGCCTCGGGCACCCAGCAGCTCGGGGCCGGTGGCCATCGAGGGCTCCCAGGTGAAGAGCACTCCCCCGTCGACCTCCCCGATGAGGACGGTGTCGCCGGCGTGGGCACCGGCCTTGACGAGCTCATCCTCGACCCCGGCCGCAGCCAGGCGGTCGGCGAGGTAGCCGACGGCCTCGTCGTTGGAGAAGTCGGTCTGAAGCACCCAGCGCTCGGGTCGCCGACCGCGGACCTGGTAGACCTGCCCCTCACTGGGATGGGCCAGCGGACGTACCTGGGCGACAGGTTCCTTCTCACGGCGTCCGACCGCCGCTGGCCGGATGATGGGGCGCGGCTCGCCAGAGCCGTCGGTCCCACCGGACTCACCATCGCGCTGGAGAGCCGCCGGAGCCATCTCGCGGGCCCGCTCGACCTCGCCGGCCAGGGCGAAGGACAGGGGTCGCAGCCCCGTGTGCGCGACCGCTGAGATGAGGTGGACGGGCAGTCCCCGGGCCTCGACGTCGGCACGCACGAACTCGGCGAGCTCGGCGGCGTCGGGAACGTCAACCTTGTTGAGCGCCACGATGCGGGGGCGCTCCATGAGCGGGACCCGGCCGGTGAGGGCGGGATCGTCTCCTGCTCGCCGAGGCGCTCGGGTGAGGCGGCGAGCTCGGCCTCGATGGTGTCCAGGTCGGACAGGGGGTCGCGACCCGGCTCAAGGGTGGCGCAGTCCAGGACGTGGACGATGACGGCGCAGCGCTCGATGTGCCGCAGGAAGTCCAGGCCCAGTCCCTTGCCCTGGGAGGCGCCTGGGATGAGGCCGGGGACGTCGGCGATCGTGTAGCGGACGTCGCCTGCCTCGACGACCCCGAGGTTGGGCACGAGGTCGTGAAGGGGTAGTCGGCGATCTTGGGGCGTGCGGCGCTCATGGCGGCGATGAGGGAGGACTTCCCGGCGCTGGGGTAACCCACCAGGGCCACGTCGGCGATGGTCTTGAGCTCCAGGGTGATGTCCCCGGCCTGCCCGGGCTCTCCCAGGAGGTGGAAGCCGGGGGCCTTGCGCTTGGAGGAGGCCAGGGAGAAGTTGCCGCGCCCACCGGTACCGCCCTCGGCGACGACGACGTTGGTGCCCTCCCCCACGAGGTCGGCGATGACCTGACCGCGTGAGTCCTTGACGACGGTGCCCTCGGGAACGGGCAGGACGAGGTCCTTGCCGTCGGTACCGCGGCGCCAGTCCCCATGCCGGGGTGCCGTTGCCCGGCCCGCTGGTGCGGGGAGCGGTGGTAGCTCAGCAGGGTCGTCACCCGGGGGTCAACGGTCAGGACGACGTCGCCGCCATGACCGCCGTCACCGCCGTCGGGCCCGGCCAGGGGCTTGAACTTCTCACGGTGCACGGACGTGCAGCCGTTGCCGCCGTCGCCGCCGGCCACGTGGAGGACCACTCGGTCAATGAAGCTGGGCATGGGGTCTCCTGTGAGTCCGGGATAGCGACGAGGGCGGACGGCAGGGTGCCGTCCGCCCTCTCGCTGACGTGATGATGTGCTCGGGGCTCAGGGCCTCGGGGAGCACGACGTTGACGACCGGCGACCGCGGAAGGTGCCGAACTCGACGTTACCGGCAGCGGTGGCGAACAGGGTGTCGTCGTTGCCGCGGCCGACGTTGCGGCCCGGGTGGAAGTGGGTGCCGCGCTGGCGGACGATGATCTCGCCGGCCTTGACGACCTGGCCGCCGAGCGCTTGACGCCGAGGCGCTGCGCGTTGAGTCGCGGCCGTTACGGGAGGAACCAAGACCCTTCTTGTGTGCCATGGTTGAAAGCTTCTTTCTTCTCGAGCGTGTGCGTTCAGGATGCCCGCGTACTGGCTGACGCCGGGGCGGTCGCGATGGCGGTGACCTTGACGGCCGTCAGCTGAGCGCAGATAGCCCTGGCGCTTGCGGAAGCCGGTCTTGTTCTTGAACTTGAGGATGTTGATCTTGGGGCCCTTCAAATCGCCGACGATCTCGGCGGTGACGGAGACTGGCCAGATCGGCGGCGAGAGGTGGTCACCTTGTCGCCGTCCACCAGCATGACGGGGGCGAGGGTGACCTCGTCGCCGATCTCACCAACAAGCTTGTCGACAACCACGACGTCGCCGACGGAGACCTTCTCCTGACGGCCGCCGGCCTTGACGATCGCGTAGACCACTTGAATGCTCATCTCTGTAGATTCTTCGAAGGCTCTCACGCGCTGCGGGACGCGACGGCCTCACCGGGAGGGGCCCTGTCTGAGCAATGGCGCAAGAGCACCGGCAGATAACTCTGAGGCGATCATGTCGCCAGCACCAACCTCCGGTCCGTCCCGCCCCCTGTGTTCTTGGGCACGGAGCTGGAGCTCTCGTCAGGCCGATACCTCCGGGGTGTCTGAAGAATTCTCCGGCCAGGGTGCGGTGCTCTTCGCAGTGGCCCGTCTCCTCGTTCTTCTTGCAGGCTTCTCCCCCGCCGGCTCCGAAGGCGCCTCGTCGGGCTGCGGCTCAGCAGGACCCTCAGACTTCCTGGCGGTCTTCTTCTCAGGCTTCCTACCGGCCTTCTTCCCAGGCTTCTTGTCGGCCTTGTCTCCGCTCTTCTCACCGGCCTTCTTGGACGACTTCTTCTCAGTCGCCTTCCCTGACCGGGTCTTGACCGGCTCGTCCTCGACCGAGGGGACCTGAGCGTCTTGGCCGCTGGCAGGTCCCTCAGTCTCCACCACGTCATTGACACTGCCGCTCACGCCCGTGGCCGAGCCCTCAGCGCCCCCCTGCCGCTCATGGGAGTCCTGCCATTCGATCTGGGCGTTGTGCGCCTGCTCGGCGGCGGCCGCGATCTGGGCCAGGGCGCCACGCACCGCCGCCCGGGCCTCATCATCAGCCCCGGACTCGGGCGATCCGGCGACGTCGCGCCCTGCGGACCCCTTGCCGTGGCCGGAGCTCTTGGAGCCCTTGGTCTCCTGAGAGTCCTTCTTGGCCTCCTTCCTACCGCCGCCGGCAGCAGCCTGCTCCTCACGGTTCTTGCGTCCGCGCGAGCGCCCGCCACCGCGTGAGGCTGAGGCCGACATGTCGACCTGCTGGTTCTCCACGGGCTCATCGTGGACGATGAAGCCCCGGCCCTTGCAGTGCTCACAGGTGGTGGAGAAGGCCTCGACCAGGCCCTGCCCCACCCGCTTGCGGGTCATCTGGACCAGGCCGAGCGAGGTCACCTCGGTGACCTGGTGGCGCGTCCGGTCGCGTCCCAGGCACTCCACGAGCCGGCGCAGCACGAGGTCCCGGTTGGACTCCAGAACCATGTCGACGAAGTCGATGACTACCATGCCGCCGATATCACGCAGGCGCAGCTGACGGACGATCTCCTCGGCGGCCTCCAGGTTGTTGCGGGTGACGGTCTCCTCCAGCGTGCCTCCCGCACCGGTGAAGCGCCCGGTGTTGACGTCGATGACCGTCATCGCCTCGGTGCGGTCGATGACCAGGGTGCCGCCGCTGGGAAGCCAGACCTTGCGATCGAAGCCCTTGGCCAGCTGCTCGTCGACGCGATGAGCGGTGAAGACGTCCTCAGGACCGACCCAGTGCTCGAGGCGCTCGGACAGATCCGGGCTGACATCGTCGATGTACTGGGAGATCGTGGACCAGGTGTTGTCGCCGGAGACGACGAGCTTGCGGAAGTCCTCGTTGAAGACGTCTCGGATGACCCTCACGGCGAGCTCCGGCTCCCCCTTGAGCAGGACGGGGGCCTTGCCGCTGCCCTTCATGATGGAGGACGCCTTCTTGTCGATGGCCTCCCACTGGGCCACCAGTCGCTCGACGTCGGCGGTCAGCTGCTCCTGAGTGGCCCCCTCCGCGGCGGTGCGCACGATGACTCCGGCAGAGTCGGGCACGATCCGCTTGAGGATCTTCTTCAGGCGGCTGCGCTCGGTGTCCGGCAGCTTGCGCGAGATCCCCGTCATGGTGCCTCCGGGGACGAGGACCAGGTAACGGCCCGCCAGGGTGATCTGGCTGGTGAGGCGAGCACCTTTGTGACCGATGGGGTCCTTGGTGACCTGGACCAGGACGGTGTCGCCGCTGGAGAGTGCGTCCTCGATGCGACGGGGCCTGCCCTCCAGGCCGGCGGCGTCCCAGTTGACCTCGCCGGCGTAGAGCACGGCGTTGCGTCCCTTGCCCAGGTCGACGAAAGCGGCCTCCATGGAGGGCAGGACGTTCTGAACCCGACCGACGTAGACGTTGCCGACCATGGAGGTCTGCGTGTGCCGGGAGACGTAGTGCTCCACGAGGAGCCCGTCCTCCAGGACGGCGATCTGGTTGAGGCCGTCGGACTCGCGCACGATCATCTGCCGGTCCACGGACTCGCGGCGGGCCAGGAACTCGGCCTCGGTGACGATGGGGCGACGGCGTCCGGCCGCCCTCCCCTCGCGGCGACGCTGACGCTTGGCCTCCAGGCGGGTCGACCCCTTGAGGGCGGTCACCTCGTCACGCAGGTCGCCGCCGTCCGAGCGGGTGCGGGACCGACGCCGCCGACGGCGCGATCCGGACACGGGGCTGGTGGAGGACTCAGCAGCGATGTCGGTGGGCATCGCGCGCCGAGGCGCCGCATCGGTACCTCCCTCCTCCTCGGCCTGCGACTCATCGTCGGGTCGTTGCGCGCCGAGTCTCCGCCTCGCGAGCGCGAGCGCCGACCGCGCCCACCACGGCGGCGCTTGCGACAGCCCCGCCCTCACGGGCGTCATCCGACGAATCGGCCCGGGTCCCGTCGGCTCCCTCGGCTCCGTCAACGCTGCCGGCCTCTGAGCCATCGACATCCTCGGTGTCGGACTCATCAAGCGTGGAGTCCCGCGGGCCTCCTGCAGGCCCCGGTGTCGGCGATCGCCCGCCGGCGACGACGACCGCGACCACCACTCCGGTCGGATCGGGACGACTCGGCCTCGGCACCCTCATCCCGTCTACCGGCACCAGTCCGAGCGTCAGCGTCCTCCTCGTCCGCCCAGTCCTTGGCGCCCTGGTGGCGCGAGGCGGTCGGCGCCTCCTGAGGCGCGGCGGTCGCCGCGGTGACCCGCCGGCGTCGAGCGGGCCCGGCTGGGATCAGGGGCCTGGAACAGGAGTGAGGCGGCGGGGAAGGCGGGGGTCTCGAGTCCTCCTCATCCATGTCCGCCCCGGTGGGCTCGTCATCCTCCTGCGGCATGTCGGATTCCTCGCCGCCGCTCTCGTCGGCCCCGATCCGCTCCCCAGCATCTTCCTGCAGGGCGTCGGCGCTCGACCCGCCCTCCGTCGAGTGCGGCTCGTCAGGATCATCCGTCTCGGCGACGGCACGGGGCTCAGCGACCGGAGCTGTCTCGAGGGCGGCGGAGGCCGCGACGACCTTCCGGCGACGACGAGACGGGACCGACTCAGCGGCCGAGGCCTGCAGGACTGCTGCTCGCCGGGCTCTTCAGGGCCCGCGGGCGGTATCGAGGCGCTCACCGAAGCGGCCTGCTCGGCAACAGGGGGCCTGGGCGGGGCGCTGCCGCGGCTGCGGTGACCCTGCGGCGGCGGCGCGGGTCAGGGCGCTCACGGCGTCACCGTGTTCCTGCTCGTACGATTCTGTTGATTCTGATGTGGTGCGATGTGCCATGGGGCTTGCACTCTCCGGGGCTGACGCCGTCGTCGTACCTTCGACGCGCCAGCGCGGTTGTGCTCCCCAGCGGGAGCAGCGAGAAAGTGTGAGCGCGCCCGTGAGGACTCACGCCTGCCTCTCGTCCACACGGACCGGGCTCGCAGCAGCTCATCGGGCGGCGCAAGGTCCTCGGACAGGGTCGGTCGGAAGGCGTGGCTCCCGGTACTGGTACGAGGCACCCGGAGCCGGCTCGAAGTATCCCACACAAACGCCGATAAGCGCTTGTGCGACTCATGGTGTCCCCGATCTCTCTGCACGTTGATCTCATCACGCACCCAGCGATCGCCCACACTTCAGTCAGACACACGGCCCCCATCCCACTTGTCACGGACTTTCGGCCTCACCTTGAGATCGTTACACCTTCAACACTCGCCCGTTAAAGCGACACCTCACCGACGATGGTGCCCGCAGAAAAAATCCGGAAGTGCCGCACACGGCAACACCTTTGCTTCCCACGCATTTCACGACATCGCGTCACAGATGTTCTATAATACTCCTATTGACCTGTAGGACGTTCTACAGGATCTCCTATTTATCTCATCGTCATCTCCGAAAGGTGGCACGGATGGCCATCTCTCCTATGGCGCTGGACTCTCTGGATCTGGCGCGCTGGCAGTTCGGTATCACCACCGTCTACCACTTCATCCTGGTTCCGCTGACCATCGGGCTGTCCCCGCTGGTGGCTCTCATGGAGACGCTGTGGCGCAGGACCGGTAACAAGCAGTGGCTGGTGGCTACCAAGTTCTTCGGCAAGATTCTGCTGATCAACTTCGCGCTGGGCGTCGCTACCGGCATCGTTCAGGAGTTCCAGTTCGGCATGAACTGGTCGGAGTACTCGAGATTCGTCGGCAACATCTTCGGCGCCCCCCTCGCCTTCGAGGCCCTGCTGGCCTTCTTCATGGAGTCCGTCTTCCTGGGCCTGTGGATCTTCGGATGGGACCGCCTGTCGCCCAGGCTGCACAACCTGTGCATGTGGGCCGTGGCAGCTGGAACGAACTTCTCCGCCTTCTTCATCCTCACCGCCAACTCCTGGATGCAGCACCCGGTGGGCGCCGTCGTCAACCCCAAGACGGGGCGCGCCGAGCTCGACGGCGTGAGCGGCTTCCTCAAGCTCCTGTCCAACGAGCTGGTGTGGGCCACCGTGCTGCACGTCGTTTCCTCAGCCCTGCTGGTGGCCGCCGCCGTCGTCATGGGCGTCTCCGTGTGGTGGATGGTCAAGGCCGCCCAGGCGAAGCAGGACTTCGAGGCCCGTGAGCTGTGGCGACGGGTCGCCCGTTTCGGGGCCATCACCATGGTGGCCGCAGGCCTGGTGACCGCCGGCACCGGCCACATGCAGGGTCAGCTGGTCGCCGAGTACCAGCCGGCCAAGATGGCCGCCGCCGAGGGCCTGTGCCACAACGAGACCGGAGCCCCTTTCACTGTGGCCGCCTTCGGGGACTGCAAGAACGAGGACGGCATGGTCCGGTTCATCTCGGTTCCCAGTGTCTACTCCTTTCGCAGCCCAATGACTTCAGCGCCGAGCTCACCGGACTCAAGGAGGCCGGCGACACCTACACGAAGCAGTACGGCACCACAGATGCGCGCGGCAACGCCGTCGACTACAGCCCCAATGTCATGGTCAACTTCTGGTCCTTCCGCCTCATGATCGGACTGGGCATGGCCTCGATGGGCCTGGGGTTCCTGGCCCTGTGGCTGACCCGCTCCGACAGGCTCATCTCCCGCCCGATTCTGGGCAAGGCGGCGCTGGCCACCATGTGGCTGCCCTTCATCGCCTGCTCCTTCGGCTGGATCTTCCGTGAGATGGGCCGTCAGCCCTGGGTCATCGTCCCCAACCTGTCCGACCCGGTCTCCCAGGTCTACATGCTCACGGCCGACGGCGTCTCCTCCGTGGTCTCCTCGGGCACGGTGCTGGCCTCCATGGTCATCTTCACCCTGCTGTACGCCGCGCTCGGAGTGGTCTGGTTCGTGCTGCTGCGCCGGTACATCCGTGAAGGGGTGCGCAACCCGGTGCCGGACAAGACCGGCAAGTCCAAGCAGACGGACCAGGACAGCCAGGACAACGAGGACACGGACTCCGGCGACGACGACTCCGTTGACTCCTCCGAGGCCGCTCCGGCCCTGTCCTTCGCCTACTGAGCCGAGGAAGGTAGAAAACCCATGACACTGAGCATCCTCTGGTTCATCCTCATCGCCGTCCTGTGGATCGGCTACCTCACCCTGGAGGGCTTCGACTTCGGCGTCGGCATGATTCTGAAAGATCCTGGGCCGCGATGAGCGCGAGCGGCGCGCGACGCTGTCCACCATCGGCCCCCACTGGGACGGTAACGAGGTGTGGCTGCTGACCGCCGGCGGGGCGACCTTCGCCGCCTTCCCCGAGTGGTACTCCACCCTGTTCTCGGGGGCCTACATCGTTCTGTTCGTCATTCTGCTGTGCCTCATCGTGCGTGTGTGCGCCATCGAGTGGCGCCCCAAGGTCAACTCCCAGACCTGGCGCGATCGATGGGACTGGGTCCACACGGTCAGCGCCTGGCTGCCCTCCATCCTGTGGGGCGTGGCCTTCGCGAACCTGGTTCAGGGCATGCACATCGAGGTCGTCCAGACTCTCCAACGGCGCCGTCGTCCCGGCCACCCAGGTGCCGGCCGACTCCCTGGTGCCCGGTGCCGCCCACCAGATCACCGGCGGCCTGCTCACCATGGTGACTCCCTTCACCCTGCTGGGCGGCGCCGTCACTTGCCTGCTCTTCCTCAACCACGGTGCGCTCTTCGTGGCGCTCAAGACCACTGGCGACCTGTCGCAGCGCGCGCTGCGGATGTCGCGCCGGCTCGCCCCGCGGCCACCGCGGTCACCGCCGCCTGGGCCCTGTGGGCGCAGCTGGCCTACTCGGGCAGCGCCCTGTCCTGATTCCCGCTGGTCATCGCCGCTGCCGGACTCATCGGCTCCCTGCTCATGGGGCGCACCGGGGCGAGGTTGAGGCCTTCGCCCTGCACTTCGTGGGATCGCCTTCGCCGTCGTCTTCATCTTCGCCGCGATGGCCCCCAACGTCATGCGCTCCTCGGTGGACCCGGCCTACTCAGCTGACGATCCAGCAGGCCGCGAGCGCCGACACGACCCTGCTCATCGCGAGCGTCGCCGCGGCGCGTGTTCGTCCCCGGGGTCCTGGCCTACACGATCTGGAGCTACAAGGGTCTTCGCCTCGCGCATCAGCGTCAGAGCATCAGACCCCGACCAGGGCGGACTGCACCCCACGCTGGTGCGTGACTCCGGCCCAGCCGAGGCGCACTTCGGGTACTGACCATCAGCGCGACGCATCGGCCGGGAAATTTTCCGGGCCCTGGACCTCCCCTATCCTTGAGCAGGTGAAGCCCCTCGATCCCCGGCTGATGCGTTACGCACGCTCCGCCCGCCGATACATCGCCTCCACCGCCGTCACCGGGATGGTGACCGCCGCGCTGGTGGTGGTTCAGGCCTTCCTCATCTCGGGTGCGGTCTCCTCGGTCATCTCCGAGGGGCCGCACCGTCGGCTGTCAGGGCACTGGCGATGGCGCTGGGCGGTGTCCTGGCGGCTCAGGGCCCTGGTAGTCCCTGCTCCAGGAGGTTCACGCCCACCGATCCGCCACGGAGACGATCGTCGAGCTGCGCCGACTGGTTCTGGAGCACGCATCTCGACTGGGCCCCCGCTGGCAGGCGCTTCACGGGACCCAGACCGCCACTCTGCTGACTCGCGCGCTGGACGACCTCGAGCCCTACTTCACCCGCTACCTGCCCCAGCTGGTGCTGGCCTCCACGGTGACACCGGCCACGGTGCTGGTGCTCCCTCACCCAGGACTGGTCTGCCGCAGTGGCCGTGGTGTGCACCCTTTGCCCCTCATTCCCGATCTTCATGATTCTCATCGGCAGGATGACCCAGTCCGTCTCCCAGGAGCGTCTCAAGACCATGCGAGGTCCTGGGCGATCAGGTGCTCGATCTCATCTCGGGCGCTGCCCACGCTCAAGGCTCGGGCGCGAGCACGAACCGGCCGAGCAGGTGCGCTCCTGGGCCGCTCCTACCGGCGCACCACCATGTCGACCTTTGCGGGTCGCCTTCCTGTCGGGGGCGGTCTTGGAGTTCATCACGACGCTGTCGGTGGCGATCATCGCCGTCCAGATCGGTTTCGGCTCGGCCGGACGGATGGATCTGTTCACCGGTCTGCTCGTCCTCATGGTGGCCCCTGAGGTCTATCAGCCGCTGCGGCAGGTGGGTTTCAGTTCCACGCCTCGGCCAACGGGGTGGCGGCGGCGAACGCCGTCTTCGAGGTTCTTCAGACCCCGGTGCCCGAGCACGGCGACCTGCCGGCCCCCGACCTGCGCTCATCGACGATCGAGACTCGATGCGGTGTCCGTCGCCTCCCGGGGCGCGTGGGCCCCCGCCGGGCCTCAGCGCCTCGATCCCGGCCGGCAGCCTGGTGGCGCTGACCGGCCCGTCGGGTGCCGGGGCAAGACCACGACGACGCAGGTCCTCCTCGGCCTGCTGCCCCCGGAACGGGGCGGGTGCGTCGTGCCCGACGGCGGCGATCCTGGCACCCAGACGCCGTCGACCTCGCCCAGATCGATCCAGCCACCTGGTGGGAGCAGATCGCCTAGGGTGCCCCAGCGCCCCACCATCACCCCTGGGCACGGTGCTGGACAACGTCCTGGATCATGCCGAGCCGGGAGCCTCGGCGGCAGAGGACGTACCCCGAACGTCCTGGTCGAGGCGGCCCGGGCCACGGGCTTCGATGAGGTCGTGAACGGCCTGCCGCAGGGCTGGCAGACCCCTGGTGGGCAGCGCAGGAGTGGGACTGTCCGTGGGGCAGCGCCAGCGTCTGGCCCTGACCAGAGCCCCTGTGCTCGACGGCGCCCCTGGTGGTCGTGGACGAGCCGACCGCGCACCTGGACGCGGCCAGTGAGGCCCACGTCCTGACGCCGTCCGTGCGCTGCACGCCTCGGGGCGCACGGTGGTGGTCATCGCGCACCGTCCCGCACTCATGGCCCCTGGCCGAGCAGACCATCGCCGTGACGAGCCAAGCGGTACCGCCGGCGGACATCGCACCTGACCGGACACCTGACCGGGTCGACCGTCGCCCATGAGACGGCGACGGTGCAGGAGGAGGCCCAGTGAGCACGGCAGCATGCGAGGACATCGGCCCCTGAGACCCTGAGACCCACGTGAACCCCTGCGCATCCGACGACCTCCGCCCTCTCCCCGCGCTGTCCGCCGATGAGCGACGCTCCTGCGCCGGGCAGTGGGCCTGCTGAACCTGGACCGCTCACGCTTCGCCCTGGCCGTAGTCGCCGGGACGGCGGGTATGGCCTCGCCGTGGCCCTGTCCGGGGTGGCGGCCTGGCTCATTGCGAGGGCCTCCCAGATGCCCGACGTCGTCGCGCTGGGGGTGGCGCCGGTGGCGGTGCGGCTCTTCGGCATCTCGCGCTCCGTGCTGCGCTACTGCGAGCGGCTCGTCTCCCCATGACACCGCCCCTGCGAGGGCATGGGCGCGCTGCACCCGCCTCTATGAGTCCCCTGGCCTCAGCACGCACGGACACGGTTGCGGGGCCTGCGCCGCGGCGACGTCCTGGCGCGAGTGGGGTAGCGACATCGACGCGGTCGGGGATCCCGTCGTGCGCGCTTTATCTGCCGGCGGCGGTCGCCGCCGTCCTGGGCGCGGCCACCAGCCTTGGTATCGCCCCTGGTCTACTGGCCGGCAGGGCCTCATCCTGCTGGCCTGTCTGCTGCTGTCAGGGACTGGTGGGGCCCGTTGGCCACCATCCGTTCGGCGAGAATCGCCGAGCAGGCCCGTCAGAGGCAGGCCACTGAGCTGTCCGCGGAGGTGCTGGCGGTCCTGGAGGGGCTCCTGAGCTGACTGTCTCCGGACGTCTGGCCGGCCTCGATGCGCCAGGTCGCCTCCCGGGAGGAGAGCCTGACCCGTCTGCGGGACCGGGCTGCAGTGCCGGCGGCGATCGCGGCGGCCGTGGACGTGGCTGCCATGGGGCCTGGCGGTCCTGGGCAACCTGGTGGTGGGGGTGAGCGCCGTGTCCGCCGGGCAGCTGGGCCCCGGTCTGGCTGGCAGTGATCGTCCTGGTTCCGCTGGCGGCTCGAGCCACCTCGCGCTCGGCCCGGCCAGCGTGCAGCTGGTGAGGTCGGCCGGCGCCGCCTGCCGCATCGTGGAGCTCATCGAGGCCGCTGAGGCCAGTGCCGCCAGCGGCCCAGCGACGTCCTCTGCGCCTCGGGAGCTGCCTGAGCCCTCCGCCCAGGGCCCGTACCCGACGGGCGAGGGCCTGGCGGGTGGGCTGGCCCGGGCGGCCCGGTGGTGGCCGAGGGCATCGACCTGGATCTGCGGGTCGGTCGTCGAGTGGCGATCGTGGGGCCGTCGGGGATCGGCAAGTCGACACTGCTGGCCACGCTGGCGGGGACTGCTGGAGCCTCGGGGCGGCACGCTGACGCTCGACGGCGTCCCCCGTGGCAGGCGGCCCGCTCAGAGGTGGCGGCCCTGGGTGTGCCTGACCGCGGAGGACGCGCACGTCTTCCACACCAGTGTCCTGGAGAACCTGCGCGTGCGCGCGGGGACGTCACCCCGCCGAGGCCGGCGAGCTGCTGAGGCGGGCCGGGCCTCGGGGAACTGGCTCGAGGCTCTTCCCGAGGGTGTCGAGACCACCATCGGCACCGATGCCACCACACCGTCAGGGTGGGGAGCGACGTCGGCTCCTGCTGGCTCCGGGCCCCTGGCGGCTCCGGCCCCCTGATGCTGCTGGACGAGCCCGGCGAGCATCCTGATGCCCTCACCGCGGACCGGCTCGTGACCGACCTGCTGACAGCGGGCGACCAGGGCCGCGGCACTCTCCTGGTCACCCATCGCCTCAGCGCCCTGGAGCACGCAGACGAGGTCCTCGTCATGGGGCACCGGCCGCAGGCCACCGGTGAGCAGGCGCCCGGCGACTATCCCTACACCGAGGCAGCCACCGCGAGCTCCAGGATCGTCTCCGAGACCTCACCGGTGGTCGCTCTCCCAGGAGGATCAGGACAGGCAGCAGGACCACGTATCCGGTACGAGCTGAACGAGCTGAGCACAATGACGACACCCCACTCCCCACGTGCAGCAGACACCTCGGCGACGGCCTTGGGCTTTCCCGGTGTGCCCTGAGGACGCCTCTGAGGAGCCTTGACGGCCCCTCGGCAGCGCCCGCGAGGAGGCGCTGGCACTGCTTCGGAGGATGCCGCCGCGGCGGGGCGTCTGGCCCTACGCCGTCCACGCCGACCAGCTGGTCTCCACCCGTGGCCGCCGGGCGTCGGCCCTTCAGCCGAGCCTGGACGAGGCGACTGTCGCCCCTCATCCAGGCGGCCCTGAGCCTCACCAGCTCCCTGCGGGTCCCCGACGCGCTGCGCCGTCTGGTGGAGTCGGCCTGCTCCATCACGGGTGCCTCCTGGGGCACCATCGCCGTGCTCAACCACGCGGACATGGATGCTGACCCGGCCGCCCCTCTCACCCGATTCCTCCGGCAGCGGGCTCGGGCACCGGGTCTGTGCAGCGGGTGCCCACGGCGACCCTCGATGAGCCTCGCCCAGATGGCCGGCGCCCCGATACCGCCGGCGCTTCGCACGCTCTCCCGAGTCCCCTGCTCAGCGGACTCGAGGGAACCGGATGGTGATCGACAACGACCTGGGCAGGGGCCTCGGCCTTCACCGGTGCCATCGAGGGTGAGGAGACCGGCAGTCTGCTCTCGGCCCCGCTGCGCCTTCACGGCCAGGTCTACGGACATCTCTACCTGTGTGACAAGCCGGGGCTTTCACCCTGCTCGGACGCCGACGCCGTCCTGACCCTGGCCCAGGCCGCAGCTGTCGCCGTGGAGAACGCCCGCCTGTACCCGCGAGGCCCGTGACCGCGAGCAGTGGATGGTCGTCTCCCCAGGAGCTGACGACGCTGCTGCTCTCGGGCGCCGAGGAGGATGACGCGCTGACGCTCATCGCCCACCGTGTCCGCCAGGTCGCTCACGCCGACACCGCCGCCCTCATCCTGCCCAGCATCGGGGAGCGCTGGATCTGCGAGATCGCCGACGGCGAGCACGCCCGAGAGCTGATCGGCACCTTCTTCCCGCCCGAGGGTCGGGGCCCTGACCACCCTGGCCCATCAGACCGGCCTGGTCGTGGACTCCCTGGAGGACGCCTGGGGCGACGGCGACCTGATGGTCCCCCAGCTGGCCCAGTTCGGGCCGGCCTCTCTACGCCCCCATGATCCACCGGGGCGGGGCGTGAGGGTATGCTGCTGCTGCGCTCCCCGGCGCGGCACCCCGTTCACCGCCCAGGACCTGGAGATCGCCGAGCTCGTGGCGGGACAGGCAACCATGGCCTTCGAGCTGGCCGACGCCCAGCACGCCGAGGAGATGGCCACGCTGCTCGATGAGCGGGCCCGGATCGGCCGGGATCTGCACGACCTGGCCATTCAGCAGCTCTTCGCCACCGGGGATGCAGATCTCCGCAGCCCGGGAACGGCTGGCTCCAGCGCAGGCGGACCTGATGCGGTGTGCTCCGTGCTGAGCACCGCCCTGGGGCGGTGGACGATCCGTGGGCCAGATCCGCTCCATCGTGCGCTCACTGCGCGATCGCGACGAGGAGGTCGGCGTGATGGAGCGGCTGCGGCGCGAGGCCTCCCTGGCCCGTAACGCCCTGGGCTACGCCCCCTTCCTGCTGCTGAGCGTCGACGGCCGGGGTCTGGCCCAGGTGGACCGCGACGAGGAGGACCGGCTCATCTCCTCGGTCGACGCCGCCGTGGCACCGGATATCGCCGACGACATGGTCGCCGTCGTGCGTGAGGGACTGAGCAACGTGGCCCGTCACGCCCACGCCTCCTCGGTGACGGTGGACGTCAAGATCGAGTGCAGCCGGGCTCCGGAGCTAGTGCTGCGGCCCGGGCGACGACGAGGGTCACGCCTCGGGCGACGCCGAGCCCTTCCGAGGCAGCCCGGTGGTGGAGATCGTCTGCCGTGACGACGGCGTCGGGGTGAATCCCTCCGTGACGCGCCGCTCGGGGACGGCCAACATGGCCGAACGGGCCCGCCGCCACGGTGGCAGCTTCGTCATCGGTCCACGGGCCCGCTCCGACGGCGAGCGGCGCGGCACCTGCTTCACCTGGCGAGTGCCCCTGGACGGGGGCGGCTCGGTGCGCGGAGTCCGCTGCGCCCCTCTCAGTGGCGGGCTCTTGCCTCAGGAGGATCCGTCAGCTGTTGCGCCAGCCCGAGGCCCGCTGGCCGGCGACCCAGGCGGCGACCTGGGTGCGCCGCTGCAGCCCCATCTTGGCCAGCAGGGAGGTGATGTGGTTCTTGACCGTCTTCTCGGCGACTCCGAGCCGCTCACCGATCTCCCGGTTGGACAGGCCGTCGCCGATGAGGTCGAGGACCTTGCGCTCGGCGTTGGTCAGGTCGGCGGTAGGGGTCGTCGTGGTCCGCCCGGCGGCGCGTCACGGTGCGCTCGTCGAGCAGGGACGCGTCCGGAGGCGACCGCCCGCACGACGTCGCTGATCTCGGCACCGTGGGACCGTCTTGAGCAGGTAGGCCCGGGCACCTGCCGCCAGGGCCTCGGCCAGGGCCTCGTCGTCGTCGAAGGACGTCAGCACGATCGGCAGGGGCCTGGGGCACGGAGTCCTCGCAGCCCTCGCATGAGCCTCGATGCCGGTGCCGTCGGGCGGCTGGAGGTCCACGAGGATGACGTCAGGGGCGGACCAGCTCGGCCCGACGCACCGCCTCGGCCCTGAGAACCCGCCTCGGCGACGACGTCGAGCCCATCGGCGCGGTCAGTCGATCTCGGCGATGCCGCGACGGACGATCTCGTGGTCGTCCACGATCATGACGCGGACGATCTCCGACGATGGGATGTGTGCCATATCGCGACATTACCAGGGTAGCGAAACCCACGTCACAACCCTGGCGGCACTGTGGCGATGCTGCGGGTGATGCTGTTGCGAGGCTCCCTGCGAGCACTGGCGGCGCCTACCGGTGCCGGCGCGGACGGGTCTGGCAACGGGGACAGTAGGGTGTGAGAACGTCCCTCCCAGAGTCTCAGCGCACCATGGTAGGCCCCGCAGCGGCGAGCACTCCAGTCCCTGGCGTCCCGTAGGCGCCCGACACTGCGGGCGAAGAACCCGGCGGCACCTCGACATCGACGTAGAGGGCATCGGCCCGTGCCACCGACCTCGGGCCCGGCGCGTGACCTCAGCGGTGGACTCGAGGATCGGGCCACCACCCGCGGGCCGAGACCGGTTCCGGGCGCAGGCCGCACCCCGGCCTCCCACAGGCCCTCGTCGGCGTGATGTTGCCGATGCCCGAGACGAGTCCCCTGGTCGAGCAGCTGGGTCTCGATGGCGCGCCTCGAGGCGCGCACCCAGGGCGACGACGCCCGGTGGGGCCGGTCAGTCCAGGGCCGGGTCGAGCAGGTCCCGGGCGATATGGGTGGCGTCGGTCGGCAGCAGCGGCCGCGGGTCGCCCATCCCGCTGGGAGCGCCGTCGGCGGTAGGGGGTCAGGTCGACGACGTGCAGGCCGCCGAGCATGCGCTGGTCGACCAGGTCGAGGACCGCCGCGCCGGGCGCCGTCGTCGCCGTTGTCGCTGTCGCCGTCGTCGCCGTCGGTGCTGAGGTGGAGGCGCACTCGCAGGTGGCGAGCGGAGGTGGAGATGTCCCGCACGTGGCGGGCTGCTCAGTGGCACTCAGGTCCGCGGGCGCCCGCCGGGGCAGAGTGCCCGGGTCGGCCAGGAAGGCTGCGGCACGGTTGGGCTCCAGGGGCAGCGCCAGGAGCGGTCGCGACGGTGGTGCCGCGCACGAGCAGCTGGCCGCTCATGCCCAGGTGGGCCGACAGGGCGCGTCCGTCGTCCAGGGGCAGCCACAGGAACTTCCCTGCGGCGGACGGCCGCGGTGAAAGTGCGCCCGGTGAGCTGGTCGATGAAGGCCTGCGCTCCCCCGTCCTGGCGGCGCAGCGGACGCGGGTCAAAAACCTCGACGCGGGTGACGGTGCGTCCGGCCACGTGCCGGGCGAGACCGGCGCGCACCACCTCGACCTCGGGCAGCTCTGGCATCGCCTGTCTGGGGGTCTGCCCGGTGAGCAGGTCGGCGCGCAGGGCCTCGTTGACTCCGGGCAGGTTGAGGCCGCCGTCGCCCCGGGCGGCCAGGATGGTGGCGTAGGCGGCCTCGGCGGCGTCGTGCTCGGCGACCTTCTTCGAGCTTCCGGTGCCCTGCCCCAGGACCTGGCCGTCGACGATGGCGCTGGCGGTGAAGACCCGCTGGTGGTCGGGGCCGGTTCCGGTGACCTCGTAGGCGGGGTTGCCGAGCTGGTGGACGGCGGTGAGCTCCTGAGGCTCGTCTTCCAGTCCAGGCCGCGCCGCGTGTGCGGGCCGAGTCCAGAAGCAGGGGAGACGAGCCGGGTGACGACCGTGCGGGTCTCCTCCAGACCGTGGGTGAGGTGAGTGGCGCCGATGAGGCCTCGACCGTGTCGGACAGGATGGAGTCCTTGTCCCGCCCGCCCGAGAGCGCCTCGCCCTTGCCGAGGCTTTGATGAACTCCTCCCAGCCCCAGGTCGCGGGGCGACGGCGGCCAGGGCCGGCTCGGAGACGGTGGCGCGCATCTTGGCGAGCTGGCCTCAGGGACCTCGGTGGGTGCGGTAGAGGTACTGGTGACGATGATGCCCAGGGACGGAGTAGCACACGTAACTGAAACGAAGCAATGTAATTAATACACGAATTTTCATCTCTACATACTTATCCATAATCATCGAAGGTTGTTTGGCATCTGTCTATTGTTTGCAGAGTTTCGGGGAAGTGTACACTAGCAAAAGGTAAAACCTCCTTTGAAATATTCTTCAAAAGATTTGTCCGCAAAGTCATACAGTCCTCCAAAGAGATAAGCGTGTATCTGTTAAAAGACACTTGATACTGCCAGGTTCTGCCGTTTGCAAGATGCCGCCATCAAAGAGTTGATATTTTCTTTCTTACTCTGTCCATCAATAGTGTTGAATACTATAGAGGAACCAGTCAAGAAAGTTTGTAGCCTTGGTATTGTTGATATGTTTCTATTAAAAGGTTACCCTCGCATCAAACGTATCTGTCTTATAAGACTTCCTATCAGAGGCTTTTAGCTTCAGTTGGTTAGTAGCATCAACCATTGACTATTTTCTTCTTAGTTTAGTTTTTGAGATACTTCCAATAGTTTCTGTTTGCATCATCTTGCTCGTTAACTCCATGATGACAAACCAGCACAGAGAATCACCACTGTGTTCGTCGTCCCACACCGTCTTACTTCACGGTCGTTGAAAAACGAATGATTTTTATATTATACCTTATGCGCTTCCATAGATGGAAATTTAGTTGTTCGTTTACTATTTTTATAAACCCAATAGCCATTGCGTTGACCGTTCTTAGTGTTCAAGAATGCCTTGTACAGATAATTTTACGGTCGTTCCTACTGTTCGTTCTGATTTGATATGCATAGCTATTTCTTTTTGCGTTGCATTCGGCTTTCTTTAATGTGTTAAGAACTAATGTTA